>WLWH01000118.1_pt1 | contig 63797 bp, 82 predicted proteins | sample 6712741 | NCBI WGS metagenome assembly WLWH01 (sample SAMN12718694, study PRJNA515312) | sponge metagenome | isolation source: marine sponge | host: Mycale hentscheli | place: New Zealand: South Island, Marlborough, Capsize Point | collected 2003-05-01 | reverse complement strand
TTAGGAGTATTCCTAAAAACAATTTAATACAAGCAATTATTTACGTTGAAAGCAGAGGTAATGTCAAAGCACATAATGTCTCTGAAGATGCAGTAGGATGTTTACAAATTAGACCTATTATGCTCCGAGAGGTTAACAGACTTTTAGGATATAATAAATATAACTTAGCAGATAGATGGAATAAATCTAAATCGATAGAAATGTTTAACGTAATTAAAGAACACACCACAAACCCCACCAATGAAAAGTTAGCAAGAAACTGGAATGGTGGTTGGAATGGATATAAAAAAAAATCAACACTTAAATACTGGCACAAAGTCAAAGAACAATTATGAATAAACACATTTTAATATATTGCATTATTATCACTATTGTTTTATCTGTTATAATTACAGACCTATTGTCTAAACGTAAACAAATAGAGCCAGTTATTGAACAGATAGAATTAACTAATATTGACGGATTACTCAATGACATTGACACATTACAATTAAAGTCAGACACTATCAAATTATTTTATGAAAAAAAGGTTTATAACTATCATATTTTGCCTCGTTCTAAGCGTATTAAGCTATTCGCAGATCGAATTAATAGATAAGAACAACGATACATTAGTTTGCATCACATATTCTCAAATGGATAAGATCTATGTTGAGCTGTTACAAAAAGACAGTTTATTAGAGCAAGCTAAAATAAGACGTTTTAAGGAGCTTAAATACATACAGATTATAGATAGTGCCAGAAAAGATATAAATACTCTTAAAACATACTCAAATGACCTTAAAAGCGATTATAGTGAGTTATTGTTAGTTAACGAAAAGAAACACCAAAAAATAATAAGACAAAGAAAAGTCGGTTTAATTATGCTTGGTGTAATAATTTTACAAGCATTACTATAATATAAACTCAGTAGCTTCGCCAATATTCAAAAAACAAACCTCTTTTGTAATAATATTATTGTTATAAAACTCAGTTGTAGCCCTTAGTTGCTTTTCTATCCAAATAGGCTCTATATCGTGCAAGTTAAATGAATAAATACCATCTGGTGTGGAGTTTATATAGATTGGATCATCTAAGTGTTTACCAGTTTCAAAGATCATCGCATCATATTTCTTTTTTTCCAGTAGTAAAGTAGGATAATGTTTCCGTCTACATTTTAGCTCAATACGATGTCTGAATTTTGGAGAATAACAATCCCATCGGCTCATTTGATTCTTTGACTTAACCAAATCAAAATAAACAAACTCTTTTAGCCAATTAAATAGATCTTCCTCTTTCCAATTATACATTAATATTCTTCAGCTTGTACATCAAAACTTGGACAAGCCTTGTTTGAAAATTCGTTGTGTCCGTGTACAGAAATTTCTGGATATACTTTTCGTATCCTTATCATTAATTTAACCAATGATTCTTTTTGTTCTTCAGTTCTTGTATCGCTTGGTTTACCATTTTCATCAAGACCACCAGCATAAGAAATACCAATACTGAATTTATTGTATCCACGACAATGTGCTCCAATTAATTCGATTGGTCTACCAGATTGAATTGTACCATCAAGTTTTATGTGATAATGATAGGCACAATCTGACCAGCCTCTATCTAAGTGCCATTGTCTAATATCCTTAACATCTACATCGTGATCTGGTTTTGTAGCTGTGCAATGGATTAAAACTTTGTTAATTGGTCTTAAAACTTTTTTAATTTTTTTCATAATTTATGGTGATTGTGAATATAAAGAAATACAAATTTATGGTTTTGTAGCTAAATTCCTCATCAGAGCCAACATATTCCCATCCTAAACAGAATCTATCGTGTGGATAATGTCCTACAATGTAGATCTCATAATTCATTATAGTTGTTTTTTAACGTCTTTTAGATTGTTGATAATTTCTAATAGCTTTGCGATTAGCGAATAGCCCTTAACTGCCTCAAAACTTTCATCTATTGATTTTGCTTCATTAATTATTAGCGTTAAAGCAATAACCTTTGTAGCCATAAACTCTACATCAACAACATTAGAAACAAGTGAGTTAATAATAAAGACATCTGAGCCGTAAACCATCATTACCGTTCCAACATACGATAATAGCTTTGGTACTAATCCAGATCTAAACGCCTTACTTGATAATTTCTCACCTAATTTTTTAGCCTTCCAAACACCGAAAGCAGTATCTATCATTGTAGATAAAGCTACGATTACGATTATGCCCTTTATTGGGGCAAAGAATAATAACAAAGAATATAATATACTACTCAGCCAAATCTTCATCGCTCTCTGGTATTACGCAGTATTCACTCTCTGGGTATTTAATGCAGTAAGCCTTTAAATAAAGCGAGTCATCTCCAGCGAATGTATGAACGCCTATTGGGTCTGGATACACCTCATAATCTTCAAGACTTTCTACATCTTCATTCAATAACATATCAACGCTATACATAGTAGATAGGTCTGTGCATTCGCCTTCCTCATCAAATGCTTTGCAAATATGTCCTATCTCAACGATTGCGTTAAGTGCTGGTATTAATGTTTCGTTCCCTTCCTCATCTTCGTTGTATAAGGTTGGTCTAATGGTCTCCCATTGCTTATCTGTAAATTCGTATTTTTTAAAAATCATTTTTTATGTTGTTAATGTTGCTAATTCGCTATCTGTTAATGCGGTGTTATATACTCTTAAATCTTTTAAAAAGCCTCTAAATTGTTGTGTACCTCCACCAACGTCAAGACTTAAATCATCAAGAGTATTTGCTGAAAATATACTGCTTTCGGTACTGCTTCCAATTTCAACTCCGTTTAAGTAAAATGCGTAATCACCACTTTTATATTTAACTGCTAATTTATTAAACTGTTTTGTTTCAGTTGCAGTCGTTGAAAACGATAAATTTATACTTTGACTACTGCTGTAAATTATTGCTCTTAATTGATTAGTGTTTCCACCAAGCAACAATGCAACTCTTTCGTTGCTCGTTCCGTTGGTTAAAGTTATATATCTGTTTAAGTCTACTGTATCATTACTTGTAAAGCTTTTAAATTCAGCATACAATACACCCTCACTTGAATTAAACCTTGATGCGTCACCTCCATTATTACACACATCCGCATTCCTTGTAACGGATGAGCCTGAAGTTGGGATGTAACTTGTGGCGTAAGAGCCGAGTTCAAATTGATATCCAGCTATTGAAATATCACAACTCAATGCAGCTCCCGTGTACCTTAACCCTATTGTTGCGTGTGGATAATTATTTGTTATTTCGTATCTTTGCCAAGTATCAGTCACAGTTATTGCCTGGTCTGAAATATTAATATCTACATTCCCAGCATTATTATTTTTAATATATACGCTTTTAGTGGCTGTATTTGTATTAGTAACATAATTGGAAATTATAGAACGAAAATCTGTGGAAGGTCGTGTCGCTACAAGTCTCGATGCAGAAAGCCCATTTTGAGCAGTTGTATAGTTTGGAGTAACGGTCATTGTCGACGTACTCTCTGTTGAAATATCCCACTCACTAAAATCACTCGAATAGGTAACTAAATTACTTCTCTGAGGCTCCAAAATTAGTGAGCCATTGGAGTTGTTAAGGTAGTCAACGCGAGGCATATTTAACCTCGTTGTCGTTGGAAAATATGTCTTTGCGGATGTGCCTTTGACGAGTTGAATGCCAAATAAATAAAACGCATCTCCTATGGATGAGTTTTGGTCGTTTTGACCTGAATTATATACATAAAAATAATTTGTACCTGATGACGCGGTTATTGTTCCTGATAATCTATACCATCCATCCCCCACATCTTCTTTTGTCATACCGATAGAATTACTACCGAATACTCCATTTTGCACATCAAATTTAGTTATATTACTTCCTATATGATAAAAAGACAACCATTGTTTATTATTGTATTTAACATAAAAACTAAAAGTATAATCAGTTGAACCGATTAAGGTATATTGTTCGTTCCACCCTTTATAACTTCCGTTTGCAGTTGTTGTTATGGTACTTGCATTTAGTTTACTTGTTGGGCTTGTAATTGTACCAAACGTTGTTGACGCACCTTGTAATGAATTTGTATAGTCCTCGCTATACGACGCTAAATTATACGGCATCTCTTGAATATAGCCGTCTGAATCTGTGTATGTTCCAGTTGTACTTCTTGAGAATGTGAAATCTTGCTTGTAGAATCTCTCACCCTCTTTATAGTATCCAAGTAGGTTGTCTGACTTTCCAGCCCAGTTGCCGCCTCCTAATTGTATTGTTGGTTCTGCCATAATTATAATATTGTATATCCGTAGAATGTTGCTAAATTATTAAAACTCAAGTTTACTTGCCCAGTCAAATCAGATAACTCCTCATCACTCAAAGCCTCATCAAAGACCATTAATTGTTTTGTTTTTCCATAGAAATAATTAGAACTTCTACCGTTATCAAAAGACAATTCTTGCAGACCTGATAAGGTAATAGCACTCGATGATGTCGCTCTTTCAACACCATTCACCCAAAGTGCTAAATCTCCACTCTTATACTTAAATGCTATTTTTGCATTATCAGTTATATCCGATAAGACGTAAATTAATTCTACACTTGAATTGTCATCATTTTTTAATAAACCTCTAATTTGATTTGAAAAACTTGGTTGATATTGTATGAGCACTCTATTTTCGGAATTACCATCTCCGTCAATAGTAATTCCCCTACTTGTTTGGTCATCTGCCAACGCTGATATTTCTGCAAATAACACACCCTCTGCATCATTAAAGGTCGCTGAAGTACCCGCATTTTCGCAGACATCTGCGGTGCGAGTTGTTGTGCTTCCGTCGGTTGGGATGTAGGATGTGACATAAGATTGGTCGTTTGTAGCTTGAGCGCCCCAAACATATAACTCAGTTAATGTTGACAATACACCTCTTAAATCAATGTAATAATTTCCAACAGCACTTCCACTTGTTATACTATTAACATCAAACCTTTGCCACTCCTCTGTAATTGTAAACACATTATTTGTGTTTGAGTTGTGTGTAAATAATTGAACATTACCACTACCGCTAACACTTCGAGCATAAATACTTCTTTGCGTTGTAGCTAATAAACCTATACCTAAATATATACCACTACCGCTAATTTTATAACCCCCAACGCTTCCATCGGGATTAACTAAATCAGAAATATATGTCGCTGCATTTGCAGACAACGTACTCCATTGACTAAAATCAGAGCTATATGTAACAAGATTTTGTGTCTGCGGTTCAAGTAATAAACTCGCACAAGTTGCACCACCGCTATAATCCAAGCGAGGAACATCGTTTTCAAATACTTCTTTGACAGATACGTTGTCGATTGAGCCTATAAATGGAGCATTGTTTACCCTTATAATAAATCTTGTACTTGCAAGAACAGTGAATGTAGCTTCTTGATTTACATAAGTGCCTTGTGTAAATATATTATATGCTTGTCCGTTTTCACCTATATAAAAAGCTCCCGAAGTTACAACACCACTAAATGTTACTTTATATGTTTTCCCAACACTAATTATGTCTTGATAAACATAACTATCTGACGAAGCGTTAAAATTAGCAGAGCCTCCACTTATTGCTACTCCGCTTGGTGCTTTTACCCAATCCGTATCCGTAGCAAAATCCCCATTAGTTACCAACTCACTTCCTAAAACTGAAGCAGTCTCAATCAACCCCTCTGCATTAACCCTCGTGGCACTTGATGAACGAGCAAAGGTGAAGTCACCTGCTCCACTATCAGGTACTACGCTATATAGCTTATCTTCTTTATAGCCACTTGGTATCTGAACTAAACTTGCCTTGTCTAATAAACTCATATCGCATCTAAATTGTTAATTATATCTATCACACAATCAAGTGACTCTACCACTCCTCCATCTGCAATGACACGAGCCTTGTAGTCGTTAGCAATTTTTGCTCCCGGACCTACTTTGTTTTTAATAAATGGGATGCCTATAGCTATACCTATCGCTCCGCCCATCTTACCACAATGCTATAATTCCTGATGCCGTTGTCCCTGTGGCTTGAACTGTTCCTATCATAATAGGAATAAAAGAACCATCCGCTACATTAGTTAGTGTAACTAAATCACCTCCTACTGTTTTAATTGAAAGTGCTCCTCCTGTTCCAACATATAATACAGGTCCTTCACTATTGTCTGTGTTATATACAGAGTATGCTTTAGGTGTCGCTGTAAAAATATCTGCAGACAGTCTTAATGATGTATCAGACACTGCCTCAACGGTAGCAACTGTACTGTCTGTTGTATTATATATAGTCGCTCCCGGTTTTACCTTACCTGTAAAACTTGCTGTTGAATCTACTAAGTGATTAGAAAGAACAGAGTCGTTAGTTCCTGATGAAACTAAATCTGAAGGAGAGGGCACAGTAACATCATCTGTTGGAAATACAGCTATTGCTCTCTGTGTTTGTAATTTTTGATATGCCATAATTTTTTTATTTATCGTAAGGGAACATTCTGTTTAGTGTATCTTTTCTTTCAGCACATCCACAAGACTTACCTGTGGCTTTAGCTACTGTATCTACAACTTTTTTTATTCCGGTTGCTTTTGTAATTTTTTCTACTGTATCTCCTAATCCTTTTGATTTCATTTGCATTTACATTCTTTATTTGGACACTTGGTCACGTCAAACATAAGACTCAACATAGTAGCATTCCACTTACATTGGAACTTGCACCACTCGTTCTGAATCCACATCCCTGCTTTTACTAATAGCTTACCCATTATTTTTTAATAAGTTTGCCAAGATGTCCTTTTACACTTGATGGGTAGTGCTTTTCATAATGCATTGAATGGTCTCCGCCATATGCATGACCGTATTCTTTTTTAGACATTGCTTTTGATTCATCACGTCTATCTTTCATAGACTGAGACTTCTTACCATTCTTTGCTCCTAGTGACTCATCAAGTCTTGAGTTATAACCTTGTTTCATTTTATAATTATTTTTTTTACAAATATACTAATATTTTCCTTGCTTACTTTTTGGTGAGCTCTTAGTTGAACCACCTTTTCCTGCCCATAATTTCTTACAAGACCAATAACGTGCAGTCAACTTGTTTGTTGCTGTCCCACACTTGTGTCTAGCTTTAAATGACTTACGTGCAGCAGCAGAATAGTTATGACCATATCCCTTAGCACCAAAGTGAATTAACTTCTCCTTGCCACCGGCACAAGCCTTGACCATTTTTTTCTTACCTGCTCTATCGCTTGCTCGAACGACATTGCATTTCATTTTACTTTTATCCGCCATAGTTATGTTGATTTAGCCTGTATTACTATCCAATTACTTCCGTCCGACCAAACTGCTATTCCGTTATATACTTTGTTTATTCTGTAAGAAGCAACACCATCTATTGTTTCACTACCCGGTGCATATATATCTACCTTATCTTGAGCAGTTACAGTTCCGTCATTTACGATTCTTAAAAATCTATAAGGTATAGCTGCTGCTGACGGCAATGTTAAGTTATGAGTTCCTGAACCTCCGACCCAATTTAAATCTACAATATTTTTATTTGTTGTTATAGTGGAAGACGTTCCCGGTCCTACAGTCATAAACTCAGGCTCTAGTGTAGCAACTCCACCTACATTGTTTAATGTATTTGTTATTGTAACATCGTTACCACCTGACTGCGTTATAGATACTCCTGAACCTGCCGTTAGCTGAACAGTTGAATCTGTACCTGCTTGTGCATCTAAGTTTAAGTCAACATTATCACCATCCGTAGAAGCGTTCAATGTATATATATCTGATGTTCCTGCACCTGCTATTTCTTCAATAGTATATACATCTCTCATTGCGTTAGCCTGTGCAGAACCTTTGTTCTCTGTGTCTACAAAGGGTGCTACTCCGTGAAATTTTGTCCCTGCCGGTATTGTCATTATCCTGTATATTTTTTAGTTACTCTCCCTGCCGGGGTGTTAGCCACAACAGTTTTACCTTTTCGTCCTGCTCTTTTCTTCTTTCGTGCAGTCTTTGCTCTTTCAGACTTAGTCATTGACTTAGCCTTAGCAAGTGGCAGACAGCGGTCAGGGTTCTTCTTATCCTTGCTTGTACCGCAAGCACCCTTTATCGACCCATCTGTTCCGATGCGTACCCATTTCTCGTCTCTCCACTTTTTTAACTCTCCCATTAATAAGACTTCTTCTCCATTCCGTATCCGGGATTGTTCTTTACAGTTCCTCCCATCATCTTTGCAAAAGATGTAGCCTGTGCTTTACCTGTTGCACTATAAGGAAACTTTTTTGTTTTCATCTTTCCGGTATCACCGCATTTATATTTTACTGTTGGCATAATATTACTTTTTACTTTTCTTTGCGTAGTTAGGGTCTTTGCAATATTTACTTGCTGCCATATTTGCATATGCAGAAGGATATGTATCAAACGTTCTCTTTGCCCAAGCTATCCCTGCGGGACATATCTTATTACCTTTCTTTTTCCTTGCCATTATTTTCCTTGTCCTACGTATTGCTTTTTATAGTTTTTCGAACCTTTATTACTCGATGTCTTTGACTTGGCGTGTACTCCGGGTCTCTTAACCTTAGCCTTCTTATTGTATACAGATAATATTATTGCCATTATACAGGGGTTGATGGTTTAGAGCCTAATTTTTTTAATCCCGGATATGATTCAGCCTTAGCTACTTTTTTCTTTTTTCTATTACCTACTAAGTTTTTTAACTTAATGTTATCTTTTTGCAGGTCAATAATAGTTTGAGCTTGCTTGTTTTTCATTGCTAACTTGGTTAGTTCTTTGCCAACCTTTGCTGCATCTTCTGCTTTTTCTTTATCAGTATATGCCATAATTATATAAGTTTGTACAAATTTACAAAATTTAATTTAATGGAAGATTATCTAAAGTATTGGAGAATAATACGTCAGTACATAAAAGTTAAGTACGGACTAACTCAATCAGAACTTGATGTGTTGTTATTTTTAAACTCAGAAGGATATTTTAATAAAGATAAATTTGCTGAGTTTGATAAGGTGTTGTCTTGGGATGAAAGTAGATTCAACAAACTACTTCGTGATGGTTGGATAGAAGTGTTCCGTAAAAGACATGGTAAGACAAAAGGTCTATACACACTATCGTACAAAGCCAAGAGAGTTGTCACCTCGGTATATAAAAAACTTAACGGGGAAGAGTTGCCTACATCCCCGTCACAGAATCCTATGTTCTTAAAGAATGTGTCTTATACAGACCGCAGATATAGAGAAGCTATCATAGAGATGAATGAGTTTATAAGACAACAACGATATCTCTCTCCTGAATAATCGTACAAGACTCTCCGTTTATTACTAACGTGTAAGCCTGTCTTGAGTCATAATAAACCTCGTCACCTATTTTTATAAAATCAGATACATCAGAACCCGGTAGTGTTACCTTGCCTTTATGGTATCTCATATCTTGAACGTCCTCATTAGATAATAACAAACCGCTCTCAGTTGTTACCTGCTCTTCTATTTTTTGAATAATTAAATTTTTTCCTATTGCCCTCATTCTTGTTCGTAGCTTCGTGCCATTGTAACAATAGCGTTAGTTGATAATATAGTTACTGCAACAGACACAGCGTTCTGTAGTGCTTGTCTTGTTACCTTGACAGGGTCTATTACTCCGAGTGACATTAGGTATCCGTACTTCTCTTTCTTTACATCGTATCCCCACATTGCTCCTTTACAATCCTTGTATACTTCTTCTGCATCTAGTCCTGCGTTGGCAAGTATCTGATAGAGTGGAGCCTTAAGGGCTTTAGATAAAATTGCGTGAGCAATTTTTTTCGAAATATTTTTTTCATTGGATTGCTTAAGTGCATATGTTTTGTGCAGATTGTATAGCGTCAATCCACCTCCGGGTAGTATACCCTCTTGAAGTGCTGAGCGTACTGCACATACCGCATCATCAACCCGGTCGTATAGCTCTTTCTGCTCAAGGTCTGTATTACCTCCTACATATACAACACCGATTCCACCTGACAGCGATGCTATCCTTTGGTTTATAAAGTCCTTATCTTGTTTTGTTTTTGCAAGTGAGTGAGCCTCCTGTAGTTGACTAACTCTTTCTGAAACCTCATCTGTTGTTTCTTCATCGTCTTTTACAATTACTGTAGAGTCACGACCAACTATAACCTTAGAGCAGTGCCCTAGGTCACTAAAGCTAATTAAGCTAAGGTCATCACCTGTCTTCTCTGAAAAGTATGTAGCACCCACGCTAATAGCTATATCCTGCATCAGCTCGTGCTGACGGTATCCAAAGTCAGGTGGGTTGATTGTGCATAGCTTAAGTCCGTTCTTAATTACGTTAGCGGCTAAGGTATTAGTTACATTGGTAGACGTTGGTCCAATAATCAATAGCTTCTTACCCTCTTGAATAATTGGCTTAAGTATATTCTCAATCTGTAGTATGTTGTTTATCTCTGTGTCACATACCAACACATATGTATCCTCCAATATACATTCGTCACGTTTTTGGTCATTGATAAATAATGTGGATGCATATCCTCTCTTTACCTTTATACCTTTTGTCGTCTCGTAATAGGTAGAAGATGTCTTACTGTTCTCAACTGTAACTACACCATCCTTCCCTACACTTTCGTATACCTCTGCTATTATACCACCGATGGTAGTATCGTTGTTAGCTGATATGACGGCAACATCACGTAACCTCTTTTCGTCTAACTTCTTTCCTTTTAATTTTATATGATTAGCGATTAACTTCGTCTCGTCAACTAGATGCCTTAACACCTCTGTACGATTAACGCTATCATCCATAATCTCAGTCCCGGCATTAACTAAAGCCTCAGCTAATACAATAGCCGTGGTTGTTCCATCACCCGCAGAGGTTGCTGTTCTATCTGCAGCTTCCTTCATCATACGAACCGCTAGGTTCTCAACCGGGTCCATAAGAGATATTGACTTAGCTACCGTTACACCATCCTTAGTTACCGTTATACCATGAAGATGTTCGGGCGATTCAATAAGCACCGTATTACCTCTTGGACCTAAAGTTGACTTGACTGCGTTAGCAATCTTATTAATACCTTTGATTAGTTTAGTACGCCCTTCATCAGAAAAGTGAAGTTCTTTTGGCGTGAATCCATTTTGCATATTATATTTGATTTAATTAATTTACGCAAAAATAAAAAAATATTTTAATATATGAACGATTGGGTATTACATATAGCATTTCACTTTCCACACGATAGGTTTGCTCTAGGATGGGAACTACATAGACCGGATGAAGAACACGAGTATTATACCATACAGCTATATCTGTTTATCGCAACAGTTAGGCTTGACATAATATGACGACTTTAGGTTTCCCTATACTACTACTACTACCTCCTTATTAATACTACTACTCTTATATACGAGGCTCTAAACTTAACATATTAACATATTTTAATATAAAGTATTGATAGTCAGTAGTTTATCTAATTTGAACTTAACATAAACTCAACATAAGATTAACATATATATATAATAGTTAGCATAAAAAAAGGGGAACCGAAGCTCCCCTTTAAATCAAACATTAATAACTATAAATTAATAGACACAATTATAGTTTCTTAAACAAGTCTATGTTCGCATTAGCAAGCTCATTGCCTTCTGCAATCATACGAACCTTGTTAGCTCTTTTCATCGCCTTCTTCATATTAACTAATTTAGTAATACCCATTTCAGGCTGCGGTGCATTATTCATTAAACGACCGTCTTTCATATCATATCCCATCATTGATGGTGGTATTGGAAAACTCTTCATAATACAAAGATAATATATTTTTATTAGATGGGTATACTATTTGGGTTCCCCCCCGATATGCGGCTGCACCCCACGAAATGCAAACCGATTTTTTTTGTAGGGTGGGGTATCGTTTCTGATTCTGCCGTCCTGATTTTTTAGGCTTTTGCTGTGGCTATCCTGCTAGCTGTATAGTCCTGCTTGCTGTAGGCTAGGTGTCCTGCAGGACACGTCACTACCTGCCATGCTACCCGTCCTGCTTTCCGTCCTGCTCGCTGTCCTGCTCGCTGTATCTAAGTAAAGAATAGACAACATAAATGTGTTTAAACACAACAGATGTCAACACATTGAAGGCTACCTCCCCTCGGTTATTTTAAGACCATACAAAACACATTGAAGAGACAATCTGTAGACAACTGATAGACAGCTAGCGAATGATTGGAAACACAGGTGACGAAAGAAAATAAGAGAGAACTTGTGTAGCAACTAGTTATAGACTATATTCGTGTTAATTACGAACGAGGGATGAACCCTCAATAAACACATAAACAACTAATAATCAACAAATTATGACAAATTTAACACAAATTAAGGCAGAGCAATCATTCGAAGAATCAACAAGATTAACCAACAGAGACCTGAAATGGGTATCATGGTGGGGATGTTACTACGTAATCAGTAAAACAAGCGGAATGGAGCAAGAGCATTTACCAAGAGTACAGGGTAGTATCATCTACTTTGCAGATGGCAGAAACTCTATGCATTTTGAGAGTAATGATGAGGCATTGTTTGAGGCAACTAGAATCATAAACAACAAGTAATACTGATGAGTCCTGAGAGGACGAAACCTGTCGAAAGGCAGGTCTATTACTAACATTAAACAAATAAAAAAATGAACAACAAATTAATTTTAAACGACACAGACATTATCGAAACTTATTGGATGAGGGATGCAAATGTATTTGCTATCGAAATCACTACTGATTTGAAAGCATTCAATGACATTGAGTATGCTAGAGATGAAGCAGAGTTTGACGAAGTAATTGAGTTTGGCAGGAAGTCGATTATCACTGACGAATTAGATGAGCGGGGATACAAGGTCAAGTTTACTGACTACGACAAGGTAACTGCTGTAAGGATTATATTCGATACACAGCCATTCGCAGAAGTTGAATTGGTAATCAACAAAGACAGCTCTGTAAACTACAAGCTAGGTGTAGATAGATTCTAGTAACACTGATGAGACCTGAATGGTCGAAACCTGCTACGGCAGGTCTGTTACAAATATTAAAAACAAACAAATTATGACACATTTAATGCAAATCGAGGCAGAGTTTTTATCCTCTGCAGAAGTAAGCCAAAGTATCGACTTTGGCAGAACATTAGCTCTAGCTGATGAGCTAAAAGAACAAGGTAAGAAGAACTTTGACAAACAGCTCAAGCTAGCTGTAAAGTTTAATGAAGCCATGTTATGGTTTAGAAAGCCTGAGACCAAGACCATGCTAGATGAAGCAGGAATCGAATGGAGTACTGAGAAGGATTTCGTTGAGCGAGTATTTGGATGGAATTACACATCTAAGTATCACAACAAGCTAATGAGAGTAGCTAAGATTTCGAATGAGAAACCTGATGTAGTTACCAAATTCAAACGAGCATGTACAATGGCTGAGAATGATGGTAGGAGAGAGATTAGAACAATCGCTAAACTCGAAGAGTTTGCGAATGATATTGAGCAGGGTGACGAAGATGGAAAGCCTGAGGTATCTAGACCTAAAACCTATGCATCATTCAGCATAGCTAAAGAAGGTATCAATGGTGAGAAAGGATTCTCAGCGAGATTGACCACTGATGGTATCTCACATAGTGGTGAGTTAGATGAACCATTCCTGAGAGGTAAAGTAAGCGATTTATTCCTACAAATGAGAGAAGTTTTAAATTTATTACAAGAACAAGGTGTCCTGTAGGACACCTACTAACCAATTTAAATAAGTAGCACATGAATTTATTAAATTATTTACAGGACGAACAGCCAACATCAACAGGTGTTGAGTTTGAAGTCCTAAACGACACAAGCGACAGAGGTCGAATCGTAGGTTACGGATGTAAAGCTCCTACGAAGTTTAGAAACAAAGCACATCAGGTCGACATCAATGGTCTGAAAAGCGAAGACAGACGAAATGTCCATTTCGATGGGTATGAGCATTCTAGCAATTTCACAATCGGATTTGAGATTGAGAAGAACAGACTACACAGAAGTAGTATACGAGAGTATCCTGTGTTCTGTGGATTCGAGGAAGACTCATCATGCGGATTTGAGTATGGTCAAGGTGGATATGAGGCTGTAACTCACATCCTACCATTACTGCCTAAGTCACAATGGCGAACCAAGGTCTTCAATATGTTCGTTGAAGCCAAGAAGATTATCGAGGATGAGTACTCACCTAGTAACACTAGATGTGGTGGTCATATGCACATCGGCATCAAGGGAATGAGTGGTAACGACATCATTAAACTACTGAGACCATACTCAGGTATCGTATACGCAATCTTCAGAAAGCGGTTGAATAATCGTTATTGTGACCTTAACCCACAGATGCTAGAGCGTGAATACGACAAGTACTCTGTAGCTCGTATTAACCCAAATACACTAGAGTTTAGATTACCTAGTAGAATATCATCCGTTAAGCAGGTAATGAGACGTTACGAGCTGATGTATGAGCTAGTTAACTTTGCTGTTAACGATTCAGGCAAGAGCATCAGTGTTCTTCACCGCAGATTACGTCCAATCGTAATGAGTATGTATGAGCGTGATACAGCCAAGGTCGATGAGATATTCGAGCTAGCAGGTCACTTTAACAAGTACATCAAGACAGGTAAGCTGAACAAGTACACCTGCGGATGGTTTGAGAAGTGGTGGAGTTATAGTCCTTCCTTTGGCGCTCATTCTCATAGATATGCAAGAGGATTCGACAGCGACAATTTGAGTAACCGAGAGTTCTTTGCTAGTCACTACGCAAACATAATCTAAACTATGCAGAGGGTGTCCTACGGGACACCTTCCTGTCCACAGGTGAGTGCCTGTGCTGATGAGTCCAAAAGGACGAAACAGGAACATTAAACATATAATAGAAATACAATTATGACAAAGCAAGAGTTAGCAAAACGATTACGAGAGACAGATTCTTTTTGGAAGAACAAACCTGCAAACAAAACGGAGCAAGAATGGTGGAATGAAATACTTCTATCAGCTCATAACAGGATAGAGCGTGCAAAGTTCCACGATAAGTTTGGAAGTAGAGAAGAGGGAAGAAACCTTAATTAATATAACACAATGAGATTAACATTAACCAACATTCAAAACGTGCTAGTAAGCCTAGCATCAACATTCATTTCACTATCCGTAGTGCGTATCATTTACGACCTGTGGGTAAACGTATCACATGAAGCATTAGCGTACGTATCGCTGATTATTCTAACAGCATTCCTGATAGCTATAAACTATCTTATAGGGGTCTTTAATGTATGGCTGTGGACGAGAGGTAAATAGGCATACTGATGAGTACCTGAATGGTCGAAAGCTAGGGTGTCCTACAAGACACCTTGGTTCTATGTCAAACACATTATATTTACACGAAAAGATTCATTTCCTTCAAAGAGAAAATGAAATCCTCAAAAGACTCGTCAAGGACGGATTCTTTTGGATGAATTATTCAAGCAGAGATTGTGATGGGTGTTGTAGCGTCAACTCTTACAAGTTCACATCACTGCAGGAGTTTTATGACACCGAGGACAGACAAGCTGAGTCCACAGATGGTCAGTTCAGCTACTGCCTAGCTCCAATAGGAGAGAATGGTGGGTACGAGTTAAATGAAGAATGGTCAGGAGGTTCTTGGGCAGATTATTAATCAATTAAAATTTATTATTATGAGTTATCAAAGTTATGAGAGGTTTGAAAAGACTGCAAAAAGTTTAAGAGATTGCGTGAGAGCAATCGAAGATGGAGAGTTCAACGATTTAGGAAGTACGTATGAAGTGCAAGGACTGAAAGAGCTACTTGAGTTGGCTGAAGAAGTGCTTGCATACAAACAGGAAATCAGAGAGTCAATTGAAGAGCAGGAAGATGGAGAGTTATAGAACATACAACGTGTACTACGATGGCGTGCTTATCTTTACGGAGATAGGTGCGTCTACGTACCACGTTATCGACAGAGTTTATAGTAGGCTACACGACAGGTTTCCAACTACGATGTGGCAGAGAAAGAATCTTAAAGCAATCAGAAAAAAATGAGACGAATTACATACAGCGTAGCTATGCTTGTCGTAGCTCTAGGATGCAGAGTTCATCCAATACAAATTGAGTCAGCTCCTGTCACCATTGAGGTGTCCTGTGGGACACCAACATGGGACGATTTTATACGAGCTGTGATTCACGTAGAAAGCCGAGGTAATGATTCAGTTGTAGGAGATGGAGGCAGAGCAATTGGTTGCCTGCAGATACATCCTATATGCGTGAGAGAAGTGAACAGAATCCTGCGAAAGAATGATATACCAAAAGTATATACTAAGCAGGACAGATACAGCCGAGCGAAGTCCATTGAGATGTTCGAGATAATGGCAGAGCAGGTTGTTTACTGCGAAGAATTATCCTTCGAAGAGTTCTGCGAAATCGTAGCAAGAAAATGGAATGGAGGTCCAAAAGGACACCATAAAAAAGCGACCATAAAATATTGGGAAAAAGTGCGAGAAGCAATGACAGCTTCAAAAAAATAAATTTGGATCTGTCTAAAACTTTTCGTATCTTTGTCTAAAATTATATTAAAATCAGGGGTCAGCGTCCAACAGGATACTCCCCACAAAATTAAATCAAAATGGAAAAAGTAAAATTCAAAAAAGCAAGAACACTGCAAGACATCAAAGACCATCCTCTCATGGATAGCATAGGGATTTGGACAGAAGAAGATGACCAATACCCAAGAGGTTTTTCTTATTGGGGTTGTGTCAAATCAGGTTGGCAGGTTTACGACAACGAACAGCACACGATTCACGAAGAAACTATCAAAGAGTTTTGTGATGTTCTAAACAACGCAACTCCTTGGGCGGATGACGATGAGCTAGATGAAAACCAAAAGTAAATTAAACATTAACCGAGGTCGGTGTCCTGCGGGACACCCCTCACTAACATTAAGAATCATGAAAAATAGAACAAAAGAAAGAATCCAATACCTAATGGAGGTACTAAAAACTTGGGAATGCCTAGAGCATTTAAGCGTCAGAGAGATAGACAGAATTAAATCAGAAATGGAATTGCTAGTTGAGAGTTCGGTGGAGGATTTCAAGAGAGAGGTTATAAGAATCAATTTAAACAAACACTAAATACTATGTGCGTAATTATTATCAAACAGAAAGGCAGAGATGTGCCAAGAGAAGTTCTCAAAACATCCGCAAGAATCAATCCGCACGGATTGGGAATCGTATGGCTAGACACATTCAAGGTCAGCTATCATAAGTCAAACGAGTACTCGTTACTCAATACAACAAGACCATACATCGCTCACTTTAGATATGCGACAATCGGTAGGGTCTGTAAGGAGAACACGCATCCATTCGTATGCGGGAACAACAAGGACGAGCTGTTCATGATGAACGGAACAGCGAAGGGTTATGGTAACGAGAACATGACAGACACAGAAGACCTAGCTATCAGACTAGGCAAGACACCAAGACACACTTGGAAGAAGTCGCTATCAAAATTTGAGGCAAGGTTTGTTGCGGTCAACATACGCAACAGAACATTTCAGATATTCAACAAGCATCTGTACACCTATCGTGATGGGGTTTGGTACTCCAAGACAAACGTACTGCAGGACAATGTGGTTGCGGTTTATGGCACACTCAAGAAAGGGTTTCACAATAACCATGCATACCTAAGTAACTCAAAGTTTCTAGGCAAGGGATACACTAAAGACAAGTATCCTTTGGTTGTATCAGGGTTACCATACCTGATAGACAAGGAAGGCAAAGGGACGAACGTCAGGGTTGACGTGTTCAAGGTAGACGACAAGACCTTCAAAGACCTAGACCTTCTAGAGGGTCATCCAAGGTGGTACAGGAGAAGACAGATACCTATCAACGTCAACAACAAAGTAATCAATGCGTGGATTTATTTCAATCCTGCCGAGGAGCATACGTGGGACGGACACAATCACGTGAAGTCCTACGAGCGTACGTACAGCTTGACTCCTAAGGATACGTATAAGTTGGTGGAAGAACCAACGTGTACACAGGTCAGTATGTACGATGAGTTTCCTAAAGACGAATCACCCATATGTTTAGATTGTTTTCACGACCTAAAGTTTGATGGGTTTAGTAACTATCATTGTGACGGATGTGACGGATGGTTTACTGAAGAGGATGTGCTACCCTATTCATAAATCAAAACAGAGGGTGTCCTACAGGACACCTTCTTCTGTCTACGGATGTGTATCCGTACTGATGAAGTCGAAAGACAGAAACAGATTTGGAATTAACAATTTTTTAAACTATATTTGAACAAACATTAAACATTATGATTAAATTAGAAACACTTAAAAGAATCGCCCAAGATATCGTATCTGATGTCGAGTGGGTACACGACAGCCATTCAGAGGCAGAACACTTAGGAGTACAGCGTGGTCTTAACATGCTAATCAGACACCTTGAAGAAACCAATCAAGAACGCAAGCCAAATGCTCTTGATTTAATGAAACAACTACAGCTACAGGGGTGGCAGTCATCTGCTATGTGGCACGCTGATAATGTGAGGCAGAACTATGAATGCACACAAGAGCAGGCAATGAAGGTACTAGAAAACGTACTAGAGTCGGAACGTATACAAGAGGAAATATACAATGCTATAGATGAGGAAACAGAGCGTATGGAGTATTCAAGAACAGACAACAATCCATTTATCTAAGAGACCATGAGCATTTACGTAACAAAAAAAGATAGGTTCGTTTGGTTGGACGTAACGGAACGAATTAAAAAAGCAACATCAGAGAGCTTAGAAACATTATGGAAAGCACACGAGCTGTTTGCAATCCATGATGACGACAGCGAGTCATTGCTAGAGTCTCACGAAGAGATAGACGAAGCGTTGTGGTTGGGTCTGAAGATTGGAATCGAAGTTGGACACCTACCTAAACGAAATGATTGGTGGTCGAAGTCAGAGAAGATTACTATAGGTGGATATGTCTATTTAAGAGCAAAAGATTTATTAAAGTTATGGCAAGACTAATTAAATCAAACGGAGATACTATCGCTGATTACTCCTGCAGTAGCTTGAAGGCTATGCAGGATGCAGTCGGTGGATATATAGAGCCTGTGTACACAAGTCGATGGGTAGTACTTGTGAACGAGGAAGGATTATTAAATAACCTACCCATAAACATTGAGGTATCTGCTATGTGTGGACATCCAATCGTAGGAGACGCATTGGTCATGACACACAACGAGTGGAACTCACGAAATTAAATCAAACATGAAATCAATTTATTTAAGAGAAGTAAATCAAGAAAAGATGAGACCTTTTTCAGACAAAGGTTACATCCAACGTATGCAGATTAATGCAGACAAAGAAGTTAAGTTTACACTAGGTGTCTTTATGGATACAGGTAGACTTATGAACCGCAGTGATTATGAATCCAACTACAACACAGAACTGAGAGATGATTGCCTACACGTTATGTCATACATATCAGGTGGGTGTATTCAACTACTCAAGAGCGGAGAGTGGTTGCTTGATATCAACGGAGAGCAACACGTAACCAAGAACATTAAACTACTAGAAGAAAAATTATACAATGAAATCAATTGAACAGCAACTACTAGATGCTAGAGTAATGGGAGCATCACAAAAAGAAATCGACAAGCTACAAGGGATACTCACTAACCCTACTAGCGAAGAGCAAATCACAGAAGTAACCAATCAGCTACAGGAACTTTTAATACAAAAGAACAGGGCGTATGGTAACTCAGCACTAGAACCGCTTAACATATTCTCTCAGCAGAACGCAGTGGATTCTTTATGTGCAAGGATAGATGATAAGCTAAGCAGAATTAAGAACAAAGGTTTGAATGACCAAACCGAAGACACACTATTTGACTTAGCAGGGTATTTAATATTATTAATTATAGCAAAAAATGAGCAAGACTAAACAACTAATAGACGAGATGCACTCAATGGATTTCTACTCAGCCTATGCCGATTCAGATTATTGGCACAACGAGTGGGAGAAGATTAACAAAACAGAAACACCAAATAAAAATGAAGAATAATATATTCAACGAATACGTGGGGAAAGTCCTTGACCTATTCAACATGACAGAGACAGAGATGTTCTCTAAATCAAGATTAACTAAGCACAAAGATGCTAGATATCTTTTGTATTACCTGTGTCATAAAAGACCAATGGAGAAACATTATATACAGGAGTATATGAAGGAGAGAGGCTACGAGATAGGTCACTCCACAATCATTCATGGCATAGCTCAGGTTGAGAAGAAGATAGAAGAGGATTCAGATATCAGAACCATAATAGAAGAGCTAAGATAATATGTATACGCTACAAGATATAATGAATCAAGCCTTAGACGATAGGTACGCACTACAATCTAGTGGTATAGGATACAGGGCAAGAGTATTGTATGGATGTAAAATAATTCAGGACGATAAGACAGAAGAGATAGAGATTCTAAACACCGCATTGACAGGAGATTGGTACCTACCTATCACCAATAGTCAGAAAGAAATTTTCCTAAAAAAAGGTTGGAGAATTGGAGTTTATGAGTTATCTTTGTCTAACTATCGTACAAAACTTGACAAGATTGAGGAGCGTATAAAGAGTGAAGTCAATGGGAAAAAGAATCCCAAGCAGATAAACTCTCTAAAGAAATCAAGACAGAAAGTTATGAATGAGTATAGTAAAATTAATAAAAAATTAAATCGAACATCAAATGACACAACTTAAATCAGTAAACATTAAGGGTAAGCAGTACGTTGAAGTAAACGAAAGACTTATCTACTTTAGGAACAACTATCCTAACTTTTCTCTTACATCAGAGGTGCTAGAGAAGACAGACAAATCAATTTTAATCCTTGCTACAATCACAAATGCTGAAGGGAAAGTTATATCTACAGGTATGGCTGAAGAGGAGAAGGGTAGCACGTTCATCAACAAAACATCATACGTTGAGAACTGCGAGACATCAGCTTGGGGTAGGGCATTAGCTAACTTTGGTATAGGACTTGACACATCGGTTGCATCAGCAGACGAGGTAAAGAATGCTATAGCAAATCAGGAGTCAACAAAGGCACCAAGTAAAACTAAGCTAGAGGTTGGGGATGAGAATTGGGACAAGGTTATCAAGTGGGCAGTAGCCAACAAGGACAAAGGTCTCAACACGATAGTTAAAATACTACAGCAGAAGTACACGATAGCTAATGTAGTTAAAGCCGAACTTAAAAAGAATATATAGTATGACTCAGGCAATCTTAACTAAGCTAAGAGACGACAATGAATACTATAACGGAATCGGCAGAAAGTATTTATCTAACTCAGACATAGGGACACTCCTTAAGAATCCAAAGTTTTTTGGGACCAAGAGGGGTGACTCAAAAGAGTTTGCAATGGGCAGATACTTTCATCAACTATTCTTAGAGCCTGATAAGGCTAAGGAGTGGGACTTTATAGATGTATCATCACGAAACACAAAGAAGTATAAGGAGTATGTGGCAGAGCTTCAAAGTAACAGCAAGAGACCTAGAGACTTTGCGTTACTACAGAAGGAGAAGGAAGACGTAGAGAGGTGGGTTGAAACAATGAAGTCTAACTTTGATATGTATAACTACATATACGATGATAGTAATGTGTATGAGGTTCCAAACGTAGCTGAGATATGTGGCGAGATGTGGAAGGGTAAGGCAGATATAGTCGGTAAAGATTTTATCTTCGACCTTAAAACATCTAGTAACATTAATGATTTCCGTTGGAACTTTCGTAAGTATAACTACGATAGTCAAGCATACATATACTCAACACTATTTAATAAGCCTATGATGTTCCTTGTTATTGATAAGATAAGTGGGATGATGGGTACATACTCAGTGAGTGAGGAGAGTCTTGAGAGAGGTAAACAAAAGGTAGAGATGGCAGTAGAGGTTTATAGAAAGTTCTTTGGAGACAATCCAACAGATGATATAGACCAATATTATTTCTACGAAGAGATTTAATGGGTGTCCTGTAGGACACCTAGTAAATAATAAATACAGGTATCATATGTATAATGTTCCAAGCACGTATGATATCTTAACAATAGTTTGGAACTAAATATTAAAATAAAATAATTATGGCACAACAAGAGAAAGTGTTCGCAGATGGATTCTCATTTAAGAGAAGAGAAAATGCTCCCGAATTTGTAGTAGGTAGAGTATCAGTTAAGTGTGATGATGCAGTATCATTTATGAAGAAGCATCACAAAGATGGATGGGTAAACCTAAACATCAATCAAGCTAAGTCAGGCTCATATTATGTAGAGCTAGACACATTCGTTCCTGAGAAGAAAGGAACTAGTCAGACTAAAAAGGAAGTGGATTTACCATTTTAATAGTAGTTTAAATATGATTAAGGGGGAGTTGTGACGGCTCCTCCTTTTTTTAACACAAGAAAATGTTGAGTTTTATAAGACATATACTATATATATTTTATACTATTATTATTTTTATCTTTCCTATACAAGAAGAAAAAGTTAACATAGTCGACAACTCATTGATAATCAACAACAAACTAAACATAAAGTCAACATAAGGTTGACATAATTTAATTAAACATGACATCAGACATAACTATATTTAAGAATATAAAAGAAACAGACGCACCATTCCATAGACCTATTGGTCATCTTATTGAGCGTATAAAGAACGGAGCATCAAAAGATTTAGTTAAGCGTATAAGAAAAGAAACACGTAAGGCTGAACGAAATGAGCTTAAGAAAGAACTACCTGCTATTTGTTTTAGTGGTAGGTTCACAAAAAGAAATGATAACTCTATCCAAGAACATTCAGGTTTTATATGTCTTGACTTTGATGGATATGAAAAGACAAGAGAGATGCTACAGGATAAGGAGAACATTACTAAGTCACCTTATACCTATTCGGTTTTTGTATCGCCATCAGGTCAGGGATTAAAGGTAATCGTTAAGATACCACAAGACATAGATAACCACGTAAACTATTTCAATAGCCTGCAAAAACATTTTAACAATCCTAAGTTTGACGTTACGTGTAAGAACTTATCTAGGGTTTGTTATGAATCATACGACCCACTAATTTTTGTAAACGAGAACTCATCTATATGGGATAAGATAGAAGAGAGAGAGTATCAAGAGAAGCATCAGTTTAGAGATGCACCTACCATTCCTATTACAGATGAGAATAAGATAGTAGATATACTCGTGAAGTGGTGGACAAAAAAATATCCTATGGTTGAAGGACAACGAAACCACAACTGCTTTGTATTAGCATCAGCGTTTAATGACTTTGGTATAAACAAATCATTAGCAGGATATGTGATGAGCAACTACAGGAGCGATGACTTTAATGAGAACGAGATAAATAGGACAATAGATTCAGCGTACTCTAACACAGCTAACTTTGGAAGCAAGTACTACGAGGATGAAGAGAGACTACATAACCTAAAGATAAAACTAAAGAGGGGTGCATCTAAGAAAGAACTACGTTCACAGCTAGAGGACTCTAACCTAGAAAGTGAAGTAATAGATGCTGTCATCACAAGGATAGATGAGGAGGCACAAGAGACTCAGTTTTGGGTGAAGTCAGACAAGGGTGTGGTTAGAATAATTCACGTGCTGTTTAAACAATTTTTGGAGGACAACGGATTCTATAAGTATTGTCCCGAAGGAAGTAAGAACTATGTGTTTGTCAAGGTAACTGATAATCTAATAGACCACACAGACGAGAAGGAGATAAAAGATTTTGTTCTTAATAACCTCATAGAGATAGATGACTTAAGTATATACAATCACTTTGCAGATAAGGTCAGATACTTTAAGGAAGATTTCCTTACGTTATTAAACACGATTGATGTTTACTTTATTGAAGATAACAGAGACACATCATATCTATACTACAGGAATTGTGCTGTTAAGATTACTAAGAATGATGTACAGATGATTGACTACCTAGACTTGGGTGGATATGTTTGGAAGGACCACGTGATAGATAGAAACTTTAGTCAGTGTAACGCAGATACAGACTATAGTAAATTCATATCCAATATATGTAATGGAGAAGAAGATAGGGTATCGTCTATGAAATCCACGATAGGGTTCTTAATGCACGGACACAAGAACTTATCGTTCTGTCCTGCAGTGATACTTAACGATGAAGTTATATCAGATAATCCTGAAGGTGGAACAGGTAAAGGAATCTTTATGAATGCCCTCGGTCAAATGAAAAAGGTAGTGACAATAGATGGTAAGTCATTTACATTCGAGCGTTCGTTTGCCTACCAACTTGTATCAGCAGACACACAGATACTTGTATTTGATGATGTGCGTAAGCACTTTGAGTTTGAAAGACTATTCTCTGTAGTAACTGAAGGACTAACACTAGAGAAGAAGAACAAAGACGCAATCAAGATACCATTTGAGAAGTCACCTAAGATTGCTATCACTACTAACTACGCAATCAAAGGAAGCGGTAACTCATTTGCTAGAAGGAAGTGGGAGCTTGAGCTACACCAATACTACAGCAAGAACTATACACCACTAGATGAGTTTGATAAACTATTCTTTGGTGATTGGAATGATGATGAGTGGTGTGCGTTTGACAACTACATGATAGGATGTCTTCAGGGTTACCTTAACACAGGACTACTAGAAAGTAAGTTTGTAAACCTAAAGATTAGACAGCTATCGGCAGAGACATCACACGACTTTATAGAGTGGTGCGGTCTTATCAATGGTAGTCAAGAGAATCCTTTACTTGAGGTTGATATAAAGATAAGCCTACACACAACGTACTTGGATTTCATTGAGCAGTATCCTGACTACGCACCTAAGGCTAAGCTAACTATAAGTAGAATAAAGTTTAATAAATGGATGTCAGCATATGCTTCATTCAAATCAGGCACAAGCCCACAAGAGGGAAGAGATATGGCAGGCAGATGGATGAGAATCAAGAGAGAGGATGAGTTATTAACACAAAAAAATTTAAATGTATAATTATGTCTACATACGATAATAAATTTAAAACACTAGAGGTACTACAGGAATCGGGTTCATTAATTGTAACAGGTTATGGAGATGCACTTATAGGATACACCGAGCAGTTTAACGGAGAGATAGTTGCGGTGTACGATATAGATAAGTGTATAGATATTACCGCAGAGGATATGCCATACGCAGATGCAATTGATTATTTTTATTTCAATATACACGGAGCGTATATGGGTAGTAAGGGACCTATCTTTATAAGGTTAGACGAGAATCTATGAAAGGATTGTATCAGGTAACAGCAACTAAAGGTAGGAAGACTATATCTTCTGAGGTGTATGGAGATTCAAATGATAAAGATTCATTGCTCGCAAGGTTGATGAACAGACATAAGATTCTTCATTCACAGAGACCATTGTTTAAGATATTAGAAATAAAGTTAAACAAAGATATGAGTGACGACAAGTTTAAGTTTAGAGATTATCAGTCACAGATAATACAAGAGGCGTATGAGATTTGTGAGAAGTACAGGTTTGTTTATCTAGCAATGGAGGTAAGGACAGGTAAGACACTTACAAGTCTTGGACTAGCAGACAAGCTAGGGTGTAAAGAGGTCTTGTTTGTTACAAAGAAGAAAGCGATAGGGAGTATTGAGTCTGACTATAACCTACTTAATCCTTCTTATAATTTACATACGGTCAACTACGAATCGCTACATAAGATTGAAGATGTTAGTTACGATATGGTTATACTTGATGAGGCTCATACGCTTGGTGCATTTCCTAAGCCAAGTAAGAGAGCTAAGCAAGTAAAAGAGTTTATACATAAGTATAGGTGTATAATTTGTTTGATGTCAGGAACCCCGACACCTGAGAGTTACAGTCAGATGTATCATCAGGTGTATGGGATTCCATCAAATCCATTTCAAGAATATACAAGTTTCTACAAGTTTGCTAAGGACTATATAGACGTAAAGCAACGTAAGATTAATTCTCTTTATGTGAATGACTATTCGAGAGGTCAACAATCTATTCTAGATAAAGTCAAACCAATGACAATAACATACACGCAGAGTGAGGCAGGCTTCGTTAATAAGATAAAGGAACAGGTTCTTATTGTAAAGATGAACGACACAACTCACAGGTTAGCAGACACATTAAAAAAGGATAAAGTAATTCAGGGTAACAACGAAGTTATATTGGGAGACACACCTGCAAAGTGTATGTCAAAGCTACACCAAATATATTCAGGCACCGTGAAGTTCGAGAGCGGAGAGTCAATGATATTTGACCACTCAAAAGCTGAGTTCATAAAGAAAAAGTTCAAAGGCAAAAAGATAGGTGTGTTCTATAAATTTAAAGAGGAGTATAACGCACTCAAGGGTGTCTTCAAGGACACCTTGTGCAACACCCTAGAAGATTTTGTAGGAAGCGATAAGAACATTGCACTACAAATTGTTTCAGGGCGTGAAGGTATAAGCCTAAAGGAAGCTGACGTGTTGGTGTATTATAACATAGACTTTTCTGCTACAAGTTATTGGCAGAGTAGAGATAGGATGACAACAAAGGATAGAAAAAACAGCGACGTGTATTGGATATTCTCTGATGGAGGTATTGAAAAAGATATATATAAAGCTGTGATAAAGAAGAAAGACTACACGGTTCAGCACTTTAAAAAGGATTTACTAACTTTGTAATATGACCGAGCAACAGATACAGAAGAAAAGAATCAATGAACTTGAGGCTCAGGGATATTATGTTATAAAGTTAATTAAGACCAATAAGAATGGCATACCTGATGTGATAGCTATATCACCAAACGCTGAAGTTTTATTCAGTGAGATAAAAACAAAGACAGGTAGGCTATCAAAACTACAGGAGTATAGACTCGAAGAGCTAAGTAGCTTTGGGTTTGACACCGAAGTATATAGAGGAGAATAATTAATAATAAAATGAATACAGAAACAGACAATCATCATCCCCTTAACAAACAGTTTTGGGAGTATGGTCAGAACTTTTGTGTGGACTGCTTAAGGTCGGGGGACCTTGTGTTAGACTCCACGCACAGCACAGAGGTGTTGTGTAAACAATGTAAGGAACAAAGAGATAATGGATTTAACGTATGATATTAGTGACATATTTGCACTTAAAGTAAGACTGCTACCCAAGAAGGAAGCAGTAGACATAGCTAGACAGATAGACGATAGCTTTGAGAAGCTACCTATAACTGATGGGTGGACTAAAAAAATTGGTGGTGTTTGTAACATAGCAGAAGAGCCACTTTACTTTGAGCTAGAATATATATACCAACCCGATGAATCACCCGCATACCTTGACATAAACATCATAGAAGTAGACGACTACCTAGACTATGTAATAGAAAAAAAAATATTAAAATCAAACAACAATGAGAAAATTACCTAAACACATGATGCCAATAATGATAGACATTAAACTACAACACAAAATAATAAAAATAATTAACAATACATTTCAAATAGACATCCTAAATAGAACACGAAAACGTGAATATGTTGAGGGTAGAATGATTTACTATAAAATACTTAGAGACTTACACTACGGATACAAAGCTATTGGCAGGACGTTATATAAAGACCACTCAACAGTTATACACGCCGTAAGAGCCTTTGATGATGTGACCACATACGACAAGGAACTTTACAATAAATATGAGGTTATTAAGGAGCTAATACTTGAAGGAATACATGAACCCGCAACTCAGGAAGATACTTATCAACAGCTCATGAATAAGGTGATTCATTTGGAAAAGGAAAACAAAAGATTAAATTTGTACATCGAGGAATTAAAAACCAAAGAACTAGAGATATAGTGGCACAACATATTTCATCCATAGACAACGAGAGAGTGAAGACAATCAATTCACTTATGGATGAAATGTATTCTTACCTTCCAAATATATATGAGTCGCTAGTCGATAAAGATATACCTCAGTCACAGAAGAACATAAACTCTTTAATTGATTTATTAAAGATGGTGAAAGACTCAATGGACGATGAGCTATAAGGTATGTGTTCGGTGTAAAGAGTCTAAGCCTATTGATGATTATCATTCCGCAGGGCATTACAACAGTAAGGGTGAGAGATATAGTCGTGCATCTTGTAAAGACTGCACGTTAAAAGTAAAAAGAAATAGAAAGCAAAAAATAAGAGAGTGGATTAAAGAGTATAAGATGGGGTTGAGTTGTGAGGGATGCGGTTACTCTAAAGAAACTAGTAAGACATTTTCAACCAAGGCACTACAGTTTCATCACACATCAGACGACAAAAGTTTTGAGATAGGAAACTCTATAGGCGATGGGTACGGTATAGAAACAATAAAAAAAGAAATAGATAAGTGTGTGGTGTTGTGCTCACGGTGCCACGCAGAGTTACACGCTAAATGAGATTTGAATCAGACAAAGATATAGACAGAGAGCAACGAGCAATAGAAAAATTCGTTAGCAAGTTTCGTGGTACATATAAAAAGCTAGACCCAAACGATATTGATTACAGGGTCTACGATGAATCCAATAAACTAATAGCGTATGTGGAGGTGAAGGGTAGATATAGAACTATTGCTAACGCATACCCATTACCTGTGGCTGCACGCAAGGTTGTAAAGCTGTGCGATAAGAGACTGAACCCCGTAATGGTATGGGCGTGTGACGATGGAATAATATACGGTAAGCCAACACATTTACACGGAGAAATAAAATGGGGAGGAAGAAAGCCACGTGAAGGAGCAGTTAACGACCAAGAGCTTATGGTCTACTACGATAAACAAAAAGAATTTAAATACTTCAGGTACTAAGGTGTCCTACAGGACACCCTAATCTAGAGGATATAACTTGCCTCCAACTTTTTTATACCCCATCTTCTCTAAGATTTCTCTTTCTCGTTCTCTTTGTTCTTTCATCATCTCATCATACCTACCGTACACCTTTTCGTAAAGTCTAGGGTCGTATCTTTTTAAATCAGATTTAGTTTTAATTCCTCCTATTGGTATTATTCCTTCTACATCAGAACCTTTCTGACCATATCCCGGTCTATATGATTTACTTATTCCAAAGATGTCATACATATTATTATAGTATTCTTCTTCATTGTATCTACCAAAGTATCCGTCTTGTATTGCGTTAGATAATCCAACAAAAGGGTCTACTTGGAACCCTGCTCTCATCTCCAATATTGGAAGAATAAAGTTTCTAAACCACGCATCAGGATTATCTGTAGCTCTTTTTTTAATCTTATAAGCCAAAGATAGTATAGGGTTTGTTACGGTCTCGACAGGCTTTCTGTCTCCTCTTATTGAGTTTATACCCATCTCTAAACCTACACCTATCATAGGTATATTGTAAAGTATATTTAATCCAAAAGCTGCATCCATTACTCTTTTTACAAATAGGTCCCTATCTTTATCGTTACCTCTAGTAAGTAGCATAATGTTAGATGCTCCTGTAAATAATACGTTAGCAATAGCAAGGTTCATATAGAACTCCCTGTAATCTTGCTTGGTTGGCTGAGCACTCTTTGCTTTCTTAAATTCACCCTTAGATGCAAGAGATAAAACTTCACCCCAACTTCTCATGATGTTTGTAGATGACTGCATAACTTTATTCATCTGAAGGAATGTGGTGCTACCAAACATTGTAAATACCTTTGCTTTCCAATCACCTTGCAACTGAAGCAGAGTTTTATCTGTAGCTCTTCTTGACTGCTGAGTAGAGTTATAGTTATTAAATGCTTCTAGTGCCTCAGCTTCTGTCATACCGTTAGCTATATTACGTTTATAGTTAACGTAGTATCCCATCACACCCATAATATCTCCTATAACAGTAGGTCTAGCAGACAGTGCTTTAGTGGTCTCAACTGCTTTTCCCCAATAGCTAGATTTTTTATTAGCTAACTTCAGTGTCTGACTACCTGATTCAAGACCGTATATATCTCCTTCTAATCCTTCAATAATACGTTCGTTGAATGATGCTGACATTTTTCTTGCTTTAGTTATAGGTCCATTATATCCAAACATATCTTTTGGCATTGATAGTAGCATACCCGCAACGTCAATAGTGAACATCGTCATATCAATAGGAAGAGTTACAAGTCTTGGTAACTTAGATTCAACAGATGGAGGAAGAAAACTATACTGTGCAAAAGCATTTGCTATAGATGTAGCCTGCTTAAGTATTTGAATTAACTTAAATCCTAGTGCGTATCCTGAGAAAGCACGTAGTATTTTATCAAACGAACTTGTTTCTTTTATTCCTAAGGCTTGAGAAGCTGCCTGTGGATTTATTTCTGCATTAATAAATACCTTAAGTAAAGTTTCAGAACCTGATTCTTTTAATAAAGTCTTAACTACAGGTGTATTAAAAAAAGAATTTAGTTCTTGAACATCAGCCGCATATGTTTTGTATTTTTCCATCGACTCTAGATGATTCATAAACACTCCTGTGAACGTGCCTTCTTTTACATTGATATCACTTGACCTATCAGTCCTTTCTAAAAGTGCTGAGTTAAACTCTTCAGCAAACGTGGAACTAAAGTCACCACTATCAATCATATCCTTAGTTATATCAACGTTTATTGTTTTGGTTGGAAAGTAATTAGATACGTATCCTAAGTTAACACCATTGACCTGCTTATATACAGAATTAACTTCATTAAATCCTGTCGTGCTTAGGTATTCAACCGCTTTGTCTGCAAAAGAAATAAGGTCAGGACCTAGCTTAGTTTCTATATCCTTTAAAACCTTGTCTGTAAATCCTTGCTTTTCTAATTTAGCATACTGAACAGCGTTCTTGCTAAGTGCGTATATTCTTAATAACTGATTACCGTTAAAGGTGTACTTTGTTTTTGTGCCTGCCTTACTCTTACCCATTATCTCCATTGTCTTGGGTAGACCTCTAAGATTAAAACCAAAGACTTTATCTAGTGCAATCTCAACACCCTGTAAACCTGTTTCAAATCCTGACTCTTCAGCCATCTTATCAACCATCTTCCTCATTGTGTTTTTTCGTTGATACAATAACTCACTCTTTCTATTTAAGTTACGGTATACGTAATCAGTAAAAACAGTTAACCCTTTATTCTTTCTATCTAAAAAGTTAGTAATGGTTTCAAGGTTAGTTAATACATTCTTAGCCTTCGTAAACGGAGAGTCTGTTCTACCAAAAATATTTTTTGAAATTTTATCGTAAACCTTTTTCATAATACCTCGTGCTGAAAAATCAGCTTTGATATTATCTTTTGCTTGGTTTAGTTGGTCCGTATTTTTTGGTGTGCCATCTTCATTAAACAACAGAGGGTCCGTCTGTCTAATCTGATTGGTTGCTAGTTCACTTCTAGCGGCTCTGTCTTCTGCTATCTTAAGTCTTCTTGTATTAAAACGTAGTATAGATTCTTTTTTCTGTAGCTTAACATCCTTTAATAACTGCTGTGCTTCTTCCAAAGAAGCTGTATCTAAACCTGCGAATTGGTCGAAGGCTAATTGAAGCTGTATTAATGATTCTTCTTCTAAGGTAATCTCTTCTCCGTTAATTAATTTTATTTGTGCGGCATCAATAATTGGCTGCTTATTATTTAATATTATATTTATATTATTTATCTCCTGAGCTCTTTTATCATTATCTCTTATGGTAACAGCATTCATAACCCTCTTAATGTTATTGAATATTACTTGCCCTATTGCATCAATACCTTTTGCCTTACGCTTACCTTTAACTAAAGCAGGAGTAGCCTTAGATTTTACGACCTTATATATCTCTTTAATAACATCACGTTTTATTTGAGCACGTTTCTCCTCAATAATTTTAACCACTTTTTCAGACTGCTTGTAGTAATCATCTACAGTTTTAATCCCGGTAACTGAGTTTAAAAGACGATTGATTTGTGCCTGACTGTAAGTCTTAGACTCAGGTAGGTTTCTTCTTATAAAGTTTCTTAGCATAAGCTGAGCCTGCTTAAGATTATCTGCACCTATTCTTCTTTGTCTAAGTGCTTCTTTTAATTTAGATATCTCTCTTGATACGTTTCTACCTCCTCTGTATCCAAGTGCTCTATCTAAACCAACACGCAGCTCCATTTGAACTTGGTCGTTCTGTGATTTATATGTATTGTGTTCTTGTATTAAGTCCTGAGCTTTTTGTCTTATCTCAGCAAATGATTTTATTCTACGTCTACCGATTACATTTGCTCTACCTGATGTAGCAAATCTATCTAACTCAAGTTTGATGTCAGTAAACATTTGTGCTGCTTCTTTCACACCTCCCTCTATTCTGCCGAATTCTATAGGTAGCTCAGTAAATAAATCTATATTATAAGTAAGAGCTCTATCAATATCTGCTTTCTTAAAACCTCTTCCTACTAGTATCTCTCTTATGTCAGCCTCCTTATATTCGTTTTCTCTACCTATTCTTACTATCTCATCAATAGATTCATCTGCTCTAAAGAGTACTTCACCTAAACCTTCTGTGAGTTTGTTAAGATTCTTATCTGATATATCTATTGGTTTACCTTTAAGTATATCAGCAACAGCAGACTCTAAGAAACTATCTAGGTTAAGGTTCTGTATATCTTCTGTTGTGAGGTCCTTAGATAATTTAAAGTTATCTTTAACGTAAGACCAAAGCGATGCAATCCAATCCTTAATCTTTTGTTTAAGACTAGCTTCAACTACACTCTCTCCTTTATTACCAATCAACACAGCCATAGCTTCGTCCACAGCTTTATCTACATCGCCATCAAACTTCTTTAAAAACTTTTCATATGTTTTTGTTTGCTTCACTAGTTGTGCACCACGGTTATATATCTTTCTACCTCTAGGTGTGAGCTTTAGATTCTCAACCCACACGTGACCCATCTCGTGAATCGCTGTGTTAAACAAATCGCTTTCTGAATTATGGACCTCTGAGTTAATTAGTATCTGATTGTCAGCAGTTAAACCATAGACAACGTCTCCCTTTTTTAAGTATGCTGTAACCCTAGGACTCATAAGAGCTGTGTTCATTGTCTCTTGGTCTGTAGATATATTCATAAACGGAAAACTTCTGTTAATGAAATCCATAAACCTACCTACGTTGTCTATACCAAAGCGTGTACCTACATAATCTAGGTTATTCAATCCCATCTGAACGGGAAGAGTTTGTGCTAGTCTTTGGTCTTCTGTTCTTTGCTTTCTCTCACCTCTCTGCTCCTTTTCTAACCCCAAAATAATATTATTATACATTGATGGGAACAACTCAACAATAGACTGAGGCTGCTCGATAACACCTATTACTTTACCCTTAGGACCTACGGGATAATTAGGATGGTTTGTTTCGACTATACTACCCTCCTTGTTGTCGATAGCTGAAAGTACATCAACTCCTGTAATCATAAACGCTGACCTAACAGGAGCATCCTTTAGCTGAGGCTCAGTTAATAAATCAGTTATTCTTCCGATATTTACAATTTCCGCTTGGTCTTCAAAGCCTTTCATTAATACCTGTACAACAGCCTTAGATGCTTTGTTTATTTTATTAACGTTTTTAGGTTTGCCTCCTGCTTCTGTAATACTACCTCCTGTCATTAATGTAATCAATTCAGCTCTAGCAGGCAGAGGTAGTTGTTTAATAGATTCTTCGGATATTATATCATCAATAACTTTAAAGTCATTCTTTTTTATTAGTTCATTTATTTTATTAAAAGGCTTTATTTTTTTTGGATTGTCTTTTAATAAACTTAACTTTTTATTTAATTCTTCTTTTAGGGTAACCATTGCTGCCTTTCTATTTTCAATAGGCAATGTTTTTATATTATCTAGAAGAACTCTAGCTACTGATTCGTTTGATGTAATTGAGTTCTCAGCCATCTTCACAATAACCATAGGAACCAATCCATTATACTCAGGGTTTGCTTTCCACCAAGAATCAAAGAACGCTCTGTTATTTTCATAAACACTTATGGCAGATGATAATTGAGTTTTTACTTTATCTTTACTCACGCTTGCCCAAGCAATATTTTCGTGTCCATCTATACCCACGAATCCCATACCTCCTTTTAGATTTTCTATTACTGTACCTGTAAGTGGATTGACTACATCTCCTGTGCGTAGTTGGTCTGACACATTAAATATAACAGGGACACCATCTATTACTTTCCACTCTACTGTTGGTATTGGATTGTCAACACGGCTATTAATTTCGTCAACATCTATCTTAGGTGCTTCAGGTTTTGTTTCTCTGACTTCAGTTGTTTCAATGACAGCTCCCTCATCTTGCTTATTCATCTCCTCAACGATAGCTTCAACGTCAGCTCTTCCTTCTACTGTTTCAACAGCGGTTTTAGTTTCTGAAGGTATTGCCTCTATTGGTATCTGCTTTTCAAACAAAGCATAACTAATAACAACATCTTCATCTACAATACCGGCAGGTCGTTCAGCAAATAAAGCTCCCTCAAAACCTGCATTTTCCATCGCCTCTATAAACTGACTCCCGGAGGACCAATCGTTTATACCTTCTCTCCCCTCAGATGCTTCTCTCATACTTCGGATGGCATTGTCGTAATCCCTTAACGCATCTTCTTTAGTGTCGTATTCAATTTCAAGTTCCTCATTGTTTTTTAAAAAACCTTCTTTCAATCTTTCAACGTGCTCAGGCTTTCTTAAATCAAATAAATTTTTTTTCTTTTGTTCAGATATCTTTATTTCAGTTACCTCTCCTACTTTATCCGCAGAATATTGCTCTGCATATTTTCTATTTGGAGTTAAGAATATAGCACCTGACTGTCCTCTTTTTAAAACACCTCCTTCAATACGTGTTGGTGAACCGTGATATACAACTTCTGACTTGGTGTCATCTTCTTGTACAACCGCATCGTCTTCCTTTAATCTAAAGTTAACTTCACCCAACTTTCTTTTTGACTCTAACTCTATTGTCGCTTCAAGGTCAGCTAGTCTTTCAGGCTTTGTTTTTAATGACACCATATCATCAACACGTGATTGATTTTTTTCAGCAACCCTAGCTTGAAAAGGTGTTAGTTTTTTATCTTCTATTTGCTTGTCTGCAATCGCAGAGACTATACCATCAAGCCTTGATTCTTCTATGGTGTTATCGTCAAACGCTGTTACATCTTTTTTTGTAGGTCTCGTGATTGGGTCCGGGATAACAACCTCTTCAGTAACTTGCTCTACTACTTCGCCCTCCTCAACGGTCGTAGGTTCTGCGGCTTGTTCTTCTTGAAGGGTCCGTACTTCGCTTTCCACCGCTTGTATATCTCCGGTTTGTTTATCATCAGATACTGCTCTTGTTTCTTGCTCTTGAATGGCATCTTTACTAAATTTTTCTGTTATTGTTTTTACTACCTGTTCATCATTCTCAACAATAATATCCGCAGCTAACACTTGCTTGTCAGACATATCACTTATCTTGTTTAAGAATTTTTTTCTTTTATATTTCTTACCGTTTATCTTATACTTACCTCTTACATCTTTTCTTATATCAGTTTCAGTAGTCTGCTCCTGACCTACAACAGGACCTATACCCTCAAGACTTGTTCGTTCTGATGGTTTACGTAGTGTTTTGGTTTCGGCTATCTCTTTAATCTCTGTATTGATATCTCTAATTTTATCTCCAAATATTTCTTTTCTATTTGTAGTAGATGTAAGCTCTTCCTTTGCTGACATAAGCTGCATTGTTCTGTTAAGAACATCTCTACTTACGTTTCCTTCTGTAGCTGATAAAACATTTTGTGCGTTTTGTCTTTGCCCTAAATTTAATTGTATCCTCTGATTAGTAGCTTTAGTTATCTGTCCGAGCTTTTCCATTTTGTTAGCCCAATTAGAAACTCTTTTTGGAGTTGAGCCAAACACACCACTCAACTCTTTATTCAAGGCTTCTATAGTAGTGAACTCATTTGCAAGGTCTAAATTATTTTTAGCTCTTAAGTCAAGAGCTTTGTTTATTGCAGCAAAAGAAGCGTTATTACCTAGACCACCTATCATTTCAGCAAATACTTCCTTCATATCAATGCCCTTGTTGTACGACACCTGTGCTAAGTATTCTCCCGCTCCCTCTAGTAGTGGGTCAATAGCTAATCTTTCTGCAGTAAATGCAGAAACTCTTCTTCCTAAAGATGCTGTTTTACCTACATTAAATACTCTACCTGCAATACCTGCTGAGATTATATCTACAGCCATAATAGGTATACCTCTCAGCAACCCCTGTTTTCTGCCTTCTTTCCATACGTTGTCATCTTTAAATGCTGCTGCTACATCGTCAGGATTTAATACGTTGTAGTCATTTCTATTCATAGCCTCCATCATAGCGTTGGTATATTCCATACCGTAGTTAGCTCCCATCATAGCTGTCCTTAAGCCATAAGCAAGACCTGTGGCAGCTCCCGGTATAGTACCTAAAGGTCCCGCAGCAACAGTACCTGCACCTGCTCCAATACCTACACCTGTAGGAACGGCAGTAAGTAATAATCTTAATCCGTAAGGAAGCATCTGAGACAAACTGTTTGCCGCATATGCCATTGCCATAGTTGGAATGTCATCAGAAAATGCATCAAAGGCTTCCCTAAAACCTTTAGCACTATGATATCTATTTAATTCCCTACTAACTTTACCCGTATTAGAAGCCCTCATATACTCAACAAACTTTTCAGCAAGTTCCTCTGTTGTATCCCCTGTTATTCCAAGAGCTTGTTGAATTATTATATCTCCTGCCTTACCTCTATTGAGTCCTTCTTTTATAGAGTTCTGAAACGATGCGTAGTTTTCTACTATTTCACCTCTAAGGTCTTGGTCAAACTTAGAGTCTAAATAAGTTTCTGCAACCTCGTACTTATCGGCTGCCATTTTTGACACCTCTTGAGTTGACTGATATGCTGTTAGTATAGCGTCCTGCATACTAGCCTCTTCTTGATTAGTTGGCTCGTAACTTACAAGCTCGTCTATACTTAAACCAAAGTTAGCAAAAGATGCAGTGTTTAATTCGTTGTCTATATATTTTGACGCAGCTCTTTGCTGAACTGCTTCCTGCGTTATTGACTGAAGTTGCTTATCTATAAATACATCGTAGTCCTCACGAACCTTTTGAAGGTCACTATCTAGATATACATCTGCAAGTTCATCAAATCTTTTTTTAGAGTCTTCGTATATGTCTTTGTAGTCTGCTCTTAGCTTCCCCTCTGCTGTGTAGAAATCACTAAACTCCTCTTGTTCAGACTCGCTAAGTTCATTAATATCAAACCCTCTTTGGTCTTTAGTACCACGATTTAAACTTTGAATAAAAAAAACTTTATCTCTTGCATCTTCGTACTCCTCTATCTGATTCTTCATAGATAAGTAATCGTACCCTCGTTCTGCAAAAAACCTATCAGCTTCTGCATCTACATTTGATACGTCCTTCCAAGAGCCCTGAGCAAATTCATTAGCTTCTTTTTCATCATCAAAATAAAATAGTTCTCCTCTTTTTTTTGCTTCTTCAAACGCCTCCATCCCTTCAAGCTCCATCCAATACATTGGGTCACTTGACTTTACTTCAGGATTTTGTAAGAATAAAGTTGGGTATACTACCTCCTTGCCATCAATGTTTGCTGACTCAAATAATACAGTTGATTCTGTACCGTCATCATTTATACGTGGTACATCCCTAAGGTATTTAGCACGAATAGCAGATTGAACTGAGTTTGTTTCTACTTTTTCTGCTCTTTCATCAGGCTTGTATGCATAATTTGTTACGAATTTTTTGAGCTTTTCCGCTTCTGTTAGAGCGTTACTATCAAACCAAGTATCTAGGTCAATAGTTTCTCTTACTACATTTCCATCAGAAAGAGTTTGAGTAACCTCCATTGCATCGCCTAAACCAATAGGTCTAAATGTAAACCCATATTTACCATATAGGTTATTAAAATAGTCTACAGCCTCATTCTCTTCTGTTTGAATAGATGCTAAGTCAGTAGCATTTAAAGCCTCATTAAACTCACTGTCTTTTAATATTTCTTCTCTACCTTTTACTGCTGTATTTATCTTAGCTTGACGCTGAGCTTTTTCTTGTGCTTGAAGTTTACTAAGCTCAGGCTCCTCTAGCTCAACCATAAAGGTTGTGAAGGCTTGGTCAGCAGCTATCTGATTTCTTCTCTCATCATCATCCATATCAGATGGTGATTGAAACCTAAAATCTGAAACACCTCCCAATCCTGTAGTAGGCTGTTCCGGAGCTTGAGGTGGCACATATCCTGTCTCCCTCATGTCACGAGGTTCAAAACCAAAAAGGTCTTTAAATTCTTTTTTAGCTGCGTTTATTTTATCTTGACGCTCTAGCTCTTCAGAAGTAAATTTGCTTACATCATACTCAATAACACCCTCTTCTTCTGTAGGTTGTTCCTCAGGTCTAAATGGTATCTGTGTTTCAGGTTCCTGAAATTGCTGATATGTTTCAGCCAATGATAAGTCCGAAGAAGTATCTTGTTCCTGAGGCTGTTGTATAGGAGATACCGTATCTTCCATCGGTTCCCCATCGAGCTGTGAATCTTTTTTTTTTATGGTAACATCATTTAAGAAACCTTCAATAGTGTAGTTAGCCTTAAATGTTTCATCAATCCCTCCTATATAATTATACATTTCTGCAGCATATTTTTTATCCTGCATATCATTAGTAAATCCCTCTAAAGAATATGAGTCTTTAAAGCTAGGGTCTACCGAACCTATATAGTTAAACAGTTGCTGTAAGTATTCTTCTTCCATTTATTATGTATCACCGTTTGCATTGTTACCACGAGGAGCAGGAGCAGGAGCAGGAGTGGGTTTAGCTTCAGTATTATTCTGACCTTGCTGAGCTGCTCTTCTCTTTATTTGAAAATTATCAATGTATGCTTTTTTACTTTCTTCACTCAAGTTATACTGTCTTGCTAAACCTTCTTTGATGGCTGCATTCTCAAGTAATTCCACTTGGTCCTTAAAGGCTGTAGGATTTTTTAAGTTTAATTCATACTTTTTACCATTAAATGTAACTGTTATACCTTGCCCGGTCATGTATTGCCTTGTTGATATATCATCGGCTATTATTCCTTCTATCTTTAACAATTCATTTTTAACCCTTGACTCTAAAGTAGCTTCGTCCGGTTCAGTTGCTACCGTTGATGCTAAGTTAGTTAGTAAAGTGTTATCAAAATTTACCTCATTTGACCTTATATACGCATCATTATATGTAGGGCGTGTTGGTTTTGCAATACCCTTAGATGGTGTAAATGTTGTTGCTCCTAATTTTTTGTTTAGGTTTTCTTGATATTTTGAACGAGACAATATATCATCAACGTTCTGTATTTTTTGACCCTCAGCCAAAACAAAGTTTACTCCTTGTTTTATAAATCTTGATTGGTCAGTTCCGTACGGTAATTTTTCATCATTTAAACCTGATGACTCGGTATATCTAATTATGATACCATCAGTGGTTGGCTCAATAGCTTCTATGTTTTTGTTAAGTGCACGTAAATTATTTGCTGCTTCAAATTTATCTGCTTCACTTCCATAAAACAATTTTCCAAAATTATTTAGTGCAGTGTCTTGATTTCTGTTTCGTTCACCAATTCCAAACTCAACTGCACTTTGAGACCTTGATTGAGGAGTAAACCCTGCTCCTTTTGTTTGTCTCTTAACATCAATGTTAGCACGTATAGCAAGTTTTAGTTCTTCTTCTACTTTTTCTTTTTGTCCTTCCTTAAATACAGGAGTCCCTGCAGGATTTTCTGAACGGTCCAAATAAATTAATGAACCTGTTTTGTCTGCATCAAATTCTTTTTTATCAAATGTAAACGTATACTTATCACCTGTTTCGGTCTGTAGTACCTTATCTGTTAATACAGAAGCAATATCGTTTCCATTACGCATCATTGCTGATACTTGAGTTTTTTCCCACTCCTTATATGTAGCTGCAAACTTTTCTCCTTCTAAACCAAAGTCGTGCTGCTTAGCGTCAATCATTGTTATTATGGTATTAAGCTGTCTGCTACCTCCAATCTGAACAGCACTCTGCTCTAAAGCTCCTAGTTGTTCTGCTGCTTTGGATGCACTACCATTCAAATCAAACCTATCATACTTCTGCTTAAGTCTTTGTCTTAACTCATTTACTGTAGCAAAATCAGTTGATTTCTTGCTCATCTCCATTACCCCGGTCTTAGGGTTTTTAACCATCTTACCTATACTTACAACACCATTAGTGGGATTAAGGTATCCTTTTACTTGTCTAAGATTAGCAAGACCTTCTACTGTTTCAGCTTCCCACATCTCACGATAAGAAGACTCATCTCCTTCCCAACGCTTCATTTTCTCCGTGTATTCTTTCTGATACTCTTCAGCTAGTCCAAATAAATTTGTAGTTCCATCAATAGCATTTTGTCTTCCTATGGTGTAGTCCTTTACTTTAAGCTGACCGCTTTTTAAAAGACGGTCCTGCATTAGTCTAAACTCCTGAGCGTTTCCTGCATACTCTAATGCAAATGTATTGCCCGCATCATAGTCACCTGTAGGAGCGTTTGCTAACTCTTCTCCATATTCTCTTGTAGCCTTATCAATAGCAGCTTTTTTATCCTCACGGAGTTGGACCTCCTCCTTGAGCATATCGGACATATTCTTTCCAATCTCTGCCCAATTTATTTGCGTATCTGCCGAACGTTCTGCGTACCTAAAGTAACTCATTATTTAAATGGCGTTATTAATTTTCTATCAAATGCAGGGTTGGTTGCCAATTCACTAGTAGAGGTAGGATTAAACCCTAGAAGGTCTATTAACTCTTGAGACACATCTTGATTCAAATTTGATGATTCAAAAAGATTCATTCCTACTCCGGGTATAATATTATTTGTATCCATAATACTCCCTGAATTAACAAAAACTTTTTTATCCCTTAGCTCTTTTAATTGGTCAATACTAAACCTATCCTCATCCGTCATAAAATCTTGAAACTCTATTTGTGACATATCACCAATCCCTGATGTATCTACACCACCAAACATTCCTTGTGATGCTAACTGCTCTTGTAACTGAGGGTTTCTTTTAAGAGCCTGCTTAGCTAATCTAGCTGCTTTTGTTTTCTGATATAAAGGAACAAAAGATGCCGCTGCTCCTAGCGATGCAGTAACTCCTTCGAAACCTTCTTTCATTGATTTTTGTTTCATCTCTGCTGCTTCTCTTGCTTTTAGCTGAGCACCTGCAGCTTCCTCCATCATAACGCCTACTTTTAGGTCTCTTAGTCTTGAATCTTCTGCTGCTATTAATTTATCTAAACCAAACTTTCTCTCTTCCATTTTTGCTGCTTGGTTTTCTAATAGAGCTTGATTTGCCATCACTGTTCTACCTGCTGTTGCTGCGGCACTTCTTGGGTCAGCTTCACCTGCTGCTTCCATTGCAGTTTTATAAGCCTGTCCTGCTCTTCTAGCTAAATTTTGGTCTGCAAGTTTTGGCAAACCTAAACCTTCATATACGTTTACGTCAAGCTCTTTATATATTTGTGATACTTTAGTAGCCGCTTCTTGATTAGCTCTTTCCATTTCACGTTTAGCTTCAGCCATCTGAGAAAAAGACATTCCTGTTGTCGCTAAAGTATTAACTACCTGAGCACCCGCTGCAAATGCTGCAAATCCTACTGCCATATTATTAAGTATTTTTGGTTAATGATAAAAATGTATTTCCACAAAGATACTAAAATTAGGGAAATGATTTCATTACCTCTGATTCTACTGCAAATAATTCTGATGCAGTTTGAGATTTTCCTATTGGTAATTCTAAAACAAACTCACAGTAATGACCTAATACTCCGTGAGATTCTGCTATTGGGTTCTTAATATATAAGAAATAAGCATCCTGAATTGGTATAGGATTAGTAGCTCCCGGTACTGCAGTTGAATCAATTACAATTTGATTAATACCATTTACTTTATCTACATTTATCTGCGTAATAACACCCGCAAAAATAGGTGTGGTATAAGGAGGTAGTGCATAATACAAATAATCACCCACACTTACTATGCTTCCTATGTTTACTGACAAAGCAAAGTCTACTTCATATGCGGCTGCTACACCACCAACAGCAGAACTTCTTGAGATACCATTCAATGAACGTAGCTCAAACTCAGCTTCTGTTACGTTAGCTCCTGTGGTTCCATCGTTCCTTACAAAAGCAAACCAAGCATCTTCTTTTTTCTCAAACCAAGCATCATCAATATATCCTGTTGTCTGAATGTCTGTAGTTAGATATGCTTCCCAAGAATCATCAGCCTCAAGATTTAGAGTTTTAAATAATTTATTTGTTAAAGGCTCTTGATTAAATACACTAGTTAAAGTAGCAGCATAGTCAACTCCATAAAAATTACAGTGCGTATCATTTGTATTATGACTATATATATTACCACCCTTAAAGGTGTAAAAAAACTGATTCATTCCTATCATATAATCAGGAAAGAATGAATAAAAAGAAGGGAATCCTTTTGATGATTCGCTATATGTTAGTGTATAATTTATTGCCATATTTTAACAGTTTGCTCTATCTATTACTACTCCGTTTGCATCAACCTCAATATACTCGGTTGCATTTATCTTATAAAAACCTTGAGCTAACACATTACTTCCATATTCATCTGAAAACACCCAATCATTTATAGCAGGATTTCCTGCTGTTCCCGATACGGGTGCGTTGAAATAATCTCCAACTAATGAAAGAGCACAAGCTGCAGCAGAACTACCTGCGACAAGAGATGAACTAAATCCTGTTAACAATACAGGGCAATCAACCTCAACAGTAAATGCAGTTGTAGGGCAAACACCTGATATCTCAATATTTAATTCTTTTATTGATTGAGATACCTTAGGTATTACCATATAAAACGTCCCCGGATTAGCTACTGTATTAAGCTGCAACTCACCTGCTTGTGGTGTTATGTCTTGAGTATTACCTGTTGAAGCAAAACTAGTTCCGTTATATCTATATTCTGTAAGTCCACTATATGTAGTCCCGGCAATAGGAAGGCAAGTGGCAGAGTCATAACCTAAATAAGTATATCCATTTGCTACCGTACTCCCTTTATAACCTCCTACAGTTGCATTGTCAAGACTAAATTTATTATATACCACATTATTATATGTAGCTCTTATACCGTCAGGAATACTAGCAGGTGTAAACTTAACAATTACTGCTCCTTCATCAGATACTGTATCACCTAAGTCTATGTCAAGTAGAAATACTCCTTCACCTGAACTATGAGTTATAGTTCCTAAACCACAATCAGTTAGGCAAGTTGGACAGTTTTGAATAGGTCCTAGTATGCCACTAACCTGCTCTCTGCTTATACCACTTCCGTCAGCATAAAACCCATCTGCACTAACAATTGTTAATGCAGCATCGTCATATACTGTTGTTGAGTTAGATAGTGTCGTTCCGTTTAAGTAATGTGTAGTTAAAGGCATAATTTATTTTTTTTAACAAGTGCAACAAGCATCTTCTATTGTTGCTCCAAAACATAAGTCATCTTCAGTTGATAATCTGTAATCCCAAATCAAGTACAAATAAGCTCCTGTATTCGGCATTGCAAATGTAGCAGAGTATTTATCAGGTGCATCCGTACTGTCTATTGCAGGTACTCCACCATCGGGGTCAGTTAGCGTTTCTGCTAATAGCAACTTTATATCTGCAATAGTATTATAATATCTTGTGTTGGTTCTCAGATATCTAAAGTTATTAGGTGTCGGAGGAGTAGGAAGAGGTGAAATCACACCTTCGCTAAATACAAAATTATCATAATTTATCTTATTACATATCATACTAACAGTAGCTGAATCGGCAGGAATAACGCCTGCTCCTTGAAGCCCTGTTATTTGGTCATAATCAGATATCACAAACTCAGTTGTATTGTCATTGTCGAAAGAAACTAATCGTGAATGTAATGGCGATACAAACGTGCCATCAGTCCAACTATATTCGCTATGTATGTACTCACCATTTATTGCATCGCTTGTAATAGATATAGGTATAATAGTAATAGTCTCTGCTTCAGGACAACCAACCGTAATACCTCGTATGTAGCTTTTATTTGTTGAAGAATTTTCAACTACCAAAGTAATTTTTTGGTCAGCAACAGAACTCTTCTGAATAGTTATTGTATCGCTAATAGGAGTGGTTGCACTAAAATATGTATTAGTAACCCCTGCATATGTATAGTCTATCCTAAATGAATTATTCCCTGAAACTGATGAGTCTATATCTATATCTATAGTCACATCTCCAACTAAGTCTCCTACGTCAACGCAGAAATCATAAGAGTTGGCTACGTCCACAACAATATTACCTACTATTATTCCGCAATCTATGCAGTCTGTAACTACAGGCTTTGGTGTATTGTTTGAACTAAGTACGTACTCATTCATATATGGGTCGAACCCGCCTAACTTTTGAGTTTCAAATGAATCTATGAATAGGTCTCTAAACCAACTACGCATCCCCTGCTCCGATATAATATTTAGTTGTTCGTTTTGAGCTGAACTACCTTTTAATTGTAATACCGCACCACGTTTTGCATCTGTAAAGTATTTGTCTTTACCCCACTGAATAAAACTTTCAGGATGGTTAGATATACCGTAGTCCTCTACACGAGCAATTTGTTTCCCTAGTACCTCAGGCACTGATGTTAACGCAGTTCCTGCTCCTGCATCTGACAATAAATTTTTACCTTGAAGTACATACGATATTTTATCTTCTTGCAGTGTAAGGATATCTGTTTCTCTACCCGACAATATTTGTATTGGACCGAACGTACGTTCAAGTGGTTTAAAGTTAAGAAGACCTAAATTAAATTCATTTAGTTTATTTATATTACTCTCTTCGTTATATACACCACTGTATGTTAGGTCAGCAAAACGATGTGCTTCTTTATATTCTTGTTCACTTGTAGTAAAAACTCTGTTACCTAAGTTAAATGACTTGCCAACAATAGAGTCTCTTATTTTGTAACTCTCAGCTCCATTACCAAATGCGTAGCAGTTCATAAAATCTGTATTAACCACAGCCGAATCAACATTTGTTTGGTCTTGAGAATTACCTTTATGTCTACCGGGATACTCATCTAATGTAACAGGGTCTACATAAGTATAAGTCTCATACGTATCAGCAGATTCATACCACACATCGGGCAAAGCATCCTGTGGCTCTGATTCAAATATAACAACACCATCAGCCCTATATACATCAATAGTAGCAATAGCAACAGAACGTTTTCCTGCTTTTATGCCGTCTTGAACTGTACCGTTCATGTTTAAATAGCTAGGTATAGTAGTTCCATTTCCCTCTGTATACCAAAATATGTTTTGGTTTTCTGAAGGCTGTATAGGCTGAATGCCTGCAGCGACAGCAGTTGGATAAAAAAAGTTTGAATTATTTTCTCCTTCAAACGAAGCTCTATTTAAAAATCCTTGAAAGTTTTCCCCTATAAGAAATTCAAACATATTGTCGTAATCTCTTGATGCTTGCATAAATACAGACAAGAACATTCTTCTTTCTTTAGTACTTCCTTTTCCTGTTCTGTAAAAGTTTAGATTTACACCTACTCTAGAACCAAAAGGTACAGTGTAATCAACATAATTACCCGCTCCATCCAAAACAGACATTGGGTAAGTTACAAGAGGATATGGTCCCGGTGGATTAGCACTAGGGTAATCAACTATAAATCCATATTGTGTATCATTACCATATTCAGCTCTTTGTAGCCCATACAATACACTAGCATTCTCTTGCTCAGTTATGCTTAGTTGATTTGTACCTACTTTCATATAAGCACCTACTAAACTTCCATCCTCAATTTCATTTTCTGCGTATACTTTCTTTTCTAATACAGTAACATAAACACAGCTTGTTGTTGGTCCTGAAGAATCTTTTTTAACAATCAGTCTATCTCCAACCTCAATTTTTTGAGAGTTCTCTCCTTCTAAAAAAAAGTATGCATAGTTAGCATCAGCAGTTCTGTAGTATATACTACTATATATAACGTCATAATTTTCTTCATCAGGCTTTATAACAAACTTATAGTGCGTTGCCCATTCAGGTGCTATTTGTCTTGGCGGTATATCTACCTGTATATAGTTTCTGTTTTTAGATGAGCTACAAGGAATATGTAAAGAGTTGTTGTTGCTAACAAGTGCGGTGCTTGAACGACCAAAGTCATCCATATAAACTATACCTGTTTCATATCCTCTATTACTGTGAAGGCTTCCTATGGTAGGGCTTGTTCTAATAGTAGCACTTGCAAATGTTACCTCATAAAATTCATATATATCTTCTGATGTATCAGTACCCACATTTACGTCATTTACAAAACGCATATAAGGTAACTTAAAGAATATAACGTCTTCTAGTAATCCGGTTCTAAATGCTACAATATCTATCGGCTCATTTTGTTGATACCCTGTAGCACCAACAAGGTCTACACCGCTAATAGCACTAGCGTATTTCGTTACAGAGCCGCTTGTAGTGGCAGAAGGCAAGTTGTTAGGTATAGCACAATTAAAAGTATCTGTAAATGTTATTCCATCACAGCTTGTAGGGTCAGGAAGAGGTGCGTATACGGGGTTAATGTTTTTTGGACTAATGCTTCCTACTTTATTTACAAATTCATTACTTGTTGCTAACTCATATACACTATTGTAATTGTTACTTAAAGTAATAGAAAAAGAAATATCTATTTCCCCTGTATCAGATGTTGGCTGAGGGTTACCTGAAGGAGCAAAAATAGCGTGTTTAAATGATATGTCAAATGTTAATGTGTTCCCGGCTTTAAAATCTTTTACAAAACTTCCTATATTAATACCTGCTGACCCATCTGTTGGGTTGCTAATACCCCTAGATGGTATAGTGTAGGTAGTAGCAAGCTCACTTCCCTCTACTTCATTTTCACTTATATCATCAGCTACTAACTCAACAGTATATTCTATTTGAGATGTAGCTCCTTTGTAGTCAATTAAATCATATCCATCTATATAGTTTCCATACACAAGCCTATTGCCCATTATAGTTTGAGCCAAAGCAAATCTAGGTACGTTATCATATAGTCTTAATATTTCAGAATCACGAAGTACGGTAAATATATTGCTATTAGTAAACGTGTATGTTTCTGTTGAGTTGTTTGAAAGTCCTCTATCTTTTTTATTGAATTTATCAATTACTTTTATTTCACTATTGTCACCTTCCTTAAATAACAAATCAATACTCTTAACTAGAGGACCTCCTGTATTATAAGACACTAATGCTGAATTGTAGAGGTTTGTCATACCCTCATTCAAATTACTGTTTGGGTTAAAATCAAAATCTTTGGGAATAAATGCAGGTTCAGAAAAAGGAGATGTCGCAGAGTATTCTCCATCATCATATCTGTATCTATACGCAAAAGAAATAAATCTATCTTCTAAGTAGTTATCTTCTGCAGAGGGAACTTCTTGAAGAGTAACCTCAGGAGAAAAAAGGGGTGGTCTTTTTATAACTAATAATTTTTCTTGCAACACCAATGGCTCGTTGTCAAAGTCCACTATTCTAGGTGCAGATAATACAGGATTAGCATAACCTTTTTTTACATTTATAAACCTAGGTGGGTTTAGGTTGTCTGTAAAAAACAATAAGTCTTCTACTAAATCTACTCCTGTTATTAAATATTTTAAATCAAAGTTTAATGTTGTGTTTACATCACCACCATCATTCACGCTTATAACGTGGTAGTCAACTATATTATCATTAACATTATATGATACTATCAAGTCTATTTTCCCTGTTGGAAATAATGATGTAGGTAACCCGGCACCATCTCTAGCAAAGTATGGGTCGTGAACAAACCAATATATTGTTTCGTTAGCTCCATCCTCAAATGCACCAATACATCTAGCCTGTGAGCTTAAGTTCTCATTGTTGTACTGAAGAGTAGTAAGCTGCGTATTACCCTTTGTAGTTTCAACTGAGCCAACTTCACTAGCTTCTGTAGAACCTAATCTAACATTAAGTGCATCTACGTACTCACCATTAGGAACGAGTCTCTCATCAAGACTCTTATTCATTCTACCTAAAACAAAATTTCTTTGTGTATTCGCCATATTATTTTAGCCATTTATCTTTACCCCTCATATTCATTAGTAATCTTCCGGGATGTATATTACTTATTCTAATCTTTGCGTTTCTTAACAATGCACTTTTTCTTTTACGTGCTCTTGCAATTATATATTCCTGAACTCCTAATTTAGAATTTAGTATGGCGTGTTCAATGTGTGCGTACACATATTCTTCAAATAATTTATTTACTGTAACGTCTACATCGTTTCCGTTTTCCATTCCATCTGAAACGTACTCAAGAATACAACTTTGATTAGACATATCAGAGCTAAAGTTAATTACCCCTGACTTCTTATCTACTCTAAAAGTTGGATTTGAATTTGCTGTCTCTGTGTTTAAACCAAACCTAGCACCTATCTGATAATCAAAATACCAAACCCCATCACAACAGTAACCCTCATATCCATTGAACGGATTGTTAGCGTTTAGGTATATAGACTTCTTGCTACCTGTTATTCTGTCGTAGTCAATATTTGAAAACTGAGGACTTAGGGCATTGCCATCTACGTCAAATAATATTCTTGAATTATTATCTTGAAGATAAGCACTACTCCAATTGGTTTGAATATTTTCAGTTAAAGGGTACAATAGACCATCTTTATATACAGATATCCTAACCCAATTAACATAATCAGATGGCAGTACATATCTTAATGTATTACCTACGTTAAGTTCTAAAATTTTTATTTCCTTAAACGCATCATAGTTTAATTCTTGTATAGCTCTCTTTGCGTGAAACAATACCTTAAACCTCTCCTCATTATTTACAAGGTTATGGTTCCCGGCATACATCAACATAAAGTTATTTACTATATCATATAATGACACATACTGATATGACCCCCAATTTGCATCTTCAGGTGCGGCACCTCCGTTTTCGTAATATTGATACTGTGATATATAAGCCATATTTTATTATTTTTCTTGTTGGTCCTCAAAATTTTCTAACCCTTGTCCAAACTGAACAGCCTGTAGCTCTCTTATAGACATACCTGCATACTGCAATATCTTTAATACCAACGTTGGTTCATCCGATATAGATAACTCAAAGTCTTGAAAGTCCGGTTGCGATTGGTCAAACGATGGCTCTCCACCAATTAGATTTACGTATGTCCACTTAGGGTCTTTAGGATATCTAATGTACTGACACTGAACTGCACCTATAGTATTTACACTTACAGGAAACAAAGATAATGTCGGCTCTTCTTGCGTGTAAGCCGGGAACATTGTAGATGGTGCTGTAAGCAATGAGTTGTTAAGCATAGTTATTTTACTATGTGTAACCTTCTCAGCTTCGTTAACCACACTGTCATCATAGATTACATATTGATTTCCTGTAGCAAGAAAGATATTAGCATCTAGTGTAAGTATTGATGATGAGTTTACGTTAGTAACAATTGCAGTTGTGTTAGTTGTAATGTTACCTACGACATCTCCTACCTGAACACCTGAAGCAATAAAGTCACCTGTGGTATTACGTAGTTCGTTAACAACAACAGTGTCGTTTGTTCCGCTAGCCAATAGCCTTGTATATACAAGGACTTTATTAAGTAAGTAATAGTCATCACTAGTTGTTGTTTGACTAGGTGTAAAAAATTTATTGTTATTGTTGTGCGATAAAAAATTGGTTTCTGAAAAAATATTAATTACCTCCCCATATCCTTTTGTAATATCAGCATATCCTGTGCCTGACTGACGGGCATTCTCTTTGTTCAGTTGATAGTTATACTGATAAAAATAATCCTCGAATATATCCAACTGAGCTTGCTTAGCAAATAAGTTAAAATCAGAAGGAGAAATATATCCGTAATTATTTTTGTTCAGTATAGACAATACTGTGTTTCTAACCGAATTTATCATCTGTAATACTTTTCACAAAGATAGCAAAAAAAAAGAGTCCGATTAAAACCGGACTCCTTGTTAATATATGCAACCGCTATTAAAGTTGTTTCTCTAAAAACTCTAATACACTTACTCCTTCGTCTGTTTTAAACCAATCAGATAAATATTCAATTGGGTCTACACCAAACGGAATAGTAGTCATTCTTTTTTTATTACCCTGAAGGTTAAAGTAAACATCTCTTTGTTTGTTTCTAAAGGCTAATATTTTGTTATCAAAAAACTGCTGTATAGTAGACTGAAGTTTTAAAGATGGGTCTGAGAGTGCCCGTAAGAAAATCTCAGGACTATTTTTAGCAAACACCAACACATCTCTTTTTAGTTCTGCTGTGCTTACCTTAGACACATCTGTTGAGAATAAAACTCTACTTACATTCTCAAGCTGTTCTATGCTTAGTTGCTTTGCTTCTATTAAAGCATCTACCTCAACATTAAGTCTTTCAATTTCTTTTGTGGCATCTTGACTAAAGTCTACCTCTATGAATTTCTTTCCATTAAGTGGGTGGTAGTGTAAGAACTCCTGTAGCACAGGATTGTTTTTAGGGACACGTAACATACCATCTTCAAATATGATGGGTTCAACAATTACTGTTCCGTCTTGTTCATCTTCAAAACAACTCTTTTGATTTCTTGAGTATCTTAATGCTCTGTTATAACCTTTCTCTTCATCAAAGTAAAGTAAAGGACTTCGAGCGTGGTTTCTTGAAGGGATAATGCACGACAATGGTGCTCTGTTTCTTGTGAGTTTATAAACTCTATCTTTTAATTCTAATTTCATTTTAATTTAATTTTATCTTTTAAAAAAAGGTAAGGGTGTCCTGTAGGACACCCCACCCTTATTACTTATTAGTCTTCGAACAATACGAAGTTGTTTGCACCCATAGTACAAATACATCTCTCAGATAAGTAGTTAACTTGCATAGCATCTAAATCAGATGTTGCCGCACCACCTGCTGAACCTGTAATCCACGTTTTGTAACGTCTATCTTCAGTTTCTGAAGCTCGGTAACGTACGTGTAAGAAAGGTCGCTTAGCATTCTTTCCAAGAACTTGGTCATATACAGTAGTAGAACCTGCAGGAACCATAAGACCATTGATAGCACCTGAACCACCAACACCAACAGCACCTCTTGTGAGTCCGCCACGCATAGTTGGGTCATTCAAATATTTCCAATCAGTCTTGTAGAAGTCATACCCTCTACGGAATCCTGAGAATCCTAAGTTAAGAGCCATTTCCTCATCGTTGTCAAATAGTCCGTAAGACGTACCACCTGCACCATAAGAATTTTGAGCTGCTAACATATCATCAATTGCGAATCCAAATGCTCTGTCAAGGAAAAGTACGTTCTCCTCGATAGCTCCTTGAGAATCTAATCGTCCAATAATGGTATCAAAATCTGCAAGTGCATTAGGAACACCACCTGTCCAAAGATTACCTCTCTCAGATACTGAGTAGAATACACCTTCAGAACCTTTGTAACCTAATTGCTGAGCATTGCTCTGACCACCAATAGGAGTTGTAGGTGCTACTGCAGGAACTGCTTCAACCATAGATGTCTCTAGATAATCATCAAAACGCAAACGAGTTTCGTGCTCTGATTTCATATACCATAGATATCCTGTTGCTCCGTTTTCTGTAGTTACTTCTACCCATCCAATTTGAGCCATATCAGAACCTGATACCTCATACTTATCTTTTAAGATAATAGGAGAGTTCTCAAAGATGTAGTCATCAGACTCAAGAGAACCTTCCATTCCTGTTGTTCCTTTCTTAAATTCAGAACCGTAGATAAATACAGTAACGTCAGAATTTCCAACACCTGTACCTGAAGTTACAAGACCACCTGCTTCATAAAAAGCAACTGTGAACTGAATTGGAGATGCAGTTAAATCAACACTAGATACGATACCTTTGTTCTCTCCTGAACCATCGTTCTGTGCAATAACAACAGTTTGTCCTTCTCTTATGGCAATACCGCCTGTAGCTGAGAAAGGAACCTGTCCTGTGGTAGTAACACCTGTAGGAGCAGCCGGGTCATTAACCTGAAAAACTGCTTCACTTGCTGCTGCTGTAGCTGCAGTACCTACCTGTGAATATTTCACGTGTAGTCTACCTTGCTCCGCCCACTTTACTAAATCTGAATTAGAAGGAAGCTCTGCTCCTACCATTCTTAAGAATGAACTAATTGTTCTGTTACCATAACGCTCAAACTCTTTTTCATAAGTATCAGGAAGATACTGATTCAAAAAGTCAAAGTTAGTTATGTAGTTTGTTGACCGTGGCACTTGCTGTGCTGACGGTTGAAGGTCAAAACCGGACCCTGAAAAATTACCTGACATTTTTTTTAATTTTTAAAATTGTTTTACTTTTTTTTACTTTTAATTTTTAAGCCTCTACTACTTGGTGTAGATACAGACCTAATTTGCACACCATCCTTTGTACGTGCTACTTGAGGTGTTTTACGCTCTGTCATATCGACATTTTTCATCTTACGTGTAACGTCCTCAGTTGCATCTGATTTACCCTGCTCATAAAAGAACGAAGCAAACCTTTCCGGATTCATTGCGATGGCTAGTGACCTGTGATAACCTTCAGCGTCATTAATAAGCCCTGTCTCTTTATCCATAAATTTTCTTACAAAAACTGATGAATCTAACTGAGCTTCTTTTATCTTCTGTGCATCACCGGGATTAAAATTCAAAGTAGCGTCCCCTATCTTGAAATCAAAACCTTTGAAATCTTGGAACACCTCATCGGTTTTATCAACAAACCAATTTCTTTTTCTTGTTAATTCCTCTTGGCTACTCTTAGCCGAGTTCAAGTATTGCTTATACTCTTCAAGTTCTTCTTGAAGCTCCGTAGAAATTCCAACCGTGCTTGACTCAAGGGGTTGTTTGTACATTTCTTTTTGCTCGTTAAAAAACTTTCTTGCTTTAGCAATAGCTTTTTTCTTTATCAACTTTATTTTCTTTACATCTTTTTCATCATCAAGTTCTTCATCATAGCTGTAATCGTCCATAAGAACTTCTACATCTTCTGAATCAGTAGCCTCTCCTGAAGCAATAAGATATTCAGATAAAAGTTGGTCATCTTCCATAGAAGAAAAATCTCTGTTTAGTTTTACGTAATCTTCGATTCCTCTGCCTGTGGTTTTTTTATAATCAAAGTAAGCCTTAACATCTTCAGGCAACTCTTCGTTTGATTCTTTTTCTTCAAAGAGTTGGTCTACAGATGTAAACTCCTTTTCATATCTATTCTTAATAAATGAAAGAACATCTTCTTCATTTAACTGTGAAGATTCAGCGGGCTCTGTTTCTGTAGTTGTCTCTTCAACCTCTACTTTTGCAGAATCCTCAGTTTCATTTTGTTGCTGCTCGTGCTTTTCGAGCAACTCTTCTTCAATTTGCTGAGTAGATTTTTCTTCAACCGACTCAACTGCTTTTACTTTTATTTCCATTTAATTAAATTTTTACAAAGTTAATAATAAAATTTTTCTAATTTTATTTACTATCTTGGAGAGAACTCCGCTAAATCAAAACCATCTAAACTATCCTCGTTAGATTCAAATATCTGAGGAGGTAAATTATTTTTACGTTGATTTATTAATTTAGATTGCTCTGTGTTCTGCTGACTTATACGAGCAGCCTTAGCACCTTCTCTTTGAGATTCTCTTTGCTGCAATGCATTCTCAGAAATATCTCTAAGCTGCTGATTGTAGTTAAACTCCTCAGCCATCAACTGACTCTTAAGCTCAGCTTCGTTCTTCATCTTCTCTATTTCAAATGCAATCTCTGCCTGCTTTAACTGCATCTTACCCTGCATCTCTGCTTGTAGTTTCTGCATAGATGTTTGGGCAGCCATTTGCTGTGACTGCATCTGTTGTTGAGCTTGCATAGCTTGTTTCTGCATAGCTAACCTTTCTTCTCTATCTTGCTTTTGTTTACGTTTTAATTTTAAAAGCTGATTAGCAAGTTTAATATTTTTAATCTCACGAATATCAATTGCATCTTCTAAGTTAATATCTTGCTTAGATAAAGCCATTTGAATATTCTGCTCAAGCATTGCTTTTTCTTCTTCATCAGGAGCAATCTCTAAAAATATACCAAAGTCATATATGTATAAATCTGATATATCGTTAAGTATACTTACATTGTACTTGCCAATTTTATTAGTAAAGTCATCTTTAAAGTCTGAGTATTCTAAAATATCTGCAACCCTATATGTAAGTGCCTCTGACAAACTTCTAAATATATAAAGGCTTCCGTCTAATATATGACGAGTAGCTACATTTGAATTTAATGCAGCAAGTTTCTGAAGACCTACTAATGAATCCGGGTCAGGCATACTACCATCTCTAGCTTCATTTAATCCCGTAACGGTCCTAATCATATTAAGATAGTAATTATAATTAGTAATAAGCATCTGTGTTTTAGATGCACCTGAGTTAGATGTTAACTGCTGTATAGGTACTCTTGCATTATTAAAGTCACCATCTTGTGTGTATGACCTTCCTATTACACTACCTGTTTGAAAATATAATCTTAATGCGTCTTCAGGGTTATATGCATTTCCTGTACCTAGGTCAACTTCATTTAATCCATCCGCATCTATATACACACCATCCGGCACGACACGTGAAATAACTTGCTGTAGTTTTAAGTGAGTCATCTGAATTAAATCAGCAAAAGGTATCATACGCCTAACTAAAGATTCAATAGCACCCTTATACATTCTTGGTGCAACTGCAACGTAGTTAGGTAAAGCGTGCTGACTTGTAGATTTAGGTCTAACCATATTCTTAGCAAGCTCCCACTTTAATATTATATTAGTACCCATAACCATTACGCCTTCATACCACACGTCAATAGTCTTTTCAAACTTTTCAAAGTTACCTTCTTCCATCACTTCGACAGGCGGGTCAAATTGGTCATCCTTTTCAATAACTTTACTAGCACCCGTAGCCATTACTTTTTTCTTATAGACCATCTTCTTGGTGGTCTTGTAGTTAAAGTACATTAAAGTAACTGTGTCTCTATAAAAAATATCGTTCTCATAAAACTGAGCTACGTTATAGTAATCATACCAAGACTGACTGTATTTGGATATCTCCTCTAAATCTTCATTAGTTAAAGAAGGGTCAATTTTTTTACAGTCTATTATTGGCATTGTTTTTATCTCACCCCAATAAAAGCAATCCTTAAAGTGTGGGTCTTCTGTATAGCTGTACACAATATTAGCAGGGTCAACATAAGACACCTTTACTCCTGAACCCGGCAAGAACTCGTGCTTAGCTACGCCTATTCCTAGTACAGCTAAGTCGTAATCAAACTGCTTACGTAAATCTAAATAATGGTTTTCCTCAAGTAAAGTGTTAATAGCTTCTTCTTCAGCTATCTCAATTGCAGGTTTATAGTTCAACTGCATATATAAAGATAACTCTTCGTCTGTTGCAGGAAGTTCTTCAGCAGGTACAACAAATGGGTCTACCCCTGTTTGTGATTGTATTATTTCTAATACATCTTTAGCCGCCATTTGTCCCTCAACCATATCTTGATACTTAGAACGTTTAGCCTGAGACATAGCATCCTGTGCATAAGCCTTTACTTTAAACAACCTATCTGCCATACCGTTTACAACGATATCAACAAACTTTGGTATAATTGGAACGGGAGTCCAATCAAGATTTAAATAACTTAAATCCCCATCTACTGCTAGTTCACTTTTATATTTGCTTATAGATTGCTCGCCTCTTGCGTATAATCTTAATCTATGAAACTCTCTCCATTGATTATAATATCTACAACTATTCCCATCTTTCCTGAACCACTCATACTGTATTGCTTGACCTATTTGAAGACCAAACTCAACAGTAGATTTTTCTGAGTCCGAGGCAAATTGACTAGGAAACCCTGCAGATGAAATGTTTAGTTTTACATCTTTCATCTAATTATTTGACTTATGTTACCGGTATTTGTGTACTTTGCAAAGTTAATCATTATTCTTGATTCTTTTTTTCCGGGCTGATATAGGTGTTTTTGACACGCCATAATTGCAAGTCCCGAACTAATAGACGCATCATATTTTGTTCTGTTGCTTATATCGAACTTAGCCCAATCCTCAAGAGTTCTGTTAAAGGGCATTGTATTCATGTCTCCCTCTTCACCTTTTAATCCAACGTGTTTTTCAATATAAGACTCAATAGCTGCTGCGTGTGCCTGCTTAACATCCTCACTACTATTGGGTATGCCTCCGAGTTCACGTTCTGTCTTAGATAGTTTTGTAAATACTTTGTCAGGTCTATTCATACAGAATCCTCTGTATCCCCTGTTTTTAAAATGATACAATAACCTTGGTTTATTATTCTCTATAAGTATTGGCATACCATAAAACACACAAGCCATAAGGACATCCTCAAAAAATATCTCTGCTGTTTGTGGTCGTGCTATGTATTCTAAAAAAAATTCGTTACTTGGTGCTTCTTCCATACTAAACTTTGTTAGTCCGTGTAACGCACCATTAGAGCCAACTCCTCCAACAGTCCCTGATATATCATATGAGTCACATCCGAATGCTCCTATATGTTCATTGCCGGGATGCTTTACGCCTTTCTTTGATATTATATTGTTCTGTAGGTTTTTGTTTGGAACCCAAGATATAAAAAACCTTCCACGCTTATCAGGATTAAAAACAACTTGACTATCTTTAATTCCGTTCTTCCAACTAAACGAACCACGTGTTACATATTGGTCCGTAATCATTCCATCATTATAGTCTATCTGTTGGTATATCTTTGTTAGATTAAATAGAGATTGCTTGCTCTCATCCCTGAAGGCGTGTGACTCTGTCCTTGGAAACTGTCTGTAATATTCATTCAGTGCATCAGGGTCGTTCTTTAATGAATCAACTTCATTCTCCCAATACTCAATAGCTCCCATAGAAATCATTTCATTGTCAATACCTAGCACCTCAACAGGTGGCGTTTCTAAAACAGGCATCCCATATCTATCTATAAATCCTTCCATATTCCACTCCATTGGAATAAACAAAGAGTACATCCCACTTTTTGTCTGACCATTGGAGTTACGTTCAAATACATTTGAGTCATAATAAAGATGCTTGAAATTATCACCACCTTTAGATAAAGCATTTGATGTTGAACCCATCATACACTTACCTATAATCTTACTACCTAATCGTAAACACGTTTTAGTTACACGCCAATTGTTTAATATATTGTTAGGCTTTAACCACTTCCCACTCTCATCGTGTACTAGCAATAATAACTTCTCACCATCGTAGCTGTTGTCGTCTGTGTTCTTCCAATCTATTGTTGTATCTAGTCCCTGTATTTCATCCTCCTCAGAGTCATACATATTCTTTTTTGTAATCTTAGATGCGGGCACACGATAGGCAAGCTCTGTCTTCGGCTTATCCATACCATCCATAATTGGTTTGAAAAAGAAAGGCAGTCTACTGTTTATAGGCACTACCTTGTCTGTAAACATCTTCTTAGCATCCGAACCTGTCTTTGATAATATACCAACCCTAGCATCCTTTGCAAGAGTTCCTGTATTAACGCACTCGGATGATGACATAAACGAGAACCCTGAACGTCTTATCTTAAGGTATGTCATACCGAAACTTCTTTTGTCAGCCTTACAAGCCTCCCAAAAAATATATAATAACCTATTAGCCTCTCTGTAGTCAGGGTATCCAACATCTATATTAGTCCACTGCAGATACATATAGTGTGCACCTGTAATATATGTAGGCACTCCACGATTCATAAACCAACACCCCTCTTCTCTGTAGTCAAACTCTTGCTCTATATAATCAACCCACCTAGATTTAAATTCAGATGGCATTTCATTCCATTGGAATATAGATTGAATTTTAGATAGTTGCTTTGGTATATCTTGCCTTTCCCAATACTGTTGTTTTTTATCTGCGTGCCTTTGAATACATTCTTTAGGTGCTTTAGGTAAAGCAATCTTTAAACCTGACACCTCAATGACATCACCTATCTCTCCTGTCTTTGATATTACAACTATGTCGTACTTGCTATTATATCCATAAATCCAAGACCTATTCCTGTTCTTATTCGATAGTACGCTTTTTGGTACTACGTTATTAAGCAACCTATATATCTCGTTATTTTGACCTTCTTTCAGCAAATCCTTGTTTAGTATCTATCTTATTATTAGGTAAAGTTTCTTCTAAAGATTCTTTTTCTTCTTCAATCCTTTTAAGTATTTCAAATGCATCGAATATAGCTAGCTTCTTTGTAGCTGCAGCATTCTTTAACCTATCGGCAGCAAGGTCATCTTCCGGGTCGGGCTTTATTATTTTTTCTTTTGCAACTTTAATAAGCTGTTCCACTGCTTGATGACCCGCCTCTATTATTTTTAACTTAATTTCTTTATTGCTCATACGACTAAAGTTATTGAGTGGTCATACATCCTGTAAATAGTTTCACCATCTACATTAAATTTATATTCTTGATTTGGTTTATAACAAACAGTATCACCTGCCTCTACACCTTTATTTTTCAGTCCTTCATTTATAATTACCATCTCCCCCATCAGTGGCTCTTTTGTAAAAGGTTTAAATATATAGCTATCGGTTACAGGAACAGGTTTTACAAAACAATATCTATCGTACCCGTGCCACTTGCCATCTTTCTTATAAGCAAAGAATTGGTCAGGGTCTAAGAAAAAAATATTATCTTTCAAAAAACTTTTACCACTCTTACGCCTTCCTTTCATATCATTATAGAACTTGAAGACATTGTGATGAACTAATAGCGTGTCACCTTTTTCAATAGGTCCACAGTAATTTAAAGGAGTTTCAATAACAACAGCTTCTCTATTAGATGTAGAGACATCCTCTTCCGATGTGCTAGTTATAAAGTCAATACCCCCTATGTTTTTGATGTTGTCGTATCTCCTTTTATTTTTAGGTTCTACAATAAATTGATAAATAGATTTCATTTTAAAAGTTTATATTGTACTCAATAGATATAGGCATTGTATTTGTAAACTCTTTCCACAAAACAACCTCACTATTTTTTTCAATATATATTTTTATGGAATCAGAATCCTCGTAATGCTTGATTAAATGAATAGTATAATTTGCACCCAATACTTGTTGACCAACAAGATAGTGCATAGCTCCCTCTTTATAATCAGGACCTATTGAAATTTTTCTAATGTCCATTTGTTTAAATTAAATTTTTAACAAAGATAATTAAAAAACAATCATTAAAAAAAAGGAGTCCATGTACCTTGTACTAGACTCCTTGTTTTGGCTTTTCGACTTACGTCTTTACAAATATATGATTAAATAATTATTTTTTAATAAACAACGCATATATTGCTAGCAGCTCCTGCAGAAGCAGGGGTCCTATACAATTGACCTGCCTGTAAAAATCCTGCTAGAGCAGCCGTGTTATCAGCGAATACAGGTAGATTTACACTTACTACAGATAATAACTGAAGCAATGACTCTACTGTATAGTTTTTAGTTTTCTTTAAATCTTGCTCGTCAGTACCTATTAACATATCTGTTAGGTTAACCTGACCGGATATTGGGTATGTACTAATTAATGCCATATCTTAAGACCAAGGTAAAGGCTTAACAACAGGAACTACAGGAGGATTTATTTTTTTATCAACCTGTGAAGCTAAAGATTTTTCTATAGACTTAACACCTTCTGTACCTAATAATTGTTTAACCCATCCAACAACTTGTTCTTCTGTAAGGTCGGAATAAGCAACAAAACCTTTTTCTTCTTTTGGCTCAATTACAATAGAACTTACTGCTGATGCTTTATATTCTTTTTCATCAACCTCTTCTGTACAATCTACTTCATAAAGTATAGTTGTAACAAAATCTTTTTCATTTACTTCATCTATTGCCTGTAAACTTTTTATTTTCCAAGTATAATTTTTCATTTTTTTATTTTTTTAAATTAGTTATTATTAAGGTGCTACCATTAATTTTACAGGATTCCCATTAACAATTATTTCCCAAGTTTCAAACGCTGCACCTGTGTAAGGAGTAAATGTTCCTACGGGATATGAACCCGAACCAATAACAAGCTGATTATCTGCTGAAGCCTGAGCTTCACTACCTATTACAATAGTACCTGTAATTCCTCCTAATGCATCAGCAGCCTTTCCAATAAAAATATTATTATTTCCTGTTGTAATATTTTGCATTGCACTCGCTCCTAATGCTACATTATTTGAACCACTAGAAACAGCAAGCAAAGCGTTTTTACCTACAGCTACATTGCTCTCTGCATTTGAGTTAAAAACAGATTTATGTGATTCAGAACCTACAGCCGTATTGTTTCCTCCATTCCAAGCCTCATTACCTGAACGGTATCCAATATATGTATTATCAGAGCTTCTTGAATTATATCCTGAAATAGAGCCAACTCCTGTATTTCTATCACCATTAGTAAAAAGAAAAGAAATAAGACCAACAGCAACATTGTCAGTACCTGATGTCAGTTCTTTTAATGCTGATGTTCCTATTGCTGTATTACTACTAGCACTAATACTTTCCAATAATGCATTAGAACCTACAGCAACATTAAAGTTTCCTGTACTACTATCTTCCAATGCTAAATAACCTATTGCTACATTGTCTGTTCCTGTAGTATTGTTTTTAAAAGCATCTAATCCATAAACTGCATTAGTTGTAGTTGGTCCTGCACTCTCGGCAATATCTGCCATTGTGAAAAATGCTGCTCTTGCATTTGTTTGTTCTGAGCCTAATTGTTCTACAGTTACACCTGTGGTGTCAGCTCTAAACTGTGCGTTACTTGGTACGGTTGCCATAATATTGTTTTTTTATTTTTGTTCTTCTTCTTTTGGAAATACTTCTCTTAATGCGTCAACTATTATTGATGCATCGTTTAAATTATAGCATCCCTTTTGGATTGCTAAGTCTATTGCGTTTACTATTGTTTGTATCTTATCTTGCATAATGCAAATATAATTATTTTATTTTTATGCCTACCAAGGTAAAGCAGGTTTGCTAGGCTCTACAACAGGAGTAATCTTGCTGTCAATCATTCCTCCTACGGCTGCTTCAAAAGAAGCTACTGACTCAGCTCCTAGTGAATCTTTTATCCATCCTACTACTGTTTCATTAGTTAAATCATCATAAGCGATAAAATCTTCTTTTTCAGATATCTCAAACTTTAAAGCATTGTGATTTAATTCAGATGAGTATGTTTTACCATCTACCTCTTCTTCTCCCGATACGGTAAACGTAACGTCTACCACATAGTTTTTTTCTCCTTCTATATCTTTCGTATATAGACTTTCAACTGTCCAAGTATAATTTTTCATTTTATGCTAATAATATTTTTTCTGCTACTCCGTTTATAATTACATCCCAAGTTTTTGTTTGAGCTGCTGCTGCTGTTGTTACTGCTCCTGCGTTATAAGATGTTGAACCTACAACAAATTGGTTACTTGCTGTTGCAGTTGCTTCTCTGCCTAATATTACAGAATGACTAAAGTTACCGCTATTTACATTCGCACCTAATGCCGAGTTACCTTCTCCTGTTGTGTTGGCTGATAACGCAGAAATACCAATGGCTGTGTTATCTGAAGATGTTGTGTTTTGTAAAGATGATACACCAAGTGCAGTATTACTATTACCCGAAATGTTATTCTGTAAACTAGTACGACCAATAGCAGTATTGTTGACTGCCGTTTGTATTTTCCATCCTGTTGTGTATCCTATACAAATATTTTGAGTTCCACTAGTAGCAGCCTCTAATGCAAATTCTCCTATTGCAACATTTCCATTACCATTTACTAAATTAAGTAATGTGTGATAACCTAAACTTGTATTATATAAACCCGTGGCATTGTTAGCTTGAGACTGATAACCAATCGCTGTATTAAAAGTACCGCCTCCGGCAGCTAATGCATTCTGACCATAAGATAGTCTTCTAAAATCTCCTGATGTTCCGTTGTACCAAATAGATGTTCCATTATCATTTAATAGTCCGTCTCCTAGTGTCGTACCTGCTGTAAACTTAGCAGTTTTACCTGCCGTTCCTGAACCTGAAAGACCTCCGCCTGTCGTGTCTATAATGTCTTGCATTGTAAAGTATTCAGCCCTTCCTTGCGTTTGTGCCGAACCTCTTTCTACTACAGGGACACCTGTTGTGTCTCCTCTAAACTGTGTATTACTTGGTATAATAGCCATAATTGGTTTTATTTTTTATCTTTACTCTTTGAGACTTCGCCTGTCTGTAAATTAATCACAGCGTCCTCTCCATATTTTTTGATAAGTTTTTCTTCTTCTTGTGAGAATCTTGCCCTTACCATAGTTACGTTTTGAATAAGTCCTGCTTTCTGAATTTCTAATTCACCAAGCTGAACTTTCATTTGCGTAAATTGTTTGTTTAAGTCGTTTATAGACTCTAACTCTGTTTTAGTTAATTTCATTTAATTATAATTTTCTACAAATATAAAACTTTTTATCTTTGCAATATGAAGAGCCCACAGGTAATTATTTTTATAGCTTTATATTCACTTATAGCTACAGCCATTATAACTAATCTATTGTTTGTTGAAAAAAAAGAAAACAAGATTATATCACCTAAATACAATACTATATCTGCCGATACGGTGTATATGTCTATTGATAGCTTGGACTCTAAGAGAGATACAGTAAAATTATATTATGAGACAAAAGTTAGCAATTATCACATACTGCCTTCTTCTGAACGTATCAGCCTATTCGCAAGTCGGATTAATAGATAACAACGGAGACACATTGGTTGCCATCACTCTTGAGCAGATGGATAACATATACGTTGAGCTAATTCAAAAGGATAGCTTAATGGAACAGGCTATTATAAGCTCTTCTAAGGAAGTTAAATTATATAAGCTAGTATCTATAGCGGAGATTAACTTAAAGTCTTGTGAGGATGTGTTAAAAGATGCCTCAGATAATAATACTTATTTGATGTCTGAGAACAAAAAAATAGATAGTAAACTTAAAAGGACTAGAAAGGTTGCCATATACACTACTATTTTTGCTATACTTAGTATTTTTCTTTAGATACATCAAAACTTGGGCAAGCCTTTGAAGAATATTCATTATGACCGTGAACGGTGCTGCCCGGATATCTTTTCTTTAGTTCATCTATAAGCCATATAAGGGCTTCTTTCTGTGCGTGTGTTCTTGTGTCTTTAGGATTCTTATAAGACTTATCCATTCCTCCCGCATATGCGATTCCTATGCTATCTTTGTTATGTCCCCTAACATGAGCACCTACCTTTGATTCGGGTCTACCTACCTCAACCGTTCCGTTCAATGTTATGAGGTAATGGTATCCGACATCTGAAAAGTTTCTAGCTAGATGCCAAGTCCTTACTTCTCCTACACTTACGTCTCTGCCTTCAGGGGTAGCTGTGCAATGCACAATGATTCTGTTTATGTCTCTCACTTGATTTGCTTTTTAATATCTTTGATTTGTGTAATTGACTCTTTGAACTTATCTATAAACGAGTAGCCTTTTAAAACTACCCAAGATTCATCCATTGATTTAACCTCATTTAGAATGAGGACCAAAGATACTATTTTAGTTGAAAAGAAATCAAAATCTAAAATACTTTTTATTAATTCGTTTAGTATTAACGTATCTAGAAGGAATACTAATATGACAACGCCTAAGTATCCTATAGTC
>WLWH01000117.1_pt1 | contig 63881 bp, 68 predicted proteins | sample 6712741 | NCBI WGS metagenome assembly WLWH01 (sample SAMN12718694, study PRJNA515312) | sponge metagenome | isolation source: marine sponge | host: Mycale hentscheli | place: New Zealand: South Island, Marlborough, Capsize Point | collected 2003-05-01 | reverse complement strand
GTGTGGCCTTGGAGATACTTCACTGAAATATACTTCATCTCCTTTAACGAATAACTCAACTCCGAATACCCAATAACCATCTAAAGCATCTGTAATTTTAGTAGCTATATCTTTTGCTTTTTTAAGTTGCACAATATTCATTTCACACGGTTGCCAAGACTCTACATAATCTCCATCGACTTGCCTGTGGCCTATTGGTTCACAAAATATTGTTCCTTTTTTATTTACAACAGTTAGTAATGTAATTTCATAATCAAAATCAATTATCTCCTCTACTATTACTTTACCTCCCCCTGCTCGACCTTCTTCTTGGGCTTTTTTCCAATAGTGACCGATTTTAGGAAATGATGAAACTACAGATTGACCTTTACCGCTCGAAGACATGATAGGCTTTACGATACATGGCATACCGATTTCATGAACGGCTTTAGCAAATTCTTGCTCAGTTGATGCAAATCTATATTTACTAGTTGGTAGCTTTAACTCTTCCGCAGCAAGCTTTCTAATACCTTCACGATTCATTGTTAATTGGATCGCTTTTGCATTTGGAATAACAGTAACCCCTTCTCTTTCGGCAACGGTAAGTGCTTGTGTAGCAATAGCTTCTACTTCCGGAACTATATAATGTGGTTTGATTAAGTTGATATATTCATTCAACCACCTTTCATCAAGCATATCGAACACATGGGAATTTTGTGCCACTTGCATAGCTGGTGCGTTAGGATAACTATCGCATGCATGGACTTCAACGCCTAGTCGAATTAGCTCAATTGCTACTTCTTTTCCTAGCTCTCCGCTACCAAGTAACATTACTTTGATTGATGTTCTTGTATGAGGTGTCCCTATCTTCATATTAATCTTCTTTAGTAGCTTCAATTACTCCAAGAAAAACAATTCCTATGATTACCACTCCAAAACAAAATATTGGAAATAAATACATAATTATTTTTTCCTATTATAAATTATTTGTTTCAACCCAACCCATAATGTTAATATGCTCGGTACCCATAAGCCAACATACATTCCGGCGTCTTGATCTTTCAAAAACCAAAGAGCCACACTTATCACGAAGCTTAAATAAGCCGCTACTAAAAAGAAGTAATCTATTTTTTTAAACATAATTCAAACAATTTGTATTTTTTTACCTTGGTTATTACATACTCATATAACAAGCAGAACACAGTTGACCGCTACCCTCAACATAAAAATATCTTTTATCAATATGATCAAATTCATCATACTCGGTAAAAGTCCCACAGACTACACATTTATCTTTCTTTAGTTTTTTAGCTATAACCGCAGCTATGCCTTTTCTAGCGGTGTCACTACTAAAATTTAGCTGACCATTGTAATCATTTAATTCATCAAGAGTTTTCTTAATTAACTCTTCAATTTCCTCAGTAGGTATTTTATGTAATTTTTTCATTGTTAAGTTATTAATGAGTTTTTTGAATTAGACTGTTGTAAAAGTCAAAGACAGCCGCTGGTTGATTTTTATAATATTTTTTTATAATGGTTGCATTTTCCACACCAACCCTCTCAAAGTCTGACAAACTTACACCTTCTTCATTGAAGTAATAATTCCCCATTAGAAAATTTAATTTATCAAACCTTTTATTATGTGTCAAGCATCTGACCCAAAATTCAAAATCTGATCTAATAGCATAATTTGTATCAAAATTACCTACCTCTTTATGTAACGAACTTTTCCAAGTAGGCATACAGTGAGGTGAGTTTTCGACTATTATAGTGCTAAAATTTGTTTCTAAACACTGCCACGTTTTTTTGCAGAAATCTTCATAAAAAGGTTTAGCCGGATAACGAGTCTCACCAACTGGTCCATAAGCTACATCACATTCCGGATGAGTTTTCATGTAGTTATACATAAGCTCAAAATACCAAGGAGCTTTTACATCATCAGTGTTGCTGTTAGTAATATAATCAGTCGTAACATGCTCCAAAGCTTTATTCCAAGCTCCATACAAACCGGGATCTGAGTCTAATTTTTCATAGTAAACATTCGGGTGATTAATGAAATCGCCTAAAAGCTTACGATCTTTATCGTCCTCGTTGCAGTCAATAATAATTATCTCGACATCTTTAAATATAGATTGATCTTCAAACTGTCTTACAAAATTTTTAATAAACTTTTCTGATTTATAGAGAGACGTTATCGAGCTTATTTTCATAAATATTTTTTAAAAAATTAAATGCTTTTTACCTTCGAAATTACGATGCTCCCGACGGCAATGCATAATAAAAGTGTCTGGATTTGTAAACTCGGGCACTACATTAAAACCTTCCCGAGGATTTGTACAGACTTTAACTTTTTCAGGATAAAATTCTCCTCCTGCTCCTATCATTTTTTTAAGAGCGAGCTGGTCCCACTGAGACGCTGAAGGGTCAGAATCTATTTTATGCTGCTCCCACCATGTATTTAGTAAATTTATAGACCAAGGAGTATTCTTTATAAAAAACTGACCTGAGTTAATACCTACATACCCAGAAGGTATATGCTCATCAACGCCAATAATAAAATCTTTCTCATTATCTATGAACTGCTCTAATTTAATTTCAGAATTTATTACAAAACTATCAGCATCGGACCAAAAAATCCAATCATAACCTTCTATAAAACTTAGAACATGTAAAATTTTATCCCACGAAGGGCGATGAAATTTTGATAATTTTTGCTCGGAACCCCAAAAGTCATACCCATGTTTCTCGCAGTATTTTTTCTTATTTGGAAAACTTATCTTTTTAAAGTCTGCGGGAGGACATTCATATGTTACTAATGCAATTTTCATATTAAGAGTTCGTAGTCTCTATGATAAACAAAAGAGATATCACTACAGTAGTTAATAAAATCATCGTTGTCATTGCTTGATGGGGGATAGAACAGCAAGAGAGTCTTGTTTCTCTACTATTTTATATTTTTCTTTTAAAATGTCGTGATAATAAGGTCTATTATTGAAATCATGAAAGAAAACCAAGCTCTCGGGTTTCAATAATGGATGTATTTTAAAGGCACAGTGTTTTCTAGCTCGGCCATCAATCAATACGAAATCAAATGCGAAAGGGAAATTAGTACAGTAATTAATATAATGCTTGAATATATCTTTACCTTTTTCATTATTAAAAATAGGTACATCAATATTGTAGTCGTAAGCTTCACGATCATTTGGTAAAGCAAAATTTAACATAACATTTGAAGTTCCTCTATCTAGAAGCTCTTTGCAAACTTTATTGTACCAATCGTAATCATGCTCTATCGCATAATATTTATAAACGTGTCTACTGAAACAAAAAGTACTACCACCTACGCCCCATTCTAGCATTGTACGACGATTAGAAAAATTTTCATTACCGAAATTTAGACAAGCTTCACGCGTTAAGCATTCTTCTACTAAATTAGTTTCAGCTAAGGTAAAATCTAAAGGGTTGTTAGTCATCTTTAAATTATATTAAACCCTAAGACATGTTCAAAAAATTAAATGAGATTTAGAGGATATATCTCTGTGCCCCCTCCTCGAGTGCATCAAAAAAGTATTTTTATTGGTGTCCTCTGGATTACTTTGAAGACCTTCTGTTAAGACTTTAATATTATCTAAATCTTTTTGCCCTTGATCTCCAACAATCTTTTTCAGACCAAGCTCTTCCCATATTTTATTATTAGGATCCAAACATTCTGTGTCAAATCTTGTAGACCACCATCGACTCAATAAATCTACGCTCCATTTAGAATTTTTAATAAAGAAAGCTCCACAACAAATAGACCCCGAAAGCTTGGTTTGAATTATAAAATTTTTAGACTCATCAATAAATGACTCCAGCTTATTATTGGCATTTATAAGATATGTGTCTGAATCCATCCATACAACCCAATCGTAATCAGATAAATGTTTGGAGACGTATGGTACTTTTGACCAAGCGGGATGAAGGTCTTTCTGAACGGAATCAGTATATGATATAAAATCATAACCATGTTTATCGCAATACCTCTGCTTGTTTGGAAAACTTACTTCTCTATCATTAGCGGGAGAGCATTCAAAGCTGACAACTGCTATCTTCATTAAAAACTTTATTTTATTATTTTCCTTTATACTCTACAGCATGACCTTCTTCGACGAGCTTTCCATTATAGCTATACTTAAGGTATTCAGTTTCGGGACACCAGTCATAAGCTAGACTATGAGAAAAGTCGGTCAAACCAAACATTTTTTTAGGACCCTCTATGGGTGTATATAAAACGCCTAATACTCTTCCGTATTTTCCTTTTTTATCGAAAAAAGTTTGCAACATGAACTCGTTATTTTTATTTTCCTCAATTAGTTCCTGTAGCCTAGCTTTCGCCGCGAGCCCTTTTTTCTTTTCTTCTTTATTTCTAGTCCGGACCTCTGGAGCATTAATTCCTCTTAACCTTATTCTTTCGGCGCGGAACATAGAAAATCCACAATCTACCATGGCGTCAACGGTATCCCCGTCTATTACCTTGATTAATTTTGCTCTATATTCGTACATTAAAATATAATAAACTAACCTCTAGCATATGTCAATCAACTCTTCTAATGAAATAATTATATCATTAATCAAATAAGCTGCCTCATCTTTATTGTCCTCAGTCATTCTTTGTGTATCAAGAGAGCTAAGAGACTCTATCATATCCTGTATCTGTTCTTTATTACTCATACTATATATCTCCATCTGCTTTTCGGTAAGAATCTTTAACTTTCCCACCACGTTTCATTTTTAAAAACATGTTAACACGAGCCATAGCCCATCCTCCCCGAGTCATTCCGGGACGATGAGATTGAGAAAATGCTCCCGCTCCACGCCTGTAAACTTTTTTAAGTTGACCAAGAGTCACTTTCTTTTTGTTTTTAGTATTGTGCTCTTTTACTTTATTTTTTAAAGAGTTAAGTACCTGTTCAGAAAAAGTAATAGAAGATCCGCCTTTACCTGCGCTACCGGGCTTATTTTTAGAAGAACCTTTCTTTTTTTCGCTAGGCTTGGAAGGAGTCTGAGCTCCTGATTTTGGCCCCGGTCTAGCAGCAAGTATATCTTCAGTACTCATGACTTCCTTATATTCTTCTGCTGACATTTCATAGAGAGAAGCATCAGAACTGTCATAATACTTTAAATAACTATGAACACTATTTACATAGTCTGATATTTTTGTAATCTTAGACTGAATCCATCCTTCAAAATCGGTGTCTTGAGGCATCTCTCTAATCATAGCCTGAAGCTCAACCATCTGATCAATAGATTTAGCAACCTGTGCTGAAATCATATTTATTTCTTCGTCGTCGCTGCCTTTGGACTGTTTGAGCTTTTTCATTAAGGCTTCATGGCTAGGACCGGGCATAAAAACTGTATCATCCCCCTGTTTATGAGTATGAACTTTATCAAAACCCAATTTTCTTGCCATTTTCATTGCTTCACCGGGGTTGTTAAAACTATACTTAGACATACTGTGAGCTGCTTCAGACTCACAACCTCCACATCCGCAACCATCATCTATCTCTGTTTCCTCCTCATCAACAAAAGCTAAGATAGGGTTAATTGTTAATAAATTATCATGATCAAACAGATCAGAACCATTCCATTCCCCTTTAACGTAATCAGTTACTGATTTTTTAGCTTCCCACATCTTACAGCTCCAATATCGAGCTTTAGTCTTAGGTCCCGAATCACTACAGTTGTGACGAGCCCGAAAACTTCGACGCCGATCAGGGTCATCGCGTTTTATCTCCATGTTAGGGTCGCCGAAGTTAACTTTTACGACATTCCCTTTCTCGTTCTTAACGTAAACAGAGAACTTTTTGGGACCGCCGGGTGTCCGGAAAGGTTTATTAAGAGTTTTATTCTCTTTTTCCGCTAGTATTTGAGATGTAAGGTCAACAATCATTTTTTAGAATTACACATTTTTCCAACTCAATGCTTCGGAAATGTTAGGAAAATTTTCACAAAAAATATCTCTACATTTTACAGCTATATCTCTATGCTCTTTCTGAGTATCTTCCTGTGACCTCAAATCAATATAATGGACCCAAGAACGAATTGTTCCAGCCATATACATTGTAGTTTCGGTAGTAAGAGGTAGCAGTAATCTAGCAGACTCTTTTGCTACCCCAAGCTTAATCGCCTCATTATAAAGTGCTACAGATTTAGCCAAATGTTCTCTGGTTTTTGCTAGAAAATTAGAGTTAGTAAATTCACTTGTACTGCTCTGTCTATTTTTAACTGCCTGTTGTCTTAGTTCAACAGGTTCTAACTCTTGAGCAACCGAATACCTCTGACTGAACTCCTGAAAACTAAAACTGCGGTGTCTAAGTATTTGAGCAGCAATCGCTCTACTGGTTTTTATTTCTAAAGTCATACTAGCCATCTCAAATGGTGACCAATGACGATGTTTAATCAAATATTTTAACAGTTTTGGAGCAGTAGCAGTATTATTTTGATTAGATGGGTTACTTACTCGTGCACAATAAGCAATTAAATCCTCACAATTCATATCACTATCATGAGGTTGAGTTAATGAAACTAATTTAACATTCATACTGTTTGCTTTGGATACCTTTATCTCTTTCAACATTTATAGCGTAAGCTGTTTTAATAGGTTTGTCATTACCAGCAGTTCCTACTGGTTTTATATCATTAACAACATACCGAGGACCAGACTCTAAATCAAACATAATTTTATCATACCTTACATTAAAATGTTTTAGCATATCTAATGTGTGCTGTTTGTGCTCTGTGTTTCTTGCTGTGGTTAAAACAATTACATCACCTTTAGGTAAAGAATTAAGGAAATCTATACTCTTTTTAATTGGTTTTTCAGTCAAAAAACTATCATCTCCCATTTTTTCAATGGCTTCGTCTAACGTCTGGTTACTGTAATGATGGACTATTGTTCCATCAATATCTACAAACCATGTCTTATTTAATGATTCTTGTTCCATAATTTAAATTTTTGGCACTCCGACTAGGACTCGAACCTAGAATCTACAGCTTAGAAGGCTGTTGCCTTATCCATTCGGCCATCGGAGCAGTTTGGTGGGCCCAGAGGGACTTGAACCCCCGACCCAGCGATTATGAGTCGCTTGCTCTAACCAACTGAGCTATGAGCCCAAATTAACCTTTTACTCTTTTAGGAGCCAGCTACTACTTTGGACTTTATCCCCTAGTCCGTATAGCGGTTTAATACCTAAATCTAAGCATAATTTATGTTCTGGGGTATTTTCACCGGAAGTTCTGTCTCCTCCGTTACAGAATAAAAGTGTTTCGTCTAAGTTAGAGTTGGCTACAATTTGTTTTAGCGTTTCACAAACAGTCTGATCTTTATCAACAGATTTTACAACCCCGCTTACATATTGTATAGACTGTATAATTTTAACCCTTTCGTCAAAAGGCATAAACGCTTTTCCTTTTTTATTAATTAAAAAATCATCATTATTAACTATAACTAATAAAGCGTCAGAAATTTCCCTAGCTTTCTGCATTAACTCAATATGCCCTACATGAATTGGGTCAAAACCTCCGCTTATTATTGCTATTTTCATTTTTTGCTTTTCTTCTGAATCCGCTCAATGATTTCGAACATCTTAATTCGTGGAATATCTTTAACGCTCTTCCATTCACCAGCTCCATCAACAGATTCTTTTACCATCTTACCCTGTATTGTAGCAAAATCTATTTTTTTATCCTTCATTAGGTTAACCAAAAAGATATCAGGTGAAGCAGAATTCTGACTAGGGATAGGTTTTGAGATTTTAACAGACTTGCATTCTTCTTTAGCGACAATATTAATACGCAAGAAGTTCCTTACAGCACGACAGAAAGCCCTATTTTCTGCTATTGCGCCTAAATACATTTGGCTAAAACCTTCGGTATTATTAAGATGTGCGTCAGCGATGGCTTCGAAAATAATAGGATCTTCTCCAGTAGTCTCAAAATTAGGTATCCAAGTTATTCTACAAGAAGTACATACGTACTCAGTAGAAGATTTATGGACCTTGTACTCAACAGAAGTATACCCACGAATAGAGGCTAAGTCTTTGAGCCCCCCGAGCAGAATAATTAGTTCCCTATCTTCCAGCTTACTAATGTCTGTCTCCGCTGTTATATCTCTATTAGCAACAAGAAATTCAGGTTTGATCATCTTGCGCCAGTTAACACTGCCATCAAGAGTGAATTCATATTTTACATTTTCGTCCTCTAAAAGCCCATACTGATTGCGCTTAACGATCAAAGGCGGTTTGTTAATCATAGTTCCCATATTAGGGGTAATAGTATTTGGCTACGGTTTTAAAGTCAATTACTTTTTCCTAAAAATATGGTAGTGCTCTTCATCCTCCCAAAAAGAGGGGTCATCAATCACTTCATGAGGATCGTGATTCAAAACTTCGCTCCCTTGTTGTAGTCTAGCTAAAGCTGCCGTATTGGGATAAAATTTACGATTATGAATAATAAAATAATTTGATCGATAAAATAAATTGTCCTTATCTTTCAGCTCTTTAAAATCATTTTGTTTTTTTGGAGCCATTCGCGTTATTGTACCATAGTCAAAGTAATCTAATTTAAGGTCATTAATTTCTTCATCACTTTTCCTACTTCTTAGTATATATTTAATAGATTTAGATTTTATTTTTTTAATGAAGTCTGGATCATGATCATCAGTGATATAGTAAACTATTTCCAGTATACTCTTGTGGTATTTATCTATAATTTCATTGTTTATAGCTTTATTGGTAATTATTGAGCAAGGTCCTTGTTTTAACTGCTCTTCAAGATTAGCTTCGTTAAAATTTAAATCCATTCTAACTATAATAGAAGCTACCCCTAGCTGTTTAGGGTCTATCAAATGACTTAAATTTGATTCAATTCTTCTGCGATTATAAGAAACGCCAATTTTTAAAGTTTCGTATTGCCAATCGGGATCACTTTCTTCAAAAAGATCTAACTTTCGAAGTACTGCTTTAACAATTTCTTCAGGTTTGACCGTGTTTATTGTTTTAGGAGACTCGGCTGGATTATAGGAAGGTTTTTTTAAAGAGCTCTCCCCCTGTAAAATGGTAACGTCATCAGTCTTAGACCAATAAGGGTTAAACTGATTTACGTAACAGTTTCTAGGGAAAACGACTACGAGTTTTTTATTAAAACCTGAAGCAACATGAGAAGATTCGTTATTAACACTTAGATGCAGTAAAGATCTTTTAATTATATAGCTTCGTTGATTAAAATCACACTGACCAACTGTTAAATAACATCCCGGAATAGGTTGACATTTTTTGGAACCCAATTGAACTATTTTTATTCCTTGAGTTGCAAGTCTATCTGATAGAGACTCAACAACTAAATTCCAATAGTCATACATCATTGCACCAGTTCCTAAAGAGGAAGTGTCTAAAGTTATGAACTTATCTACAGCGAGGGGGAAATATTTTTCATATACCTCTGGTAAATCTATCTTGAGGTCATTTTGTAAAGCGTAAGATTCTAAAATGTGCATAAGTATTCTTTATTTACTAAATCTTTATTATTATGAATATAGTTACTAACTCTCTGAGTAGTAAGGTGTGGTGTAAAAGCAATTTCAAAATTACCTCCTGTGTCACCAACGCCTTCCAAATAGAGAGTATTATCAAACTGAGGATTATAAGGGATAGTAGCATGAACATGCTCATTTCCCAAAAGGATAGCAAAATTTTCAGGTTTCGTAGCTACATACAGGTTATATTCAGGGTATTTATTCTTTATTGACTTAAAGAGAGCTGTCGAAAGAAAAACATCGACTTCTGACTCAGGCATAACATATACCATACGCTTTCCCTCATCTTCTTCATCTAAGTAGTCTTCTATCTTGATAGGAAAAAATTTAGCATTATGTTCTCGAGCTACTTTTCTAAAATATTCTTCAACTTGAGACCTCGGGACTTTATTAGCTAAAGAGTTCATCCAAGTTTTGTAGCCTTCATCATTTGTGTGATTATCTGTATTTAAAATAATTTTATACAATGATAAAACCCACTCTGAATCACTTTCAACATGAGGAACTACCCCATCAGGAAAATTTCTTTTTTGCTGATTAGGGTCTTCATCTTTAAAGTCATAATTTTTATTAGGTGTGTTATCTATAAAGTCTTCGAATTTCTTTCCGACAACTTCTACAGAAAAGTTATCATAAGCCCAATCTCGCGCTTGCTTGCCCATTTCCCTTCTCTTTTCGGTTGTCATGTTATAAACCTCATCAATTGATGAAGCTATGGACACAGGACATGTAGAAGCTTTTCTAAACTCCGTTTGATGCTCTCTATACTCTGTCCAATTTAAAGGTATCGAAGCTGAACCTTCTTCACAGCTTTCTTCACCGCAGCTATAGTCTGTAACTAAAGTTATTAGCTCCGTTAATTTAGCCTCTTGAATAGGTATTTCCTGCCCACCACTCGTAAAAGGGTGACAGTAAACATCCATTAAATTATATACTTCATTTAACTGCTGCTCGGAAACTCCGAACCCTACACTCGTAGTTATTTGAGTTTTTTCAGGATAACAAGCTGGACATACTTGATCTTCTCCTGCGTAAGGTTTTACTTGATAACCCGAGCATTTTTTACAAACATAAGTTGTTAAAATTTCATCTACTGGAATCCCGTATTCTTTAGCCAAAGAGTGAATATTCCATCCTTCTTTCCAATACGTATGTAAAAGTAGATAAGTTTTGCGTTCTGGCTTGTTATCTTTTTTCCATTTTGCATAACCTTCCAGTAGGTTGGGTACAGATTTACGAAGCTGGTTTCTAAAAACAAACCCAATTATAAAAGCATCTTCTTCTATATTGTTATTTTTTCTCAACTCTAATCTTTTTTCATCTGATAATCTATAAAAATTAGAAGTGTCAATACAGCCATGCATTGTTTTAACATGAGAGTGGCCCATTTCATTAAGAGCTTTCGTTGCAAAAGAGCTCCATATCCAATAATTTTCTATTTTAGGAGCGTTTTTAACTGCTGATGGCAGAATGGGTAATGAATCCAAGGTGGTCCAGATAACAGAATTTATTTTTTTGAACCAAGGCTTATCGATTGCGAACTCGGTTCCCCAAATATCTTGAACACCAAAATAGAAATCTGGTTTTTCCTCTTTAATGACTTTATCAATTAAATATCCTCCGTAACTAGCTAACCTAGCCTGCCCAGCGTCTTGACCTATTCGGTTTCTTTCGGCTGGATCACTTGGTAAAGTGCCAATAGACTTCCAAGGCGTAGCTTGCAAACTAGGGTTGGAATAATCAGTACCGCAACAATACTGCACTATTTCATATTTTTTTGTTTTATATAGATAAGACAAAAGGGCCTTAGCATTTCTGCCAAAGCCCGTTTTAGCTAAACTAGAATCAGTTTGAAATAATACTTTTTTCTTCATCACCACGGGATATCATCAGTGTTTCCACTGTGATTATTATCCGCAGCCGAAGCAGCTTTTTCTACTTTTTTCTGAACTGAGTCAGGATTTTTATTGTAATTATTTGACCCTTTGTTGTAGTCGTTAGAATTTCCGTATTGGCTTTGCTCAATAGACTCTAGAGAGTAATTATTAATTACTGTCAGGAGGAACTGCTTGAGAAGACGACCTTCTTCGAACTTAAACCCAATGAGAAAAGACTTGTTTGTTCCATCGGCCGAATTACTTTGAGCTAATTTAAAACTGTATCCAATTTGCTTCTCGTTTTGCATATAAGGGCAAAATGTAAATTTAGTATTCCTCTCTCTATTACCATGGTAATTACTATACTCACCAGAAGTCTCTATAGCGTGAACCAGACCAGCTACCTCAGTCATATTAAATTTAGAGTTAGCTTTTTTATCTGGCCCTGATCCTCTGAAAGTTCCAGTTTTGCTATCGCCATTCCAGCTCGATTGTTTTACGAAATTGACCCATACTGCTTTATCTTTTTTATTGTAAGAGAATGAGCAGGCTGCGCCTGTGTTTTTTGGGTTAGGTTTATAGAATTGTAACATAATACTTTATTAATTTAGGGGGGTTGGGGTTGAGAAATTAAGTTTGTTTACTTTTTTAACTGGCTTAACTTCATGTAAATCTTTTGATCTTGGACTGTAACTTGGCTTGCGAACACCGTATTACCTTCTTTGACTGTTCCTTTTACTATAACAATATTACCTTTCTTTGGCAAGTCTCCATTGTTTGAATTTTTACATATCTCGATATTGTCTTTCTTTTTCTGAGTAAAAATCATAGCGTTGCATTCGGCCGTCTCATCTTTAATTGTCATTTTAAAGTAAGGAGTGCCTTTCTTACTTTTGCTTTTAAACGTATCTTCAATCGTCCCGATGAAGGTAACAGTAGATCCTTCAGCCTCATTCAAGGAATCCTCAATGGTTGTAAGGTGGCTATATTCGGGGCTAACATCTTTAAGTCTTTTCCCATAAGTATATCCTAGGAGAATGTTCTCATAGTACCAGTTTGCAAAATCTTCATTATTGTTATTTTTCTTGTAAATCTCTCTGTAAGGCTCAAAATGTTTTCTAATCGTTTCCATTCGAGACTCCTTTATGATAGGCTTACCTTTTATATCTTTCAGCTCTTCGTAAAGTACATGCACTATCTTTGCCAACCCATAATCATATTGATCAGCAATGTCAAAAACATAACCTCGCTCTCTTTTAGTGAGAATATTCCATAATTGAGCCTCGGCTACGAGCTTACTTCTAGGCTCTTTCACGTTGCCGTCTAAAGCTCCAGCTTGAATTAAAGACGAAAGAATTCCAACTCCTATACCAGCTTCACCCGCACCTTGAAAAACATCAAATTTACTAGAATACTTATCTTTGAAAGATTCTAATTTCTGTATAGACTTTTCCGCTATCCCTTTAATCGAAGTAAGTCCGAATCTAATATTTTTACCTTCAATGGAAAAATCCATTTCTGACTTAAGCAAATTAGGCCCCAGAAGTTCTATTCCTTTTATCCTAAGCTCTCTTGATATCTTGGATATCTCCTCCAAGGGTTTAGGTTCGAATTTTGTCATCTTTAATAGTGACAAATAAAATTCTTTTTGGTATTTAAATTTTAAGTAAGCTGTTGCAGCAGTTAGAGCAGCGTAAGAAATTGAATGAGATTTATTGTAAGAATAATTAGCTGAATCCTCTAGAACTTTCCACAAAACGTCTCCGATTTCTTTATCTAGACCTTTTTGTTTTATTTTATCCCTAATCTTCTTTTTCCATTTTCGGACTTCTGAAACTTTTTTCTTACCGACGATACGTCTTAATACCTCCGCCTCATCAAGGCTAAATCCAATTTTATGAGCCATTGCCATTAACTGCTCTTGATATAAAGCGATACCTCCAGTTTTTCCTAGAATGTCATTAAAAAACTCATGAATAGGATCGTATGTATCGTTGTTTACATATTCAGCATATTGGTCAATGTAATCCATAGCCCCCGGGCGAGCTAATGCTAAAACAGCACTTAAATGTTCAAATGTCTTAGGTTTGACTTTGAGACACGTTTGCGTAGCTAAATCTCCCTCAATTTGGAATAAACCATTAGGTAGACCTTCCTGCATGCCTGCATTTAATAGCTCGTATATTTCAGGGTTATCTAGATCAATAGTTTCAGGATATATATCCAAACCTTGAGATTCTCGAAGAGTTTTACAACATTCAGAAACCACAGAAGAAGTTCTAAGTCCTAATACATCTAACTTAACGTTAAATTTATTAACCCAATTAGCCTCAAAAGTGGAAACAGGCTCTTTGGACGAGTCTAACTCACAGGGGCAGCTATCCAAGGTTTTCTCATAAGAAAGCATTACAGCCGAAGCGTGGACCCCTTTATTTTTAATTAAACCTTTTATCTTTTGAGCTATTTTGTAGACTTTAGGGTTTTCCTTGCACCACTTATCGAACTCTTCTACTTCTTCTCTAGCTTCCGCAATATCCATAACCTGCCCGAAAACCTTTGGAATCATACCTGAAACATGATTCATTTCAGTTTCGTTCTTGTCAGACACTACTTTACCGCACTCTTTCATGACTAGCTTTCCTGAGAGAGTGTTTAATGTAAGAATTTTAGAACTATATCCTGAGAATTCTTCTTTAAGGTATTTTAAGATTTCCTGCCTCCGATAGTAACATACATCAATATCTACGTCGCACATTAAATCCCCATCCAAATAGGTCACTCCATCAACTACGTTTTTCTTAGCTCTAGCTTTAGAAACAAACCTCTCAAATAGTAAGTCATATTTAATTGGGTCAATAGATGTAACATGCAGTAAGTAAAGGGTTAAGCTCCCGGCTGCTGATCCACGCCCCAGCCCTAAAGGGATATCTTTATCTCTACAAAATTTAACGACCTTCCAAACAAGAAGCATGTAATCAACGAAACCAAGCTCTTCGATAAGATCGAGTTCCCTATGCATTCTCTTAACATACTCCTTACTGTTATCTTTTTTATCCAGCCCTAAAACTTTAAACCTTTTTCTACACAGGTGTCTCAAAAACTCTAAATTTGTAACAGACTTATCTATCTCGTATTCTTTAAAATGTTTATCTTCAATTTTAAATTGCGGGAGCCGAACACCATGCAAAGGTAAATCTAAAGGTTCAAACCTGCTTGAAAATTTAAGGTTTTTTTCGGCGTCTTCTTTTTTTTGGTGAGTCGTTACCGTCATTCTCTTTTATAAGTTTTGTGAGCTTCTCGAGGGCTGTTAGAATAGAGTCTTTCGACTCTGGTTTCGTACTGTAAAATATATTTACTGTATCTGTTTTTTTACCTTCTTGGAGAGTGAGCACGATGTACTCTATATTGTCTTCTTCAAGTTTGTCTGTTATATCGTATACAAAGTCTAAACTAGCCATATGTAATTATAGAAGCTGGCAAGTTTGATTAAAAATCTATCTGTTGTTTAATTTTATTCCAAACTTTTAAGTTGAGCTCAAGATCTACTAAAGCATCATGCAGTTTAGCGTAATCGTGCTCAATGCCGTAAGCTTTACCTAAAGCTCCCAGACTTGTTTTAAGACCTTTTTTTCTGACACTCAGCATCTTCATTTGGAATTCAAAAAGTGAACTACCGCTTTTTTCGAAACTCGAATCTATAGCTAGGGATCTCCCAAAAGAAAGAGTATCTATAACTTTGAAAGGTAAATGCTTATAAGGCTTTCCATGAAACTTGTACCAATCTCTTAATAAAAATATATCAAACCCCAGAACATTATGACCCACGATATAATCACATTTTTCACAAAGCTCATAAATAACTTTAAAGGCCTCTTCCTGAGCAATACATTTCTGCTTAAATCTTGTTTCTGAGTATCCAGTTATACGTCTTGCATCAGCACTTATCTTTAGGTCTGTGTCCCATTCTAGATGCAAATCTTGACGATTTATTTCATAATTTCTTAAATTACCATTGTCATCTTTTTTTGTCTCAATAAGAAGAGTGGCTACTTGCCATGGTAAATTAAATTCACAGTTAAGGTTTAGGTTAAAGGTTTCAAAATCTAAAAATAAAAACTTCTTCTCTTGGAATCTTATTAAGTGACTATCCATTTACTTGCCTTTTGTAGCTCTCGTAAGAAAATTCATTTGAACACATTCCTTCAAAATTAGGTTTTTCAAGCGATGTCCTTTTACTTATACATCGATGAGTTAAGTAAGCTCCGAAATCTTTTTCGTTTTTATAATAAACACTTTTAGATTTAATGACTTCATACTTATCCTCACAAAAATTTAACACAGAAGCAGATAAATCCTGATCTATCAATACATCGTTATCCTCTAAAAAAAACACAGGATCACAAAAAGAAAAGTCAGGTACACAATGTGAATTTGTGTATTTATTTACGTAAAGAAAAGAGTCGTAAAAAGGAACCCCAACCACCAAGTCTTCAGTATAATACTCTTTAAACTTCTGATTGTCAATTCTAGGTTCATAGTAAAAACCTTCTTGAGCAGCGTAAGTATAAATTTTAATTAACTGTTTGTACCCTTGGTGATTACGTGCAAAAATTACATTTTTATAAGAGTTCTTTCTTCCTTCTTCTGATTTCTCCAAACAGTCTGGACAGAATGTTAAACGTAAACCAAAAATTAACTTTAAATCTAAAGCTTGTGAATTAGTATACGCTTGCAAAAAACCTGTCATACTATCTTCAACAAGAAAAATTTCTTTTAAATTATCTTCTTGAGCTATATCGAATATGGAATCACTGACTTCTGAATTTTTTTCATCTTCTGGTTTTTCTAAGGTTAGTATTGACCTACCTAAACTACAATGACTTTTAAAAAGAGGAACTATTTCTTCCATGCGACCAATTCTAGTAAAATCATGAAAACATGTCAAGGATATTGTTTGTAACTTTTGGATGTTTGTGACGAGGACATCCATCGTATTTTCTCTCCTCTATTTTTTGCCCTTCTTCAGGTAAAAGTTTTTTCTCCAAGTCCTTCTTCTTAAAGGATTTATTAATTTCTTTTCCGCTCTTATCGACAATAACAAAGTAATCATAAGGGTCTAAATACGGGCATCTCCACTTACCTATTTTACACATCCAAGAATTTTTCTTTGTATCGGCTGCGTAATTAGTCTTAGCGGTTTCTTCAGTGAAATTGTTTACAATTGAGAAGGTATGCGCCAGATAGTATTCCAGACCTTTTAACTGGTCATCGGTAAACTCCAATTGCTGAAGAGGTTGTTTGGGGTGACGTAAAAATTGGAACTCTACCATAGGTTTAAGTCCTTTCCATTCTTTCTTCGAGGCTAAGGTATAAACCATAGCTTGGATGTTTGAATGGAGCTCCTCCCCCCTGAACTTATATTTACTGCTTTTATAATCTACAATTTTAATCTTTTTTCCGCGTTTGTAAACTATCGGCTTATCAATAAATCCTCTAACTTTGTATTCGGGGTCTTTGCTCTCTAGTAAGAATTCGTGCTCGGGTTTGTCCACCTTACCGCCTTTTCCAAAGAAGTCACAATTCAAACCTACAAGAATCATTTCATCAACTAGATTAAAATTTTCTTCATTAGTCATGGGAAGATCATAAGCTCTTTCCATTTGGGTTAGATGCTTCAAGACTAACCTTAAGATAGCTGGATCGCTTTTAATAGAACCACTTTTAACTAATTTGGTAAAATGTTTTTTATGCTTGGGCTTCACAAGCATCTCAAACGCTAGATGGCATACAGTTCCTCGTAAAGCGCCCTCATTTTGTTTCTGAGGGACTCTTAAATGATAATTACACCAATAGGACCAAGAACAAGTTTCAAGGGTCTTAATCCTAGACGCTGAAAGAATTTTTTCCTTTACGGGTTTATTTGATTTTTCCATTTTAATATTTCACTCTTACTCATACAGCCAAAATCATTTTTAGTTGGCAGTTCTATAGAAATTTGATTTGTGTCCAAATGGTTCAAAAGATTGGAGTAGACTTTTTGGGAAGCTGTATTACCAGCTCCATTCTCATCATTATTCAGGCAGATGTATATTTTCTCCAAGTTTAACATAATTAATATTTGTTTAATCTTAGATGAAACATTTAACCCGAACAAAACCAAGGTATTTTTTATACCAGCCTCCCACAGACTTAACATATCACCGATACTCTCGACCAGAAAAACTTTTTTAGACTCCTTGATATGATTTTGATTATACTTGAAAGGGTATACCCAAAACTTTTTTTCTCCCAAAAGTTTCCATTTTATAGCGCTCCCCCCGGTAACGTCTCTACCAGCGCAGCCCACTAGTCGATCTAATTTATCAAAAATTGGAAATACGTATCTACCTTTTAATTTACCGTCTTTCATAACCCCACTTTCAAAGACTTCCAATGTCCTTTTATCTATCCCCCGGTTCTCCCAGTATGTGTATTCTGGATAAATTTTACTTAAATTATCAGTTCTGTAAGAAGATTGGCTTTTTACCTTAGGCTTACTAACTTTTGGGGCCTGATAGTTAAACTTGTTTTTTATGAAGTCTTTAGCTTCAGAAACATCCTTAAGGTTTAAAGTCAGCTTTACTAGATCTTCCAGTTTCCCGTATTTGTTTTCTTTAAAGTCAAACCATACCCCGGTGTCTTTTTTAATACATAAAACATTATGGTTATCTGAATCTCGATAAAGAGGTTTAGCTCTATATTCGTTTCCGCAATCTCGTAGCGTGTAGCCAATTTGGGTAAGTATATCCTTTACGCTATCACTCATATCAATAGTCCAGTATCACTGTTGTTACCAGATTGTATATCAAAATTTTGAGATTCAAATCTTATAATATCTTCGAGAGACCCCTGCTCCGTTACTTTAAAGTTAGACACAGAAAAATTTAAAAAATTGTTTATTAATTTTTCACTTTCCACTTCTCTTCCATTTATGTTTTCAAGAACGGTGCGCCTAATTAAATCTTGATGACCCGCAGCATCTTTACCTTGAAATCTAGTTTTAAGAGGAACGAGTTTATGAGTTCCAAACCTTTCTCCGTCTAAAGCTATCTCATCAATAGTTTTACGCCGAAAGATCGCAACAAAGCTAGCAAACCATTGGAGCCTATCAGAAAGAGCAATTGCAGAACTGTCATCTACTAAATTGCTAGAACTTCTATTATGACTCTCTCCAGCTCTATTCATTTGCATAGCCGTGATTAAAGGAGCATTTATTTCTTCAGCTATTCGTTTAAGTTTATCAATCTTTTCGCCGATAGCCTGATGCTCTGCCCAACTTTGACTTACTTTTTCTCCTGTAAGTTTTACGTAATCGTAAGCAATAATACATTTATTGCCTCTACCTACATGTTTCATGTGCCACCTTCTAATTAAAGCACAAATTTCATCAACATTTTTATTTTTTACGTGGTAATGAAAATATTTATGAGACTTTATGGTAGCGAAGTACTTTCGAACTTTAGCTTCCATCTCTTTATTATTTCTGAACTTACCTGTCTCAAGATACCACAGAGGAACTCCAGTGTTTGCAGCAGCCATGCGGAATTGGATTTCTTGAGTAGTCATTTCAGTATCAAGAACCAAAACAGGTATGTCAGCCTTAACAGCAGCACCTAAACATATATCATTTATAAATGTAGTTTTACCTTGAGCGGGTCTGGCGACGATAGCATAAACATTCCCATCTCGTAGACCCCCGAAAAGTCGATTAAACTCACTGTATGGAGTCGGTAGACCTGTATCATCTACAGGGTTATTACCCCTTTCTTCAATTAGGTATTCGAGATCATCAAAAACGTTTTGCGGGTCATCTTCAAAAGAGTATGTAGTAACCTTCTCACCATAAATAGAATCAGATTTAGAAATTATCTCCTCTAGAGTCTCACAAGAAGAATTAGTGACATGATCTTTAATTCTATCAGCGGTTTCACTAAGTTCTCTTCTAATCCTAAACTTGACCAGTTCTTTACAGGCTTCTTCTACTCCGCTTTTTGTTATCGAGGTATGATACAAGGTATTTATGTAATCATATATTTCTATATCATCTTTCGATGAAATACCCAAATTGGATATTTTTGTACCGACTAGGACTTTATCTATTTTATCCTCATTAAGAATAGATTCTCGTAAAACACAATAAATTGTTTGATGAACTTCGTTGTAGAAGTCACCAACATTTACAAAAGAGTCAATGTCAGGGAGGACGTCAGGGTGTTTAAGCAGTCCGCCGAGCACATGGTGCTCGACCTGATTAGAGTATATTGGCATTTACTTTATTTTTTTAATTTTTAGAGTACCTGTATCACTTGTATACTCTATCAACTTTAAAGAAATAGTCAAACAAATTATCAGGAGCTTGAAGACCTCCTATCGCAGTATAAACTGCCATGCCTTTCTTGGCCCCAGCATAGATCCCTCTATGCACTGTTGAGTTAGATCCCATCATCCGACTCAACTGTTCAAACCCGTGCTCTAAACTGGACTGAGGGATGTTATCAAGAGAGTATTTATCACCAATAATAACACAAGCTGCTACGTTACCTGTAGAAGCGTCTACCCCTGCAAGAATATTCTTACGTAAATTATCTCTAACTGCGTAAGATATACCTGTTTCACTAGTGTCTTTTACAGGAGTAGCTCCAAACATAATGATTCCAGAGGAAAAAATCGTGTCCAAATCAGCTTTATCAAAGGTGGTATATGCGGATTCCTTAGCTGAAATTTTGTTAAATAGATGAAAAACTGCGCAAATACTACTATTTGCCGTACTCCAGAATTGATTGATACTCAATTTGGGGTAAAGTTGTTTAATTTTTTCATTGTCTAAGATAACTAAAGGTGAAATAACTCCAGCTTTTTGAAGATCTAACACTTTCAATGTAGTTTTCTTTGCATTCTCCTGAACTTTAATACCTTCACCTTTCGTGGGTAAAGCTAGAATACAGCCGACTTTAGCGTCAGTGTCCTTAGTTTCTTTTCCAAGGGATTGATTTAAATCATGACAAATTTCTAAAACGCGAGATACCCCTCCAGCGCCGGTTCCTCCACCAGCTCCTGCACAAACTAATACTCTTTCATAACCATTCCCAAAAGTTTTTTTAAGGAAATCAAGAATATCTTCATAACGAGTCCGGAAAACTTCATCAGCCGCGTCAGGATTTTTACCAGCTCCTCCATCGCCAATTAAAAGTTTATTAGCTTCAGGTATTTTAATTAAAGAAAGATCTTGTTGAGCTGTGTTAATAACACATACCCGACGATATCCTAAGTTCCAAAAAGATTCTGCCAATCTGGAACCTCCCTGACCTACACCTACTATAGCAAAATTAAATGCCGCATCGTCAAATTCATCTTTAATAGAATCTTCGATTGGGTCATCATCAGGAAGTGGGATATCCGGTAAATCAATACCTAAATCATCAACCCCTTCCTGTAAAGATAATGAGTCATTAACGACTGCTTTTTCTTCATCTGGAGCCGAGACCTGAGGTTTTAAAGATTCTCCTGCTGTTAAAGTTACTGGTGGCACCTCTTCTTTGGGGTAGTATTCGTTAATATTTGTATCACTCATCATCGTATCCTTCTTCGTATCCTTCTTCTGGGTCTTCTGAGAACGAGCCAGTCATATTGTTAATAAAAGCGTCTGAATTCATAGACTCCATAGCCTGAGTCCAATGATTCACAAGGTATTGCAACGACATAGCGTTTTTTTCGCTCTCCACTTTGGAGTAGACCTGTGGATTACCTTCTTCATCAAAGTTAAACAACATAAAACCCCCGCAAGACCATTCACTAATTTGATCCAGAAGTGGCTCTGGTATTCTAGTGCTCTCTTTTTTACTCATTTATATCAAAATATTACACTATTTTAAATATCTATTCCAAACTTATCTAGAATATACTCTTTTGACAGTAAGTTTACCTCTTTTTCAAAAATCTCTATGATTTTAAAATCATTATTTTCTAACCATATTCTTTTGTCATGATCTCTTGTCATTGATCTTAAGTAATTAGCCCTAGAATTATTATGAAAAAATTTATTAAAAGATTCATGCTGATTACCTTGACTTTCAACAGCTATTCTTTTGGTCATATTTACCAAATCCACCTTCATTCTAGTTCCATATACTGGAAACTCTTCATAACAAACCTGACCATACCAAAACGTTTTAAAAAACTGTTTTACGTTGTATTGAAATTTAGATCTACATTCTTTCTCCCATTTTACTCGATACTTCGTTACCCCTTTATTTACAAGTTTTCCACTAATGTCGTAGAGTTTCACTCAGTAGGAGATAAAGCGTTTCTGAATTTTTCAAACAAGTACTGACAACCTTTTGTATTTTTTTCCAAATATTTCCTAAAGTTATCTACTCCTTGATGTTTAGACTCCATCTCTATACCGGCTTTTTTAAGCTCTTCAATAATTGAATCGTTGATAATAATCCAAGGACCTTTTACATCAACCATGTCCCATTCCATCATAAACTGCAAAACTTCGTACTCTACCCAAATACTTTTACCGTCTGTTCTTCTGTATTTAATAGGGTAACGGACTACGGTCCCAGTCCTTTCGTTAGCTGTCTTTCTGAATATCACTTTACAATAATGACCTTCAGGTTTATCAGATTTAGCTGGAATTAAATCTCCTTTAAACCTTTGTTGAAACTCTAAAATCCAATCTGAATAATGGAGAAGAGCGTTCCCGCCTGAAGCGTTCGTTAGGTTAGGGTCAGTTTTTTCATATTGGTTAACACTAACTTTACTTCTGACCTGAGAAATCATAAAGCAAATATGACCTTTTGTTGAAAGTCCTAGAGCCATCTTCTTTAAGAAATTAGAACTTAATACTGAACCTCCTGCTACCTTGTCAGAATCCTCGAAAGATCGGTCCATATCTTTTTTAGGTACCATTGCATCCATAGAGTCAATGATAAAAAAGTATTTGTGATCTGTGGGGTTATTCATGATAAGCTCCCTCATTAACTGAAGCACGCTTTCAAAAATGTTACTTTTATAAACAAACCATTTTTCAGGTGACGTATCAACCCCTGAACGAGCTATCATGTCTGGAGAAAGTCTACCCTCAGATTTAATATAAACTACCATTCCTTTATCTAGGGTTTTCTGGAAGTTGCGAGCGAATGAAAGAGCATTTGATGTTTTACCTCCTTCAGAAATACCAGAAGCTCTGATTACGCCGGGTCTTAACCCTCCAGACATCTCGTTATCTAACAAAAGACTTCCACTAGAAACTACATAACTAGGAGCTTCTTCGAAATTAAAATGCTCGTCTTTGTGGTCTTTTAAGTAAGACTGAATCTGATCTACTGGGTTAAACCCCTCAACTATTTTCTTTTTTGGTGCCATATTTTAAGAACTCTTCTATTGTTTTTGTTTTCTTGGAAATTATTTTATTTTCTCCGAACTTAGAATCGGAAATATCATGTTTGTCAATACCTTTTACCTCCATGGAAAATTTAGCATACTCTACTTTTAAATAAGTCCACCCTTGGGGAGAAATATACCAAGCTAGACTTTCAGCACTAAATTTAAGGGGGAGAGCTTTCCAAAACGCTTCTAATGGATATTTTTCTATCAACTTCTTAGTGAAGCCCATTTCTCTTGAAACGATACCTTTATTTTTCCAGATGGCTTTAGGCTCATCCAAAAGCTTATTAATGATAAGCTGATTTAAAGTAGGTTTACGTTTCCGTTTTGCGGCCATAACTACATGGTCGTACAAGTACGGCGGGAAGTCAAGAAAAAATTATTGAGAAAGCTCAACGTCTTTTTTGACCATTCTGGAGACCAAATCTGTGAAAGATATTTTAGGGGACCATCCTATCTCCTCCCTTGCGGGGGTTGAGTCTCCATAAAGTAAATCTACCTCGGCTGGTCTATAATATTTTTCGTTTACCTCAACTAACACGCCATTTTCTGAAGAAATATATTTTTCATTTACCCCTTCACCTTGCCAAGAACCTTCAATACCTACTTCTGAAAAAGCAGCTTCTACGAACTCTTTAACAGTGTGGGTTTCATTACTGGACAAAATGTACTCTTTAGGCTCTGGCTGATTAAGCATGCGCCAAACTCCATCAACAAAATCTTCAGAGTCTGACCAGTCTCGTTTAGCATCAGTATTGCCAAGAGATAAAGGTTTAAAATCTTTACCGTCAAGTAAGGATTTATATATACGAGCTACGCCTTTGGTAATTTTTCTTGTTACAAACTCTTCCCCTCTCCTGATACCTTCATGGTTAAAAAGAATACCATGTACTGCGAAAATACCATAAGATTCCCTGTAAACTTTTACAATAAATCTAGAAGCAACTTTTGAGACTCCATAAGGGCTTCTAGGTTTAGGCGGATGATCTTTATCCTGTGGGACATAATCTACATCCCCCATCTCTTCTGAGCTTCCGGCGCTATAAAATTTACATTTAGGTTGAAATCTTCTAATAGCTTCCAAGCATCTAACTGTTCCTACAGTATTTGTGTCCATGACATGCTCTGGCATATCCCAACTGCATCCAACAAAAGAGTTAGCAGCAAAATTAATAAAATAGTCTGGTTGTATTTCTTGAACTAACTTAGCTAGAGAAAATCCATCAGTTAAATCGCCATAAACTAATTGAAATCTTTCATTGTCTATAAAAGTAGAACAGTTGTCCAAATTTATATTAGATGACCTTCGGCTCATCCCATAGACAAGACAATCAGTATTTTCCAAAAGGTAATCAACCATATTGGAACCATCTTGGCCGGTAACACCGGTAACTAAAACTCTTTTAGGCATTTTCTTTATACCAATTATAGGTTAAATCTAGCCCCTCGTCCAAACTGTATTTATGAGACCATCCCAATTTATGAATTTTTGAGTTATCTCCCACTCTTCTTAAAACACCGTCAGGTCTATCAGTTTGAAAAGTTATATCACCTTCGTATCCTACTACTGATGCAATTTTCCTTGCAAGTTTCTCGATAGATATTTCTTCTCCAGTTCCAACATTTAAATGGGTTAACCCGTTTTTGTAAATATCATCAGAAGTTACATTCTCTAAAGCAAAAACACAAGCATCTGCAAGATCATCAACATATTGAAATTCTCTTTTAGCTTTACCTGTACCCCACACCTCTACAGATGAAACGTTATCTCTTTTAGCTTCATGAAACCTGCGGAGAAGAGCAGGTAAAACATGAGAGTTTTCAGGGTGAAAATTATCATTGGGGCCATACTGGTTGGTAGGCATTAAAGAAAAGAAATCAGAACCATACTCTCGATAATAACTTTGGCACATTTTAATCCCTGCTATTTTAGCAACAGAATAAGGTTCGTTTGTAGGTTCAAGAGGAGAGGTCAATAAATACTCTTCTTTAATTGGCTGTTCCGCAAATTTTGGATAAATACAGATACTTCCTAAAAAAATTAATTTTTTGACATTATTCTCATAAGCGCTATTTATGATATTATTTTGAATTTGTAAATTCTGGTAAATAAATGAAGCAGGATAAACATTGTTCGCATGAATACCTCCAACTTTTGCAGCAGCATCGATCACTGCATCTGGTTTGTTAGCTTCAAAGAAATAACCGACAGCCCGTTGATCTAACAAATTTAAACTGTGCTTATTAGCATAAATAATTTCTACATCTTCTTTAGCTAACCTTCTCATGATAGCTGACCCTACGAGCCCATTATGTCCTGCTAAAAATATTTTCATGTACTTATAATATAGTTGGTAGATAACCTTCTAACCATTTTAAAACATCACCTGTAGGTTTCCAGCCTAAAACTTTTTTTGCTTTTTCGTTACAAGCTAGAGTTTCTTTTGGTTCTAGTCTTTCGGGTAAATAGTCGCATGGAGTTTTAAACACATCTGCAATCTGTTGCACTGTTCTGTTATCACCGTTACCTATATTAAAAACCTCTCCAGAAAATTTACCTGTATAATTTGAAGCCAATATATTAGCGTCTACAACATCGCCCAAGTATGTAAAATCTCTTTTCTGATCACCTTTACCATAGATGGTCAAGTTTTTACCTTCTCTAGCTTGTTGAATAAATTTACCTATAACTAAACAATAAGCGCCTGAAGTCGGAGCATTTTCTCCGTACACGTTAAAATACCTCAGACAAGCAGTGTCCATGTTGTGGATTCTGGAATATAATTGGCAATACTGTTCTCCAATTAACTTTTGTAAACCATAAGGACTTAATGGGTTAGCGGGGGTGTCTTCCAAAGTGGGTATAATTTCTGTATTGCCATAAATAGATGAGGAAGAAGTAAAGACGAACCTTCTAACTTTAGCTTTACGTGAATACTCTAACATATTTAGAGTTCCCTCTACGTTGGTAGCGTTAAAATGAACAGGTTCCTTAATAGATGGTTGAACTCTAGCTTTTGCAGCTAGATGGAAAACAGTATCGACACCTTCAAAAGCGTCTAGGAGTTTTTCGTGCAAACCTGTTTGTGTCTTAATGTAAGATATATTTCCACAAACTGTTTTAACTGATGATTTTAAAGAATTTTCGTTAAGGAGTTCTCCGCCAGAAGAAGAATGATCGTCTATAACTACTACTTCGTGTCCTTGTTTTACTAGCTCTTTAACAAGTGTTGATCCAATGAATCCTGCGCCGCCTGTAACTATATGTTTCATAAAAAATTAACGTAAAATATTATACAAACAAGAGTAGTAATTTTCAACCTTCGGTTCAAAAAAAGTGACATCTACTCCGTCAAAAAAAGACATATCAAGATAATCTTTTCCAGATGGACCGCTAATGTAAGAAGTCCCTCCAAGTTCTTTTACGATACCTGCAAGAAGTTTTGACTTATTACCGTCACAGTTAACTTCGCTTGCATAAATAATTGGGGTTCTGATGTTGAGCTGTCCCATAGCCCAAACTATCCACCTCATGTTTATGTTTAGCAGTTTATTCGAATCGTAAAAATAAGACGCGTCAAATTTAAAATTTTCAGAAATTTTTCTTCGCAGTTTGCCTCTCCAGTTTGGGTCTTCAGAGACTTTAACATCTTTAATTTTTTTAGAGGTCGCTTTTTTTTCTACCGGTACGGTAATCCATTCATCACCCCCATTTAAATTTTTTATTTTATTTCTGTTTTGAAAATAGTTTTTTCTAAATTTAACATTGTCTAAAATTACTAACACATCTGCTACGCTAGCCTTTTGAAAAAAACCCATATAGGGTAAATGTTCTGGTTGATGTATGGTTATTCTCATTTAATCTAGCATTTTTAATATTCTATAAACTTCAAAATAATCTAACTCAGGTTTTGCAAAGCTTTCTAAAAAATAAGTTTTTCCTATATTGTAATGGTCATCATTATTCATGTAGTAACCTAATTTAGTATAAGACTCCTCATTATCTATAGTGTACTTGTCAAAGCAGGCTTTTTTTAAATTAAATACATCTTTGGGTAAACTTACCCAGTAATTCGCTTTGAAATTTTTAGAACTCGGAGAATATATAGTGGTAAAGTTGTTGGCGTATTTATACAAACCTTTTGCAATCATATTGCAAGCTATATGATCTGTGTGGCAATCTTCGCAGTCATGAGTTACTATATCAAAAGACTGATTAAAAGCTATCTCTTTGTAAAAATCGTCTTTTAGATTATCAAACTCGCTCATGAGTCTTCTCTGCGGATAGTCTAAATTTACGTACTGAATATTCGGTAGGTTAAAAAACTTTCTTATATCATTAAGGTTGTTATACCAAATATCTCTTTTAAGTTTCCAGTCTGTTGGAATTACGATTTTTACATTATCGTATTGCTTATAATTTTTGTAAAGATATCCTATACAGGAAATTTCAAAATCATCTAAATGAGCAACGAAAAAATAAAGGGTTTTCATAATTTTAATAAAAAATATTTTAACTTTTGGTTTTGGTGGGTGAAATTAAATTGAGTATTCGCAAACTTTTTTAACCTCCTGCCTGACTCCGCTCTTAAGTCTGGATTTTTTATCAAAGTCTCCAATCTATATTTCCATCCATCTTTTGAATGAGCAACGAAACCGTTTCTATTATCAAGGTACTGTAAAGCTGAGGGATAAAAATCAGCAACGACAGGTATTCCCATAAGGCCAAATACTACTATTCTTCCGGGGTTGGAGGGCATCTTAAATCTCAAAGAATAATCATCCTTGCTATAATTGAAGCCAGATGATGTTGAGTTTTTATCTTTATCAGAATCGTTATGAATTAAATTATTTGGGACAATTCCTATATCACACAAAGACAAAAAGTTATTATACCCTCCTAGAGACCATTTCTGGAATTCCACTTCAACATTCTTCGGGTACCAAGAATCACTAGGTCGTGGAGGTGGCCCGTTTCTCATAACGAACAACTTTAGTTTATATTTTTCACCCAATTCTTCGAGGGCTGGGGTAACATTCTGACTCATGCAATCTAAATGAATACCGTTTCCGTGATATCCTATTCTAACATACTCGTCGTCAGTTTGCCTTTTCTCGACGGGGTCAAAAGATGGGTATTCTACATATCGAAAAATTGGTAAATTTGCGCATCTCCAGTAATCTTCCATCTCTATGCTGTCTACAATTATAAAATCGCAAAACCGAGTGCTTGGAAAAACTTTATAGTTCCTAGGGTCTATAATACCTATTTTGAGGTGAGGATGAGATTTTTTTACCGACTCTATCTTTTCATGATCATAAGTCATAAAAAGAGCTACTTGATAGTTGGCGTACTGGTCGTCAAAAAAAGTTATATCCTTATAATGCTTAAAAGCATTAATGTAAAAATCAGAACACGGAGCTCCGGGGTCACATGTGTTAAATGTTATTTTCATTTATCACTTTAAGTAAAGCTTTTGAATAGCTATCTGCGAAAGAATTTTGACTAAAATTAAAAGATTTGTCTAGAGTTTTTGAGACTAAGCTTAAGTAGCGCTCATCGTCTAGGTTTTTTGCCTCATTAGTTTTAAATTGGATCCCTTCTATTAAATCCCCCTCTTCTGAAAGGGTTAAGTCTTTTGTGTTTATGCCTGTCCAAGGATTTATAATTGGGACTAGCCCAGCTTTCATTGCGGTTGCAACTGAAGTGCAGCACCCCTCAGCTGCAGAATGAAAAACGACATAAGAACACTTGGAAACAATATCGTTAAATACTCCTCCTCCCGGATTAACGAAGGCGTGATATTTAATGTTAGGCGAATCTTCAATTTTTCTTGCGTAATATTTAAAAAAAGATGTTTCGTTAGAGGGTCCGCAAATATGGAGATTTTTAGATTTATCCTTAAGGAAGGCTTCTAAAACTAAATCTACCCCTTTGCATATAAAGCCGTTACCGGCAAAACATAGAAACGAATTCCTTTCTCGAGTTTTAATCCAGTTATCGTTGTAACTAACGTCAGGAGACACTGAGGGGAAAAAATTTAAAATAGGTTTATTGTATTTAGAGAAACTCTTATAGCTATTATTGTTCGCTTCCCCAATGTTGAAAATATAGTCGGCTTTGTTTATAATTTCTTTAAATTTATCCCCAACTACATCGAAAACTGTCCTCATGGGAGGAGCCTTTATCCCCGTTCTCTCAAAAAACATTTCATACCTTTTGAGGGTAAGCTGATTGGATATATCTGGCTGCGGACCCAGTGACATTAAAACGGAAACTCCAGCTTTAGACGCTTCCGCATGTCTTACAAAATTTTTTCCAGTATTTCCAACCCCTAAACCTAAGAAAATATCAAACTTTTCAGAAGGTAGCCAAGAGGAATTGTTTCTGTCTATTAAATCAACAGAATACCCATGCTTATTGAGTATTTCAACAGACTTGTAAATTTCCCAATTATTAGTGTGGGTATAAGATATATTTCTAGAGCAAAAAGGTTCAGTCTTATAGTAAAGAGCAGCTTTTTTGTTAGTTGGGTAATTGTTTGTTATATTTTTAATTAAATTCATTTACTGAACACTAAAAGATATCTGTTTTTGTCTGCTTTTCCTAGGTTAGAACTGAGCTCGAAACCGGGGAAAATTTGTTCATAAAACTCAATAAGCTCTTCTACAGAGTTAAAAATCCAATTTGTAGTTTGGCACCACCCATTTCCTGAAGGTTGTTTACCGCTCTCAACTAGCCTGCTTTCTATAATAATACGCTTACATTTAGACGCAATTTTTTTAGCATTTAGTTCAGGAGTTTTAGTGTGATGTAGTACAGAAAAAAGCATTACAGTATCGTAGTCTTCTAAGCTTTCTTCTTCATCTAAATCCATACATAAAAAATTAACATCTTTCACTTTATGAATGTTAGATACCATTTTTGCAGCAATAGGGATATACTTATCGTTATCAATTCCTGTAACGGAACACCCTAGAGAATCTAAGTATAAACAAAGTAAGCCTGAATTACATCCGATATCCAAAACTTTTTCACCTTTTCGAAAATTTATTTCATCAAGTAATTTACTTCTTTCATTTATTTCCCTAACCCCTTTAGCGTATACGTATTCATTTTCTATCGTATGGTATATACCTCCATTAGCATTCGTAGTACATTGAGTTTTGTAAATAGTGCTCTCTGCTAAGTTAAAAGCTCCTGACTTATTAAATAATAATTTTAAGGAATCTTTAGTGAACGCTTTAAAATGCCTTAGCCAATCACCTACAGAATATTTTTCCTTATCGTAGTCGTCACAAAAATCTAAAAACGGTAAAATTTTTGAATTTTCTCCCTCGTCAGAAAGCATGATTGATTGGTCGTAATCTACAAAAATACAAATATTTTTATCTTTGTCGAACCTTATATTTTCTGGTTTTATATCGCCATGATAAACACTAAGGCTTTTTTGTTCTATTAATGAGAACACTACGTCTGCTAAAATATAATCTGCGTTATTCGGGATGTATTCTTGACAAATGCAATTAAAATAAGATTCTGGTAAACTTTCTACATACTTTTTGTCCTCATCTGTCTCAAGTCGTGAAATAATTTCTTCCCTAGTCACTGAAAAAAAACTATATACAGTTGGAGCGCTTTGGCAGCCGAGAGAATTCAAGTGACAGAGTATGTCATACTCACCTTTTAGGTTATAGTTTTTATTTTCATTTTTTATAACTTGAATTTTATAGAAAATATTATTTACTAAATCTTCTCCTATGACAGTTTCTTTTCGAGAGTTGAACTGCCTGAGTTTTAAGCTAGGTGGTAAGCTTTTTATATTCCCTTTTTCCATGTGATGTTTATTTCTTTATTATTGTTAGGGTTGTTTAGCACTCTGATAATTGTAAGGCCATAACCAAATGGGAGTGTCAGAATTTCATTTTCGTATGATTTAGCTAACTCGCTATCATTTACACCTTTCATCATTTCTTCACCTAATCCGTAATGAGTAGTGTCGTGAATTAGAACAAGACCTCCATTTTTTACGAATGGAGCAACATTGTTTAAATCTAAAGTTACATCTGCCGCTGTATGGGAACCATCATGCAGTACAACATCGTAACATTCTTCATGATCAAGTTTAGGAAAAATATCTAAAGAATTACCTTGATGAAAAGTCCAGTATTTTTCGGCTCTTTTGAGCTCTACCTTGGGAACGTCGTTTCTTTCGGTAAGAGATCTTAGGTCGACGCTTGTTAACTTTCCTCCGGTTAAAGCTAGCGCTTTGGTTAAGGCCATAGTTGAAAACCCACAACCAAACTCAAAAACATTTTTTGCTTCCAAACCTAAAGTTATAGAGTATAACTCCAAGTAGTGTCTGCAAAGGCCTGTGTCGCTTGAATGGTGTTTAGCTACAAGTTGGTCCAATAAAGGTATGTTGTCTATTTTCATTACAGTAAGTCCTCGTATTTTTTAGCCACGTTTAAAATATCTAAATCTAGTCTATCAAAAATAGTAGGTTTTTCTAATACTTCTAAAATACCATCAACAATTATACTGGTATCTACTTTTGGAGGGTTATACAAAGGAACCCTTACGCCTATTTCGTAATCTTCTTCCAATTGTACAACAACCCCGTTATCTTTTACAAGCTCTTTGGTTCCTCCATTATGAGAGCATAAAACTGGAGCACCACAAGAAAGACTTTCGACAACAGTGTTAGGACACCAGTCAAGCCACGCTAAATGAATCATAGCATCTGCCATACAATAAATTGAAGCTGTCTGCTCAGGCTTAAACAAGGGCGTAAGTAATACGTTATCTGGGATAGAGCTTTTATCCTTAATATAAGACATCCCTCCTAATGCTATAAGTAAAACATTTTTTAACTTAGGGTCTTTAAAGGCTTCAATTGTTTCTTCAAGCCTTTTGTGCCTTCTCCAAGATGCTGACGCAACACATATCTTACCATACTTAGAAAATACAGGGTCAGATAGTTTTATAGGTTTTACATTAGATAAAAATTCTTCTTGATCCAATCCGTTGTGGATAATGCTTTCTTGACTAGGATCTTTCCTTCCATAAAAAGAATGATACATGTCTTTGGAAAATTGAGATTGATAAACAATATGATCAGCTTGATCGAAACTCTTAAATATACCAGAGTTCATCTGATCATTGTTTGAACTTTCAGAATCAAAATAAAGACCATCCAACCTGAGTATATTTAAAGGGCATCCTTCTATTTTATCCCCTTGGATAATTGATATGTTTCTATCAGGTATTTCACCAGATGTATAAGGGTCTACAAATTTATGGCCATTTTTTTCAAGTTGTTTTTTTAATCTACCTCCAAATATACCGGGGCCTCCAGTAGGATTGCAATTATTAATAAAAAATCTCATTCTACAAACCCTCTATTACGTATAAATTTTGCTAAATTTAATTGATATTGATGAGCTTCGCCCCCTATTTCTTGGTAACCTCTATAAAGATAACAGGGGTTCTCTAAAAAGTGAGTTATCTGTTTATTCTTATGAGCTACATTAATGATAGGGAGCATAAAGGTTTGATCTTCGCACCGTTTCATCCAGTCTCCGTTCTCATCTTTAAAATTTTCAGGGTTTACTTGTTTATAATTAGAGAGAAGAAAAGTCCTAAAATGACTACTGACCCAAGGGTGTTTGTAAACATCTTGAGAATCATCTAGGTAATCTGAACACAAATTCATTCCATAAGGTTCCCAGATATTACCTGTCCAAACTGAGCCCACATTTCCGCTACAATACGCTCTATTTATCCATTGCAGAGCTTTTCTTTCACATAGCTGATCATCTGCATCTATTACCCCAATAACACGCTCATCAAAATCTAGAGAGTCTAGAACACGCATAGTGTTAGCGACGGAATATAATCTATCGCCTTCATTCTCCCAAACTTTTATGGTTCCGTCAGGACATGATACCTGAAAAGGCATAACACATTGAGGGTCAGACTCTATCTGTTTGCATAAAGAAATAACCTCAGGTGAGGTTTTATCAATAGCTAGATGAATTCTAAAGTTTTGGTAGCTCTGAACTAAGACACTGGAGACTAATCGTTTTAGATTATACAGGCAATCACCATGAATTCTGGCTATTAACTCAAATTTATAAGTTCCTGATGTAATACCTCGGGCCTTTCTTTTAAATAGTTTTCGATTTCATCTAATGGTTTATTCCACCAGTCCTCCAACGTGTGCTGAGAGTTTTCATTGGTTATAACTTCAAGACCCATCAGTTTTGCTTCGATTGTAACCCTAGGACATGTATCTTCTATAATTGGTAGAAAAATTAAACCTTTATAACTACTTAGTTTTTGAAGCATCTCATCATGAGTCTCAGTTGAAAACACCTCATAAGGTAAATTTTTGGTAATAGCATAATTTACTGATTTACTTACCCCTTTTGCCTGTTGATGCCACCCCGGATGACCGTCAATAATAGCATACTTATCTGATTTTTCATTACTCCGATACTCTTTCATTTTCACAAAAGAATCTTTGGTAAAACAGGAAGACAGCACTTTAGTTTTTTCGGCAGGTATGTCCAAAGATACCTCATGTATTTTTCTTTGACCTTCCGACATGTAGAAAATTTTAGAGGTATATTTTTTTATGTAACTGTAAATATTTCTAAGAGTAGCTGTCTCAAGGTTAGTTAAACAATCACATTCTTTATTACCTAAAATTCTATGTGGCGTTGGACCTCTAAACCTGCAAAACCCATAATCAAAATCTATTTTAACAGTGGTTTGGGTCTCAATTATTTGCATTAGAGTTTCGTAAGACTCTTTTGTAAGACCCATAGTGTTCCCGATAATCCAAACTTTGGGGTGTTTGAAATCTAAGTAAGTTTTTGTTAAGTCTGATGTTTTAATAAACTCACACTCATGTTTAAAAGGTTCAGCAATAGCGTCTAAGGTAAGTGAAGTACCACCTAAGTTAATAGCTGAATCGTCTATAACGGTGTATTTTATCATTCAATAGTGAAGTTTGGGTTACTGATTTTAGGCCGATCCTGAGGATGTTTAGCACCTTTATTCTTTTTACGATAATCACTAAATAACTTTTCTTTTACTGGGTCGTTTCCGGCTTTTTCTTTTCTTTTTTGGGAAGCTTCTCCTGACTGGTCCCATAGATCACCGATTGTTGAAGCTTTAGCTTTCTCCCTAAACTCTTTTTGAGAAAAAGGATCTATTCTAGTGTCAATTGAAGCGTTTGGAACAGTATATACTCTGTCATACTGAACTCCATCTACTGAATACTCGTGTGACTCATGAATAGTTTGAAAAACTGTTATTTGCTCTTTCGTCTCGGGATGTTCGTAAATATACTCAGGCATTGATTTATCCTTCTGTTACTATCTGATTAATTGAATCTACCATTTTCTTATAGGTATATTCATCTTGAAGTTTCAGACCCTCTTCATTAATTGGTGAAGATTTGTATCTTTCTACGGCTTCTTCACAACCAGCAATGAACTCATCCTCATTGAAAGTAAAAATGTTACCTTGATTAAATGCACCACCTTTACGAAAAAACACTCCGTCACTAGAGTCTTCTTTACCGTTAGGCTGTACCATGACGGTATTTTTTTCATTAGCCCAGTCTTGATAACCAGAACTGTTCAAAATAACTCCGTGCTTACCTAAAGCTACTGATTGAAATTCAGGTAGTCCCCAACCTTCTCCACCCGACATACCTATAACAATATTAGACGAGTTTAAAAAATCATTATAGAGGACATTCTTTTGCATTTGTCCAAGAAAGTTCAAGTTATAATAACTTTTTCCTTCTAAAATTTGAGATACCTGATTTTTAAAATCTTGTTCCTTAAGGAATGGATTCGTTATAGCGCATTGCAAAACGTAATCTTTATTATTACCATACTTTTTGAGCCATGATTTAATAACTTCTTTATGGTGTTTTCTTTTTTCCAGTTTTCCAGTTAGGTTAAATACAATTTTACCTTCTAGATATTGTTGATCTTTTACTTCAAAATTATTCTTATCAAACCCTAGAGGTACATAGTGACAATTTTGAACACCTACTGCTTCAAATATATTTTTGGCGTGGTTGCTACTGAAAATTAAGTTTTTTTGATTCTTGGCGATGTTAACTTCATAAGAGGTGGGGTGATCAAGTTCGTAAAAACTAAAAAGAGATTGATCTCGACCATAGGAAGACAGACTCTCATGGTTTAAGTGCCATAATTTAAAGACGGGAATATCCCGCTTATACTCTTCAAAAGACTTCTTAATACAAGACTCTATCCATTTAGTAAAGTCTGCGTCTTGTTCTTGTGAGCTTAAGTCAACTTGGCCAATTGTAAAAATAAAAGGCTGCACGCCCTTCTGGTAATATTCACGCAGAAGGGCAGTGCTAACCTGACCGAAGCTTACACCGTTAATCGGGAGATGTAAGGCTATATCCGACATCAGAATAGTGGATCTTCGGTTGTTTTGCTGCTCTCTGGTGCTTTCACAGGCGCAGGAGTAGCTTCATTATTCTTGGAGCGTTCTTCCAAACTTTCGCTCATATAAATGCGAAGGTCTGGAGCGTTTTGACTTTTAACAGATCCATCCTCGTTATATTTAGATTTATTTCTAAACACAACAAGCTGAACTTTTTCAGTCATGCCACCTTTCATTTGAATGTGCCCAGTCATATATTGGGCACCGTTATTACTTTTTTTTGCCCATAGAGCGCCTAGTTCGCGTTCTTGCCAGTCGTTTTTCTTTTCTTCGTTAGACATAAGAGATTTAATATTGTAGTAGTTCAAGACCGAAGTCAACAGTTTTTTTAAATATTATCCAGAAGTTTTTTGCTATCCATTTTTTTTCTAAGCATAGACAAGCCTTTATTATGCAGATTTATTGCAGTTTGGGTACTCATATTCATTTTAGATGCAATAGAAGACCATGAGGGTTTTTTTTCTTCTTTAGAGTAGCGGAGTGAAAAAATCTCTTGGACTCTGGAGTCCTTTAGTTGAGAAAGTATATTCTCAGTATATTCAAAGATCCTTGTGTCCTTGTCCTCTTGACGTTCATCTAGAACATCCAGCATATAATCTTCAAGGGTGACTAACCTGTCTTTTGATTTTTTGTTTAACTCGTTAAGGCAGTTATATTTAATTTGATTAGCTAACCAAGTAGAAAATTTAACATTCTTTTCAGTGTTAAAACTCTTCGCTGAATGCCAAATAATTAAATTTTTTTCAGCATGCTTTTCGTTAATATTAATGTTGTTAACCGAAAAACTCTTAGAGTACCGTTTCATTATCTTAAAGCATAACCCTGCATGCCTTTTAGATAGTTCCAATAAACTGTCCTCACAAGATTCAGCCTTAACCTTTTCTACTAGACAGTTATCCGTTAAAATATCCCATGTTCCTTTTTCCATAAATCCACACTCCTTAAACACTTAAAAGAATACACTATAAGTGTCTGCATGGATATTATATGAAATTTTACTAAAATCTTCTATTTTTTTTTAAAAAATTTATTTATAAACTTTTTTAAGCCATTTAAACAAACTTTTTGAATTAATCACCAGTCTATTTTGGTCTTTTTCTGTTTTCCAATTAAGTATATAATCAGAATCTTTTCTTACCTTGGAGTCATTTTGTAACTCATGAATGTTGGCAGGTTTTACAAAGACTCTTTCTTCGCCCACCTCTTGGTACCGAGAAACGTGAATTAAAATACCATTTATTTGATTTTTTAACCAGTAACACTCGTCTTGTGGATATTCATTGTACCTAATATCTGTAATAATATTTACTTTACTGCGGTCTAAATCTTTTTCTAACAAACCTGTCCAATGCTTTCCTAGTGAAGATTTTCTTTTTATTTCTCCATGAGCAACCAGTATCGGTCTTATCAAGTCTTTATCATCTCTTGAGCAAGTTAAAGGATCAATAGAGTACAATTCTTTACATGCAGACCTTACCTCTGATTTTAAATTATGTGCTAGAGCCCTTTCTTCCACAGGTAAACCCATTCTAGTTAAAAAAAGCCCAATAAGTTCGGCTAAAGTATTCTTACCTGAACCTGCCACTCCTGATATTCCTATATTTTTAAACTTAAAATCCATACTGTTAATTAAACTTTATTCAACTTAGTTATATTTATTTTAATAATAATAAACTTTTTCCTAGAAAGTCGAAGTGAAACGGAGACTTTTCCCGTTTTTGGCGGTTTAGTCCAAAACATCGGCAATCTTTTACTTTTTCCTGAGAATACTCCCCGGCTAGCCTTTTTGGGGTGTGTGGTAGTTTACACCCATATGACATTACCTATACTACTCGCCCAGCTAAGTTCAACACCGCTGGTTCCTCCGGTTACAAGTCTCCACAGTAGAGCCGGACACATAAGATTGCGGACCTGCCTACCTTTTTAACGTAACAAGGCAGAAATGCTACGTGTTTGCTCTTTTATGAGACATGTCTACATTTGTCAACCATATTTTTACTATTTCCTTGAAAAAGAAAAGGTTGACTTTTGATTTTCAATGAGTATCCTCTCTTACAGAAATTAAAAACATGAAGATAAGCTATAAAAAACTCACGAAAGAAGCCGTTAAGCCAGAGCAGGCAAATCCTGCTGATGCTGGTTTCGATTTATTTTCTACAGAGTACGTGACACTAGAGCCGGGGCAAAGAAAATTAATTTCAACCGGAATCAGTCTTGATATTCCTGAAGGTTATTATGGTAGAATAGCTCCACGTAGTGGTCTTGCTGTCAAAAAAGGTATAGATGTCATGGCAGGAGTCATTGATTCGACTTACAGAGGGGAAGTAAAAATATTATTGATAAACCTAAACTTTGAAGGCTATAATCTTACACCTTCAGTTTATGAATCAATGTTTGGGTCAGGAAACAAAATTGATATCAAACCGGGAGATAGAATAGCTCAACTTATTATTGAACGATGCTATTCAGGAGAATGGACAGAAATGGAAACACTAAACGATACACAAAGAGGTACCGGAGGATTCGGTAGTTCGGGAGAGTAATATGAAAAAAGACGATCTAAAGGATGACTTAATGTCGTACAATTCAAAAATGGTTGGAAACGAAGTTCTGGTTGTACGTGGGAAAAATCTTTCGAATTGGAAAGGAAGAGTTGAAAAGGTAATCGATGAAGAATATTTTGAAATATCTAAGCGAGAGAACCCCTTGGAGACTGAAATTATTTCTATGTACGATATAAGATCCTTAACGTACGAGTCTAAGTGACCCTAAATGTCTCATATTTTGAGACTTGCTGACTCAATTTTAAAGATTTAAAATAAAACATTTATTTTTCCTTAGGAATAATAAAGGTTGACATATTGGCACACCTATTGCTATACGTTAAGTATATGTATATATCTAACACATTATCAAACCGGGGCCTGTTTAACCTTACAGCGCCGTTACTAGCCGATTTAGAAGAATCTTTGTATCACGACTCCTATTTCTCAGAAGAGGAAGACACTTACTCCCTTGAGGTAGAGATGCCGGGTTATGATAAAGAAGATGTCAAAATTAACTTAAACAAAGAGGGGTATATTATCTTACGGGGGGAAGCAAAAAGAAAAGGAGAAGATATTAAATTCGGTAGGTCGTACCCTATTCCTAAATCAGCTAACCCTAACACTATTAAAGCTCATTTAGAGAAAGGTATACTGACTCTTAACCTGCAAAAAAAGGAAAAATATAAACCTAAAGAAATAAAAATCGATTAAGGTGATAGTAACCGGGCTTCGGCCCGGTTTTTTTGTGTAAAAATAATTGACTTCGAGTAAAACTTTTAATAACCTTTTCTAAAATGGATAACAACGTCACTATAAATAGAGATACCCATGATCAAGTTGTACAATTAATAGATCAATTAATAGAGTTTACAACCCACCAAGACTCGCTTAATAGACAAAAAGACCCTGTCGAAAACTGTGGTAAAGGTTTTCTAACTTCGAAACTTTCTTTAATAAGAAAGGTATTGGTAAATGAAGTTTGAAGATACTGTTAAAGTGCTTGCAGAAAAGAGAGAGAAGCTGTTAAACTCAGTAGAGTTATGTTTCGATAGCGTTAATTTCTGGGAAGAAAAAGCTCACCTACTTTTTAATGAAATCGATGAGCTAGAAGAAAATTATAATTCTTTTTCAGAAACAGAATTAGAAAACAAACAAGAAGAATACTCTAAATCTTTAAAAATATTAATCTATAGGCTTTCTCTCGAGAAGAATCAGTTAGACTCCCTTGAGAGAAACCTTGTTAAGCTCGAGTTAAAAATTGTAAATTTCGTCAAAAATCATGCCAAAAAACAAAAGAAATAAAAAGTATTACTTGGTCGAATCTACTCAAAGGAACTGGTCTTATGGAGCTTTCCCCCACACTGAAGAGGGGCTAAAGAAAGCCGAAGTTTATTTAACTAAAATGGAAGAAAAAGTTAAAGAAAAACTTAAGATAGTCGAAAAATAATTTGACTTTACAATCCCGCATTATCAATATTTAAACACGTATTAAACTGACCTACTTAAGGTTTGCAAACCCAATTTTTTTAAAGTAATGAGCGAAACAAAAAATATAATATCTAACGATTTTCTAAACAAATATTTAAACAAACAGCCCAACTGGGGATTTAACGGACTTGGTTATATAGTCTACAAGAGAACATATGCTAGAATTAAAGAAAACGGGCAGCTTGAAGAGTGGCCAGAAACAGTAGCTCGATGTATTAACGGGGCTCAAAAAATAGGAGCAGGATATACCAAAAAAGAAGCAGAAAAGTTATTTGATTTAGTATTTAACTTAAAATGTAATTTTGCAGGAAGAGGTTTGTGGCAGTTAGGTACTTCAACTGTAGACAGATTCGGAGGAAACAGTTTACTTAATTGTTGGTTCACTGCGATAAGGAAGCCAGAAGATTTTTGTTTCATTTTTGAAAATTTAATGCTCGGAGGAGGCGTGGGATATTCTATCAGAAGGGAAGATGTGCATGAAATCCCCAGAATTAAAAAAGATGTCAATATTACTGTAAAAAATACAAATGATGCAGATTTTATTGTTCCCGATAGCCGCGAGGGATGGGTTAGGCTTTTAAGTAAAGTCCTCGAAGCTTATTTCGTAACGGGTAAATCATTTAGCTATTCTACCGTACTTGTTCGCAGCGCAGGAAAACCAATAGGAGGATTTGGAGGCACAGCAAGTGGTCCTGAGATCCTAGTAGAAGGTCTTGAAAAAATCACGGGAGTAATAAAGAAAAGAGAAGGTAAGAAGCTCCGAAGTCTTGATGTCCTAGACATTGCAAACATTATTGGTTCAGTTGTCGTAGCAGGAAATGTTCGACGTTCCGCAGAAATTGCTTTGGGCGACCCCGACGATTATCTTTATATTAAAGCTAAACGCTGGGATTTAGGAAATATTCCTAATTGGAGAGCTATGAGCAATAACACTATCTACTGCGACAGTTATGACCACATAGCAGAAGGAGTATGGGATGGATATGCTGGGAATGGAGAACCATATGGATTTTTTAATCTTCGTTTAAGCTCTAAATTTGGCAGAACCGGAGAAAAAGCTAAAGAGAACTGCGAAGGAACTAATCCTTGCGGAGAAATTTCCCTAGCTGATAAAGAGTGCTGTAATTTATCAGAACTCTACTTGAACAATATATCCTCAAAAGAAGAGTTAATTGAATGCTCTACGTTACTTTACAAGACTCAAAAAGCTATTTGTGCTCTTCCCTTTATCCATGAAGACACTAATAAAATTGTTCATAAAAACTTCCGTATTGGACAAGGGGTTACAGGTATTTGCCAAGGCCTTGATGACAATAAAATAGAATGGCTTAGTGACTGTTATGAAGCTCTAAAAAAATACGATAAAGAATGGAGTAAAAAACAAGGATGGCCTGAAAGTATTAAGCTCACCACTGTAAAACCTAGTGGTACTTTAAGCTTACTTGCAGGATCTACCCCGGGAATTCACCCAGCTTACTCTCAGCACTATATCCGTCGAGTTAGGATGTCTAGTCAAGACGCTCTAGTAGAAACATGTAAAAGTATGGGTTACCATGTAGAGTTTGTTAAAAACTTTGACGGAACCCTTAATAGAGATACTGTCATCGTAGAGTTCCCTTGCGAATCGGGAAAAAATGCTAAATTAGCAAAAGATATGAAAGCTGTAGATCAGCTAGATTTGATCAAAAAAATCCAATCAGATTGGTCCGACAATGCTGTATCTTGTACTGTATACTACAAAAAAGAAGAGCTCGGAGAAATAAAAGACTGGCTCGGGAAGCATTATAAAAATAATATTAAAAGTGTTTCATTTTTGCTTCACAATGACCATGGTTTCGATCAAGCTCCTTATGAAGAAATAGATGAGAATACCTACAATAAAATTTCATCTAAAGTAAAAGGAATAAGCTCTTTGCAAATTAGTAAAGGTAATGTTTTGCAAGATCTCGAGTGTGAAGGTGGAGCTTGCCCTATAAGGTAAATTATGGATAAAAAAGACATAAAAATATTTTGCCCTGTTATAGGTTATACAGGAATGGTGCACTCTGATTATATGATGAGTATGATCGATTTGCTTTCAGAATTCAGGAAAGAAAATATTAAAGTAGGTTTAAGATCAATATGGTTTGAAAGTCTAATTAGTCGAGGGAGAAACGCTGCGGTAGCATTCATGCTAAATAAAGACTATACTCATCTGCTTTTTGTAGATACCGATATACAGTTTTTAGCAGAAGACGTTATTAAGTTGATAGACCAAGACAGTGATGTAACTGTAGGGGTTTACCCTAAAAAATATTTTAATGTAAAAAAAATGGAAGCTATGGCTAGCACTGGTAAGTTTCCTCAGGGGTGGATGCATTTAGCCACAGATTTTTCTACTGAAATCAATTATGAAGAACTTGAAAAGGCAAAACATCAAGATGCAGTAGAAGCAAATTATGCAGCCACTGGATTCATGTTGATAAAACGAGAGTGTATAGAAAAAATCATAAAAGAAAAACCAGAGCTACATTATAAAAACGATATTGATGGCTATATGGATGCAGGAGATAACTTTTATGATATCTTTCAGTGTAAAGTAAACGAAGAGACTAAAAAATACGAAAGTGAAGATTATGGATTTTGTAGGCTTTGGAAATCTCTTGGAGGAAGTATTAAAGTTGTATCTGATATAAACTTAGGTCATCGAGGTTTTAACACTTACCTAGGAAACTTAAAAGCTCAATCATATTATTACGTTAAATAGTCAAAGGGTTATGAATATATCCGAATTTGAACGCGAAAAACCAACCCAAACTCATAAGATTTTTTCTGAGACAAGAAAAAAGTATGAAAACATACTTAAAAATAAGATTGTAATGGACGACATTGACGCAACTAAAGTAATGATGGTTGAAGAGTTTTTGGAAGATTTAGAAGAAATTTTTCAAAAATTTACTTCTGGTCATTGATAAAGTGTAACACTTAATATATGGCTAGCACAGCAGATCAATTTAAAGGTCTACCAATCGGAACATTAATCGCCGAGCCACTTCTTGGAGCTGCAAAAGCTCAAGGACAATTGGCTCATACAACTGAACAATTCATTAAAGATATCGGACTAGAAGACGATGGTAATGGAAAACTTAAAGCAAGAACAGTAGAATTTGATTATGACGCACCAGTTCAATCAAAAGATGCTAATGGAGCTATAACTACGAGTATTGAACATCGTAAACTTAGAGTCCCGCTTCTTTCAGTTATCCAGACACCTAACCTAGGGGTAAAAAAAGCTACTGTCGATTTTGACATGGAAGTTAAATCTAGCACTCAGGACACTAGCTCTATTAATACAAAAACTGACCTCGGTGTTAAGTATGATAACTGGTGGTCTCCAGTAAAAGTAAACCTAAATGCTTCTATTTCTACTAAAAGCGAAAACATTCGTAAGACTGATAACTCAGCAAAGTACACAGTTCACGTAGAAGCTCGCGATGACGGAGCGCCTGAAGGTTTAATGAAAGTACTTGACATATTAGGTGCAGCAATACAACCTGTACCAGTAAGTGCTGGAGGTGGAGGAGGATCCTCTTCTGGTGGCACTTCTAACACGTAATGGCTGACGATAAATTACCTTACTCTAGATCAGGCTCATTTAGAGGTGCTCCAGCGTTAAAAACGTTTGATCATCTTATACAGTGTCTCTATAATTCTGTTGTTTATGCTCAGAGATACGTAGAAACTGAACATTTAAAACGGGTTATAGGGACATATTTTGATAGTGACGGTAGACCTATTACTAAAAAAATACTTTTACCGACTACAGAGGGTGATCAAGAAGTGGAAATCCCACTAATGTCTCTTGCAGGACATAACCACCTTAAAATAGAAAATCTTGAAATGGAGTTTGATGTTGACTTAGGTCAATTTGAAAATTCAGACAATCATCAAAAAAGAAGAATGATTGCTATGATAGGTAGAAAAGACCCTAAGAAAACTTTAGCTAAAGTAAAACTTACTATAAAAAATGGTGACACCCCTGAAGGGATAGCTAGAATTAACGATAAAATTGTAAAAATGATTCCAAATTAATATAATATCAATATGTCAAGCACTTACTTAAAACTAATGTTAGATTCTGCTCGCAGATGTGCAGCAGCGACACAGGACGCCGCAGAAGACGCAAGAAAAGCTTCTGAAGAAGTAAGGCAGGAAGCTCAAGAAATTGATCAAATGGCCCAACAAGCTGCAAACAGAGCCGTAGAAGCTAATGAAAGAGTTCGGGTTCTAGAATCTAAAATGGCTGTAGCTACAGCAGGAGCATCATTAGACTAGTTATGGGAATGTTTGACGATATACATGTCCCTAAGTCTTACTTGAGAAGCTTATTGACAAGAAAACAAGAAAGGGTGATTGAAGGAAATAGTTATCAAACTAAATGTCTTGATAACACACTTTTTCAATACAAAATCTACAAACAAAAACTTTTTTTAAAAAGCGGTCTTCTTAAAGTTAAAACTAAATGGGTTAGACACGAGCATACTGGAGATATTATTTTTTATAATTCCTTTGAGGATAAAGACGGAAACTCTTACTGGGTAGAGTTTAAATTCTTTTTTATTAATGGCGTTCTTGACACTAAAGAGTTAGTTAAATTTACTTTAGAATCAACACTTAAGGAAAGACAGGAAGCTAAAGAGAAGCTCCAAAAAAGACTTAAGAAAGTAAAAGTCTTCGAGAGTTCTTTTAAATTTAAAATTTTTAAAGGTCTGGAAAATTTATTTCTGGAGCTGTGTAGTTGGGCTCAGTACCGTACGTCTATGGAGGAGAAAAATGAAAAGGAACAGTTTCAAAAAAGACTTAAGAAAGTAAAAGTATTCGAGAGCTCTTTTAAACTTAAGATTTTTATTATTTTTGCTCTCCTTACAGCGACACTACTTATAAGTGTTAATCCATTGAATGTATTCATTATAGCACCCGTTTTAATTTTTATTATCTTTTTACTTTTAAAATATGGGGCGCTTGATAAAGATGTTTAAGCTTGAGGAGTACTACTAATAATAGCTGTTGTTCCATCTGGAAATCTAGTCCTAGTAACTAAAAATACTGTACCATTAATAGTTTCCTTTTGGGTAAAGTTTCCTACTCTAGTAGAGCTTGCGGGCGTATCATTTTCCTCAACAATATTAAACTCCACGACACTCGCATCTAAAATCATTTCGAACTGACCTATATCTTGGTTTGTGCCACCAGATAAGAGGATATTTGCCATACCTCTTGCCTCAATACCTTCTTCAGGAACAGTAGCTGTAATTTTTGTTGAGGAATTAATTGTAAAAGAGGAGTTAAGGGCGTCTCCGCTAGGTATCTTGAAAAATACCCCAGTAACCAAATCTAAACCTTCACCTGTTAACTCAACATTTGACCCAGTAACACCTCGTAATGGACCATAACCAGTAACATTAACTCTCGTTCCATTAATAACATAAGATTGAGGAAAAAATGAAATTTGTTCTTGAGAAAAATCGTAATTCTCTTCCTGATCCTCCTCAGCTATGAAAAACTGACCAGTTCCAATAAAAAAATTATCTAACCTGAAATCAATTTTAGAATAAAGAGTATCGGATGAAGTTACTCCTATGCCGACCCCCGTAGAAATATTGATTACCTCATACTGGTGAACTTGTGCTTGAGAAATATTATTCCCCGTACCACTAATCGATATAAACTCAGATCCAGACCCAAAAAGATTAGAATTAAAGTTGACACCGGTTATTGAAATTATATTTCCTGTTTGTGATTCGTAAGACGAATTAAACCCAGTTACCCCACTGACAACAGGTAGCGGATAAAATTCAAAGAGTTCACCCACAGATGGATTATGTCTACCAGAAATTAAAACATTACCATTTACGATACCGCTAGGGACTCTTACTGATAGGACATCTAAACTTCCAGACGTAGCATTTACGACTATTTCTGGTTTTTTAAATCCTCCTGTTAAGTCTGGGAATCTTAAGTCCAAACCAGTTATGTTATGACCACTAATGTTAAGTAATTGGTTGGGTAGTAAATCATTATTAAACCCTGATACTCGAACTACATTAATAGGAAATGAACTTGAGGTTTCTCTATTTAAGAAATCTTTTATAATAAAATTACCACTTTCCACATTTACCCCTGTAGGTAAAGAGAAAGAGATATTACTGGGAGACTTAGATATAAAATTATTTAAACCAAATTCAGAATTCATACTCTGACCAGTGAAGAATATACCAGTAGTTAAATTTAAAGATTCTCCGGTTACGTTAATAATATTGGTAGGAGCGAAAACCTGATCTGAAGAATTAAAAGTGTTCGGTCTTTGACCAGTTTGCTGAATGTAATAACCACTAATACTAGGTTTTGCAGGAGTTATATTCAGTAAATCTGTACTAAAAACAGACCCCCCACTTGTGCTTATAGATACTAAATTGGTAGTAGTTTTTTTCGGTATAGTAAATGTTATCCCAGTAGTACCCACTTTCGTAAAGTCTTCTACGACTTTATCTCCTATTTTAATACCGCTAGTATTTAACTCATCGAAAAAACCTGAAACTGTTACTGTCTCTCCCTGTACCCCACTCAGCGTGCTAAAACCGCTTATTACAGGCTGTATATATCCTGTAAATCTGTAAAGAGAAGTTCCAGCCCTGTCATTTTCAACTCGCAGACTGTAAAAGTTACCAGTTTCAAAACTGTTAGGGTAATAAAAAGTTAACTGATCGTAATTGGAAGAATATCCGCTAACTGTAAGATCCTGTTGAAAGTTTTGTGTTGATAGAGTCCCATCCCCTCCATACAACTTAATAATTGTACCAGAGTAGAACCCCTCTCCATAAATTGTACCAGAACTACCCGGTAATATAACACCCTCTCCGGTTCCGGGGACGACAGTGTGAATTCTTGGTATACTTTGAACAAAAAATCCAGACTCTTTACTTACGGTTCCATAAAAACCAGAAAGATCTAAATCTAAAAATCCTCCACCTGTAGCAAAATTACTTGTATCAGGAATGGTAGCCATAATACTTTTACCGGGTACTACCCCGACTACAGAATTGTCTGAAAACTCTGTACCTACTCCAACATTACCTCCTCTAAAATTTATACCAGTTATTCCAAAAAGATCATTACCTTCTATAATAACAGACGTTCTACCAACCCCAGAGTTGGGCGTTAAGCTAGAAATGGACGGGCTTCCTATTCCGGGACTAAACAGTACTGTCGAAGGGTACTGTTTAGGGTAATCTTCGGTAAACAAAGAAACTGAATGCTTATTTATGACTGCATCACCTACCGCGACATTACCACCAGAAATACCCATTTTTAAACCAGTAGGAACTACGCCTGTTAACCTATTATACCCACCAGCGTCAGTCGTAATTTTAAAATTACCTGTCTGATTTCCTACCGATACCAAGCAACCATCCCCACCTTCCCCAGTATAAAATAAACCTGAGTTAAAATTATTACCACTTATAGTCATAATAGACCCAGTAGTATTGCCATCAGAAACACTTACTATTTCGGCTAAAGGTTGAAAAGAAAAATTACTATTAGCTTGATGAGAACCCCCACTAGCCATTAAAAGATCAATGGACCCTTTAGGTATTGTAAAAACATGCCCCCCTACCTGAACTCCCGTAGGGACTTCCGCAACAGCCCCAGTAGATCCTAATGATCTAAAATTATTAAAATCAACAGTGTTAACACTAATACCAGTAACGCCAGAAAGAGCTTGACCTCCAATAATAAAATCTTCTCCAGATTTTAACTGGATTGAATTTGTACCAGTCAAAATAGGTATGGGAACAAATTTATTATAAGTTTTACCACTCGCTAAAGAAGTGTTTCCATTAACGCCAGTGCGTAAAGATGAAAATACCGTTACCTCATCATAGGTTGCTCCAGTAGGAACTACAACTTCTATAAGATTATCAGATATAACACTGAACTGACTTGTTTTTCCGATACCTGTCCCAAAATTAACATTTGTAATTTGATGAAAATTTTCTCCAGACAATTGTAGTATATCTCCAGCAGCCCCACTAACAGAACTAGGTATAAGACCACTTACTAATACCTGACTAGAAGAATCCAAAATAATGTTTTGTTCCCCTATATTTAAAAGACCTTGATTTACCTGAACAAATATCTCATCAGACATGGCTGCGGCAGGAACTTCTCCCGATACGCCAGTACTACCTAAATAAAATAACTCTTCTACCTCTTCCTGACCAAAGAAAACTCTTTGTGTAAAATTTATGTTTTGACCAGTTAAGGTAAAACTTTTTTTAGGATTAAATACTGGCATTTATATATTCCCTCCATCGGTTCCTATACCTACATTAGCTTCACTACCGTAACTGTCAATAATTGCAGCGACAAACACGTTTGTTCCATCAGTAGCAGCTTGCGTAACATCTATAGTTTGTTTTATATAATCCCCCACTGCTGAAGCAAGATTTCTTCCCCTTATGACACCTGAACAGATAAAATTTTCAACTACTGTACCAGCAATATTTTTTAAATCTACAGAAATTCTTGCGGTATTACCAGAGACTGGTAAATAACCAGTAGGGTTATCTGTTTCAAAATTCATATTTACAGTTTTCGGACCAAAATTAACCGAACTAGGTTTAGTCTCCCCCATTAAATAGACTGGCTTAACTTCTGACTGGTAATTATAAGTTCCAGCTACAAAATCTTCTACTGATCCTGACAGGAGCGTATTTTCTATTGGTATATAATGAGCTACAGAAGCATGTCTAAAGTTAAGAACCTCTTTATCAGTAGGGGCCTGTTCGGTGGTGGGTACAAATTGACCATTTAATTGATCAAAAAAAGATATCGAAGCGTTTGCTATCGCAGGAGCATTTGGACTAAAATTAACAGAATACGAGGTTAGATAACCACTATCAAAATTTAACCCTCCAAAATTACCCGATATGACTTGACTGGATTTAAAAGGAGCTTCACCTTGTCCAGTTATAAAAGATTTAAAATAATCAACGCCAGTTAAATAATAATTAAAAGATAAAGTTCCCCCAATACCATTGGTAGGTGAAAAACTTTCCGTATGGCGTTGTTTTATATTATAATTAGGTTGCAAATTTGCCTGAAGAGAAATTTCTGCATTAGAAGCTAAAATTTCATTTCCATTTACCTGTATTTTAGAATTGTTTGCGGTATAAAACACATCAATAAGCAGCTGTTAAAGTTTTTTGAGTTCTAATTATATCGTCCAGACCTACAGAAGCAGACGTACTGACCTCCTTAGCTTCTGAAACTCTTACGTACATAGGTTGAGCAGTGTTAGAAAGCCCCTTTAAGGCTATATCATAACTACTGGCTGTTTCATCATATTTAAGACCAGAGTTAAAAACATCCTCCGAAACAGTTAAAGATTCAGAAGCGGTTGTATAAAAAGTGGTGACCGGAAATTCTTGACCAATTTTATAAATTGGGTTGTGATTAAAATTTATTGAGTAATCAGTACTGTAAATAGTACCTGTTGCATATCTTTCTCCTAAAGCTGCGTCAGATTGGTATAAAACTGTATTCAAGCTAGAGGGCATCGTAGTAAACCTACCGTGAGCAATACCAGTAGTTACGGAAGTACCGTCGCCTACTCCGGCGTTAACCCCACTTAACCTGCCACTGACAGGAAGCTGGGTTCCAGAACCAAAAAGAGTAAATGCAGCACTTGAAGAAGAAATACTGTTTGCAGCTGTGTTAAAACTATAAGAATTTAAAAAGCCTACCCCACTGACTCCAGCACACTTGATAATCACTCCACTTGCTTCTGAGTCTGTAGAATTTTTAATAGCGTCAGCAAGATAATTTATAATATTACCTTGAGAGCTAGTCACGCCTATACCTACAATATTTTGAAATTCTCCGGTTATAGTAGTTAAAAAATTAAAAGAAATATCTCCAACTCTTGCAGCAGCAGGGAATTGACCAATTGACCCCTTTTTTCCAACCGCATAGATAGGAGACTGAGAGCTAGTAAAATTTATACTACAGTCCGTCGCTATCAGGGTTTCTCTAAAGTTAGTCCCTAAAGCCTGAACCTCTACCGGAGCCTTATCATAAAATATTCTAGCCATTACCTTTTTTGATATTACACTATTTTTACCGCAAAATGAAAGATCTTAAATTAAAACTGATCCTCGCATTAGATTCGTTAGCTCCAGCGAAAGATTGAGATGTCAGTAGCATATCATCAAAAGAATACCTCAATAATATATCGTGACTATTATTTTTTTTCAAAGTTATTACTGTATTCTTAAAAACAGTTTCGTTAGGTATAAGACGCATATTTTTTATTTCATAGTCGTCTGGCTCTATTTCAAAATTTACATTAACTTCAATAGGGGTTCCAGCAATTACCTCATCAGGTTGATCTTTACCTAACTTGTAAATAGGTAATCTAGGAGTAGTTATACTGACATTGAAGGAATTCACCCGGTTAGTTTCAAAAGTGTCTAAATTTATCTCCATTGACCCATAACTCGTAACATTAAGGGTAGGCTGACTTTCAAAAGGTTGCGCCCATGAGTCAAATTTAGCATCAGCACCAAAATCACCGTAAATTACTGAACTTGTTGAAGACTGCGGTATTTCTCCAACCGAACAGCTAGCTGAATATGTTTCTAAATACCCTTGGGTGAAATAAAACTGTTTACTTCCATGATCCACTACCCCACTAAAAGACATGTCCCCCGTGTAATTTTGCAAAGGGTCCCGAGAAGTATACTCACTGAAAGAGTTGACAGGGTCTAAAAAATTAATCAATAAAGTATTTACTTGCAGATTGGCTTGTTGAGGGCCTTCTGGATAGTATTGTATTGAATTTATCCCTAAATTTGACACAGGTGTAGCTACAGAATCATAAGACGCAGTCAAAGACTGTATCCCTTGTATCCCGCTTCCATTAATTGTGAGCTTTTCAGCTTCCCTTGTTATTCTACCTAACATTACTTTATCTTTATTTTACACTCTTTTTTGAGTGTATTATAATAATAAAGGATTAAGGTAAAATGGCTAACGATAGTATATACGATATTCCAAAACATATCACTTCACGAACTTATGTAAAAAACGCTGTAGTTTTTGTTCAGGAGCTGGTTGAAGGCACCAATGGAGTTCCAAAAAACATTAAATATTATTACGCTTTACAAAACGTACCGTCTAGTACAGCTATTACCAGCTCTAACTATTGGGGAGGGTTCACTCGTACAATATCTAGTACTAATATAAGTGGTAGTGAAACTTTACCAGAATTTTTATGGATTCCCTCATATAATGTAAGTGTAGATAATCAACCTAAAACCAACCCTATAGTTTTTGGTAACGGGTACGAACAAAGGATCCAAGATGGCATTTTTAATACTTTAATTAAAATTAATTTATCATTTGATATGAGAAATGATCTGGAAGCTAGAGCTATTTTACATTTTCTTAAAGCCAGAAAGGGTACTGAAAGTTTTATAATGAGACATCTTCCAGAAATTTATGCTGACGGAGGGTATAAAAAAAGATTTTATTGTTCTAGTTTTAATTCTACTTTTGCTTTTCATGATAACCACTCTATCAAAGCTACATTCATAGAAACTAATAACTAAAATGCCAGATAATTACTCAGCTCCAACCCTAGCTCAAGCGAGAAACTCTATCAAGTCTCTTCATGCCGAAATAGCTAACCTTACGCCTTCGGCAATGGTTACACTCTTTGAGATTGATATATCTCAACTCGCTTTGGATTCTAATATAAACCTGTCCACAGATGCAGCCGAACAGGGTATACAGCAAGGAAATATAGAAGAGGGCGTGTTAAGATTTCACAATAACCTTAAAATTTTTAACTCTTATATCGTATGGCAGGGTAAAACTTATTATCCGGCCCCTATAACCGCTTCAGGCTTCGAAACCACTACTAAAGGATCACTACCACAACCGATGCTTACAATTACTGCAAATTCAGAAAACGGTATCGATCAAATAGCTCTTTTAAAATATGAAATAAGAAAAATAGGAGATATAGTTGGATCTAAAGTAACCAGAAAAAGGACTTTTGCAAAATATTTAGATTTAATTAATTTTAGGAACCTATCAGCTCCAAGGAGTTCGCAAATTCCTATTTTACCTGATGGATATGAACCCGACCCTTATGCCTATCTTCCTGATGATGTGTTTTTTATTGAAAGAAAAGAAACAGAGAACAAATCTACCCTAACTTATCAACTTTCGTCGGTATTGGATATGGAAGGGACTAAACTTCCGAAAAGAGTATTACTGGCGGATAAATGTGTGTGGAAATATCGAGGTATCGGATGTTGGTATCAGCACCCAGAGAGTTCAGAATTAAAAAATTATACCAGTACTACCACCCCTGAAAATGTAGAAATACCTATTTTAAAAAAGGCTAGATTAAAAACTTTAAGAAATGACGGTATAATAAAAGACTCAGATGGAAGCGACGTCATAGAGAGCTCATCAGACAGTAGGAAGCTCGAAGGCTGTGGAATGCTTCTTAACTCTCCCCCTGTAGCCACTGATTCTGATGATGATATAATTACTGAAGCTCAACAAAATGGTACAGAAGATTGGAATTTTGATGACCAAGGAGTATTTGATAAAAATTTCTCTCAAGGCGTAGGTAACGATAAAGGTTACTTACCCGGTAATTTTGTATATGTAGAAAAAGACTCAGTAAAATATTATTATGTTTGTAAAAAAGCCATGAACAAGAACCAGATTGTAGCACCGCCTAACACTGAATATTGGGTTGCTGACCAATGCTCAAAAAGCTTAACAGGATGTAGATTAAGATGGGGGGCAAGAAATAAGGTTTTAGATAGAAACAGAGGCGGATGCCAAATAGAAAAAGGGCAATTACCATACGGAGGATTTCCTGCTGCTAAAAAAATAGCAAGAGGAGGGTAAAAAATGAAATTTTCTGAAAATATAAAAAAATCAATAAAAATTCATTCTAAGGAAGAGTTTCCAAAAGAATGTTGTGGTTTAATAGTGTCTCGCAATAAAGAAGATCAAATATTTAAATGCCGAAATACTTCAGAGAGTCCTAAAAATCATTTCTCGTTACATCCTGTAGACTACTTAAGAGGTAGCGAGTCAGGGGCGATAAAAGCTGTCTATCATTCTCACCCGTCTGATAACGATAAATTTTCACCTTGTGATATTTTAAACAGCAAGAAGCATTCTCTTCTTTATGTTCTTTACAACGTTAGGAAGGATGTTTTTTCTACATTCGATCCAAAAAAAGATAAAACTTTTTTATACGATAGAATTTTTAGAATAGGGGAAAGTGATTGCTATACTTTCGTAAAAGAATATTATGCAGATTTAGGTATTAAACTACACGGATACAACAATTTAGGAGATAATTGGCACAAAAAAAATCCAAATTTAATTCAAGATTTGTTTGAGTTAAACGAAAACGACAAAAATTTAAACATATCTGAACTTTCGCCTAGTTCAGAATTTAGAAAACATGATGTATTAGTCTTTGAATTTTTAAAAGGCTCAGGAGCAAATCATGTAGCAGTTTATTTAGGAAACGGTCAAATAATGCACCACCCAAGAAATAAGTATTTATGCACAGAACCTTTAAGCACTGTGTATAAGAAGAAGGTAATAAAAGTATATCGTCATGACAAATTTAGTTAATGTAAAAGTTCACGGTATTTTAGCTGAACAATTAGGAAGAGAGGAGTGGAACCTTTCGGTAAATAGTGTTTCAGATGCTGTTAGAGGTATAGAAGCTAACTGTAAGAATTTTTACAAAAGACTGTGGGAGAACGATAGAAAGAACATAAAATATAGAGTCCTAATTAACAAAAAAGATTTTAATATAGAAAAAGGTAAAGATCCAAACACTCTAGAAGGTATTTACTCTTCTGAACTCGTAATGAAAAAATCTAACATAAAAACAATAGATATAGTGCCGATTATAGAAGGAGAAGATATGATGAGTATTGTTACGATAGTCGTAGGGGTAGCTTTAATAGCATCAGGAATAGGTGCTGCTGGAGGATTCAGCGCTTTCATGGCTGGAAAAGGAGGAATGATGGCAGCGGCGAAAGTAATAGGCGGTTTAGGGCTTGTCGCAGCAGGGGTTACAAACCTACTAACACCAATGCCTAAATTTGGAGACTTTGGAGAAATACAACAAGGAGGATCAAAATCTTATCTTTTTAATGGTCCTGAAAATACAATTCGAGAAGGAGGTCCGGTATTTGTAGCTTATGGAAGACTAATTGTTGGTAGTCATGTTATTCAAAGCTCTCTTGATACTATAGATGTAGATGCAGATGTGTCTCCTAAAGAGTCTTGGGGTGATCCTGCTCATGGACTTAAATATTCATTTCAGCCTCCTGTAAATATACCGACAAACAGTAAATGGAACGGAGAATAAAAAATGGGAATATTTTCAAAGAAAAAACCGAAAAAGTCACGGACTCCAGTTATAGATGTATCTGCTGTAAAAGTAGGCGTAGGAACAGAAGCAAAATATGTAACAGCTCGTTCCTATGCGGAAATCGTAGATTTAATTTCTGAAGGGCCTATTGAAGGTATAACTAGCGGTAATTATATTTACACCAGAAATGATAATGTAACAGGGTACCAAAAAGTTGAATTCGAAGCGTATACAGCAACAGGGGTAGACCCTGATAACGCAACTCAGTCAAAAGAGCTTGGGTTTTTAAGGTCAGTTTATTGGAATAAGGTTCCTGTTGTCGATAAAAATGGTTTCTATAATTTTGCTGATATTAATGTAAATTATGTTAAAGGAAACCCTACTGGAGGTATACCTACACCTAATGATTTTTTACCTAATTATGGAACTATTGACAGTTCCGACCAAATGGATCTTACTATTGACAGGAGTATAGGTGAAAGACTTTATGGTCCAGCAATTCAAGGTGGGGAAGACGATTTACCTACAGATACTCGATACGCTAAAATAAAAGGACCAGCAGACAAATATGCAAAAACTTACAGAATTCTAAATAAAGAATGCAGTAAAATTATAGTAAGAGTTAAAATACCGAATCTTCAAGAAAATTTACAGTTTGGGCAAAAAAGTTATAAAAAAAGACCTGCTGCGGTAGGTTTTGGAGATCAAAAAGCTCGAATTATAAGATACAGTATCTTTTATCAACCTATTTTTAATGAACGTTTTAGCTCCAATAAGACCTCCAGTGATGTCAGAGTTGACTTTTCTGCAGACGAATGGAAATTAGCAAAAAAAGAAGAGGTAGAAGGTAAAATTGAGCAAGGTTACGTAAGGTCTAGCACTATTGATCTTACTGATAAAGGTTTTCAGGATAAAAACAATTTTGAAGGTTGGAGAATAAGAATAGTAAGAACTACCCCAGAATCTGTTACGTCTTTTTTAAGAAATCAATCTTTTGTAGATTCTATAGTAGAAGTATACGGAACCAAAATGAGATACCCTTATACATCTATGGTTTACTCTATTTTTGATGCAAGATCTTTTCAAAGGTTACCTTCCAGAGCGTATGATGCTAAATTGTTAAAAGTAAAAGTGCCCAATAACTATAACCCATTATTAAAAAGTTATGGAAATAGTGCTAGCTATGCCGGAGCAACTAAAATTCAGGGTATAGCAGTGGGCGCAGCTACAAACTCAGACACAACTGATGGCGGCGTTACATGGACAAGACTTAACGAAAACGCTACTGTAGAATGGGACGGTAATTTTGCTGAAGATTTAATATGGACAGATAATCCAGCATGGTGTTTTTACGATTTAATTACAAACCCTAGGTATGGATTAGGAGAATTTGTAGATGCGTCTCAAATAGATAAATGGGCCCTTTATGAAATAGCTAGGTACTGTGATGAGCTTGTTGATGACACTTATGGCGGGTTTGAACCGCGCTTTACAATTAACTATATAATTACATCTCGAGAAGAAGCTTTTAAAGTTTTAAATGATCTTTCATCTATCTTTCGAGGTCTTGCTTATTACAGTAATGGTAGTATTTTTTCATCTCAAGATAAACTTAAATCTTCTAATTATAGTTTTAACAATTCTAATGTCATCGACGGTAATTTTACATACTCGAGTTCTGCGAAAAGAGCTCGTCATACGGTAGCTATTGTAAGGTATAACGATAAAAGAAATTGGTATCAGCCCGCCGTAGAATACATGGAAGATGAAGAACATGTAAAAAGGTATGGAATCAGAGAGTTAGAGACTACAGCTTTGGGTTGTACTAGCAGAGGGCAAGCAAGGAGATTTGCTAAATGGATTCTAGCTAGTGAATCTGAAGAAACAGAAACAGCTAGTTTTAACGTTGGTATGGACGGGGCTTATTTAAGGCCCGGTGATGTAATTACCATTTATGATAATCATAGAAATCCTTTAAAATATAGTGGTAGAACTAACGCTGTCGTAAAAGGCAATACTGATCTTACCGTTGTAAATAAACTAGACGGGGTACCTTTAACCAGTCTCCAAAGATTGAATGTAAACAGTGTTATCATAGATCAAGCTTTAAATTTTCAAGCAGGAAAAAAATATAAATTTTCCATGCTTACCCCCACTTACTCATACGAACAAAATACAGTAGAAACTAGTAATGACGTAAAAGATGGCGTAAGAAGAACTCAAATACAAAACTTAGCTTTTGATGGGTCCGATGTCATAAATATAACCGGGGAGCCGGGCACGTTTAGATCAGACTTAAGATATCAAGGTTCTGGCGTTTGTACCAAGATTTATTTTAATAGTGGTATTAGAATTGAAGATCTAGATGGAGTGCCGAAAGGAAACGTGGGAGCTTCACCTTACACTGGTAATCAGTTTAATTTTGTAGATTATGTTATTACCGGTTATTCTAACAATGCTGTAGAGAACTCTTCAGCAGAAGTCCCTTATTCTGGAAACTATTATTCAGGTCAAAATTTAATTTGGAGTATTGAACCTTTATTTTCAGATGATCCAGAGTTTATAAACAATCAGGAGTCTCCTTATAGGATTATAAATATTACTGAAGAAGATGATTCAAGTTATGGCATTTCTAGTTTGAGTTACTCAACTGGAAAATATGAAGCTGTAGATAGTATTGGTAATTCTTATTCGAATACTCTTTTAGATTTATTTTTCCCCTTACCAAAAGTAGGATCAGATAACGTTTTAGCAAATTGGGTCGGTAGATATCCAAACCAACTATTTAACCCATCGAGTACACAAAATGAAACTAATACTGAAGTTTTGTCCGCAAAACAAGACACACCTACTGTTGGTATAGGTGTAACGAGTAATTCACAAGGTTTAGTTAGTTTAAAATCTACTTTTTCAGTAGCAGGATTTCAAAATAATTTAAATATTGGTGATGATGCTCAAACGGTTACGGTAAATTACCCCGATGATAGTTCTATTGATGATAAAATTAGTTACTCATATTTAATTTCTTCTACGGGGGATCCCCAGATAACTTACAAATGGAATACTAACGGAACAAGAGACACAGCAAACCAAATTGCACCAGTCAAAGACGTTACTTATGCAGTAGACAAAGAGTTTTATAAAGATGTAAAGCAAAATCAAATAAAATTAATAACCGCAGAAGATACTAAATATTTCAACAGTCCCGGCCAAAAATCTAAACTTGAAGTCGAAACCTTAATAACAGATCCCGGCGATTATTATGTAATGGTCTACCCTATCAGTGATATAGGTGTGATAGGTCATGGCTTGTTAAGAAAAGTAGAAATTGTAGGTGACAGATTAAGTACACCGATTGATACTCTTACAATTAGCAACTTAACTACTAGGGGGCCTGACGGTCAACCTATCCAAGCTACGGCATCTAGTGTAAGAGATTTCTCCTTGGACAATACTGAACCTACATTTTTGTGGGAAGTCGGGTCTCAAGAAGAAATTTTTAACAGACCCACAAGTGAAGACAGTCCGAATGGATTTGGCAGATATGAAATGAATTTTGATTTTGCTGAAGATATAAATTATAGAGTCACTATTCGTAAACAATCCGAGAGTAACACACCAAACATTCCTAGTAACTATATCTATTTCGAATTTACTGGATACACATCTCCATCAACGACTCCAGCTTTTGCTTTTGATCAACAAATAAACAATCCAGATTTAATTGAAGATTTAAGCAATGCTGATTATACCCCTAACCCAAATAGTAGAGACATTACTGAATATCCGATCCAGAAGAACCCTGACGAGCCGGCCACCTTTTATAAAGTGTCCCCTAGCGGTATGGTAATAAGAAACACTCAAGACTTACCTCTACGAGAATTTGATATAGTAGTCGAAACGCAAGACAACGATGGAAACACAAGTAACAACAGTAAAGTTTATGCAAACACAATAGACACTAATATCTCTGAAGAGTTTAATGTAGAAGATTTTAATTCATCATACGATATTCTAGGTGTCTCAATAGATTCTCCGGAGGGGGTATTTTTTGCACAAAATACTGTCTCGACTGAAAAGGCTACCGACTATTATAGCATGACTAGTGTTTCTGAACATAATTACCCCTATAAAGCTACTTTGAGACTTATGTCAGCAGGCACTCTAGATCTTACAATGGAAGAGGTAGAGAATGTAGACGGGACAACATCAACAACTGAAGAACAAGCGGATAGATTTAGCGATGATATACAAGGAGTAGTTTACTATTTTACTACTGGGGATCACACGAAAAATGCTGATGGTGAGTATAAAAATCTAGCGCCGGAATTTAAAGTAAATATTAATACTCAAAGAGATAATGGGTCATACAATATTAAATCAAATCTAAACATAAAGAATAACACAAGTAGCGATATAACAAATACTGATACATCTTTTGACGGTGTAGTAACGGTTGAGGGGGAAGGTAAAGTTCACAGAAATTATCACATTTTTAGTGATGCTGATACTATAGATGGGTTCCAAATACCTTTTCCAAAAATTACTAACCCCGATGTGACTAATATAAGTCTGTCCTTTGCCTTTTTTGACTCCTTGTCGTTACGTAGAGCTTTTAATATAGACGACAGTGACGAACCTAAACAGGACAAGTATAATGATGGAAGTGATACGTATGTAAACGATAGAATATTTAGTGATCACACTTTAAATTTTTCAACGTACCCATCAAATAAAGATCTAAAATATACAATAGGTGGTACTCAATCAACAGGTCCAGACACTGCATTTTTAGAACCTTTAGGCACTTCTATCAGATTAAACGAGTTTAATCCCACCCCAAGCGCAGCATCAGATTTAGCTTTTGCATATTGGGGTGAATTTGCTGTAGGTTATGATAAGATTGAGGCTAGACTAATTTGTGGAGAAGTAAGAGGCGTAGAAGTAATACCTGACCCGAGTATTGGTCTAACTCAAGCTATCCTAGAGGATAGAAAGACCACTAAGGATAATAATTTTCTAGGAGACGTAGCTCAAAATTCAACAGTAGACGGGCTACCTTTTTACAGACTTGAAAAAATAACAACTGTACAAAAAGGAGATCTCGTAGACTATTCCAACATGGAAATTTACACAAGAAAGTATAAAGATATGTCCGTGAATACTATTGATTTTTATATTAGGGCTCCTTTTACAAGGACCCTTGACACCAATAGTTATTCAGTTTTTATACAATCTATTGACGGCGGGCCAAATTTTTACAGCAAAATAGACTCTGCAGATGGAGGAGGTATAGTTAGAGTAGTTAAAAATTCCGACAATTGTTTTATTACATCTCGTATATTTATAGTTCAAGATTTCGACTCTGTACAGTTAAAAACAAAAATAGCTAACGAAATGTCGGACAATGGTGGTATGAAAATAAAATTTGGTATTCTAGTTGATCAAGGGTAAAATTAATATATGAAACCTGAAGTTTTCGAAGCGTCAATAAAAAAAGACACAGATCGGCTCTATTTAACCAATGGTAGGAAAGTAGTTTGTAAAAACGGAGCTTTTATAAGCATTGGAAGCAATAAAGTTTATTATCAAGCCGAAAACTCTGAGTCGATTAATATAAAACGTAAATTCGAAGGGTCAGAGAAAAAAATAAAAATTCGAGGTGATTTTAGTTTTCGCATAACACCCGGCGACAGTTTAAGCATTGATTTTGAAGAGTTTCAAGCTTTTGAAGTCTCTAATATACAGCAAAAACATAATTTTAAATACAGCTTCGGAGATAAACTCTACGCTCAAGGAGGAGTAGCTTCCAGCAGCAAAGAGAATTTAACAGGAGAATATACCGAATTTACTGTTACGAAAGTCGATGAAAATGGTAAAGTAGTTGAAATGTCTATTTCTGCGCCGGGAAAGTATATTTCTCCTCCATCAAACCCCGTTCAGATAATGGATCAAGAAGGGAAAAGTATATCGGCGGATATTGAATTTGATCAATCAGATACTCAATCTATTTTAGAAAGAAATGTTCTAAATCTAGAAGTGATAAACGGGTATACTGAAATAAACTTACTTTACCCCTTACCTAAAAAAGTTCACGAAGGAAATGTCTATTTATCCAAACAGGTAATTAGATTAAATAAAAATTATGGATCAGATTCTATACAAAATACACCTTGTGAAATGACTTTTGATTTTTCCCCTGTGGCTAAAATACCTTTACTTCCTCACGATTCAGTAAATCCTCATGCAATGTATAATGAAGGTATTAAAATGATAGAGCAAAAATTTCTTCAGCTCGAAAAAAGAATCTCTGATTTAGAAAATCGAAATTATTAATTCTGAGTATAGAGCAATCCTCCGGGTCTCTGTTGTTTAACTATTTCATCAAGGACGACACTCTGAAGAGCTTTTCCTAAGCCTGTGTTATTTTGAACATCTTCACTTTCTTCTCTTGAAGATTCTGAGTTATCTTCAGAACCCACACTAGCGCTAGCTTCTGCTTTTCCGCTCTTGTCGATATTTACGTTAATACTAACGTTATTCGTCATGTTGCCAGCAGTACCTGCTCCGGAACCATCAGAGGCTACTCCTCCAGTTTGATTACCTACTAAACCGCCAGAAGCGTATTTGGGTAAATTACCTCGATTAAGCTCTGTCATGAAGCCTACACCGTGGGTACGAACAGTTTCTGGGCTCATGATATATTCGCCGCCCATAACTCGAGCTAGGCTACCATTTGCTCTACCGCCAGACGCCATGTTAGGAATACCAGAATCATTTATAGATACCCCGGAATCTATCAAACTCCGAGCTTCTTTTGCGCTCCCCCCCATACTCTTAAAGTTGGCTAAACCCTCCCTGCTGTAAGATGACCCAGTAAGCTCCGATGTTTTACCAGCGCCCATCTGCGTTAGCTTCGCTCCGCCAATTAGCATCGCAGCATTCATGTAAGCTCCAATTAATCGAGATTTTTTCTGATCTTTAACAGCTCTTATTTGAGCTCTTCTACTTGCTTTCTCTCCGGCTACATAATTTTGATAGTCAGCAAGTTTTTGCTCTTTATCGAACATTCTTGAGGTTCTTGAGTCATTTTCGTCAAGTCTACCCATTAATGATAAAGCGTTACTTACCTCAAATCTTCCTTCAGTAGGTCGTGCTCTCTCACTAATTAACTGACCTGTCTTGGGGTCTCTTCTATAATATACAAAACCTTTAGACAATGAAACATTAGCGGAAGTTCCGCCACCTGAAGCTCTATCAATCTGACCACTATCAGGATCTGCTCCACCTAAATAACCTAAGCTCCCTCTCCCTTTGCCATAATTTCTAGAAGGTAAAGGTTTGTCAGGACGGTCTTGCATCATAGCTCCGAGTATTCCAGTCGCTGCACCACTTACGGCTGCTATAGTCCCCATTCTTCCCATGCTTGGTCCAGTAGAACCACCATTTGCATAGCCATTTATTGCATTTAGATTACTTACTCCTATTTTATTAACAGCAGATTTTTTAATAACAAATTCTCCGCCTTGCATTCTAGTCAATACGTCATCTTTATGCCCAGACCCACCTGTTACTAAACCTCCGGTAGCATAACCGGGAACATATCCGCCTTTAGCAAAATTTCCCGGAGAATTCCCTCCAAACATTTTAGAAAACATCATGTTTGTAAACATTTGGGTGGACATTTGGTTTATCGAACTCAGAATACTTTGAGCCATGTTAGCTAAAGCTCCTTGTACGGTTGTAGCGCCGCTTGATATGGATTGAAAAGCATCGGCAAAAGATGACTTCATGTTTTGCGCTACAGTTCTTACTCCGTCATCAAATTCTAATATTGCATCATTTTCCCCGTAGGCAAAAGTTTCTTTAAAAGTTGCCATAGAGTTCATCCCCCCTTGCCCCGCTCTAAAACTACTCATTCTGGCCTCTCGAGACGCATCAGCTATTTCTCTATTAGTAACACCAAACCTCTGCCCTTCATACCCCGGCACTGTACCCTGCTGCATTCTTCTTAATCCCTCTGGAGTAGCTCCGGCAACGTCGGCGTCAAATTTCAATTTCCCTATTGCTTGTTGAAATTGAAACTTTTTACTTCCGTTAAACAAATCTGTCTGAGATTTTGTGTTTTTGTCTACTGCGGTTTTATTTGCGTTATAAGCAAGACCAGTTTCCTCAATACTCGTTTTAGCTTTTGCTCTTGCATTAGCCTCCCCTTCGACTTGAGCTCGAAGGAACTGTAAAATTAATTTTTCGTCTGCTGATAGATTTGTTTGAGACTCTAACTGAGTTCTCCTCGCAGCAGCCGCTTCAGAATCTTGTTTCAAAACTCCTATTTCTCTTTCAGCAGCCTTTCTTTCAGGAGATCCAATATCGTCGCTACTTAATAAATCTGTTAAGAATTTTTTTTCAGCATCCGCTGTTAACTTAGCTATGGACTCTTTCTTCTTAAGATTAATTTTATCTATAGCTAGATTTTTTTCCTTGAGAATCCTCTCTTTCTCAATTAAAGAGTTCGCTTTGATAAGACCCTCACCGAATAGAGTAGCAGAATTCATTGAAGCCTCTAACCGTAGATCTAGACTCTCTGACGCTCCTCTTCTATTCAAAACCCCCATTCCTGAGGCAAGTCTGTTTTCTGATGCTCTACTAGCTGCGACAGCTCCTTGAGCTGCTGAAAACGTACCAGATCTAGAACTAATAAGCGCTTTTCGGACTTTTAAGTCTTTTTCCGCCTGTGCTTCCGCCTGTGCTTGTCTATTTTTCTCCTCAGCGTCAATTTTTTGTTGAAGCTCTTGCTCTTTTCTTGTGGATACGTCATACTGTTTTTCTGAGGTGTATTTATTAATAATTTGTTGTTCGACCTCTTTAAAAGCTGCTTCGCCGATTCTTGATTTAGTGGGGGCAAACGTTTGCGCAAATAGAGTTTCGTCCATACCCATAGCTTCAGCTGCCGTTGTTTTAGCTCTAAGATCGGCGAGACCCTCTTTCGTACCGCCGCCCCTTACATATTGAGCTATCGCAGATGAAGCCCCAGCTTCTGTTTTACCCAAATTATTCAAAAGCAATTGGCCAGATTTTTTAGCATCCTTAACCATTTCCTTCTGAGACCTAGATACATCTATAAAACCTTTCTGTTGGGGAACTCCTCCAAAACCTTGAGCACCAACAGCTTGATATGTATTTTTTATAGTTTTTTTAGTTTTTATATTCTCAAAACCTGCAGCACTAACACCAGCTTCGACTAATCTTAATTTTTCTGCTTGTTTTGTGAAATTTACGAGATTACTACTAAAATTATCAGCATTAGACCCCTCAAGATTTCTAAATTGCTCCGACCCTGTCATTTTTGGATAAGCTTTTTTTAACTTCTCTATTTCTTCACTTTTTTGAGTTACGAAATCAGCCGCAGATAAACTTTCAGCAACTTGAGCGAAAGATATAGCAGATTCTTTAGCTGCATCGCTGGCTTGTTTTTGAGCTTCAGTTTGTTTTTTTAAAGCTTCCGAAGTGTCTGCAGTAGAAAGACCAAGCATCTCCATGATTTCAGGGAAATTTCGAACAACTTCAGGTATAGCACCCAAAGCTGCACCTCCAATAATCCCGGGTACCCCCATACCCATACCCATCACTGCTCCTGAAGCAGCACCCATTCCTATATTCACTAATGGGTTACTACCGGAGTCAATACCAAACATACCGAGACCCGTCACAGAAGTTGCTGTTGTCATAGCCGGGCTAGGATCATTTATTCGATCCATTATCCCACGTCTCTTACCTCCACCTCCTTTTGTTGCTGATTTAGAAAATTTACTTCCCGTATTCACTGCCATTCCCAGAGCTTTTCCGAGTCGGTTAAAATTAGGCACAAATCCTTCTGCCGCTCCATGACTTTTAGGGTTAATCCCCATCGACCTAGATCTACTAATACCCTGATTTAAACCTCTTGGTTCGTCTATCGTGTTATAAACACCTAAACCAGAAGGGTTTCCAGAAGAACGTAAAGCAGGACTAGATCCTACTCTAA
>WLWH01000115.1_pt1 | contig 64174 bp, 85 predicted proteins | sample 6712741 | NCBI WGS metagenome assembly WLWH01 (sample SAMN12718694, study PRJNA515312) | sponge metagenome | isolation source: marine sponge | host: Mycale hentscheli | place: New Zealand: South Island, Marlborough, Capsize Point | collected 2003-05-01 | reverse complement strand
TGCTTCTATTTGAATTTAAATTAACATCTATTAAATCATTTGCAGTTGTTTGGGCTGTTATGTTTGGACCTTCACTTGCGTCATATAAATGTAATTTAACTGATGGAGCATTCGTTCCTATACCGACGTTGCCATCAGCCTTAATGCGCATTTTTTCCGTGGCTGCAGCAGCGCCATCGGGAGTGGTCATGAAACGTAAACTACTTGGAATATCTCCATTAGCAGCGGTACCTTCCGTTGCAGCGAAGATAGTCGCCATAGTTTCAAAACTACTTCCATCCCAGCCTTGAAATTGTAAAGCCGCACCTTGATCAGCAGGTAGAGCTGAAGAAGGGGCACTGAGATCTTTTGCTCTCAATTTAACAACTGCTACTCCACCATTTTCCCTTGATTCAAAAATTCCCGCTGCATCACTCGTAGTGTTAACAACCGACAAACCTTTACCACTATCTACTACGACTTCATAACCGGTGGCTGGCCTTAGATATATGTTATTAGCTGCAACATTTATTAAATTTGCATTACTTTGAATAGTAGCATTTGTACCCGTAAATCTTATACCATAGTTAGTAGTGTTAACTATAGTGAGGTTATGGTTTGCATCTGGAGTAGCTGTACCTATAGCGACTTTGCCATTATCGTCAGCATAGATAGAGGAGTTCTGTAAAGCTGTCGTGCCGTTCCAACGTGGAATATAATTATCTGTACCTGAACCTGAAACCCCGCCACCTCCGCTAACCGTAGCCCAAGTTACCGTCCCACTTCCATTAGTTTGCAGTACTTGTCCGGCTGAACCGTCTCCAGTCGGCAAAGTAAAAGCTCCTATAGTAACTGCCCCACTATTAGAGCCGCTAATTTTCATTGCGGTTATTGTTCCACCACCATTTTGTACCCCAAAATGCAGTTCCCCAACCGAGTTCGGATATGCTCCAGTTGTTAACGCTTTAGCGCCAATCATCGCTAATGGCCCAGTTGCTGAAGCTTCAAACTTTAATATAGAAAAATCGTTATTTGTATTACCTTGTCGGATTATCAAGCCCGGCGAACTGCCTAAACTTGTTGAATCATCGCCTGCATCAATAGTCACCTTGCCGTTGCTGGCTACAGTCAGTCTGTCATTCGTACCTAACGCACTATGCTGGCTAATTTTAAATGAGTCGCTGTCTGAATCATCAGCTCCCACCGCCCAGTGAGTTGTATTGTTGACAAGGAAATTTATATATGGATCAGCTCCACCCTCTCCTTCAATTTGAATAGTAGCTGCCCCTGCTCCTGTCCCAAATATAGATAATTTATGCGGAGGAGCATTTGTTCCTATGCCCACATTACCGTCACCTTTTATATAGAAGAAATCAGCGGAACCGCTATTGCTAGTAACTTTTAATACAGTGTTACTTGCGGTATTCCATCTCGTATCTAACCAAAGACCGTCACTGCTAGTTGAATTACCATCGTTTTCAAGTTTAACGATAAAATCGTCAACGTCTTTTTGGACGTGCAAAGTATTTGCGGGGGCATTTGTTCCTATTCCCACGCTACCACTATCCAAAGCAATAACGGAAGAGTCCTGTAAAGCAGTAGTGCCATTCCAACGTGGAATGTAGTGATCAGTTCCCGAACCTGAAACTCCACCGCCTCCACTAACTGTAGCCCAAGTTACCGTCCCACTTCCATTAGTCTGTAGTACTTGTCCCGCTGAACCGTCGGCGGTTGGGAAAGTAAATGCATTTGCAAATGTTATTTGTCCTCCAGCCCTTACTCGCAGTTTTTCGTTTCCGTCTTTGTCACTGACTGACAAGGCAGTCACGTTGTTATCGTCTCCGGCCTTAATCAGCACGCCATAACCAGCCGTGCTATGGGTGTTAGTAAATTCTGCTAGGTAGGCGCTACTCGCTGATCCATAAACATGGAATTTTCTAGTCGGCGCATCTGTTCCTATTCCAACACTTCCAGCGCTGGTAATCCTTACCTTCTCTGTTAGGCTCGCACCAGTAGCTTCGGTGTAAAACAAAATTGCAGCAGCATCATTAGCGCCATCTCTTCTAAACGACATTTGTGCCTGACCAGTGCCGGAATTGTTGGACCCGTAGATGTCTGCGAAATTTCCGTTTGCAGTTTTAGCGCCAATTAAAGTTACAGTTGAACGACCATCTGAATCGTTAACCGTTAATCCTCCACTAACTGTTGCTCCAGTTGCGGTAGTCTGAAACTTAGTTACATTATTGTATGCTAAAACAACCTCACCGTCCTGAACGAACGATGCCATGTTTTCTGTTCCAGCAGCATTCTTAATGCGTACTACATTACCCCTCAAATGAAGGTCGCCCGTTCCGTTATCATGTATAATACTATGCGAACCATCATGGTAAATTTGTAGATCATCTCCCGTTCCTAAAAGAATTTTTATATTATCAGGAATTTTAAAATCACCAGTGTCATACCATTCGGCACATTTAGTTGTTTCGTTGTAAATTTCTAAACCGCCATACTGGTTAACTCCTAACTGAAAATATTCGCCGCCTGTGGATGGATTTTCAAAAATCTTTAAAGCGTAGCCACTGGAGTTTGTTGTTAAGGTTGTTAAACCACTAAATGTAGCAGTGGTTCCAGACAGTGCGGCAAAAGTGCAACTACCAGCTACCGTTAAGTTGTTGTTTACGGTTACAGTACCACTCAGAAGGTGTCCAGCATCACTCAGTTTTACCAACTGTTCATGGCAAGAAATGTTATCTATGTTAAAATTGCCCCCAGCGGTGTTAGCCCAGAAACCTAAAGTTGTATCTGTTGGGGTAATGTCAATCACATGAACTCCATTACCGTAGCTAATATATCCATTTGAACTAGTGTAAGCACTTCCACTTCCAAGTTTATTGCCAATCCAAATATTTGCTAGACCACCACTTCCAACTTGAATTGTAAATGTGAGTTTAAATGTTTTGCCAGAATCGCCAGCAACAAAAACACTGTCTTGAGCTAAAGTTCCGTTACTAGAATCGTCAAATGATGCTACTCCATTGAGAATCTTCCACGGAGCAGAACTTGTGGTGATTGCAACATTCCCCCCATTATACATTGTCCATGAACTGGTACTCGCCATAGCACCATTGGATATTTTGTCAGTAGTGCTGTAAGTTTTTAATGCACCATGAACACCAGCGGTAAGTGTGCTATTGCCTAAGACTGTTAAGTCACCAGTAAGTGTGCCTCCTGTTGCGGTAGTCTCAAATTTCTTTGCCGAATCATAGAATAATTCAACAGCACCATTATTAATTGCTTTGATTGCATCTTCTGCACCTCCATCGCTTGCGTTTGTTTGAACTGTAAAATCGCCTTTAGTGCGAATCCTTAAAGCACCTCCAACATGATTTTTTATGTAGCCATCAGTGCCATCAAAATACATTTGAAGATCATCACCATTACCAAAAACGGTCTTAACATTGTCCCGCATTCGGACTAAATCCATTGACTCGTCCCACTCCCAATAGCGTCCAGATGTCGCACCATAGAAACGAACATCCAAACCTATATCGTCTGCACCAATAATTAAACCGCTTGACGGGTTTAACTCCATCTTCTGGTTCTCATCGCAAAACCATTTATAACTTAACCCAGCACTGCCAGCGTGGTTTTGATTATTAAAATTTGTAGCTCCACCTCTAGTGTTAATCCATGTTTTAGCAGTATCAGCGGATCGTTCAATACAAAGACCAGACTCTACCGAGTCATCTGCCGCATCTTTTAAATGAAGGCGATATGATGGGGCAGTTAAACCTAGCCCTGCGAAGCCACTTGTTAAAATGTTGAAGTTGTTTGAATTAGCAGTAGAGAATGCTCCAAAACTTCTGACTGAATTTTCAGCTACGATGTATGCACTTGTGTCGTTGTCTGCTACTCTGATTTTAGCCCTGTTAGTTCGGGACTTTACTAGAAGCCCAACTTCAGCCCCGCCTTCAGAATTGAATGTGACTAATTTGGTTTGGCCACTAACAGAGTTTCCAACTTGAAGATCACCACTAAGTGTTACATCACCTGTTGACCGATGAATTGACAAGCGAGGTGTGCCGCCTGTTCGTAGTTCCAGATCGTTGGTGTAGCTTGAAAAATTTAAATCAATGTAGTGGTGGCCAATACCTAAATAATGATCTGCGTTGTAGGCAGTTTTTAAAACAGGCTGGCTTGTGTTTGTGAGTATGCCGCCAGCTAGGGGGAGATGATTGTTTAAATGTAGAACACCATTGGCAGCGGCGTTGCCGACATAGAGTTTACTGTCATGTAGATTAACCGCTAACTCGCCAGCCGCTAACCCGCTAGGTACGCCAGCAGTTGCCTTGCGCTTAATCTGAATTGTATTAGCCATTTACTAAAATGTTCCACAATCTATTGTTAATCCTGTTGGGGCTGTCGTGAAAGCTGGAGTACCATTGTTTGAATATAGTATAGCATTGTTAGCACCTTCCGCTGTGGCTTGTATTGCCGAAGTTCCATTCCCATACAACACTCCATCAGCGGTCAATGTTGAAACCCCTGTTCCACCATTTGCCACGGCAAGATCACCACTAGCACCAATGCCAGCATCCGATAGATCTATTCTCAGTTCACCAGAATCTATTTCCAGTCCACCCTGCAACTTCAGATCTAAACTAAGAGTATCCCCAGTTTTTTGAAGACCATTACCAGCAGTTATTTGCCCTGCTCCAGAGAATTGAGAAAATGCTAAACTTGTTGTCCCTAATGTTATTGAACCAGTTGTCGAAAGAACAAATCCAGAATTGGCATTAACAGTACCCTCTTCAACAAACGTGAACATACCTGATGTAACCTCACCAGCGGGAGAGTTGTCAGCATCAGTGGCTCTACTGAAAATTGTACCAGAGTTATTCCACACCCAAATACCGTTATTTTTTGCAAGTGTACCGGATTCGTTTTTGACCAGAACTCTATCCTGATCTTGTAACGTCACCCCATCAATAGTTGGTGCGCTGCTTGGGTCTGGAAAATTTTGTATTTGTGCTGTACTGGCTACCCGAACAGATGCCTTAACATCAAGACCTGTTTGAACTGCGTCCACATACGACTTAATTACAAAATCAGTTGAGGCAGTGGGTGTTGCTCCATTCGTCAGCTTTTGGCCACCCATGCTAACCGAAGAAGTAGGAGCAGCTAACTCATCTAACCGTTTACCTGTTACAACGGTAGAACCCGCCAAGCCAGCAGGAGTTATAGCCCTGTCAGTAGCAGACCCAGCATTTATTTCGGCTGATGTTGCAGTCTCAATGATACCCGCAGTTGATGTGTCGGCTTCAGGAAGTTGAGCATTAGGTACAACCCCGCTTGTTAGGTTAGATGCAGTTAAGTTAGTTAGTGCAGAACCGTTACCAGTGAACACGTTACTAGAGCTATTCATTGTTTTAGCCCCAGTTACAGTTTGTGTACTACCTAAGTCTACAAAAGCCCCAACCCCACCAATAGCGTTCTTTGATCTAGATGAGTCTGTTCCAGCGCCATGACCTATGTAAAGGGTGTTATCTTGTTCGTTATACGCAAGCTCTGATCGAGCTAATGTTGCCGGGTTGCCAGCAGCTCCTGTCTGCCTTGATTTAATTTTTAATACATTACTCATTAGAATGATCCTCCGCCTATAAATTTATTATCCATCTCTTGCTCGTTCCCTGTACCCATCACTTCCCCATCTATACCCAATGCGTCTTCTAAGTTCTCTAGTCTGTTCTTGTAGTAATCATTAAAAGAGTTAGTATCAGAGTTACCCTCATACAATTGCTTTATATTTTCAGGATTAATTTTTGACTCTATACTATTAATCGAATCATTTGTTTCGCTCCTGACTCTATCTATCACAGAAGAAGCCTCATTCCACCAACTCGGTATAGCCTCTTGCTTAGATGGAGCTTCAGGTAGCTCACCTTCTATGCGTTTTGTATTACCAGCTCTCTTCTGTTTCATGTTACCTAATAAAATTAAAAAGGAAAAGAACTGCTACTGTCAACAGAGAATGATCTGTAATCTGTTCCGGGCATTGTTAAACCTTTCATGCTTGGGCTTCTAAGTATATTAACTGTATTCTTTTTTGCTGCCTTACCCATATAAGGGTTGATGCCTATTGTCTCTGCATACTTGTTAAACAATTGAATTGATTCATTAATAGCCTGTCTACCGTCTCCTGCTGCGTTTAATATTTTGTTAAAATCAGATGCAAGAGGTGGTGTTCTGTATATGTATCTTAATGGGTGATACATTGTTAGCGACGACTTAACACTCTTCTCTGGGTCTTCCTTACCCATATCCCCTGCTGCCTCTAGCGCACGTTTATATGCTTTTTTAAACGCAAACCCGTCATTAGCGTATGCCGACAATACCATTTCGGAAATCCAAGGCTTCATCGGTGTCGGTAAAGCTCCCCCTCCTGAAAAGTTTTTAACATCCAAAGACAACTCTTTACCTGTTGCTCTTAGTATATTGTTTACGTTAATTCTAGCTACGTATCTTGACTCAGCGTTATCTAGTCCTAATAAATTATTAGATAACTGGAAGTTTTGCAGCGCACCCCCAAAGCCAAAAGCCATCATTGCGGGTCTACCTACAGTTGCGTATGTTGCATCGCCTTGCCTGATCCAAGTACCAAGAGCCTTACCTAAAGACAGGGCTGAGTTAACAGCGAACACTCGGTTATCTATTCCAAACTGACGAGCGTTATTCATATTGAGAGTAGTATTAGCTATTTCACCCGCCATTCCAAAGGTTCCGACTCGGTCTAACCTATCAAGTAAAACAAAGAACGGGTTCGCTTCCCCAAAGCGCATCAAATTCCCCCTTTTACCCAGCAGCTCCTCGTCGTATTCATCTCTAACCATTGCCCAAGCCAGAGACAAGGGAACGATTGCCATCCCCATCCCTAAAGCAAAGTTCCGATAAGCTTTTAATGCTTTAATTGTGTCAGGGTCAGTGATGTCTAAGTTTTCCCTATCAACAAGCTTAGGTAGTCTCTTTGCTAGGTCGGCTGTTTTAGCAACGCCCCATCTAAGAAGAGGTCTTGCGACTACGGCTAATTTATTTGACTGCATCCAAGAAGGTTGAGTTATAGTGGTGTTCTCAAGCATCATCTCTGTAGCGGTAACGGATGCTATCCTCCTGTAATGCTCATCAGTTAGAGGGTTCTGCTTTCCGTTTGATACCCATTCCCTGCCTAGCTCGGTCGCATTTAGACCGTGTTGCTGGAAAGTGTTTACAATGTAATCAAATCCTTTTTCATTTTGTATTAACCCAAATAACCGATCATTTAACCCCATGTCTTTTGCTGTTAACTGATAGGAAGGGTCATTCATTTTCTCAGGGTTATTTGCAAAAAATTCTCCAGCTCTTGCGGCGAAATCTGTGAACACATCAAAGTTACTGTCAGTGACTCCGGCTGTTTGCCAGTTAACAAACATAGTAAAAGGTGCTGCTTTAAGTGTGGTGTATAATTGTTTCTTGTCTTTTGCTTTACCTATCCCGACATTTAATAAAGTTGATATAGTTCTTGATATAGTCTCCATCACTTTACCTGTCATACCTTTAGAGCGAAACTCGTCTTGCATATTGCTAACGTATCTTTCCCTAAAGCTAACCATAGAGTCATCATCCACTAAACCAAGTCTAGTTCGTCTTCTTACTCTGTCAGAATTCACGTTCCAACTAACAGGCAACACTTGTATTAATGTTCCTATAGCTTCAAGAGCTGTGTATTTCACATTCTTAAACAGCGCAGAAACAGCAAAAGTGCTTAACCCGAAATTACGGAACGGCCCTTCTATAGCAGTACTAAGATCTGTTAATGCGGTAGACACACCTTGAACAGTAGCTCCTGTCATTGCGCTTACTAATTCAATAAAAGCACCATACTCAATCTGATCCCTTTTGTTTTGCAGTATTGTATCAAAGTTTTTTTTCTCTGTTTCAACCATCTGCAAGTTCTTTGCCGCATCTTTTAGTACACGAATGCCACCGTTCTTTTTAGCATCTGCACGTATTCTCTTGTTCCTTTCTTTGCTAGAAATACTTTTATTATTGTTATGTCTTTTTTGTATCTTTTCATATTGAGTTGCGTACCTTCTAAGCTCACTAATAATTGAATCGAAGTCTCTGTAGATGCCTACTAAATCTCTTCCGTATGCAGCCTCATAAGATAGGGACTCAGCATAATACCTCATCTCACGCTCTGTGTATGTAGAATACTCTAGCCATTCATTAGGAAAGTCCTGAGACACACGAGCATCCATCATTGTATGAACTGGAACTGGATTCTTACTCTTGTTCTCTTCCTTGGTAGAATACATCTCTTCCAACTTTTTAAAGTAAATATTAAATGTATTAATAATCTCCCCTTGCGCTTCAATAGAACTATCAGAGCTTTCAGATAACGAAGTTGCAAACGCAATTATTCTTTCATTCCCTTCTAATCCCTTTGTACTTTCCCACGCTTCTTGAACTTCAGCTTGAGAGTAAGGATCTCCACCTGCCTCTTTAGATTTGGAAAAAGAAGATTTAGATCTGTTAATTAAAGGAACTACAAATTCGTCTATAGTCTGAGCATCAAACCTTCCACCTAAAAGTTCAGATATAGTACCTTCCTCAATTGCTTGTGTGATTTTCTTTAAACTTAGATAACCGTTTTTCCCGCCGTTCCAGTTTAAATCCATATCACCATAAAGAACTTCAAGGCTTTCTTTAGTTCTACGCATTAAAGAGAACAGTGGAGAGCCAATCGTTTCCCTGAAAAACTTGAATGTTTCTTTGCCTACTTTTATTTCATCAAGAACCTTAACACCCATTTCGCTACGTATTTGATTTATGTAGCCATTTCGAGTCCCTGATAAGCTGTATAATTTCACAAGCTCACCCCATGCTTGATCACTTTCCCCATCGGTTAATTGCCCCATGTAGATTTTAGCTCTACGAAAAAGTTCGTTTTCAGCAGCCTTTGGATTGCCCGGATACATTTCTAAAATCTCTGAGTTCTCAGATGCGAATGTAAAGAACGGGTCATAAAACCTTTCCCTGAACTCACTTAAGGTAGGCTTTCCTAAAGCTTTAATTGCTTTATGTTCTGCGTTCGCCCAAGCAACACCTTTATTTGAAGTCCTGCTCCCACCATAAGTCTGCATGAAAGAAACAAACTTACGAACCCGCTTTGATAACGCTCTCCCCTTTGGCCCACCTAAGCCTTCCATCTTAGAAGCCACATCACCTATTAACCTAGTAACAAAATTTAATTGAACCTGCCTCTGTGTGAAGTCGGCTTGCATTTCTATTAGGTGATCTCTCTGCCTTTTGATTAAAGCATTCATTTCACCTTGTTCTCCGTTCTTAACAAGCCACTCCCCTTGCTTTCTTATTATATCTGAAATCCTACCGTAGTCTTCTTCCTGTGATATATTTATTGTTAGAGTTGATTTAGTAATTTCTTCTATTGTTGAATCCTCATTCTCAGGGACATTAATAAAAGTGTCATGCATCGCTTCAAACTGACCAACCTTTCCTTCCTTATTCGACACTGCCCTTTCCCCTCCAAATATAGATGATACCTCCTGTTCTCTTTGAGTTAACACGGGCGCAACTGTACTCATTGCTTCAGAGTTTTTCTGAGCTTTTTCAAACTGAGTAAGGTGGGAGCGAAGCTTTCTTTTTAGTGCTAATATTCTTTGGTGCAGTCTTTCCCCTTGTCTTGTTTTTGTAATCGTTTCTCTAAGAAGTCTCCTTGCTTCACTTATTCCAGCTTCATTATCACTGAGCATAAGGTTTAAAGCTGTGTCAACATTACCCCTATTCTTTTCCCCTCTTAATTGAAGAAGAGTCATTGCCTCTGGGTATCGTTTAGAAAACCCTAATAAAGAAGCGATAATTACATTGTCTTCAACAGATTTGGATAGAGATGTAGATGCAAGTTTGTTGCGTATTTCAAGTGCTAATTGTTCAGGATCAGTGTTTTCAAAATCTAAATCCATTTCACCAATAGACACAAGAACGTCATCCATTACTAAGACTTTTTTACGAGCGTCCTGTAATGCTTTTTTGTAATCTTTAAATTTATACTTTGGATCAAGTATTTTCAGTATCGTTGTGACTGAATGAGGTTTGCTAGACTTTGTGCTTTTAGCGTACTCTTTAAGAGCTTGATCTATAACAGAAGCAATTCCGTTTGTGTACGTGGTTATGTCAGTGTATTTCTTTTGAAACTCTTTTAACTTATCTGTTATCTTATCTGCCTTATTAATTAAGCTGTTTGTTTTATTTGAGATAGCATTACCTCTTATCTTATCCATCTTAGATCGCATCCTACGCATCCTAGTGTAGATAGCTCTCGCAGCTAATGGCCTAGCCTGTGTTGATTCAAGTGTATCTATTGTGACATCAGCGTCAGCACCTTCATTAATAAACGCTTCTATTTTTCCTATAGGGGAATCACCTTTTTTTACACCAAGTACGTCTCTTATAAAATCACTCAAAGATATTCCAGATACGTTTTGTCCTGATTCATTATAAACGGTAAACATATCTTCAAACAATCCGCTCATATATTTCTCAATAGCTAGAAGTCGGTTAAGCTCAGGTTTAATATCAATTGGAATTTCCTCCGCTGTACCATCCTCCAAGAACTTAACTCTTCTTTTAGAGTTCCATAAAATATCTTGAAGGCTTTCAGGCTCAATCTCTTTAAGCTCTACTATTCCACTATTAAAATCATAAACCTTTGTTACTTCAGATTTATCACCACGTTTTAATTGCCCTAATGATTCAGCGGTTAAAGGTGCGCCTCCCATCATGGAGATTGCGTTATTGGAATAGTTCGATGTTAGGTAACTTTCCAGCCTGAGTTTAAAATACTGACGCGCTCTCTCTCCATTAACAAACTCTGGGCCTCGTAAAGCTTTTTGAACTTCAATGTATGACCTTAAGTACAACCTTCTCAAGAAGTCCATCAATTGCTGAACCATTGTCCTAGCTTGTGACGGATCAAATCCAGACTCGGCTAGTTCTTTAGCAACTGAATCAACAAGGCGTTCTTCCTGAGTTGTTTCATCTATATCATTATCAGGTGCAATGTTGCGTGAAAGTTTTTCAGTATCTACCTGAAGCTGTTCGTCGGTAAGATTCTCGATAGCATTATGAAATACCTCTTGTAACCCAGCAGGTAATTGATCGAACAGGCTATGTCCTCCTTCATGTAGGAGTAACCTGATAGTGTCTATTGTTGGATTGGCTAGGTCTGAGATTACAAGCTGGATTGCTTGGTCAACGTACATCCCCATCTGTTGACTGAGACCGTTAGTGAGAACCTGAATGTCTACACCAGCAGCCGCTAGGGATTGAAGAGCGGCTACAAACCTCTGCTTTATCTGCGCGTCAGAGGGGCGCGTTGGGTCTACTTCTTCGGCTGGGCTTTGCTTAACTCGCCCTGCTCTTTCTCCAACTGCTTCATTGTCCTGTAAACCTTGTCCAGATACTTCTGACTCGGCTTCCAGTCTCCCACTAACCTGTGACGTGGAATCTGGGAAGAATCCTTTAATTTTTTCTTTGAACTCATCTCTTGTCTCTACCTCCCCAAACATAGGGTCAATCTCTTCTGCCAGCAAGTCTAAGGCTCTAATTACAACCCCATTCCTATCATCTTCCAGATTGAACTCGCTACCGTCTAACCCGTAAGATTCATAATACTTACTTCCGTCCTCTAAAAATTGTGAAAACTGCCCTCTAGCTAATAGCCTAGTTAAATACGCAAGAGCGAGAATCTCTCTGGTATCATCCGACATATCGTTGTCGCCGTTTAAATGTTCCCAAAGTTCGTCAGCTATTTCTGGTCTAGAAAGAAGGGCTTCTAGATCAGTTACTTCCCTAAATTGATCTGCTCTTTCTGAAACCACATCTGGAGTCGCAGCCGTATCAACATCTCCAACTGAATCTTCAACCGCTGCAACCGCAGAGTTTTGAGCTGTTATAGCCCCAGTAGTTCTTTGTTCAGCATTGCCGAAAGTGTTATTAAATTCCTGCAAGGTTCCATAATAAAATACAGGCTTAGACCTTGGTGATATTAAGCGCATTGAAGCGAACGGAATCAAATCACCCTGCTCTTTTATATCTGACAATGTTAGGTAACTTGTTTTACCTTTGCCGACATTAGCGAAGACGCTTATCTTACCCTTATCTTTACCTGCGCGTCTCCTCTTTCCTGTTCCTAATACAAATACTTCTCCAGTTTTCTTGTTGTAAAAAGCAGTCAATCTTCTTACGTCATTCTCTTGTCCTTTTTCTATTTGAGATTGGGCATCTAAATCAGGGGCAGTTTCCAGATCGTTAATTGATTGGCCTTTTTCTGATAACTCTTTTTCTGCTTGTTCAAAATTTTCAACCTTAGTTGGATCTATAGCATAGAAAGCCGGGGCTGCTTTACCTCCAGTAACTCTAGCGTCAGTGTCTTTAAATACTGATTTAGCTTCCTTATCAATACTGATTTGCTTGGCCTCAAACTGCTTGGTGTTTGGGTTGTAGACAGCAGTGTAACCTAACTCTTCAAGTTGGGCTTGTTCCCCTCCTTCACTTTCTAAATCGCTATTGATGCTGTCTATTAATTTTTGGACATCATCCTCAACACTAACTTGAACCCTAGTAGGAACAGTCCCTTCATAATCTAAACTTTCTTCAGTTAATGTAGCCGATGTAACTTCTTGCTGAGTGTCTACATCTATGAACTGATCTTCAGGTATTAGCTGTTCAGTTAATTGATCAATTCTTTTATTGTTTATGGTTAAAGCATTAGTTAATTCTTCTAATTTTCTAGAAGTTTCCTTCATGCTGAACAGAAGAGTTTTTCGTTCCTCCTCTGTCGTACTTGTTTTATTATATTTCTCTTCAAGCTTTTGATTAAGAGATATTAAATTCTGCACACTATTAGAAATAGCTTCTGTTCTAGCTTTCTTTTCATCAATAGATGCTTGAGTAAATTTGTTAGCTTCTTGAGGTTTAGGAGCGGGAGATTTTTTAACTGACTGAATTACAGGGTTGAAACCCTTAAGCTTTTTACCATCCTTATTATAGTCATATTCAACTTCTTCAGATAAGTCTGTTGATTCATCTTCACCAATTGGTTCAACATCAACTATTTCACTAGCCGTTTCCTGAGGAGTTACTGTAGGAGTTACTGTAGGAGTTACTTCCTCTTGTTTCACCTCATCTTGCGCTTGATCTTGAGTAGCTGGTTGCTCTGCTTCTTGATTTGTTTCCCCGTCAAAAAGTACGATTGGAAATTCTAAGTCACTAACATCTTCAACAGCTTCCTCAGGTAAAACACCAAGAATCTGCCCGTCTTGTTCAATCGTACTACCCCCTCTTTTTTCTACTATATCTGCTTCTTGTTGCGTTAAGGGTTCTCTTCTTAAGACCTTGGCTAATACTGCAACAAAGCTAATTTTCTTTTTGTATTCATCGTATTCCTTTATGCCAAATTTCTTTTGCCCAGAATCATCGCTTTGTTCCTCTTCAGAACTTTCCGCTTTTCTTTTCGCCTCTTCACCTAAGAGACCTTTGATAGCTGCGTCCTTAAGAAGCTCATTTCTTTCTTCATCAGATAGATTTCCACCTTTCTTTTCTGCTTCATCGCGTAAAAAAGCAGCTTCCTCATCAGTTAATTCCTCTCCTTCTTCAACCTTAGATATTAACTCTTCTATATCCCGCTCTAATTTCTGACCATCTTCTGTTAAAACACCGGCTTGTATTTGTCTTCGGTAATCTAACACTACCTCTTTCCACCTAGCTTCTGCCCTAGAGTTGCTCCTTATTTTCCTAGCTCTACTTGCTACTTCAGGGTTAGTAAGGTGTTCACCTTGAATATACAGTAAGGCAACTTCTTGAACTTCAGCCTCTTCTTCTGCTGTCAAAGGCTCAGCAGTTGGAGTCGGTATAGTTAACTTCTTCTTAGGAGACACCTCACGAATTGGCCTACCTTCCTCATCAGTACCAACAACCTTATCAGGCTCATCCTTTGTTGTGTAATCAGCAGCTTCTTCCTTAACATTAATCGCTGACAAAGGACTAACAGTGAAACCGCCAGCAATACCCATAGCCCCGGCACGTTGAATCCTTCCGTACTCTTCTTCTGTTAAGTTAAATGGCGAATCTATTCCCTCACCTTTAGCAAACTTAGAGGCAGATATATTAACGTATTCTTGGAACCCTTCTGTCACACCTTCAATGCTGGAGTTCTTAGCAACCTCAGGCATGAATCTAATTAAGTATTCCTTAAAAGCTTTCTTATCTTTTTTAGATGATGTTTTACCTGCTGCTTTCTTAAGACCCGCGATCTTATCAAAGATGCCCATTTTATTTAGGACAACTGAAGGAAGAACTGTGTCAGGTGCAGCGGCGATTGCTCCAAAACTTATTGCAGTATTGAAAGCGTCATCAGGATCTACATTAGGATCGTTAGCTAGTTCATTGTAAATCTCACCTGAACTTAGACCATAAGAGTTCAAGGCATTTGCCGTCAATGCACCATACTGCGATGTCATAGACTTGGCTTGCTTTTGAACTAGGTCATTAACTTTTTCAATTACCTTCTTATCACCTTTATTCTTTAAAGCTCTAGCAACAGCATTACCACTAAGTCCTTCTAATTTATTCTTAACTGCTTTTTGTAAAATTTTCTTGGCAGCTTGTTTAGTTACAAATCCTCCTACCGCACCTGTTACTGTTCCCGGCCCCGGAGCTACAGCACTTCCAGCTAAAGCGCCTACGCCACCAATAACAACGCTCTCAGCTAACGAAGGAACAGACTCTCCCATCAATGCGCCAGTGTATTCAAGCGCACCGCCTACACTATCTACGTTCTTAAATGCTCTTTCTCTTGGAGCGTACAAAGGGCCAGAAGCTCTTTCACCTAACTGCGTGGCTTTCTCTAAAGCACTTTTCTTTAAGTCCTCTACAAACCCAACCTCTCCGGGTACAGCATCAAGGGCTAATCCAATGCCACCCATCGCTGTTGATTTTAATCCTTCATAACCACGAGTTACACCTTTGGTAAATTCATTCTCATTGCCGTAATACATACTCCTGTAATCACGGTAAAAATCAGGATACTTCTCGGCATTCTGTTCCATCCAGCCTTGGCCGAAATGAGTGTAATAAGACGCAGTAATGTCACTATCCGAACGAGTGTCACTCGGATTGTTTTTCCTGTGAAGATCGACGATTTCGTTTGGCATTAAATTTTTTTCTATAGTCCAGTTTGCCTAGTTTTCCCTTGTAGGGTTTTTAACTGGCTCTCTATCTTATCTAACTCTTCAAACAACTCAGTTGCCTTAGTTCCTCTTTTCTTGATCTCATCCAAAGAGAGCGGCCTAACAGCAGGTACGTTAATTTCGACATCAGATAAATCAGCAAGCCCAGCCTGACTATCTGAAGCTTCGTAAAATTTATTTAACCGTTCAACTGTACCTTCGTTTGTTTGGCTTACTTTAATTTTATTAGTGGATGGATCTCTTGATGCACCGTACTCCTTCAACAGCATTTCAACTGTTGTCTTTCGATTGTTAATCTTATCTTGAGCTTCTTGCACCAATCTATCAGGAGTCAAAGTTGGCTGAAAAAGTCCACGACCCCCGCCAAGCAACCCTTCACCATAACCTTCACCAAGTATTTCATTAGCAATATCTAATTTCTCTTGAGCAGGTAATCCTCCTTCTACATCAACATCAGGCAAAGCTGCACTAGGAGAAGCTGTTCCCGCACCAATATCTTTAACAATAGACGGGTCAACACCGGGGCCAATACCTCTGGCTCCACTTTGATTTACTGGTAATTGATTTGGTAATGCTTGCGTACTGAAGACTGGTCTATCGCTCATTGGGCCAAACTGAACAGTATCACCACCAGTAATACCTAACTGTTGAGCTTTAGTTGCGGCATATTTCAGTTGATCATTACTAAGATATTCTTGAGGAGCTAATGTCCATAACCACGGGAATTGTTTTGTTAAATTATCAATCCCTCTTTGAACAGTTGGCAGTGCGTCCATCTTAGCTTTCGCTTCCATTATGGATACTTGCATTTTTAAAGTTTCTGCCTTTTCAGATGTTGCACCCCATTTAGTGTAGGCATCCACGATTGCTGAAGTAGCTTCTTCTCCTGCTCTTTCAAAAGCTCCTTGTATATTGTTAGCTTTAAGATTAGCTCTTATATCACTTATATCATCGTCATTCATCCCAGCGGCTTGCAGGTCAGCCAGCATGTTCGTAGAGTCTGCTATCGCCTTGAATGCTGCAACATTCCCCTCCCTTAATCTGCTATCTCTGCTAAACATTAAATCTTGGATTCCACTAGCATTATAAATATCTTCTTGCTGCTGCATTAACTTAGCAAACTGGCTTCTAGCTCCGGGGTTAGTTTGTATTTCCTTATCAGTTTTGTAGTCAGCTAAAATAGATACCAATTCTTGTTTAGATAAATCCATTAGCTCGTTGATATTTGTTATCTCTGTTCCTAAAGCGTCTGATGCCGCATCGAAAAGCAATTGTTGATCTTTAGGCTTCATCACTTTTCTAACTTCATCTTCCAGCGCCCTTATCCCTTTAAGTTCAAGTACGTATTCATTTTCCTGTTGCTTAAATCTGAATCGTAGATCTTCTAATGAACTACCTTTAGCATTTTGGATTTCTTCTTCAGTAACTCCAATGTCTATACCTAAAGCGTTGATTCTTTTTTTTGTAGCAAACAGTCCTGATCTTGTTTCGTCTTCTCTTTCTTTTTTAGCGTCATCTGCTTTCGTCTTCTCAAAAGTCCTCTGCTCACCTAATACGGTTTTATCATATCTCCTCTGATCATCTAATACTTTTTTATCATATGTTCGGGTGTCAGCAGTAAGAAAGTCTTCACGTTTTTCCCCATACGTTCTGTCTTTTTCAAACTGTTGCCGTTTTGTGGATGCATCTTCTACGACTTGAGACCTTGCTAGATCCCTGTCTTCAACCTGTTGCCCCCTGACCCTGTTCGCATCTGCTAAAAACTGTTCTCGTTTAAGATTAGCGTCAGCCAATTGCTGTTGGCGTCTTATGTTCTGGTCTCCGACCTGTGTTCTTCTGTTTAATTCAAGCTTAGCCGCATCACGTTCTAATGCCATACGGTTGTCTAATGCTTTTTGTAGAGGCGAAGTTACCTCATCCATTATATCTAAAGAGTCTCTATTAAATTCAGCCATCGTAATCCTTGTTTATTATAAAATCACCCTTGTCTATTATAGAATCCTTGAGGGATAGTCGGTTTCTGTTGTTGTCCGTAATTAAAGAACCTAAAATTCGGATCGGATGCTGACGGCCCTGCTACTGGTCGTCCTGCTGAAGCTTGTATCGAAGCAATGTCTTTCATGTTTTGCATGTAATCATCTTGAGCTGCTTGCTGTTGCATATTCCCTAAGAACCCGCTTGCCGCTTTAGTAAACAACTCTGTGTTAGTTGGTAACTGTTGATACTTAGGTAAGCTGGATAACTGAGGAGTACCTTGCTTCGTTTTGAAAAACTGCAATGGCTTCTGCGCTTCTAGTGCTGCATCTGTCGCTGCTGAAACTGGGAGCATTCTCATCTGCGCTTCCCTTGCTGCTTGTTGCCCCGGTAAACCTAAGTTATTAATCTTAAGCTCTTGCCCTTTCATCTGTTGAGTCAGGACATCTGAAGCATTTTGCAGCTCCATTAACTTCTGAAGCTTACCAATTTTAGTTGCAGAATCTTTTCTAGCTCTACCTTCTATAGCTAAGTTAGCAAGTGAGTCTCCTGAGAAACCACGTTTACGTTGCTTAGCTTCTAAAGTTCCAAGCGTGTCTTGTAGTGCTTCTTCTTGCGCTTGTTTCTGTGTATCAACAACTCCTTGCCTTGCTTGAAATACTGGATCGTAAAAAGAAATACGCCTATCTGTTAATGAATCATCAAAGACTCCCTGAGCAACCTCACGGGATTGATCCACCATAGGTTGATACATTTCATTGATGTCTTGATAAGCTTCAGGAGATGCTAACTCTTGCGCTTGTCTGTAACTATCCAACTGACCTTGTAGCATTTCCCTGTCAGGAGTTCCTGCTTTAGATTGAAGCTGGTTAATGATTGATTCTCTATCTAAGACTGTTCGTGTTTTCTTTTTAGTCCCACCGAACATTCCACTAAGACCACCCTTCTTTGTCCTGTAAGTTTCAGTCTTATAGTTAGCGTCTATGTCGTATTGTTGAGCTAGTTTAAGTAGATCATCGTCAGACCTGCCTGATAGTTCAAAGTAGTTAAGGCTAGGGTCAGACATACCAGCTTGGCCAAAGAGAGTATTTCCTTCTTTAAACATCTGGTACTGCATACGCCGATCAGCTTCAGCTTGTCTCCTATTCCTTCGGTTAGCTTTCTTCGCTGCCCTTCTATTTGACCTGCCAGATAATAAACTACCTCCTGCCATTAAAGCGGCAGTTATCCACGAGTAACTCACCCCATCAACAGGAGTTAAGTATTCGCTCACTACTAACTGTGTTAGGTAACAGTGCAGTGCAACGGCTATTAATTTAAAAACATTTATCATTTGAATCATCCCTCTCTCCAAGCAACTCTAGATACCTTACCTGCCATTGAATTGTAGTTAGCAATTGAAATTGATTTCTCTTCCCCTGTAGTAACATCTATATCAATATTAAGACCATCATAGTAACTGTCATTATTCCAACCGCCCCCGCCCGGTATACCAACAGTCTTAACGTAAGTTAAATGAGTATGGGGTTGCCCACTAGCATCAAACCAAGCTTGTAAAGTTGTGTAAGGTATAGTGAAAACATGAACTACCCAACCCGACCTAGTTACTACATAGATTCGTTTCTTGATTGGATTCCATTGTAACAATTTAACTATAGGGTTTTTACCTGAGTACCCTTGGCATTCGTAGTCTCTAAATTTTTCTATCTGTGTGAAATCTAAATTCTTACTTGCCTGATGTGTAGTCCTTGTGGAGTTGCTTTGCCACTTATACAAGTTCTTAGAATTAGAACCTGCATCTCTATTTCTAAATGCCCAGTAAAAATTATTATTAAACTCTTGAACATTAAAAACAAACTGGTCGCTACTTGCAGTTGTTGTTGCTGGTTGAACCGCTTCAGGAGTGTCCGATCCGTTTACCTGTATGTAATAAGTATGTCCACCGGGGGTAGTCCAGAAGATCCTTTTATCAAAGTTAACCTCCCATTCTACATTAATCTTAGCCCCGTTGTTTCCTCCTGACCCTCCAGTTGTTGCAACTCCTGTAGATCCATTGTTTGGCAAGCTGGTGTAATCACCGGGAGCTTCGACTTCTACTTTTGTAACGACTCCGCTATTTACTTCTGTAACTTTAAATGTTGCTAGTGATGTGCTTGCACCTTCTCCACTTGCCAGTGTTAAAATATCGTTTACAACATAACCACCAGACCCACCTTGGCCTGATATAATAGTTCCTGTCGTTGCTTTGTATTTATCATCGGCAGAGTATTTAATATAACTACAATTACATAAGTGATTATTCCCAGTGCTTCCCGCATACCCACAATCTATCACAACATTTGTAATTAAATTTACCTTTCTTAGCCTAGCGTGTTTGCCTCCACTGTTTTCATAATGACCATTGTAAAAGTAATAAAGATAATTACCTACAGTAACAGCTCCATGAGCCGATCTTACCATATAATCCAAAGCTCTATCCACGTATGCTGGTGAGTAAGTATTATCTTCTCGGTATGTCCCTCGAACTTCTACTTTCCAGTTTCCCGGCGTTAAAGTTTCTGGGTCTCCATCTATTGCGCTAGGTATTTTTAAAGTCTCATCTGTTTTCGTAACAGTGATTGCCGTGTTAGAAGCTCTTACTATGATTGGCGCTCCAACTCCTACGGTTGCACTACTTAAACTATCCAAAGGAACCAAGTCGTTAGCGGCGTAACCGTGTTCAGCGGTCTGACATACTAAGAATGCGTCATAAGTTGTTGGCCTAGCCCCAAGTAAATGATCCTGACTTGATGCAGTATTGTTACCTAATGTTCCTAAATCAAAAAGCAATGGGCCAAACGTAGAAACAGCGGAAATGTTTTGCTCAACTACAACCTCTGGATCTTGTAATGAGTTAACTAATTGTAGCGTAGTCCCATCGTAGTACACTAAATAGAAACCGCCTTCTTTAATATCTCCTGAACTAAGAGGAACGTCTTTTTGTTTAAATATTTCTAAAGATATTAAATCGGTGGCATCAGCACTTCCGTCTTTATTCTTCAGTACAAGTTTTACAGCGGAGCTATTTTCTGTTGCTGCCTTAAAAGCTAGAACAGTGTTTGAAGGCAAAGCTGATAGCCCTGTGTCAGACAGGTAATTGCTCAGGGTTGCTTGAACTTCGTTAACTTTAACACTCGTGTCTGTTAAATATACAATAGCTCTTTGATCGGGCCAGTCTACAGCTCTATCTTTAATCTTATCAGACGTTATACTTCCAGTGGAAATACTAGCTGTAGAAATAGCCCCGTCCTTGACTGCTCCACTTGAAGTGAATGTAGCATCGTAATCCTCTTCTATCTCCTCAATCTTTTGCTTAAGGGTAATGAAATTATTATCAACATCTGTTGTTGTCAAAGGAGTTGTCGCTCCCACTGTTCCTATTGAACCATCAGATTCTAACTGGTTATTACCAGAAGTTGATGTGTCTGTAACTGTCCTTAATTTAATGCTCATGCGTCGTCTGTTCTTACAAAGCTTCGTGAGTCTACACCTGCTACCTCGTAGGTTTTCCCTGCGTACTGTAGGTTTCCAGTGCTAACCTGTATTCTGTCCTGAAAATAATGTTGTTTATAAAATAAAGGGAAAAGGTTCTTAGTGTCAGGGTCGTCGTAAACCCTTGTGTCTAAGAGGTTTTCACTGGCTGACCCGAACACAACATCCCCTACATTGTGGTATCCAAATATATCCAGCCTAGTTGATGGACTGTCTGATGTGTGGGATAAGTGAAGGACATAACTCCTTAAATCTTTTTCACCAAACGAATCTCCAAAATCTTCCGCGCCACTTTCTAAAATAGAATCATAGTTTTCCGATGACGCACTGTAAGTTGTTGATCCTCTTCTTGCGAAATAGTTATCACCTGACCATCGAGTATTTGTTTCATTAGTAAGCCCATACAATAAAAGTATTCCGCTACTGTTCCCCATTATAAACCAATCCTCTGATGATCCGGGCTTATCTACAGTGTTTGCGGCTGTAACATTTATTGATGTAGTGCTAAGTGTTTTAAATATGTAGTCATAACAAAGAGCCTTGTCGCTTGATGTTCCTACATTAGTAATAAACCATATCTCTTTAGTTAATTGATTGTCTGCTGCAAATATACTTTCAGTATTATCTATGGCAGCATTATCAAAGAAGAGTGTATCAGCGTTTTTAAAATTTATAATCTCTTTAGGTTTCCTTGATGCTAAGTCGAACGAGTAAAAAGAAGTAGCTCCTGCATATATATGAGCCATACCTTCTACGTTAACAACAGTATGCCTATACTTGAGGCATTTAGCGGCGGGTATCTTTACAAAATTAAACCTAAATGGAGCGTCAGTATTACCAGTGAACTCAGCTATAAATATACTAGTCTCCTTATATATAACTAAAACATTCTGAAGCTTAACCATCTTCATTATAGGACTACCATCATCCTGAAGATCATCAAACCCTGCTGTACTAGAGAAAGCATCAGCCCTTGCTACTTCCGTTTCGTTAATAGAAGTTTGAGCAATCTCATCTAGCTTCACGTAATACTGTGCTGCTTTTCCTTTTTCATTATTATCTATACCACCTAACAAAGTTCCATAAATAACAGTTGCTCCAGAAGGAATGTTTTCGCTTAGCTCTAAAGCTGATCCGTTATCAAATAATATAATTTCCCCTTTTTCTAAGGCAGCTCCTAATGCTTCAACTGTTATACCTTCAAATTCTTTTTCATCCGTGTCTTTTAACTTAACACCCTTAAAATATTCTCCGTCATTATATTCTATAGACAGGCGAGGGGCTTGAACTTTAACAGCAGTTTGTGTTTTCGTGTATCTACCAACAATGTTAGCAGTTAAGTTACCCCCTCCAGCCCCAGCACCAACGATTGTTACCTCGTTGTTCTCCATTGATTTAGGATTCCAACTCCACGCCATCACCCTTGCCGACTTGAAAATTGTAGCTTTAGCAGTTGCCCCAAAACTTGTTGGATCATCTAAGTCAGAAAACAGAACTCTATAACCAATACGATCTACTCCTCCTGAGTAATAACCATAAGGGTCAGTTTTTTTCATGTGTCCATCTAACACGTTAGCCTTAATTTGACTTACATCTCCGCAAACTAATACACCATTTAGCTCAGCGATTGACCCAACCCTAGCGACACCTGCTTCTCTCAATGCGTATATAGGTTTAACCTTGTCCCATTCAACTCTGTAAACCAAGGGCAAGTCTGCTCCGTTATTAAAAACTGTGTATCCATTTATGTTAACAGCTTCCCATCGCTTTCGGCCTACAGAGTTAGAGTCTGGTGTGTAAATTATTCTCCATTCTTCTGGAATTGATTGGCTGTAATCGCTAGTTGTTGTCCTCTTCTTTATGCTTGCAGTACAAGCTTGGCCTCCTAATCCATTTAAAACTACTGATGTTCCTTGTGCTTTAAAAAATCCTGAAGCTGTAAGAGTTTCCCCACCATTAACCAAGCTAGTTTCAACTTGTCCTTTCTTAAAGTAGTACTCCCCTCCAGCAACAACGGTTATGTTCTTAATGCCAGCAGAATAGTTACCACTTACCAGCTCACTACCGAAAGTAATTTGAACATAAACATCGTCAAAGTTTTTATCACCATCTACAGGAGCAGGGTTATCAATAAAATCTGAATCTCTTACATCATTAAAATATCTAACCTCATCTTTTCCTTCGTACCTTAACAAGTAACCAGTAGTTGTTCCTACAATGATCGCCTTATCTCCATTAGGGCGGCGAGCCATGTGTATTAAATTTATCTCGCTTGTTAAGTTGGGTGAAACAGTCCAAACAGGAGCTTGGGAATACTGGTTAGTAAACAAGTAATCTTTCGGCGTAAAATAATCATACCCTTCTCTCCGCTGTTCATGGTCAAGCTTCCTGCGAAAGTCTCTTTTAGTTGTGTAGTTTTTAATACCGACCGTATCTTTAGAAATAGACGCCATTAACATCCCCCCTTGTGAAGGAGTAAATGTGAAAGCTTTATATCTATTACGTCTCGCCATTAGCAAATACCTAAAATAGTTACTTGATATTTATCCCCGTTATGTGGTGCTGTACCAAAATCAAGACTAACATGATTAGCTGACTCCGCGCCTGATCCGTTAGCTGTAGCAACTTGAAGCGCACCATTACCAGCAGGTGAACCTATATCCATTAAACAGAACCCCAACTGGCCGAACATAGCGTTACGAGAAGCTGGAGGATCTTGCGCCCCACCTGTATTGTAAGGGTCAACAGGTGTTCTCACGGAACATATAATGTTTTTAGTCCCAAGGTTATGCTGGATTGTAAATTCTGTAGTACTTCCGTCTCCTGTTATCTCTGCCGTTTTGACGCACAGACTGGAGGCAGTTTCAGTTTCTCCATCGTGCGAAACAACCCATTGCCCACCACCTGATCCGTCACCTGATATACTCTCGCACATCAAGTTAACTACTATCTTTCGGTCAACTGCATTTGCTTGAGACAATGAAGACAGCACGGGGGCTTCTGTTACCAATAAATCCCTATGAACAATCTTCTTGTCACTAGAGAATGAGCCTGAATTAGTTCCACTAGCACAAACTTTAAATTCAACCTTACCAATACCTCCAGCACCTACACCTGAACTGCCTCGAAAGATAGAAATCTTAGCTGACTTACCGAGGTATGCTGCGGTTGATGGATGTGGAAGTGCTATCGTTAAAGTAGTTCCATTTACAGTACCAGTTAATCTTATTACTCCCTCAAAAGGATTAGACCCAAGTAAAGTATGCAGGTTAGCTGTCCCTGAATGAGTGCCGCTTATAGTTGTAGTCGGGTTATTTCGTTCAAACATGAAGTCTAAACGATCATTATTAAGAGTGCCGTCTCCAGTTATTTTACTACCCGCAAGCGATGTGATCTGTGAGCTATCTATTCCGACTGCTATTTTATTAGCGGGTATCTCATAGGAATTAATATTTAACTTTGAAAAATCTACTGAAGCGGCTGATAAAATTGTATCAATATTAGTGTTTGATAAAGTCGGTATTGTATTAACAGGTATCTTACTATTGCTTATGCTAGTTACTGAGCTTGCATTGACAGTAGATATTTTACTAAAGGTAATACCTCCAAGTAATTTGTCTGCGCTAATACTACCTGCTAAATCATTATTAGAAACCGAACTTGTCAGTGTAAGTTTTGAGTAAGGTATGTTGTTAGGTAGCTGACTTGTCGTAGCTGTGCCTGTTATATCAGTAAAAGCAGATGCTCCACCAACCTCTTGCCATTTTAAATAAGTGCCATCAGAAGATGCGTTAGGATTCCATACATATATCTTAGCCTTGTTTGTGTTGCTCGCTTCTAGGTGGCGTATCCAAATGTACTCTTGCCACTTCGTAGTTACCGATGCGTCTGGAACAGTAGGTGTATTGGAACCCGTATCCGTGGTGTTAATTACTGCACTTGCTGTAGTAGCCATGTCACTTCTTCTTCTTCTTTGGGAATCCAGCTTTCATATTAGCATAACTTTCTTTAGAGATAGTTGACTTTGATTTGGGTCTACTTGTCCCAGCTTTCTTCCTTTTATTTATATTCTTATACAAACTCATCACCATTTAACCTTATGCGACCAAAATCTTGCACTTAATTTTGAAGGGCTGCTATCTTGGGCATTGTGCCTTGCGTAATAACTAGCTTTCCTTGCCTTATCTTTTTTTGACTTTGGATTTTTACCAGCACCAGAAACTCCTTGTTGACCAAACCTTATTGTCTTTATCTTGTCGCCAACCTTTGCAACAACGACATGGGATTTAGTCTTATGCCCCGGTGTTCTCTTTGGTTTATTAAAACCTGACACCCCAGCAGCTACTAATCTGTAATCTTTTTCTTTTGCCATTTTAACAACCGCAATTTGAAATTACATCTGATGCGTCTGTTGTGCAGACCTGAGTGAAATGACCATTCACGCCTACGAAATTCTTTATAGTCTGACGCTCCCTTGTACTCAGATATAACTTACGTCTCTGAGCCATGTATTGTCCCATGTAAACAGTGTTAAGCTGAGCATCTTTATCTACTTCTAAACTTATCTTTGCTTTACAGAAATCAGAGACAGCTTGAACAACTTCATCATCATAAGGAACATTGTCACTATCATCGTGAGTTGCATCTACAGCATCGTAATGAAGTTCAAGCACAGCATTGTCATCAATTGACGGGTACACCATGAAGTCACCAGCTCTACCTATAGATATAAAACTTCTACCTCCGTATATAGAGGGCATTGCACAAGTTAAATCATGCCTGTTTCTGTATGGGTAAGGACTTAATGGATAACGATTACATTCTTTGTCGTCACTCTCATCTACCTTCGGGTCTGTAAGCTGAACAACCCATGCTTCTAAAGGTCTCGCCCCACTCGGTAGGTTCCCAGCACTTGCGTTACCTTCAGTTGTTAGTGGCAACTTCCCGGCTGGGCCTGACTTGTTATATTGTGCAGTCTTTGGCGCTCTGTAAAAAGGAATATAGGTCTGTATGTCCAGAACCCCGTTTGATATAGAGCGAGTTAAGAACGAAGCAATGTTACCCCTGTCTTTATCAACGGGTAATAATTCCTTTACGGCATTCTTGAACTGAAGCCATGTCATATTATGAATACGAAGTAGCTGTTCCTACTAATCCAGCAGGGCCAGTGAACGCAGCGCCACCTTCAACAACATAAGATATTGTTACATCAGCTTTGTTAGCGTGGATTTTTCTTTCAGCTTTAACTGGAATAGGTGTAGCTGGCGTAAAAGAATCTCCTGTCTTTAACTTAACTATAACTGTACCAGCACCACCAGCGGCATCACCATTACCATCTTCTGATTCATGTGCGACAATGGACGTGTCACCGCTTCCATTATAAATTCCAGTAATAAAAATTCTTTGATTCGTTACAGATGAAGGTACTGCCGCAGATCCCGTTGTTATTAAACTTTTTGATACTCCTATCATTATCCTTTACCTTTCTTTTTCTTTGGGGTTTCCGGTGTTTTAACTTTACTTACTTTAAGCACCTCCTCTACCTCTGCTTTAGACTCTTCTTCCGCAGGAGGCGCACTTTGGGGCTGGGTTGGTGCTGATTCTATTACTGAGCTTGGCGATGATATGTTTTTTTTTGTGTCTTCAAATTCTTTCTTACTGACCTCATCAAAAGCAGTTGGGTATGCCTTTTTTAATTCAGCTAAAGCTTTATCTTCCAACTCAAAAGCATAAACGCCGCCGCCTATGTGATAGCCATCAGCAGGAACCACTCCCGGCGAAGCTGTTACGATATATTTCTTAGCCATAATGCTTAAAACGAAAGTAAACTAACTCTGTTAGGTAACACAAGTAAACAAAAAAAAGCCCAGAGGTTTTATCCCCTGAGCCTGTAAAAAATAACTAAGTATTAGCTAGATGTTAACCAGATGATAACATGTTCCAATTAGTCCCGTTATATATAAGGGTAATTGTATCGGTCGCATCATCAAGTGTGATGTCTGCTGCCATCTTAATGTTACCGTCATTCTTATGAACCACTACGGTTCTATCTGTGTGAGCAGCCTGTAATATAAGAAGTTGCCCTGCTTGAGCGCCTCCATTAATAGTTTTAAGATCATCAGAACTAGCGTCAGACGCCGTGTCAACTAAGTGGTATGAATCCGTTACGGTAATACTCTCAGCCGTTGCGTCTATAGTTAGCTCTGCTCCTTTAGATAATAACCTTCCTTCTTTAACGTGATTACGTAAATCCGTAAGGGTGTCGTATGATTTAATCTGTGCCATATTCTTTTTCTTAAGGTTAGTGAGAGGCCGGGATTAACCGACCCCCCACAGTTTAGCTACGATTAGGAAAGATCACATCCGCTGACTGTAATCGTCGGACAACCTTCGGTGATGTTCTCGATGATTGCGTGGCGGTTTGGATCACCAATGCGAACCTCAAACTTCTTAGAGTTTAGGACGTAATGCTTGACGTTTGGCTGGATAACGCAGTTGTACTGGTCATCGTTTACGTTTGTCTGTCTCTTAACGCTCTTAGTTCCGAGCAAGTTAACAGCAACATCAGACCAATCAATCAACCACATAGAGCGACCACGAGCGCGAGCTTTTGCGGCAGTCATGTCGGTTTGTGAAGCTGTACTCGCAGCATTATTAAAGGCAGCAACACGGTCATCAAAGTATGTGTCCGTGAATATAGCCATGTAACAACCTTGATCTGGTAGGTAATACTTATTGTACTCAAGAGCAACAGCATCGTTCATGTCTAGAACTTTTTGTCCAAGCTCAATAAACATATTAACGTCTGTGCTGTATTTACTCTTGTAGTATTTAATCATCACATCACGAACTTGAGCCGCTGTGAAACGGTCAGTCATAATGTCGATAGTATCTACGTTTCCAGATGCAGCTTCGCGGTAACGCTTTAGCTGATAGATAGTCTCAAAGAGAACGTCTAAGTTAAGAGCGCCAGACGCTCCGGTAGTAGCAAGCGCACCACCGTAAACTTTACTACACTCAGCTAACTGGGTGCGAATACCAAGCGCGTTTGCTTTGTACTCAATCACACACTGATCTCCGTTTGCGTCAGGGTCAGTTACAGTTGGTAGAGATGTGTATGTCTCAACAGTCTGATGTTCATTAATCTGATCTCCGTAGAAAACAGTGTTATAGAATGCACGTTCTGACTGCATCTCCTGTTGCTTACGTTGCTGGGCAAGTGGAAGCTCTCGGAACTTCTTAAACCAGTTAGAAGTAAGCGGAGCTTGAAGTGCTTTCAGGTACTCGTCACTGTACTTATGAGTGAAGCGAGTGCTTTGCTGCCAGTAAGAAATCAAGTTTGTTGGATTTACAGTTGGCCCTTGTACGCAGTGCTTCTCGTAATCAGATACACTGTTAGACATTAAGGTGACAATACCTGCGCGAGGTATATATTTCTTCATTGCGTTACGAGTACCTGCTGTAGCACTAACAACGTCAGCCGCAAACTTGGCAGCAGAAACATTAGGCTCAACAACTACCGCTGCATAATAAGCATTACTTCCTGTTGCACCTGTTCCGTACTTACTTGCAGCTTCAATAACTTTGAACACTACGTTTTGTGCATTTGCTCCAGAGGCGTCATCCAAGTTTTCAACCAAGATATAACTACCCGGCAAAAAGAATCTGCCCAAGTTTTTTAACTGAGATTTGTAACCTGTTAAAGTAGCCTTACTACTTATAGTACCCATAGCTTCATCAGCCATAGTTAAGTAAAGCAATTGACGACCTAAGTGTGCGGTATGATTACCAGCAGCCTTAACCACATCACCGAACTTAGTCTCTGAAGTTGTGTCTCCAAGGTCAGTGTTCTGATCACCATCAATTTCACTCCAAGCTCCAAGTGCGCCACCCTGTGGGCCAAGCGTTGCCGCTCCACCACTTTGCACATCGCCCGGATCACCTGAAGATTTTGCTATTTGAAAATAGTTTACGTTAACTTGGTTCTGCTGTGGAACTAATGTAAATGGCGCTATGACACTTGCATTATTACCGCTCTGACCACCGCCTAAATTGACGTGTCGAGATAGCAAAAGATCTGTTAATGTTCTTTGTGGAACCCCAACCATACGCGCTTCTTTTGTTTGCGCTATGATTCGATCCATGCCGACTTCTTTCGTTTGTTGATCTTCCAAGTCCTGTTTAGTAAAGGCTCGGATAGATGCACGAGTGAGTGAACATCCCGTTGATTCGCTTACATTAATAAAGCGCGGGCTGCAATTACTAGCGGCCAAGGTGTAGCTAGATGCTGTCCCTGTACCTGTGTTTGATGAACTTAATGCTCCCATAATATTATTCCTCCTAAAAGGTCAAGGAAACAAAGCTACAACAGGTATTAGAATTCGCAATTTACAGAGAGAAATTCTTTAAAATTATTTTATTTTGATTAGTTTGTTTTTTATTCGTACAAAAGAACGAAAGGCTAGATAAGGTATTATAAACAGTATGCAAAAAATAAATGCAATAATGATAGCAACTGGCCCTGCTGGTTTATCATCCAAAGTTAATACCTAAGTCATCTATTAAAGCTTTACCGGGGTGATTGCTATCAATGTTAGCTCCCTCTGCTTGGCCCGGACTGGTTGCTCGTGTAGCTTTGGGAGGGTTAACAGGTTGAGGCTCTTCTGTCGCACTATCTTGCGAATCACTTGATGATACCCCTCTTTTATACCCGTAAGCTTCTAATTCTTTTATTCTTTTATTAGTGGATTCTTCGGCTGATTCAATAGCTTTGCTACCAAAGTGTTCTAGTATATCATTTTGATCCCAAGTCCAGTAGCCTCTCTTGTCTTTTGCTTGTGCGTAATTAGATGGGGTTAAGAATTGTTGACCGTCTTTAATGGTGGATTCTTTATCTGCTGAATTAGCAAACTGTCCCGCTGCTTTTTCTATCGAATCAATAATATCGTAGTAACCTTGGTCTACTGACTTGTTTACACCGTACCACCTGTTAACAAAATCATTAGCCCAGTTTAAATACTTATCTCGCTCCTCCGTATATACCTTGTGCTTAAGGGGGTCTGATTCTTTTAGATCTGATAGTTTTGAAAACTCATCAAACGCTCGGCTTGCTTCTTTCAATGTAGACTTAACTTGAGGAGTAGTCCTTATCTCGTTTAGCTCGCCTTTTAATCCAGATATAGTTTCTTCGTACTCTTTCTTTACGTCACTAACAATTTCTTCTCTAAATTTCTGACGCTTTAATGAATCTCTATCATCTGATTTAATGTCAGGTTTGTTCTTCCTAACATACAGCATGAAGTCCTCATCGTTCTCGTCAAATGTTCTATCAGGATCTTCAGCTTGAGCTTTATCAACGTACTCGTCTAAGTTTTTATAGAAGTTGAGAAGCTTATTCGATTTACCTACGTGCTTACCTTTTGATTCAGCGTATCTGTAAAGTTCAAGTTCTTCTTTTTGTGATTGTATTAACTGCTCTTCATAAGGGTCAACGGAAGGACTTGACTTAACTTGTTCTGGTTCTGGTTCAGTTGATTTACCTCTTGCCTCAAGCTCTTCCCTTACAACCTTTCTAAAAGATTCTTCATCTATCTTAGGTCTTACAGAGAACTCTTTCTTTGGTTCAGTTAGCTTAGACTTTGTTTCATCTTCACCTTCTGGCTCTTGTTCTGGCTCCTTGTTGGTTGCCTCTGCTTCGGAAGCTTCCTCTTTAGGTTTATCTGCTTCGGATTGCTCTGGTTGTACCTCTGGCTTCTCCTCATTTTGAGTGGATTCAGCTTTAGACTTTTCAGTTTCTATTCCTAAGTCATCCCACAACTGAGACAACATAGGGTCTTCAAGTCCTGTTGGGGATTGTTGAACTTCTGGCTGTTGCTCTGTTACTTGTTGTTGAGGTTCTTCTGTTGTTGTTGTTGTTGTTTCCGCCATAAATTTTAAATAGGTATAGGTTCAGTTGATGGCTGACCAATGTTAGCTTGTTCTCCTCCTTTTAGAGATTCAATTTCTTCTGCGTTTTGCTGAACAACCTGTATTAATTCCTGTAGCATAGCCCCCATTTGTTGATTGTTCTGTTGACTGTTTACCATAGCGTCCTCTTGCTCTTGAGGCATCATGCTATTGCTTTCACCAGCTTGAAGTTGAAGGTTTAAATCCACACCTGCTCCTGAGTTCCTGAAAATAGCATTAATAATCTCGTAGTATTTTTCACGAGGTAAAGCTTGAAGAAGTTGAGGTGACTGAAGTATCGGAAGCATCTGCGTTAATATGTTTGCAGCACTCATGTTAGATGATCTTTCACTTCCGTCTCTACTATTAAAAACGTAGTCGTGTATTAACCTGTGCTTATTTCCTATGATCGTGTATCTGCGTTCTAGTTGAGGATCGAACTGGTCTCCTCCTTCAGCTATTTGGAAACCAGCAGTGGTTATTACTTGTGCTGGGTATCTATTTAAAACAGGCAAATGAACTTGATCTCTTCCACAGGCAATTAAAGATTCATAACAAATCCTTTTCATCGCAGCCCTGCCTTCATCAATTGCATCAGATATAAAACCGTAAACAGATTCTGTAGTGTTAGCTATTACTTGAACTTCCGTTGCTGATGTTTCTCTTGGTGATGGTTGTCCTTGTTCCTGAGGGGATAAAGCCATTAACCTTTCAGCCATAGATAAAACCTGAACTATACTATTAAAGATTGATTGCATGTTAGAGTTAGGGCTACTGCGTACAACCTTAAATATATTGTCAGCATTAGTATCTATACCTAACTCCCTTAACCTACTGAAACTTGTCTCCAGAACATGAGTTGTGGCATAAAAGTTTTCACCTTGCATTGTTGACCTGAAGTCTTCAGCTAATTTTTGGCCCTCTGTATCGTCAGGAAATATGTCAGAGTTAAGAACAGCTACAGCAAACAGGTCTGCCTTAGCAGTCTCTAGTAACTGAGAAAACAAGTTAGTTAACTGATCCTGAAAACCCATTAACTCGTGAGCGATAGATATATTAACTAAACGATTGTCGTTCTCGTTAAAGCTATATACAGCAGCAGGGCTAGACGGCATAATCTCCGCAAATATAATTGTATCTTCTGCCGCTATCTTGAAGTGTACCCAAACTGGATAAGGATAATCTCCTATGCCATATTCTTTAGGTATAATCTTCCAATAAAATTCTGTTACAAATATTGATGAATCATCATGCTCTGAATTATACAACCCGATCTGATTCCTCCTATCATTAGAGCTGGTTAAATCCTCAACTCTTGGAGGTGCTGCTACAGTGCTATAATACTGAGACCAGTAAGCGTTGTTACTACCAAACAAACCTGTTGTGAAATCAGTGTAAGACACTTTGCTCCTGTTAAAGAAAGCCGGGTTGTTTGATATGTCTTGGTATTTTAAAACTTCCCAGTAACCAACATACTCAGCCCCTGAATCTGAGTTAAGAGAATTAAGCGGGTGATTTATGTCCCAGAATACACGAGAAGGATGCGGGTTAATCCATGCCAATCCCTCTTTAATTACCCTTGCTTCTTTCTCTATTTCCTTACCTTTAAACTCTTCTGCTAAATTTTTTCTTTGCCATTGAACTTCTCTCTCCCAACTTGCTCTAGGGAAAGCAACACTATGACCATACAGCATCATATCCCTAATTGTCTGGGTCTGGAAGTGCCTATAGTCATACTGATCAGCCATTATATCCATACGCTGAGACAGCACATCTCCTTTTAGTTTAGCGGTTGGGGTTGTTGAACGGGGATCGTATTTAAAGAAAGGATAGAGGTTATTATACTTATTAGATTGAGCTGAAAGCCGCCTAGTAATTATAGACCTAACAAGATTAATGTTAGTTTCAAAGAACTTAGGTAAATCTATTTGCGCTGGCTGACCTGATTCCGACTTCCTTACAAACTTATCTGTTACCTTAAGTTTATCTAACTCTGATACGCATGAGTCTAGGCTAAGCCTTTTCTGTGCGTACATAACTAATGGAATCGTTTGCTTATTAATAGGGGCAGCGTCCCAAGCTAGATCAACTGCTGAATAGATATGATGATTCCTTAACGTGAATACTATATGTTCCCTGAGGCGCGAGTTAATTAGCTTCTCGATTCGGTCACGATTGCTAATGTCCCTGTCTATTTTCTTCTGCTTATCTTTACTTAACTGCTTAAAATCATCTGGTCTAACCGATGTTAGAACATCTCTCAACCGTTCGTTGGTTGTACCTGCTTGTTTAAGTATATCTAAATCAACCATACTTTGCCTTTATGTAATCTTGTTCAAGGTTGTGAAGAGTTAAAGATATGTAAGAAGGAACCTTGTCTTGTTTCAGCCACTTCCGAAACAGATACCACTCGACACAACACAAAGCTGCTAACTCTTCTAATGTTACCTGTAATAAACCACAGCACTGCTTAACTCTTTTCATTGACCAGCCGCCCCATATCCCAAGGTCTAAGTATTTCCTAGCGATTCGGGCAGTAGTCGGGCTACCTAGTATTCTATTTCTTCTTCGACCTCTGATTCGTTTCTCATCTTGAACTTCACGTCCTTTTTTTTAATAGGCTCTGAAGTTTTTTCTGCTGAGTACTCATCCACTTGAATCCCTGTAATAGAAAGAACAGCTTGCTCTGATGAAGCCTCATCTAAGGACGCTTCTATTTCCATTGAACATTCCTCCCCCGCTGACTTTCTAGAAAAATAATCCTTAAGTTCACTATCGTCAGTGAGGTCTATAACCACTTTATCATTAATTTGAATTGCCATATCTAACTGTGTTAGGTTACATTACTTGTTAAAAAATTACGATCTCCCGCAATGGATGAGATTGGGTCTACTCTTCTCTGTTTGCAAGGTATTTCGCATACCGTTCAGCTCTAACTTTAACATTGGATAAGTCACTGCGTCAAACTTGTGAATGTATTTTGAGCGTTTTGGTTTGTTATGGTTTTGCTTGTCTGATTGCAGTTGATTAAGCATGTCAATTGTAAGCGTACATGTTGCGCTAATATAAAGCTCATCGTTAAACAATTTCTGCTGAAGGACTCTTATCCTAGCTTCGACACTGCCTTTACCTTTCGGGCATCCTTGAAGTTTAACTCTACCATCACTAAATCTTTCAATATCCCAAGCGTCATAACTGCCCTCACCGCCGGGATGCCACTGGTTTATAGCTGAATTATCTGATATATGCTCATAGTTAAACTCGTAACCTATCTTATTGTTCCAGTAGTCCATCTTTCTACACACCTCCTGAGCTAATCTCTTATAAAGATGCCTCTCACCTAAGTAATCCATCTCGTCAAACACGACCCATAAAACTTTATCTTGAGTAGGTATCATTTGCATAAACGCAATACTGCTGTAAACCTGACCAAGGTCATAGCCTACTGTAATAGGGAAGCCTTTCATAGGGGTAAGCCCTGTCCCTCTCATAGCCTCACCTTTAACGTGCATCTCAGGAACAAAGTAATCTTTAAACAATGACTCTCCAGTTGGCCTGTCAATCCATTCCCCATCAATTAATCTTCGCCTTTCAATAGGGTCAGTCCTTAGGATTCTGTGCAAGTTTTCCACATAACCATCAGGTAATCGTTTAATATTTTCAGTTATTGGAACATGATGAACGCTAAACTCCTTATCTTTAATGCCGTCATCATTATAACAATCTTCAAAGAAAACTTTATACACCCAATTGCTTGGCCCTTCAGGGTTACATGAAGCACAATATTGTTGTGGGCCTTCTATTCCTCGACGCCTACCTAACTGAGCGGCTGGAAATGTAAAATACTCTCGACCATTGCATTGCGTAAGCTCATCCACGTAAACCATTGAAGGAGCTGGCCCTTTTATACGGGCTTCAACTGCTGCTGCGTAAGGTATAGATATAAGAAGAAGCTTAGACCATCCACCGAATCTGTTCTCTATCCACCTGTGCCTATCTTTAGTATTAGGGTCTAGTTTTGACACAGAATAATCAAGACCCATGCCTTCTTTCCAAGCTGGTAATATAAGGGTTTCAAGATCATGCCAGATACCTTCAGCTCCAGACCTCATTGATGGAGATATAACCATCACTAAAGCGTTATTGTTTTCGTATGCGTGACGGATTATCTTATGGCCAAAACCTATTGTTTTCCCTGATCCTTTTTCACCGTGACCTAATACAAATCTACTAGCATCATTGAATATTGTTTGCTGAGTTTCGTTTAAGTCTGGATGCCAATTAGTTTCAATTAGGGAATTATCTACCCCTATCGAAGCCAATGCTTCTACCTCAATAGATTCTATAGAAGACTTTGCCACCACTTAAATGCACTTGGGTTAGATTTAACTACCGTACACATACCTGTTGCTATCCTATGTGCCACTTGCTCTTCTTTATTCCAATCAACCCCCATCACGTTACCCACGGCATGGATACATTCGTGAAGGAAAGTGTCTGCCATAGCTTCGTTAGGTAGTGATTTAAATACGGCAATTGTTTGGGTTGTTGAGTCGCACCATCCATCTGCCTCGGCTGCAACTCTCTCCGTTTCTTCTACGAATTTAATTTTATACGTCAAGTTAAGTATCTTTAACCTCCGTGGACGACGTAACTTTGACTTCTTTTGGCTCATTAATCTGTATAGCGGTAACTGGCGTAAAGCCCGGTTTCTTTTTGCCGCCTCCTCCTTTTCGTTCCTCGATCTTCTGTCTTACCACGGCATCCGTCAATGCGGCTTTATTTACCCTGTCGTAAGTTTCCAGAACGTGTTTAACCATGCTTGATTTATCTTCTCTTAAAATCTTTTCCCTCTCATCGTCTACTCCTCTGTTAAGTTCGTCCCTTATTTCTTTTATGTCACACATTAAATCACTGAACAATTTAACAACTCCTCCTCCTATTAATTGCCTTGCTGATCCTAAACTTTTTTGCCCGAACTCATGGAAAGCTAAAGCTTCTGCTTGGGATGAGCCTGTAACCCCCATTGATTCTAACCCTGACTTCATTAACTTATTCTCTTTAGATAAAGCTTCTTCATCAGATAACGGTTGAGATTCTCGGTGCATAGTCTGGTTGTTTACTTTTTTATTCAGCCATTTACCTTTTAAGCTTTCATCGTTAACAATGACTTGTCTTAAGGTTGCTTGAGAAACACCCATAACTTTAGCAGCTTGAGCTTGCACCCCATTACATTCCTCTAGAGCGGTGTTAGCTCTCTTCTTCCAGTCTTTATCGTACTTCTTTGCCACAGACTAAGCCCATTCCACTTTCATAGCTAAATCAAGATTTCCTATTTGGGTGTCTTGACCGTCTCCATTTTTATTATGACCCTGAACAAAACCTACACCAGCTAAAGCATCTTGAGATAGCTCAGGTATCTTAAAGAATTTTTGGTTATCTTTTAGTAAGCCTTCTTCGTCTACATACAGCATGTCTCCGTTATCAAGAGAACCTACCGCCTCTAGATACCCCCCCACTATACCTTGCATATCAGGTAAATGATCTTGAGTTATTTCTTTATCGTATATCTGTTGCTTGAATGGATCTATCACCACTACTTTAACCTGCTTCATTCAGAGTCCTCCTTTTTATAATCATAATCATCTTCATGCGGCTCACATTGATCCGACTTCTTAAGGTCTATTACTCTAGTCCCTTTTCCTAGCTTTAGTACCGACTCTTCAACCAACAAAACAGTCAAGCCGTCTTCTTCATACTCCCAAGGTAGACTTCCTTCTTCTAAGTTATTACTTTTTAAGACAGAGTCTATGTTGTTTTGTATCTGCTCAACCGAATCAGCATTAAGTTCAACGGTGCATGTTTTTAGTATAGGGGTTTCTATTTCTACTTTGTATTTTCTCATGTTTATTTATTAATTAATATTGATAACCTGCTTCTAATTTGCGACAGCATGAGTCGCACTTACTGTAGTGTGGCATCAGGTAAACTGTTTGGCCGCACATGGTACACTCTTTCTTCACACTCTCTTCTCTTACAATTCTCTGGTACTCCTTAGTCTCATCTTCATCACTGGTTTGCTCATCCCAAGGGCCGTAGTTGTCATCATCGTAACTCATACTGCTTCCTCCTTCATCTGCTTACACATTTCACCATGCACTTTCCCGCTTGCGTACCCTTGTAGCTCTGCCTCAAAGCCAAGACTATCTGCGCCACCTTGAATATTATTTGACCAATCACCCCAATCTTTCTCCGCATCTGATCTTGTTTCTGATCCATAAGTTTCTTTGAAACCGTCAATGAATTCCTCACATGCTTCATCATGCCAGTGGTTGTAAGTAACATTTTTCAATTCAGTTAGCAGCTCAACGCCTTTATGACCTTGGGTGTTATTCGATTTGATTCGATCTATAACTTCTGCTTTAGTCATCACATTAAAACTAGAGTAGTCTCGTCCTGCTCTGTCCAGTGCGTCATCGAAGTTTCGGTTTGATCCTTTGTAATCATCATCAACCCAATGATCTAACAATGCATCAATGACTTCTTCTTTACTGTCAAACACATGACTTACCTCTGGTCTTCCCTGATGTGGTACTCCCACTATTATGTATTCTTTATTCATTTTTTATTTTGCATTTAAGTAAACGTCTGTTGTTTTCACACTTGAATGGCCTAAGTCTTTAGCTATCTCCTCAACTTTTGCACCATTCATTTTCTTGTTCTTCGCATAATAAGATCGAAGCCCGTGAAAGCTTTTAGTATTTAAAGATTTACGACCAGTTTTTCTTGCGGTTACTTCACACAACCTTTTAAAACTTACACTTAACCCTGACCTTTTTTTTACATCTAGGTATCTTTTCCTTTCATTAGGGAATACGTATGTTGCATCTGACACTGGAAGATTACATAAGGAGTTAACTAATTTTTCTGGCACTTTAACACTGATACGTGTGTTACTCTTGTCAGTCCACACATTAACCTTGTTACCATCAAAACAATCCCATTCGATTGAACATATATCTCCCAACCTTAGACCTGTCTTAGTTGCTAAATGAATGGCAGTTTTCCAAAAAGCACTAGCCTCATTAAGTAAAGCTTTTATATCTTCATCATCCATAGATGCATGTGAAATTGTTTCTTTCTGTTTATGTTTCATTAAATCCATACGGATCATGCAGTTTTCTGCTGGCTTATGAAGCATCCATCCTTTATTGAAACAGAAGTTAAGAAAGTTTTTAACGGCTGCTCTCCTTACTCTTTTAGTGGAGGCTTTAATTTTTAGGTTATTATTTATCCACTCAAACACATCAGAATCTTCTATTGATTGTGGGGTTTTGTTTTCTAATTTCATTTCACTTGCCCACTTTCTAGTATAAGACACATGGTTGTCCGCTGTTCTTTTCACTAAGTTCTTACAAGCCCAAACAGAATACTTTTCAATAGCAAATCCTATGTTTATATCCTTGCCACACACTATTCTAGAAACCATATCTGAGGTTAGTCTAGTGACTTTAGAAATCCTCTCTATCTCTTCTGCCTTTGATCGTGCTGCTACTGCTTTAGCTTCCTTAAAACTATCACAACCTGTGTCCACTTGAACAGGCGATCCATCGTCAGCGTTAAAGCAAACGTGGTATGTATTATTTATTTTTTTAAGTTTCATATTTTACCTTGAAGTTCTAACTCGTTTAACTCCTCTCTAAGCTTTCTTTCTTTATCATCTGAAATTCTTTTCTTCAGCTTACTTACTTTATATTTGTAGTTCCCTAATGATTCTTTAGCTTTCTTCTGAACCTTAAGCTTGGCTTCGACATCTCTCATTGTTCTTAAGATTGACGTTAACGACCTTATTCGACCGTTAATGTACTTACTCGCTAACCTTAGAGCTTGTATTTCACCCGAATAACTTTCGATTCTTGTTCTCTGGTCGTTAAGTTTACGGTCGTAACTATCCATAAGAAGTTCTCCATATCCCTACAAGATGAGAGTAATAATTAACCCAGTCTTTATCTTTTCTCAGGTAATGGAAGGCTCCTCTCTTGTTTAGATACTGGGATAGTCTCTTCATGTGCAACGGGTTGGTGAAGTCCACACCGCAAGCGACAGTAAAGCCACGGACAGTGTAGACATCCACCCCTTCCCATGTTGTTGAGTGAGACAAACCTTCAACCATAGAGACAGGTAATCCTGAGCGATTCGCTATCTCTTCAGTAGTTAAAGGTCTAGTGCCATTACCGCTGCCTTTTTCCCTTGGCTTTCTAGCCATTAACCTGACCAAAACAGGGGGATATTTATCTATACGCTGATAGAACGCAGACATCTAGTGAACCTACAGTTAGGTAACACACAGGTCAATCGTAATTTTCTGCGAGTGTGCTATAACTTCTCCAGCTTTACCTTGATTAACCCTTTACCTAACGGTGATAGCTTATTAAATGCCGCTTTCGATAGGTCGATACCCCGATTCAAGTGCTTAGCTGGCCCACGATCATTGATCCTGACCACGACTGACTTACCATTGTATGACACACGGTAGCGTGTACCGAATGGCACGTCCCACATAGCAGCCGTCAACTCACTAGGGTTAAACGGTTCGCCTGATGCTGTAGCTTTCCCTCTGTACTTCTCTCCGTACCATGAGGCTACTGTTTGTTTGTCTTTACCTGTCACTAGAACAGTAGTTAGAAGGGCTGTTATTATTATTAGTATAGTTTTCATCTCTGAATAAAATCAGTTAATCTCTTGTTACTCCTATGCGCTTTTATATTTAAGCACAGTTGGCGTTTACAGAATGCTTCGTAGTCATCTAGGAATTTTTGAGACACGCTTGTAAACCTACCGGGCCTAAGTGTATCGCACATATCGCTAATGAACTGTTTAGTTTCTTTCTTATTATATATTTTACTCATTGTTTTTTATCTTTATTTTTGTAATGGATCGTGTATTTTAACATTAGAAATCAACTCATCAACCTCACTTGCTTGAGAATTTTTCATATTGCTTATCTGATCTAGTATTTCTTTCGTTGATTGAAGAACATAGAATGTTTCCTTTCTAGTAATAACCTTAGTAAAAACCTCCGGGTATCCTTCTTTATCTTTCTTCACTTTATTAATCACTCCTTCCCACTGTTTTTTATAGTAAGATTCAAATGATATTATGTGTTTTATGTTAACCGATATATCAGGGTTAACACCTGCGTCCGCTTCTTTTGTTAGTGTTATAAACATATTATTTTTTTGTAGTTGTTTAACTGTAAGGGTCTAGCTTAGGTTCAGGAATTAAGCCTACGCTATTAACCATGTCTGTTGGTACTCGAAATGTGGATTGTTTCTTAACCATAACACATGCTTTAATTGCGTCAGTCTCACACACGTTCCCTATGTTTGCTGCGACTAATGGCTCAACATCTATTTCAAAATAAGTAGAATGCCTGTGCCTGTTTAATGTAGCTCTTAAATATAAGAAGTTCATATTTTCTTTTGTCTTTTCTCTTATGGATTCAAGTCCGTGTGCGTCTATGATTCCTGAGAATGTCTTTAGTTTACTGTTCATGTTAATGACTTGTACCTTTTCGAGTGTGTCGAATCCGATTCCCATTCATCACTAACATATTTTTCCAGCACCTGTGAAGCAGCACTTTTTGTGGAAAAACTCAGTTCTGAGACCTTAATAAGTTCAGACACATAACAGTCCTGAATCTCGGTTACTGACTGGGATACTGAACTTATCGCATCAGTTAAGTTGTTCGCGTTATCTACAAGACATTTTATGTCATAAGCTTTTTGCTTTTCTGTTTTTATTTTCTTACTTTTTACTTTTTTATTATTACTTTTCATTGTTGTTACCTTTCTTTTGTTTACTGTTCACCCTTTATTTCCTTCCATGATTCTTCTATGTCTGCATCACTCATGTTGTCGAACCCTTCAAAACCTTCCCTCAGGATTCCTCTTATGCACTTGTCGTCTAGGTTCTCCCATGTGTGGTTAACAAGCATTTCCATCTTCTCTTCGATAGTCATTAATGTTCCTCCGGTATTATTAATACGTCACCTTCTTGCCAGAAATCCCACTCCCCTTCAGGGTGGTCAGTGAACTCTATCTTCTGTTTGATGAACGGCTTCTCATCACTGTCTGCTCTAGCAGTTAAGAAAGCGGAACCATCTTTTACCTTTAGACTCCATATCATCCACCCTTCGTGAATGTCTTTATACTTAGGCAGTTCCATTTGGTAGCTACCTACTGCATCTATCAGCCAATACGCCTCTGCTATTTCTGCATGAGCCTTCACTCCATCCGTATATTTCAATCCGAATAAGTGCTTCCAGTATTGGTCTGTTCCTAGTGTTCTGTTCTGCCTGTCATTACGCAGTTCAATTACTTTATCTTTCATATATTTTTAATGTGTTGTTTATGTATAGGTTATATAGTTTGTAGTATCTGTCGGCTATGCCTTGAACTTCACCGCTCTTAACAGCTAGACCCGATGGATATTTATCATACGGATATATGAAGTAAGCTAACGGCTTAATGTTTAAGATATATAAATGACAACAGATACGGTGGTGATTTTGTCCGTATAATCTGCCAACTAATACGACTGATTCAGGATAGTCTTTTAGTATTAAGCAAACAGATTGGTAGCTCTGTATGTGTGACAATATTAATCCTCATTACATTTTGGTAATTGAAATAACATCATCAACTTCACCCTCAACAAAGGGATAGCTATCAATGTGATTACCCCTTGGCCTGTCATGTTTTATTGATCTCATTGGTGCGACGTCTTTTAATGCAGCGCCACCCAACTCTAGCTTGCCTGAATCAACATCATCCCACAGCTTAGTAGCTACTCGCGAAACATCACTGACTCCATGATGGGTGATTGCATCTTTCAATAGTAGCCGATCAAATATTCTTTTAACCTGCTTCTCTGATTCTGCTTCTATTTTATAGCCATTCATTACTACGTGCTTAACTTCCACATAGTATTCTTGTTTTTCTTTATTATTTGTCATTATGTTTTTGTTTTTCTGTGTATTTATCTCCCTTTCTAAGGTTATCGAAAGCCCACAACGGCTGAAGGTTTGTATAGTGAAAGCACTTCTCCTGCTCTGACTCCTTGGTTAGATCGAATGATGCTATAGGTTTTATGTGGTCTAGGTGTATATATCCTTTCCCAGACATAAACACTTTCCATGACATTCCTTTGGTAAATCTTTTTTCTACATGTCTCTTCAGATCTTTTACAGAACAGCCAATAACATCTTCAATAGGCCTCCCTCTTTTTTTTCTAACCCTGCCCTTTACTTCATTCTTTAAAGCCTCCCTGACCCTGTGTTTTATTCTTCCTTGAAGATGATACTCTATATCCGTGCGTCTTCTTATCATCTCATACATAGACGCATTCTTTTTTCCTTTATCTGATATTGCATACTTTTCTTTACAGCACTTACTAGAGCAATACTTTGGAATGTTTCCTTGCTTATAGGATACGGTAAATTTCTTCCCGCATTTTTCAAACTCACATTTAAGCTTTAATATTTCAGCTATAAATACTGGTGTTTTTCCATTACTTGCCCTTACTGTTCTGTTGTGGTTCTCCCTTTGGCATTCTTTTTTAAGGCAGGTTTTTTGGTATAAAGGTTTGAATGTGTAGTATATCAAGCCGCAAACAGTACAGTTAGCTTTTGTTTTTTTCTTAAGATATTTGTTTCTAACTCCATTCCACCAACTTTTCTTAGCTGATTCTCTTCTTACCAAAGTCCTGCATTTATCAGAACAATAAGCAGCTTTGTGGAGGTGTTGTTTAAATTTTTTCCCGTTCCTTTCTACAATCTTCTCTGCAAGGAATGTTTTGTTGCAGACTTTGCATTTATGTTTGTGATCCATAACTTTCTATAATCCTGTCTGCGTCCCACCCTAACTTAAGCTTATCACTTACGTAGTCAGTTGGGATATTGTGTTCATCTGAGAAATGTTTTTGTGATACATATATCCTTTTAAGAGAGTGAAGTATTACAGGTTTTGTATTATCGTCAGACGCTGGCTTGTCAGGGAACCATGAGTATCCTTGCTGCACAAAAGAACTAGCTTCAGTGTAATTAGGTGGAACTTCGTAACCAAACGCTTGCTCAAGTGTCCATCCCTTTTTTATTCTAGATGTAACAGTTGGATACTTCGCGTACTTCTTAATAGGATTCTTATTTTCATAATCAAGCTTGTCTATCTTGCTCATTAACTCAGTTATACTTTGACCAGTAACTGTTATTCCATATAAGCAATTTAGTTTTAGCTCTTCCCCGTTCTTCCAAGACACTTTAGTTTTATTTTCATCCTCAGAATAAGTAGGCTCATTTACTTCGTGCGCTTGAGGGTTGCAGTTTGTTCCTGTAATAAGATCAAAGAGACTACAAATCTCATGCTCGCTCACCTTAAAGAACTCTCTCCTTCCATGTACTCTTCTACTTGCTAATGCTGAATGTATTTTTGATTCAACCAAAGCCGCATCTTCTACCTTCTTAGCGTGTATACACTCAAAAGGCGTTGGTACACCTGTGCTGTATAAATGTAGCATTCTTTGCGAAAGGTTTTTTGTTCTGCCTATCTTGATAAGATAAGGAATTGAAGGATTGATTAGTGCATATATTATTTCTTTCATAAATCTATAATTTTTATTTTCTCTGGGTCTATGCTTCCTGTTTTCTGATCTAAATTTCCTGTTGTTACAATACCCGGTGTTACATCAAAGTTGTTACCAGTCCAAGGCTTGTTCCTGATATCAAAGTTTTCTGTTCTTTTTATTTTAGTGTATGCTTTCTTTTTAGTTGCTGTAGTGTGTTTCTTTTTTCTTTGTTTGCTTTTTTGTTTCATGTTTATTTTCTTTTCTTTATTTTGTACTGCTGCATGAGTGGTTTTATATATTTGTGCTTATCTTTCCACGCATCAATGAATAATTCATTAGTTGAATCGTCAATGTAAACAGTCTTCTCCTGTTTTGTGTTTGGGTTTAGTGTAATGTAAACAACACTATCATTTCTTATATCTATTTTCATTCGTTTATTTTATATTCTAGGACAATAACTTTGAAGAAAGCCTTGCCATTATTTACTGGAACCTTCCAGCTTATCGGTTCATTTGTTTCCCTTGAGTAGTGAAGATAAAAACTTCCATCCTCTTTGGTTGCCATTACCCATCTATCAAAACTGTCGCTCACTAATAAAGCGATAGCCTTACCTTTTGGGTATTTAGTTGCTGTTATTGTTACACCTTTATCATAAGGGTTAATAACAAGTTTGGTATCTGCTTTTGCTGCTAAACAAAAAGCTAATATTATTATTATGTATTTCATTTTATTATTTTATATCCATGTGCATTATACTTACTTTGTTACGGTTAAGATTCTTCTCTCTTATTAACTTCATAGTTCTCAATACGATATTCTCTGAGTTAGATGTAATCACAAAAGGTTTAGTTGCTTTACCTTTAGATAAAATATCTAAGAATAGATTAGGTAATTCACATTGAGCAGAAGGATGCAGGTGAGCTTCAGGTAATTGCCAAAATATATTGGAACCGTTTTTCATAGCACTGATACACTCAAGAATGTTCATGTATAACTTTAAGTACCCGCCACTGAGGTAATTTATTTCTTTAAAGGATAAAGTTCTATTAGCTACGATGTTATTCAACATATTAAATGCGGTCTCCTGTTCTATTAATGGAACAAGTTTAGAATTCCAAACATGGCTATTACCTTTGTCATCTAAGTTGTTTAGATATTTATCGCCGTCACTAATACTTATGTAGCTATAGTTTAAAGGTAGGAAATTAAAATGCGTGGATATTCTTGGGCCATATATATACATAAGAGATGTGTCTTCATTGTAATCTAGGACACTGGTTTCTCCGCTGGCTTTATTGTATAGCACAACATTATTTTCTTCTTCGTTTACTGATCTGTATTGTAGGTCTTTCATATTATTGTTCCTTCTCCTTCACATGTCTTGCACTTAGGGTTGATAGGCCAACCATAATCAAAATCTAATTCATTACCCCACTCATCAAACTGAGGTTCACTCCAGCATTTCTCACAGCCATGAGTTGCCTTCCATATTTTATCAGCCTCTTTCTCTACCTTATCTAAAGCATCCCAGAATTCTTTTATCTTAAATGGATAGGTTAACTTGTGTGTCTCTGTACTCTCATCGCATCCCTCTACTATTGATCTGACCACAACACCCCGATCTTCCTTATAAAAAGAGGCTCCGCAATCTGTGTACTTGAATGTGCTTTTTTGCACATCAGCTTCATCCTTCTCGCCGAACCCTCTTGCCTTTAAGAATTCATCGAAGTTGTTTACTGTTTTGTTCATTCTAAAATTCATTTCATGTTTCCTGTTAATCGTTTCTTTAATATCTGTGTGATGTTCTGGGTACGCATTGCGCCCTGTTTGGCATCTGTAATAATGCCTTAATAATTTTAAATCTTCATAGCGTTTCGATCCCGTCTCGCAATATTCTAGGTCAAGCGTGGGTACTCTCTTGCACAACTGGGTGAATGATTCATCAGCGCAATACTGTTTAGTTAAAGCATCTGCGTAAGCAATTACTTTAGGTGGAAGAGGAAGCTTCGACCCTTTCCGTAGTTCTTTTATCTCTCTTGTTTTCATAATTTTTTATTTTTGCAGACGCCCTTATTCGGATACAATAAATCCCATCTTTTACGTTTCCACATCCAGCCAATTTCTTCGGCATTCCAAGCCTTGCATTTACACCAATCCATCTCGGACTCAACAAGAAGGGCGAACTTACCCCACAAATCCTCTGGGATGTGCCTGAACTTATCTCTCGTCCAGTAAGTCACGATCAGGTTATCGTCTGGTTTGTGGTTTTTCTTCAGTTGGTTTATAAGTTGTTCAACTTTCATATTAATCCTTTCTCATTTAATTGATATTGTTTTCCAGCGATTGACTTCCAAGATGCTTCACCTGCTTTAATCAATGCCTCTTCAGTTGCTTGTAGTTGCGAGTATATCTCTTCTGAATCATGGGTGCTTTGCATATCTACAAGGATCTTCTCTTTAGATTTCCATCTCTCTATTGCTTTATGTTTTATCCCGTATTCTTCAGCTCGTTCCACCACCCATAAAGCTTTTGCTAATGGTGAATCTCCACTGTCTTCGTTTATATATTCATTATAAGTTTTCATTATGGTTTGTGTATTAAGATTTTACCAACCTCTCTTGAGATAAGAGGTATCATGTTCTTATTATTTATTGCATCTACCTTGCCGTCGAAATACCCATCACGAATATGCCTGTATATACCGAACCCATAACACTCGTAACCTTTACGTAAACGGTACTCTTTTATTACGTTCCACCACCCATGTCCCTCTGTTATTCTTCCATCTGTTAAGACCACTTGGATCTTACGTTTCTCTTTACGTTTCATTAACGAAGGTAAACATTGCTGCATTGACAGGGGCAGGTCAGTCCCACCACCCATAGATATGTAAGCAACCTTTGTATCTTTGAGTTTATCATCCCAATCCTTAACAAGAACAGGGCTATCATCAAATGCTACTATCTGAAGAGGAACCCTAAGTCTTTCAAAGGCTGAACCTAAGGCAGTTGCTAATCCACAGGCTGTCTCCTGCCTACCTCCGTGACCACCCATAGAACCACTACCATCAATATGTAATTGTACTGCGGCATCCACTTTAGATCCGCGAATAGGAAGCTCTCTAACAGAGTCAAGGTTAGTCCCTCTCACTACATCTACTAATCTTTCAGGGTTAATGAACCCGTCATCTGTATCCTTCTTTGTCTTGTGCTTACGGTGAACACTTACCATCTGCCTGAACTTATTCATAAGCTGCGATATGTTTACTTGGTTTTCACATAACTCATACGGTTTACGGCAAACATTGTATTTGCTGTTTGTTATATGAGGGATGCCGTCTACTATTATATTGGTTGTGTTAACTTCACCTTCACCATTACCATTAACATTCTCTTTATCTTTAACCACGGGGTGAGCAACACCGTACATATTACACGCTGCATACCACACTATTTCTATATTATAACCGCCAGCTATTTGTGCTTGCTTTGACCTGTAGTATTGAATTGCTCTCTTGCCTTGTACTAAATCCCATACCTTGTTTAATGGCACAGGATTGCAAGGTCTTACTGGATCATTGCCGTGATTAAGTATCTTAACAATTTCTTTTCTAACTGGCTGAGAACATAGCAGTCTCTTTGTTAGTGCTTTTGTTTTATCATCTGGGCTTTGGATTAATGCTTGCCCTGCGTCATAGAACGAGCGTCCTTGTTCCACTTCTTGAGAGAACCTTAGTATTATCTCTACTGCTTGTGTTTTTGTTAGTCTATACATGATGTTATATTATTTCGATGTTACTGTCTTCTATTCTGGATTCGTTCACAGCATTTTCGTACTCGCTCTTAGGTAGGAAGTTAAAGAAAGACAAATGCCATGCCCTATTTCTATCAAGTCCCGGCAAATTAGGATTGTCTTTACCGTAAACATCTTTGCCTTGAATGTAGCGGCTGATCCTAACGGCTTGCCTCGTAGATGGAGCTTGGGAAACTGATCCTTTGTTAAGATACATATCCCTCAAAACAGTCATCACATTCACAATCAATCTTGACTCCGTAGAACTCAACCCGTCTTTTTCTAGGATACGAATCTCATCTGCCTTATCTAGGTATGTTGACTTAATGGATGAACACCTGTTAGTGAGGGCGTTGCTAGGCTTGTAACCTGAGTACAACCCAGTCTCATCAGTCAACGTGTTACCTGTTAGTGCTACCCAGAATCCGGGCTTAGACACGACACGCTCACCAGATGGTAACAGTAACTCACCGGGAAACTTATCCATCGTAGGGTTAAGCACTGACATCATCTCTTGAGGTGCTTGGTCTGCCTCATCACATATCAAAGGCAAGCCGTGTCTCATTGCGAAAGTAAGTAACCCATCAACATATACAGTCTTAGTTTGACCATTCTCTACAACAATCTCTTGCCTTGCTGTTAGGTCACTTAGCCTCATGCCATCTGCAAAGTTAATCTTGAGGTATCTCTTTCCCTTTGCGCGTAGCATTTGTTCTATAACGTATGTCTTACCTGCACCACTAGGCCCATCAATTATAATAGGTTGACCCATCTCGTAACTGTAATCTATCTCATCAACGATAGGGGTGCGTACAAAGTACGGGCAAGGTGATTGGATAGGTGGAAGTAATACTTTATCACCTGCACTTAAGTCCTTCTTAGCTTGAACTCCGAATGCACCTTGGATAACTGCATCTACAGCGAGCTTAACCTTCTCGTCATCCATCTTAGGGGGAGTACCATCAACGATTGCTTGAACTCTTTTCTCTATACCAAGCCGACCTTCCTTATCTTCAAGGGCATCTACAAATGCTGGCTTAAACTTTTCGTTGAACACTTGCACCGCAATGCCTTGAGAATCCTCATCACTACCAGACATTAGCTCTTGCATCTGCCTCATAGTTTGCTCCATCAATTGACTCTTAGTAGGTCTGGATGTAGAGTTAGGCGTTGTTGTTACCGTTGCCGTCTCTGGTTGGGATTCGTCCTGCTGGGGGCGGCTTTCTTCTTGGAACTTCTTAGCATTGGTTGCAGATGCATCTAAAGCGTCCCAGTTACTCTCAGACATAGCCTTAAGTAGCTCTGTGAAAATGCTTCTCTCTGCATGATGACCCGACACTTCTGCAAGTGCTGAATCAATAGTTGTGTAGTCACCTTTGGTGTTACCGACGATCTCCAGATAACGTAGCACTTTCTTTGCTGCTATCACATTAACCGTACCAAAGAGAACTTTAGTTGCTTCTCTGAGGGTCTCAATACTAGCGACCTTTCCTTCTGTATTTGTTTTAGTTGTCATACTATTCCTTTCGCAAATTGTAATGCCTCTGCTGTACTCATCTTATTATCTTTTGGTTTAACACTCTTCCTAAACTTTTTCTTGTTACCATACGGACGCCATACACCTTGGCATGAGTGATACCAAATTGCTGACGATCCATCTGGAAGTTCGTGTGCTGATTCTTTTTTCCTTCGCCAACCCCAGTTAATCATTGCATCAGAATCACTAGGTACTGGCCCCATACGAACCCAAACCCAATCACGCTCAGGCACAGCCTCAGTTAGCATTTGAGGTTCGTTGTTTTTTAACCACTCCAGCGCTTCTTCTTGCGTAGGTTTAGGTCGTTTTAGTTTTGTTGCTTTCATCGTTGCTATTATTTCCATTTATGTTTTTTATTTCTTCCTTTAACTTATCTATCGCCACGTTAAATTCATCAGCAGTCATGCAAGTATCATGCATTACTTCTTGTAAAAATAATTGGCCCTGTTTAATTTGTTTCGTTTCCGAATTCATCTTCATCCTCTCTGTAATCTGTCATTGATCTGTTTAAATCTTTTTCAGAATTGTAAAGGTACATAACCTCACCATCTGTATATACACTGATGTACCTGTAATACATCGTTAGAGTACTGACACCTACTTCCCAAATACCTTCAGAAGGTCTCAAAGTAATCGTGTACCATAGCAATACCCCTAAACTTCTAGGGATTAAGTACAGGTATATAATGGCTAAGTATTTTATAGTATTCATTTAATATAAACCTGCTTTAGAAAACTCTGTTACTATCTCGTCTACATGGTGACCTATATTTGGATACTCTTTAAGTAGATCCTTTAATGGAACGTCATGGTCATCGTGGTAGTTATCAAGTAACTCATTTGGAGTATAAGTTTCACCTTTGTATTTACCTTCCGTAATAATAACTACAAAGCTAGTAGTAAGATCATCACCTTCACCATCACTCCACCAATTAACATCTAGGTATTCATTCCAATACCCTTCAAAGGAATCTCCACCCGGCTCATTTACATTTGCTCTTCCATCATCTAGTAGTTCGCATAACTTCTTCCATCGTTGATTACTTTCATCAGACATTACGATCCTCCTTTGATAGCTGATTGTAAGGCATACCTAAAACCATTCCGCATTTAACATCAGAGTCTAGTTCAAGTACCATCTCGTACAAACCTCTGTCAGGGAATCCATCGCAATCATCGATTGACTTAGCTATGTATGATTTAACAGGGTCATAGTTAAGGTCATCTATCCTGACCCATTTCGACGTTGAGTTCTGCACGATAGGTTCGCGCTCTTCGCCTTGTTCATTAGCTAATTGAGTTAGCCGTGCCGTCTCTATATCTGCATCATTTGGTATCATATTGTTTTTTAATTCTTGTAATGCTTAGGGAGCTTCCAGTCCTTATTGGTTAATTCATTAGGCTTAATCTCAATGGTATTTTTGGCATCTTTCGCCACGTATTCAGCTACTACCCTGTTAATTGAAGCTATTGCAAAACATATGGCAGTTGATTTATCTGTGGATGGATTATCTTTCTCTTGATCATATAATAGTATTTGAGATGACAAGAGTTGAACCATAGGAGGCGTACTGTCTTTTGTTATATGTTCAATATTATTCAAGACATCAGCAACGCTTTCTATCTTGTCTCCCTCTTTATCTGGATCGTCTATAGTGAATTTCATTTGCTTAGGTATTCCACAATTTGAGGTAGGCAATAAAAGGCCCACATTAAGGGTATAAAAAAGGCCGCGAACAAAAAGCTGCGACCTATCTCCCACCATAATTCTTTATTTTTCATTTGTTAGATAACTCCTTCATTTTTTCTTCTATTATTTTTTCAAACTGTTCTAACACGCTTTGCTTATTACCCTTCAGGCTAAATGTAGCCTTTATCATAGAGTAAGCAGAACGTCCTCGCCTTTTGAGTCCAACAATCTCCAGCTTTAATGCGCTCTTTAAAACACATAGCTTTGCCAGTCCGATATTGTCTTCTCCTGTTATTATTGTAGCTTGCATAACACTATCCTATAAAATCTTGTGCATGTTGATTTTACTCAAACATAACGCCTTCCTGTATGCCTTCATTAGAATAACTAGTTTCTTTATCAGGCTTCCCAAAAACATCTTCTACTCTTCTCCTTAGCCTTTCGACAACATGATCTGGTATTTCAATGCCGGTATCTTCAGGAACACATCCGCATTCAAAGTCCAGTAAATCGGTTACTGAAGCCCAGCTAGACAATGCTTCATCATCTTCTAGATCATCCGCAAATCTCTTAAGGGTTGTTTGTATGCTCTTAAGTAGGCTTATATCTACACTTATTGTTTTCTGTTTCATAAATCTTTTTTCATTTGCATAAGCTTATTAATCTTCATTTGATCCAAAGCTGTACCCAATAAAAAGGCGTTAGCTTTTAAGCACTGACACAGTAACTCTTTAATAGCTGCGTTTCCGTCCATTTTATCAAACTCAGTTGGATCTTTAGCAAAGTTTTCTAGATCCTCTTTCACATGGGTAATTAATTTTTCAACTGTCATTTTTATATTTGGTTAAGTGAGAACATGTACAGCTCTCAGGGGATACCACCCTTGTTATGAATGGTATCAATCTGAAGGCTATATATCGAAAAGCACGGACGTAAATACCTTGCTGGATGTATGGCTATCCAAAGGCTGCTTATCTAACACAGCTTCAGCATCAACATGCATACGCCTACGCTGGGCAATCTTAGATCTACGTTCACCTTTTGGAGTTCGTGATAACTTGATACCCACAGATTTCAGGTCTGACTGTAAGTGCGCTGCTTTCTTGCAACGGTCTTCATAGTCAAGATACGGCTCTCTACTTGTAATAAGGTCAAGAGCTGAACGAAACGCTTGCGAGTATCTACGTATTCTTTTTTTGTTTTTCATGGCTATAATGAGTTAAGGACTCAAGTGGCAGCTCGCAGTAACCCACGAGCCACCCGTTTGAAGCCTTATTAATGCTTGTTGTTCTGTAACTTGATGCTTTCGAGAGCAGCCTCAAAAGTCATTTCAGTACCAATCGCCTTAAGAGCTTGTTGCATTGACAAGGCAGCATTGACATCCGCTTTATCTTGCAACTGCTTCTTGATGCTTGACGGACTAGAAGCAACCGCTTTGAAGCGTAAGGTCGCACCAGTTTCATTTTTGTTTACGTCACCATTCTCAGGCATCATACCCTTATCGAAACAATATTCGACAAAAGCACTCACTAGGAGACGCTTCTTAGCATTACTGTCATTCCAGACACCTGCTACTCTGTTTGTTAATTCGTTGCCCTTGTAGCCTTGCAGCTTAAGAGCTTTACGAAGGTTAGATTTACTCTCTACCGGATTACCGTTCTCATCCGTTTGGAATTGAAAACGAGTACCCATATCACGACCCTTTGGAGAAACGCGATTGATACATGTAGGTAGAACGCTTTGCTGATCAGTAACGACAGCAACCTCTGTTGTGTTTGAATATTGATTATCCATGACAAAATTTATGTTCGTTAGTAGAAAGCCCTAACACCACGACAAGGTGAACACTTGTTAAGGAATACGAGACCACCGGATAACGCTTAAGACTCAAAACGAGTCACGCTAAACGGTTATGGTCTCAGGGAAAAAAAACACTAATTCGATCTTGATTGCTTGTTGATCGCTTGCCAAAACGATTGCAACCCACTCTTTAACCTGAGGACTAGGATCTAAACGATTACCTCCATCGTGAGGGGAACCTAGCGAGAATGCGACGGCTAACCGCGCCCCCAAATCTGTGAATCCGTTAGGATACGAGGGGACTAATATTGCGCTTTGTAATTCCCCCGATTTGCTTTCGGTGAGTAGTCCGGGCGGTAACAGCGAACGCCCAACCTAGAGTAACCAAGGTCACGGTTAGAGGTTTTTTCAGCTACCCCTGCCAGACTGAAATTCGTAGTGAACCAATCGAACTAACACCCCACTAGAAAGACTTGTGCATGTTACCTAAATCCTGTTAGGTATCTTTTCTGAAAGTTCAAAAGGGGGGCGGGGGTGGGAAACGCAAAAGCTCTGCTATATATATATACCTCTCTCTTCTCAACTTTCTGGCTTTTCGCGAAATGAAAGGACTGCTGTTTTTTTGCAGGGTGTTAACGCTTTATTCCTTAGTGTTTTGTGGTAGGACTGCTGTTAAAGTGTAGCGTTTCACTATTTGGTTCAGAAGAGGGAGCAGTACATCCTGTGTATCATTAGTTTCTGAGTCTCCTGTGTATCTGTGTATCTGTGTTACCTCTCGCTTAATGTTTACATGGGCGGGTATTGGAAGTGTGAAGGGTACAAAACTCCCCCGGATAAGAGGAGTGATGTTGCAGTTGGCGGTTTACTGTTTGTTTGGGCCAACACTTACCTTGGGTTGTGATCCCGGCGTATGGTTATTCTGTAACGCCTTGGGGTAAGTCACTCGGTCAATTAAGACCAACAACGGTCGTAGCTATGCATTTGCTTTATCGCTACCCATCATATTGTTGTTTTACGAGTTCTAGCATTAACCTCCTACGAGTGGCTGTCGTTGTCCGATCTGCCCTAGTCTAACTCGGTTCCGTGTCATCACACTTTCGGAACGATATGACTTGGTGAAGGATATTTGGGTGGTTAGCCTTCGTCAACTAGCAATGTTAGGTAACTTTAGAATATTAGGATTTAAGGTAAAAAGGTACAAGGAATGGTTGAATGTCTTGAAGGAGGAAAGCTCTAAGCTTAGTATAAGTGACTGGTGGAGGTTAGTGTTACTAGCCTTGAAAGGGATTTATCATAAAAGGGAGAAAGGGGTCGGGTTCTCCAGTAAACTCAGGAAGTGTCATAAGTGCGCTTTATATGACGCTAGTAAGAATAAGTGTCGCCCATACGACGGCAGTGACTTGGGTTGTGGTTGTTATATGCCGTTTAAGATTGCTCTAGATGGGGGCTGTTGGGCTGACGAGAATGAGATAAAAGAAGAAAGTGTTGGTTGGAGTGGGGTAAAGTAGTTAAGATTAGCTACCTATGATCGAACTCATTAAGAACCTACAGGATGCGCTTCAGAAGATGGAAGAAGAAGGTAATATAAAAGGAATAGCTATATTACGAAAAGCGATCCAACAGGCTCAAAATGCTAGTTTAACCCAGAAACGCGAATAGCTTCTCCTTTAGCCCATTCTTCCACTAGGTTTTTAGATTTTTGTCCCATATCTCGGACACTTGCGCCGCTCACTGTTACAGGGCTGACGTTAATAGTGTCCCTTTCTCTTTTTACGTCCATTGAAAAAGCTATTCCTTCTTCCATTATTAGGTAGCATTTATGGTTTTTATCCTGTGAATTCATTTTTTCCTCTTTCTTTTAATTTACTTCCAGCTCTAAAGGAAACAATTATTCCATCTCCGTAAGGGCTTTTCTTTTTTATCATGCGCCAAGATCCGAATCCGTCAAATCTTACCCGGCAACCTTGAATAAGCGACTGTGTTATCATGTCTAATGTTTGATTTATTACTATCCTTATGTCTTCTCTGCCTAAATTCCCACCTTTTAAGGATTCTGTCACAGCTTTAATCACTTCTGTTTTGGAAATTCTTATCTCACTATTCTGTATTTTCTTGATTTTAAAGCTTTCAGCATCTCCGGCTTTAAACGGCCTATGCCTATCATTGCTGTTTTGCATTGGTACTCAGTTGCTTTTGGATCTCTTAAGACTTTATTTGCGTATGCTTCCCAGTATTTTAATTTCTCTTCTCTATCAATCCAATAACTCATTTAGCTTTTTTCATTGCCCTGAACACTCGACTAAAGAAGGAGCGTCTAGGCATCCAATCTTCAGGGTTCCGACTTGCTCTGTATTTAGCTCTCTCAAGTTCTGTTTCAGTAAACATAAATCGCTCGTCCTCGTTGTTGTCTTCAAGCACAGTGAAGTAATAATTAGCATTAGCGCCTACTTTCCTTTTACTGTTCTCGACCAGTTTTAGTTCTCCTTTATCTATTGACATAAATTAATTATCTTCTTGGTTGCCTATCTCACCCGGTCGGGGGGTTCTTATTCCTTCTGTTTCCGTTAAAACTTTTTCAGCCCAGTAAACATCAGGCATACATTCCCTGCATAAATATCCACCTGTTGATGTGTCCCTGAAATAAACCATTACTTCTTCATTACACCCCCAGCATACTCGGTTGAAGGATTCGTTTTTTGGTAAAAGAAATATACTGGATTTATTTAGGCTCATATTCCCCATCAAAATTCTCTTTTGCCAATTCGGTAAAGCCCTTCTTTTCGCAACCTTTGAGCCAAGTAAGTTCGCCAATAACACCTGAAATACAATCAAGGTCTTTGACATTAATGAGAGCTGTTTTTTTTCCTGTACTAATACGAACATGGGTAGCTCCCCTTGGCTTATTAAGTTTACTCATTATTCATCTTCCCAATCACCTCTATGAAGAAGCAATCCGATCATAGCGTAGTTAGCTAAATCCCTGTATGTATCTTCTAATGATTCATGGTTTATGTTACCGCCTTTTTCGAGGAGATGTTTTAGCCTACAAATTTTATCCTGACATCTAACAGCTATGCCCATCTCTCCTGAGTACAGAATATTATTAGGGCCATAGTCCTGTTGTTTATCGTCGGCTAATTTTACATTTTCCAATGCAATCTTTAGTAGTTTTTTACCTTGAGATGTTTGTAGATTCAGTTCTTTATTATCTGTTGTTACTTTCATGGTATATCTTCCTCTGAGAACCTACTTATAGGCTCAAACCTTGACTCATCCTTTTTAAATAACAGTTCAAAGTTCCCAGTTGATCCATATCTGTTTTTGACTATAGCGGCCTCAATGATTGAGTGGTCAATGCTTGGTCTTTTGGTTTCATCCGGTTCCCATAATGCTATGATTGCGTCTGCGTCCTGTTCTATTTGCCCGGATTCACGGAGATCACTTGCTTTCGGTCGCCTATCAGACTTCTCAGTGTCCCTGTTTAACTGGGCTAATGCTATTACTGGCAAGTTTAACTCCTTTGACATGTTCTTTAGCCCACTACTAATAGCTCCAACTCTCTCATATCCCTTCTCATTAGAGTTTTTGTTCTTGTCTGAAGATAGTAATTGAAGGTAATCCACTATAATAGCCTTTATTCCTTTGATTTTCTTCATTCTCCTAGCTATTGCCCTTATCTTACTAACGGTCATATCGGAATCATCACGGATATAGATGGGCCACTTCATCATTTCACTGACTCTTGTGCTAATTTTGGGGAACTGTGACTGCGATAGTGTCTTAGGTGTCATTAGATCCCTGCTATTTATGCGTGTTTCTGCTGATAACATACGCATATTCAACTGATCTACAGTCATTTCAGCGGAAAAAACAAGGGTCGGTGTACCTTTTGTTACCAGATTACGCGCAAAACACTGTGCTAATGTGGTCTTCCCTGCCCCCGGACGACCGCACACAACGTACATTTTACCCTCTTCAAACCCTTTAATCATGCGATCTAGCTCATCAAACCCTGTTGATACACCAAATTGCTTACCGTGATACTGAACATCCTCTATTAACTGCAAAACCCTAACCATATCTTGCTGACGGGTGGACTCTTTATCCTCAACTTTTTTTGAATCCAATATCTCAGCCTCGAACTTACCAGTTATCTCATCAGGCTCTAAGGTTGGGTCATCTAAAGCCAGACTCAGACGTGCTATCTTTTCCCTGTAAATGCGCCTTAGAGCGTCTTTTCTTAAAGTTGGTAGCCAGTACCCCAGATTGGCAGAAGTAGGGGCTATATCCTCACAGGAGATCAAGTGTGCAATTATAGATATATCTTGACCATCTTCTGTTAATCTATGTGATATGGTTGATGTATCAATTGGCTTGTTCTCGTCGTTTAATTTATTAATACAACCCCATATTATCCTGTTTTGATCATGGCTAAAGTATTCTTCATTAACACCTTCAGACAAACATTCATCCAATGCTCCTAAACTAACGCAACCGATAACCCCTTTCTCTGCTTCAATGCTCATATATTTTTTTATTTTGTTTTTTTGTATCGCACTCACATTCATCTGCTCCTTCAGAACAAATAGGACATTCCCACTTTGGGATTTCTAACTCATCATTATCATAGTCTCTATCTATCATTTTAAAGCCACTATCTTCTGCTTAATTGCTTGCCACTTCTCTGGCTCCCTCTCGTACTTCAACTCTTCTTTTAATTTTGTAAGTATCTTATCCTTGTCATCTGAGTTAACCCATTCATCTGGGTCGTCCATGTACCGCCCTTGATTAAACCAAGTGCTTGGGTGAGGTATGAACTGCCTATCCTTAAATTCAGTAATCTCAGCGTACTGCTTTGTGCGGGACATTAACTTATTAAATCCAACTTTCTTAATGGCTGAAATAATTTTTTTGATTGCCGCATCCCTTCCAACTTGCCTTGGGTATTCTTTGAAAATCGATCCTGCTAGTTTCTCATATTCCACTATGGAGATTCTTTGATGTTTACTTGATGGTTCAGATGGCTGTAACTCTCCGTTACTTAGCTGTAACTCTTGGTTACTCGTGTGTAACTCTCCGTTACACTTAACACTGTCACTCTCCGTTACAATTCTGTCACTCTCCGTTACAGTTTTAATAATCATACGTTTACCTTCTTTAGTTATTATCCCCGCCTTCACAAAATTACCGATCTTCTCATTAACAGTTTTTCGACTACAGCCAGACTTCCTAGCTACATACCCTTGAGAAGGCCAGCATACTCCTTGATCATCTGCATGGTCAGCAAGTGTTAGTAAGACAAGTTTTTCTATGGGCTTGATGTCCATTTCCCATACTTCTGACATTAACCGGATACTCATTTTACGTTAATATTTTCTTTCCATGTTTTTAAAAAATCCTCTGGCGTTAACCCGCTCTTTCGGAAACTCTTTATCATTGAACTATCTTTAGGCTCCGGGGTGAACTTACCTTTAAGAACTTTAAGTTTAATTTTGTATGTTAAATCCTTGTTCATTCTGATTCTTTACGTCTCCCTTCCCAAGCGTCGAGAAGACTTCTTTGTTGTTTATCACTTAATCTCATATATTCGCTTGTAGTAGCTTTAACGATGTCACTGAAACAAACCCCATGTTTTTTTGCGTTTTCAAATAATGCTTCTTTTTTATCTTTGAAAATATACACATTGACGTGACGTTTATCTGGGTGTCTTTGGTTTGACATTTATTTAGATTCCTCTCCTAGTTCGACTTTGTTTATTAAAGCCTTTTGTTTTTTTGGGTTTAAATCACTGAAACTCATTACCGATGCGCGGATTATATTAGACTGATTACTATTATGTTCTTCGGCTAATCTTTCCAATTCACACTTTTCCCAATCCCACATATATCCTGCACATATTTTTTTATCTGGATGTCTCTGACTTGGCATTATTCTTTATCCTCCCCTGATTCCTCATCATCATCATTTGCGCCACCAAGATTAGTTGCAAACCCTCTACCTAAATTAAACTCCTCCATAATTTTGTAACCAGTAGTTTGCCCTACAACTTTGTTGAGTTGCTTGTATAAATTTTTAGGCTGAGTGGGATCTGCCATCCTTGCACATAACCCAAGAGCTAGACCAACGATAGCTTGCGTTACAAACTTATCTCCGAGCCTCATGTCAGATTGTTCAAGCCCAATCATTACACTGTTGTTGTTAGCCGCAGCCGCCGCGATAGCTAATGCATTGTATTTATCCTTCAGCTTCTCACTTTTAAGAGCTTGAAGAATCAGTTCATCCGTTAATTCTATTTTATTACTCATCTTCTATATTTGAAATCCACATTTTTATTGTTTCAAGTTCCTGCATAAGCTGATCAGGAGATATGCTTCCCAAATTAATCTGTATATCTTCGATTGCTTTTTTGATAATCTCTAAATGAGATTGCTCGAAATCACCTTCACGTTGTTCTTTTTTATCCATACTTGCCTCTCGTTGTAATCCATTTTATTAAGAGCGTCTTGAACCATAGCTTTTGCTAAGGATTGTTTTATTTGTACTAACGCAACCTTTTCTCTTTGATTAGGTATATTGTAATCTATTACTACTTCAAATTTCATAGTTTTTCAAAAAAGGTAGTGAGTGTTTCAAATGGGCTAAAAAATACTAAAAACCCCTGTGCTAGGTTCTCCCTAACCACCATGCCCACCACCCAAATGGTCTCCTCTTAACATTCTGAACCAGTCTCTAGCTGGCATTGTTACTATCCAATCGTAATGATCTCGGTGTAGGGGGCAGACAGCCATCATGCCAACCGCCTTATCTCGCTCTGCCTGAGCAATAGCCCCCCACACGTCGATTCTTTTCCCTGATTTAACCTCGAAATGTATTCTCTCAAGCTCCGGGTCTCCTGTCTGAATATCTGGGGAGTCTGGGCCACCCGCGAATTGACATCCACGAATAGTATTTGTGTATCCTTCTCCCCTGCATATTGCAGCCCAAGCACGTTCATTTCTCGCGCCCTTTGCTCTTGAGTTCACAGCCATTAGAATCCGAGGTCGTCTTGGGTTTTCTCTTTTTTAGCAGCTCCTCCTGAACCACCATTGTTGTTACCGCCATCACTAATAAATTTATAATTCTCTAGAGTGACAACGAGCTTGTTTCTTTTCTCTCCATTGGATTCCCAACTCTCTCCAGTTAATCGCCCCTCTATAAAAATAGGGCTACCTTTCTGAAGGTACTTAACGATGTTTTCGCCTGACTTACCCCATGCCTTTATATCAAGAAATGTTGCCTCTTCTTTTTTTTCATCGTTTGTTGTGAAAACTCGATTGGTTACAAAACCAATATTTGTAACACTGTTTCCGTTTGGGAGTTGCTTTAACTCAGGGTCGCGTGTTAAGCGCCCTGCCACCATAACCTTATTAAGATTCATACTCATAATATTGTATTGCTTATTTGTCTTCTACCATAGCAACAGTATCTCTGCTGCGTGTGATAAATTCTTCAACAGGTAAATCATCATCATAATGTTCACCCCAAATTTTTCTCAATTTACTTATATTCATTGTGCAGCATTCTAAAAACTTTTCACTTCCCATTTTGGAATATAATTCTTCATGTGCTTGTTTAATGTTTATAGCTTCACGACCTGATCTTTTTTGAAGCCTCCAGCCTTCAAGCTGTTTCCCGTCTTGCAGTTGTTTCTTTGCTTCCTTCTCAACGGCTTCAACCCACACCTTGTATCGCCTAGCAATGTGCAAAGCTTCTGCGAGTTCTTCTGGGTTGTTTAAATTAAAATCTTTCATATCTTCTTCATCTATATCTTCTGTCAACGCTTTACATGTAAGGGCATGTTTGCACCACTTACAAAAACAACACGCACTTGGTTCTGATTTTTCATCAAGGTGTGCATCAAGTATTCCATGAACTAATTTTCTAGCCTCATCTAATGTTATTTTGTAATAGCGATGATACTGGGAGTCAATATACAGTTCGTGACACCATGCAAAATCCCTAAAAGTATCTTCCATATAAGCTAAAGCATAACCAGCTAACTGAGCCTTGTATCCCGGCTTAGAAGCGATTCCACCTGATTTGAGATCGAACACATGATCCCCACTAACTAAATCAGCGTAACCAAAATACTTACCTTTTAGCTCTAATCTAGGTTCAACCTGAACAAGAGCTTCACCACCAATAACTTGATGTACGGTCTCGATAGCCCAGTCTATTAATCGCTCATCACTTATTGCTTTATACGCCATCTTTTTCTTACTGCTTTCTCAAAACATTCGTGGAGGTAAGTCCCTCTTGTTGCAGCCGAACTAGTGTTGCCATCATTTTCAAACCTTGGGCATTGTTCCCATTTAGGGAAATTAGAAGGGCTTTGAGGATGGTGTCCACGGGCGTTGTGATCAGGCTGCGATTGCTTCGACGAATCCTTTTGGGTTTTGCTTTGCTCTTCCATAAACTTCATCTAATTTTTCAGCAGTTGCTTGCTTCCATGATTGACCACTCTTAACCCAGCCTCGCTTACTAAAAAACTGAGTTACGACTTTGTCAGTTAATTTGTTTTCGTTAATAAGCTTAATAAGAGGGTGTCCTTCTTTTGGCTCATCTAAATCTTTTTGTCTTTCTTGAGCGACTTCCATCTCCTCGCGAGATGCTCTAGGGACATTAGGATCTTGAAATCGAGAGTTGGCAATCGCTCTACCAATTGCACTCGTTTCGCAAACCTCAACCCAGTTTGTTCTGTTAGCCTGATTGTCCTTACCTTTCCAATCCATTGCATGTCCAGTTGCGATTAAAATATCCCCTTCAAATAGTGACGCCTTATATACAACTCGTTCCCAATTTTCTGAGTGATCTATAATTTCAGTAACAATTCTGCCACCTTTAGTTGATTGCCAGAACCTTGGCAAGCGATCCTTAACCTCTTCGTAATTATCTAATCGTCCCATTTTATTATTAATTAATTTTTAGTTTTAGAGTTAACATTAGCAGCCTCCTCCTCTTCAATATCGCATCTCCACCAGCAGCGAACCGCTGACCTTAGAAAGTTAGAAATACTACCTTCTCGCTTTGCACCTAATCTAACTAGATTGTCGGTCTCTTCATCAAACCGAACAGCTCTTATTTTTAGTTGCAAATCTTGTTTGTCACTCACGAAAGGAAGTTAATAGAAAGGAAACATAATGTCAAACAGTTTTGTAAAACAATTATTTTATCTTGTCTAGCAAGCACCACTTATCTTCGTATTGTTTATATTTGTTGTTACCCTCTCCTATTTTAACTGTTCTGGTTGTAACTCTATTAAACGGTACTATCCAGTATCGGTATGTGGGGGATAACGCAACTAATATGAAGAAATCACAGTCATTATTATTATATCTAATTCTTCCACTCCTACCTCTAGAGCAAGCGAATTGAAAATATTGTCCCGGTCTGCTTTTAGGTTTTGCAGGGGCTGTGGTGCTTTTTATTTGAATACGGAGAATGACGCCTTTTTTATCAGCGACAAGATCATAGTGGTGGTTATGTCCAAACGGGAATGAAATCTCCCAACCGTGTGCAACTAATTGCTCTCCCACCAACAACTCGCCACGGTCTCCCATGCAGTGCATCCATAGTTTACTCCCTGCGAATTAGCTCCCCTTCCAGATTCGCAATAGTTTCCAGAGCATCTCTAACGAAACCCTCTGCCTGTGGTGACGCTAGAGTGGCGTCTTCAAAACCTTGTGCATGGTTATTTATCAGTCGATTGACGTTGTCGTGCCTCGGATTGTTTGTTACGCACCCGCTCAATGGCAGAATTAATATCCCGCTTACTATTAACAACGTGTGCGTCAGCCTTGGCATTTTTCAACGCTTTAATAACAAACTCTAGTATTTTCCCTAGAGCTGATGACCTGATAAGGGCAAACAACCAGCCCATTAAAGTTTCTTTTCAACCTTGGATACACTGTGACGGACAAAAATTGCCAGCACGGATGTGATACCAACATTAATAGCTGCACCAATTTCTAGATCACCTGTTAGGTATCCTGATACAGCGCCAATTAGGCCAGTAACTCCAGCCCAGAATGTTTTACTTTTAATCATGTTAATTTATTTGTCTTTATTTTTCAAACGGCTACATCTCATTATAATATAAATAAGAGTTGCGAGCGAAACTAGGCATTTGAGAATTAAATCAAGATCAGTTAAAAACCAATTCCCAACCCCTAGAACGCTGGCAAAACCCACTTTTATATCATCAAGAATCTGCACCGTCTGGCATTTCGATAGTCGGTTTTTCCTCGTTATTATCTTCGCTTTGCTGTGGAGCAACGTCTAAACCGAAATGTTTAGCTAGTATTTGAATAGCCGCATCTCTCTGTCTCCCCGAAGGGCCGTCAACCATTGCTCTGTCTGCGATCTGCGCGAGGACTTGAACCGCCGTTTTAACTTGTTCTGAATTTTCCATTTGTTGTTACCAAACGGTGATATTTTACAGTAATTGATATTGAAAGGTCAAGCTTACCCTTCACCCTCAGTGTCTTCCCCATCATCATCCACTTCTTCCACATCAACAACTGGCTCAGGAGCAGGTATTGGCTCAGGTTCAGGCTCAGGTGCTGGTTCAACAGTAGTATCAACAGTAATCTCTGGAGACTCAAAGTCCTCCACGTTTTTAGGTTGAGCTTTCTGAGCTTCAATCTGAGAATCTAGAGAAGCAATCCACTTGTTGTCAGCAGCGAACTGTGACACTAGAGCGTTTGCCTGTTCTTTAAACTCATCTAGTTGAGGCATACTGTCCATTGGATATTGGTATACCCCGTCAATGTATGAACTGTTCCCGTCGGGGTCTGTTGCTGTTAGTCCTATGACCACCTCGCATACGCAGCTAGGGTCATCCGATTTGTGGCGCGGCTCTAGCCTCACGCATTTATATATATTAGACATTTATTTTCCTACTTTCTTGAGTGCAGCTTTGTGTGATTCACCAAATGTTTTACCCTGTTTCATCATCGTTTTCATAGCACTCATGTGTTTTGCCGAGTGATGTTCAGAGTGACGAGCGAGAGTATCTGTTTGTCGTTTCGTTAACTGCTTCATTAATAATTTTTTTTTGTACCAGTTTTTTTACTGTTAGGTTTAGGTTTTGAACTAATTTTTTTAGGCGACTTGGCCTTACTTCCGCTCATTACTTTACTATAGTTTGGCATATTATTTTGCTTGTGTGTCAACTGGTTCCAAAGTGGATGCCAGCATTTGTGTAAATCTTGCAAGTCCTTCTGCTGGAGCATTTTGCGTAGCTTGAACGTCAATAGAATAACGCGCAGAGAAGTCTGTTTCCCTAGTATTTTCTGATTTAGTGGTGACACTACCTGTGTGTGAATTTGAATGAGATCCACCTGCCTCAAAGCCCACTCCCCAGAAATGTCCACTTACAGAAGCGTGTCCTTCGGTCTTGGATTCATCTGTCTGCGTATTCTCTGATGACTCAGTGTTGGATGAATGGCTCTTAACCTCCATATCAAAATGAACTTTCACATCAGAGATACTCAAGTTAGGTATCGTTACCATAGTCAATAAAGGCATTTTCACCATTTGTTTTAATGGTTTGGTTTGCCCTTTAACAAGCCGTTCAACCTCTACGTCAACGGTACGGGTTCTGGTTTTCTTTGGATCATCTGGATCAGGCTCAAACCCAATCTGAGAAACAAAGTCTAGTGTTACGCCAGCTAATTTCTTCTGGCCTTTTGCTGCGCTAACCAATGGGTCAACGATTAACTCCGAGATCGGTAAACCTTGGAAGTCCTTTAATTGTGCGTCATCTGCTCCTGCCATAATATTATATTGTAGGTATTAATTTAACTAGGTTATCTCCAACTCTCGCCATACCTTCAGCCTGACTTGTGCTGGAAAATTTTATCTTTACGTTAGCCATTTTAGATTTTCTTAGTTTACCTAAACAACCAATGGCCTTCTCTCCGTCATGGTCAAGGTTTACCTCTAGGTCTACCTCGC
>WLWH01000114.1_pt1 | contig 64272 bp, 80 predicted proteins | sample 6712741 | NCBI WGS metagenome assembly WLWH01 (sample SAMN12718694, study PRJNA515312) | sponge metagenome | isolation source: marine sponge | host: Mycale hentscheli | place: New Zealand: South Island, Marlborough, Capsize Point | collected 2003-05-01 | reverse complement strand
TTTGAGGGTGGGGGTCTTTTTTTTGGTTGTTTTCTGTGGTTGTTTTGGCTTTTACTTTTTGCCCTGGTTGGCTGTTGGTGTTGGCTGGTTGTGTGTTTGGTTGGGGTGTTTTGGTTGCTGTGTTTGTGTGTCTTCCTGGCTTAGCTTGTTCCATTCTGCACACCTTCCCCCAGTCCTGGAGTTGGTCGCACTCCTTCCCCTCGTGCGTAATCCCTGAGCCATTGCCGGACAACGTAAACAAAACCAAACGAAGTAAACCGGTGTAAATACTTGATTATCAGGGAGTTATTAACAATAACATATAAACTTATTAACAATATAAATATTTGTTGATTTATGCTTGTTTATTAAAAAAGTTTTACTATCTTTGTACAAAGTTTTAAATAAGTTATACTCGGTAATATTACCACAGAACTAAATTTTATATATGAAAACATTACTAAACAAACAACAACAAATTAATTACTTAGATGAGAACTGGAGGAACAAAACCCAAGTTTTCAAATGGACTACAAGCCAGGCGAGAGATACTTACGGCTATAATATTTGTAGTCTCAGAGATGCAAGAGACAACAAAATTTCTTCAACTTGTGGAGGTGGTTATGATATGCAAGGCAAAGCATTTGGCGAGTTTATCAATCAGACATTTCCGGAAGAGTTAAAACGTATTAATTCGGCAGATTTTTATGGGCTGACTCATTACAACCGAAAAACCCGAAAAATGCAAAAATTCGGCTCTAAACATACAAATTCGTATGTTGATGGGGCTTGTGGTTTTAATTGTATGCAAAAAATCATTGCAAAAATTGGCTTTGATTATAAATTTATCACAGAAAATAAGACCTCTAAAATATACGTTTTAGAGCCATTACCACGAGGACATTATTACAGAAGAATACGCAGTTAAATAGTTGTTCTGAGGAGCCCTAAATGGGCGAAATACTGGAGTTTCTCCAGTATCAACAACACCGGCAATAATGCCCCAAAACTAATACAAACATATGAATCAATTAGAAAAATTTATCCAAACAGAAATACAAGACACAAAAAAGTATTTTGAAAATAATGAACACCTGGAACAAGTTTCAAAAGAACTTGAAGCAGATGGATTTACAATGAGGGCTTTTGATGTTGGATATATCAAAGCAATGGAATCAATATTAAGAGAATTAACTAAAATTAAATAAATGGAAAACCTAAATTTTTTAAATCATAATAACAACTCTATTCTGTACCGAACACAGAGAGAAGAGACAATATTAAAACTTTATTATCTTATGCCTTATCAAGCCATGATGAACATATTAAAAGCTGAAAATATACGACCTATGGAACAATGCGAGATTGTATATGATACAGCTAAAGACTGGGTTAAACTGGTAATTAAAAACGATTATTCCGTTTTTGATGTTGTCCACGATTTTACAAACCTGGCTAAAGAAGAGCCATTCTTTGTACCACGTATAATGACAATAAGACCTGTTGTACCACGTAAAAGTTAAAGACTTGTTTGTTTCTGTGAATCCCTCAATATGAAAATATTGGGGTTTTCGCAGTAGAAGACAATAATGTCATAACAAACATAAAAAAAATGAAAATACAACATCAAGCATTAATTAAAAAAATGTATACGCACGATATAAAATTTATATATGCTGTCCATCATTATCAGGGTCTATTAGATTATAGTGAGACACAATACTACGCAACAGAAAGAGAAGCTAAAGCGTTATTTGATGCGTTAATATTTGGATATAAAAAACTTATAAAAGAAGAGGGATTTGAGATATATAATGAAACTGAAACAGAACTATATTTTGAGGATAATGAAACTTGTCACAAGATAATTTTAGAAGCGATTATCATTCCTGAATTACCTGAATAATATGAAGCCATATAAAACCATAGACCCTAAAAATCATCTGAATTGGACATTAAGAGATGATATGCCTGAACTATTTCAACATCATATACAAAGGAGTAAAACAGATACAAGATATTTAAACAGCTTCAGGAATCAGACAGACATAATAAATTATCTAAGAGAAGACAAAGAAAGTACAACTCAATATGGTAAAAAATACTGGAAACAAAACGACTGGTGTTTGTATCGTTTACAGATGGTATTTGAAAAGAATCAGGAACAAGTTGATTTTTGTGATAATGTATTTAATTTTGAAACCTACTACATAGAAGAATCCGATATCTATACCGAAGAACATATGGATAATGCCTGGGAGAAAGTAGAGCCAGGATATATTAAAAGAAAAAAAGAGAGAGTAGAACACACAAGAATAGAAATAGAAGAATGTAGAAAAACCGGAGTTTTATACCCCTGGCTTAGCCCTGATGAAGTATGGACAAAGAAAGAGTTAATGCAGATGGAAAATGAAACAGAAATAAGAGAAATCAAAACAAGAATATTAAAGACAAGCCAGTTAGAGTTATTCTAAATCTCAAAAAAGACCACTTTAGATCTTCAAGACCCAAAATTATGTTTTGGGTTTTTTTGTGCAAGTACATTGCACACTTACATATTATTATTGCACAGCAAATTAACCAGTCAAGAAACTTGACCACAAGCGAATTAAATTTGCATAGAAATTAATACTAACTTAAATTTATTTATTATGGAAAAGGCAGAAGTTGAAATGAAAATCTCTGAATTAAGAGAAAAAGTTACAAATCAAGAATCTCTAATTGATGGAGATATTAGCTATATGGTTTCAAATCATAGAGGAGTATATTATTGTTTTAAATTAATAAGAGATAGCCATTGGGTGTCTTATATAGGTGTTCCGGAGTACGTTGATGTAAGAACTGGAGATAGAGATTCTGATGGATTATTTATATATAATAAAATATACTTAGTTGATTATGTCAATCATACAGATTTTAGAGGGATAGAAATGGGACATTGCCCAGTATATTGGATTCCATCTGAAGTTACTTTAACAAGCTGTGGAATGAATGTAGAGATAAATTCTAAGACTCCACTACATTATATGGGGTTTGATTATGCTCATTTATACGATTTGAATTTGATTGATGCTAATAAAATCTTAAAAGACTGGGATAGAGATAAGAGTTTAACTGATTATCAGATGAGTATGCTAAACAAGTATAAATTTTACACCTTTGAAGATGTAAAAAATGATTGCATCAAATGTATTGATAGTATATTAGAGACAGCGATAGAAAGAGAAATATCTCAGTTTACTGCAAGATTGCATAATGAATTTAATCTTTTATAATTTGTTTATATAATATTTATTTACTAATTTTACAAAAGTTATTAATCAAAATAGGTTGTTGTTAGGAGAAACCAACAATGTAAAAGAAAGTTATTTGTCGTACTTTCTTCCCTATTTCTTAAAAAATTAAAAAAATGGGAGAATATAAAATAGATGGTAAATCAATAGAAAAATACTGGACAGATAAAATAGCTAAAAATCTTGTAGGAAGAAAAATTACAAAAGTAGAATACGTTAGCGACACAGAAATAGAGGAATATATGTGGTACAAAAGACCTATTGCGATATGTTTAGACAATAAATACTGGCTTATTCCTGTAATGGACGATGAGGGAAATGATGGAGGATCAATTTCAACAACTTTTAAAGAACTGGGAACAATACCAGTAATATAAATTAAATATTAACTTAAATTAAATAATTATGCCAAACTGGGTTTATAGTGGAATACATATATCGGAACCACTTACAAAAAAACAATTAAAAATAGTAACTGAAATAGAAAAAGCCGGAAGTATATGTCAATATTACAAACCAAGACCGGAGGAATACGATTTCATTTCAGGAGGAAATACAATAGATGGTAAAAATTGTAAATACTGGAGAAGAGTAGATAAAGATGGAGTTATTACAGATGTGCCGGTAGATAGATTGGAAATAGAAAATATTACTGACAAATATGGGTTTCCTGATTGGTACACTTGGAGTCTACATCATTGGAATACAAAATGGGGAGATTGTAGGTTAAGTATTGATAATAGAGAATACAACACTCAAAATGATGTTTCTTTTAATTTTGAGTCTGCCTGGTCTACAATAGGAGAAAACATTATAGAGATGTTTGCAAAAGACTTTCCTGACTTTAATTTTTGGTATGAAGAGGAAACAGGTTGGGGAGGAAACGTACAATATAAGAATGGAGAAGTATATCATACACATTCTTATGATGAGCCTGAATGGGAAGATGAAATACAAGTTGATATAGTAACTACAAAAGAAACATTTACAACATATATCGCTTATTTAAAAAACGATCACCCTATGTATGAAAATGGAGTAGGTTTTTATGAAGAGTATAGTAATGACCAGTATTTAGGAAAAACACTTGATGAATCAAAAGATGTATTAGTTGATGCTAACTGGATTGCAGAGGAAAATGTAAAAATTATTAATGTTAAAACAAATCAAAATTAATATGGAAACAGATAAATTATTTAACACATTCTATGATGTTGGACAACACATAGAAAACGAAATAGATTTTTTTAAAGACAATAAACAAGAATTTGCAGTTTCTATTCTGGGAGATGAAGATGTACTGCCAGAAGAAATTGCAGACTTGCAAATTGAAGAACATTTTTATAACGATTACTATATAGGTCAAATACACTTTGAAGACTTTATAATGATGTTAGACTACGAGTTTGAAAAGTATGTAGGTAAAAGAGAGGTAAAAGTAACCGGAACAAATATGGGTTGGAGAAACAGAAGTGGATATAAAACTTTTGATCTAAATGATACAAAACAAATATTTACTGAAATTGCTCCTGAATGTGATTTAACTTTTTACATAGAAAAAACCTCTCCGGAAAATTATGAGATAAAATTATCTCATCATGATAGCCCTACTGGAGAATTATATAATGTAGAATTAATAAAATTACCTTTTTAATATGGAAGAATATACAGAAGAAACCAAAATGGCTTTAGCTTGGTTTAAAAAAAATAATATTTCAGCTTATATTGATACAGATAAAACCAGTATATATATAAAGGTAAATGATATAGATATACTAATTAGTGGTAGCGAAATATCATATAGGGCAGATTTATATAAAATGGAAAGAAAAATAAATATTAGAATATAAAAATTAATTAAAACAAAACTAAAATGAGATACAATATTAAAAAAGAAAAATTTATACAATACATCTTTACTGATTCAGAAGATTTAAAACACTATGCACGTACTTGGATAGATTATTTATATGAAGATGGGAAAATAGATATTACACTACAAGATTTATTAGATAATCAATGTGAAATGCCTACCTATCTAATAGAAAATTATGAGGGAGATATGGATTATATTCAAGAAATAGAATTTATATCTTTAATAGATTAAACTAACAATTATTAAGAAAAGAGTTATCAGAACGAGATAGCTCTTTTTTTTTGTATATTCGTATAAAAACTTTATAAAAAATGAAAAAATTTGTAATTACATATGCCGGTAAATTATTTGAGTTTAGCCTACAAGCTAATTATGAAATAATAATGTGTTCAGACATAAGCCAGGTAATGGAACATTTAAACAACAAGTATATTAAAGATAAGGGATACTGGGAATTAGATTCTGATAACTTTACAGCACACTATAATAGCATTGGTAAAAGACTTAGTTCTATGATAAACGATTATGCTGTAACACAAAGAGAAAAAAGCATAGAGATATATGATGGAGAAAACACAAGTAAAATTGAAATTTTTGAAATAATTGATCTATACAAATCTTTTGCTATTGTCCAGGAGGTAGATGTTCCACAAGCATATATTGTTTCTAAAAAAACATACCATAAAATTATAAATCAAATAGATAATTTAAGAATTTTATATAATCAAGCTGAGGGAGACAACATAGATTATAGTAATCAATTTGAATGGTTAGACAACTATGAAAGCGTATTTTTTTCCAATGAACTTTTAGATTATAACGATTTTGATTATAAAACTGGAGAAATTAAAGAGGTAAATTTAATAGGAGGAAACAGCAATACAGAGAGTAGTTTAGAAATAACATTAATAGATCATTTTATAATAAATAAGATTTAAGTTTGTTTATTTATTATTTATTTACTATTATTGTCACTTAAATTAACTAATTATGAATAAATTAACAAAAAGCGAGGAACGGGAATACCAAGTTTTAAAAAAGAAATTATTTTCAAAAAAAGATTTTTGGAGAAGTTTTAACAATATTGAAGAACAATTAATTTCAAATCGTTATACTTTTCTTGCTAATAAAAGAACAAAACAAATATTAAATAAAGTAAATAATAATGGATAAAAACTATCAAAAATACTTCAACAAATATAAATACAAAGCATTAGACTATAATGACTGGACAGAATATATTTTAAAAGAATATCAAAACTTGAGATCTAAAAATTTAGAAAAGAAAATTAAAAAACAAAGGAAACAAGTAAAAGAAACCCCTATAAACTTTAACTGGTAATGGGAGTAGAAATGGTATCAACTTGCTGTGGAGATGAATGGGAAGACATTGAGAATGAGTATGGTGACTACTTAATTGTCTGCATAGCTTGTGGTAACTATTGTGAAACTACAGAGGATTATGAATACAGACAATGGAGACTTGATGAAAGGGCTGAAGCTATGGCTGATGATAAAAAACTGGGTCTGTGAAAGAAGTACATGAAATGATCCTGAGAGAAAAACTCAAAACTAAGCCGAATAGAAAATATATCCAGTGGCTTCAAAAACTAAACCAAGATATTTTAAAAACAATTATCATAGATAATTATAAAAAGTAAAGACTGGGAATAATCCCAATAATTTTATAGGTGTAAGATACCTTAATATTAAATGTTTTGTCTTTGCACTAAGGGAGTAGTTATAAAGGCATAAGCCAACAATACGTTAATACTATTAGCTACTCCCTTTAAATAAATTAAATTAAATGAATGAACTATCTACATACCTGGTAAACTCTCTTAAAAAAGAACAACAATATCTTAAGGAAAGAGTTTCTAACAAAACAATACTTATAGAATTTAATAATTTTTTTAAAAATAGTGGTAAGATAGAAATTAGCGGTAAGTTTGTAAGGGCTTGTAGATATGCTCTACCGATCCCACATTTTACACCGATTAAAAACGATATGAGTAAATATAAATTAATTAAAAGATATGAAACCAATAAGAAAAACTCCTGAATATTATATAGGAAAAAATAATTACCAAGCATCTGAGGTTGTTTATGGATTTTCTGCTACATATAATGTAGGAAATGCTTTAACCTATTTAATGCGTTGCGGAAAAAAACAAGAAGAAGGAATGTCTAATATTGCTAAACACATTGAAGATATAGAAAAAGCAATACACCACCTGCAAATGGAAATAAGGCATCTAATGATTGATAACCTGATGAATGATGGAATGAGTTATGAAAAAGCACACGCCACTTTAGAAAGAATAAATACTTTGCAAAAGAAACTTTAACAAAAAATTAAAAAAATTAGTATAAACTATTTATAAATTGTATAATTGTAAAAAATTAAATTAAATGAAAAAAGATATATTTGATGCATACGCAGAAGCAGTTGCCGACAAATTTCACCTATCATTAGGAGAAATGTTTAGTAAAACAAGAAAAAGAGAAGTAGTTGAAGCAAGACAAATGCTTTACTTCTTAGCACAAGAGAGACCCATAAGACTTTCATACATTAAAAGATTTATGGACGAAAATGGTCTTCCAGTAGAACATTCTACAATAGTTCATGGATACAAAAAAGCCAAAGCATTTGTAGAAAATGATATTGACTACAAACACATATTAGAAGAAATAAAGAATAAAGTAAAATAATGTATTCTTTAGATCAGCTTTTTGTTCAGGCTCAAATTAATAATCCCATAATAATTACTAAAAACTTTGGAACATCAGTAATAAACAATGGATTTAAGCTACAAAAGTTTGAGAGTAAAACCGAAATTCTTAATTGTTCAAGAAATGGAGATTATTTTAAAGAAATTTCTACAAATGAATATGATTTATTTAAAAAAGTAGGTTGGGAGAAAGGCTGTATAGTTATGAATATAAATAATAGTATTCATAAACTAAAACTAATAGAAGATAAAATGAGGTTGGAGGTAAACACCAGGAAGAATGATAAGTTTATAAAAAACTTAAAAACAAAAAGAGAATACATTATGAAAAGATATTCTTACTATACTAAAAAACTAATTAAATATAATAAATATGAGCAAATTAAAAACCATAAACATTAAGGGGAAAAACTATGTAGAGGTACATACAAGACTTAAATATTTCAGAGAGGTGTATTCTGAGTTTACATTAGACTCAATAGTTCTTGACAAAACACCTGAAAGCATTATGATTAAGGCTGAAATTAAAGATTCTTCCGGAAGATTAATAGCTTCAGGCATAGCAGAAGAATATAAAGGATCATCTTATATTAATAAAACATCTTATGTAGAGAATTGTGAAACATCTGCCTGGGGTAGAGCCTTAGGTAATTTTGGAATAGGCTTAGACACCTCAGTAGCTTCGGCTAATGAAGTAATGAACGCAATAAGTAATCAGGGTAAACCTAAAGCATCAGGGTTAAAAACAAAAGTAATTTTAGAAGTAGGAGATGATAACTGGAAAAAAGTATTAAGCTATGTATCATCTAACAAAGAGTTAGGACTACCAACAATAGTTAAAAATTTAGAGAGCAAGTATAATATAAAGGCAACTGTTAAGAAAGAAATTTCAAAACATATAAAATGATTGCTATATTAGAAAAACTTAAAGAAGACTCTTTTTACTATGGAGAGTATGGACAGCAATGGCTATCTAATTCTGACATATATACTCTGCTTAACGACCCATTACAATTTAGAGTACCAAAAGAACAAACAAAACCTATGTTAGAGGGTAGGTATTTTCACACAGCAATATTAGAGCCTGAAAAGATACAAAATTTTATAATAGCAGATGTTACCAGTAGGAACACTAAAAGGTATAAAGAATTAGCTGAAGAACATGGGCAAATGTTATTGCTTCAAAAAGAAAAAGATGAATTAGACAAAGCTATATTGACAATAAAAAGCAATATGGATATGGCTGAAGAAATATACCACCCATCTAATCAATTTGAAATACCGGCAGTAGGTAATATTATGGGATTAGACTGGAAAGGTAAAGCTGATATAATTTGTGAAGATAAAATTATAGATCTAAAAACAACGTCAGACATAAATAAATTTAGATCAAGCGCAAATAGATATAATTATGATAGCCAGGCTTATATATACCAAAATTTATTTGGTAAACCAGTTCATTTTTACGTTGTAGACAAAAACACACTACAATTAGGGTTATACATACCATCTCCGGATTTTTTACAAAAAGGAAAGGAAAAGGTAGAGAACGCAATTTTTATTTACAATACTTTTTTTAGCGAAAATTCTACTGAAGATATAAAACAACACATTATATATGAAACATTATAGAAATATAATATGGCATAGAAAAATATTTTTTGTTTTAAAAATAGTATTTAAAGTTTTAAAACATTATCTTTCTAAGCTATCCTGGAAAAGAGAAATATTTATAGTAGAAGTTCCAACTACTATGAAAAACGAACAGCAAAAGCAAAAACTTATGGCTGACGTTTTAGAAATTTTGGAACATGAAATTAAATTACATTAAATTATGGAAGATAAAATTTATGTAGGGAGCGGTACCGAAAAGTTTGATGGTAACCTGGTTTCTTGCAGTTTATGTTTAACAGACTTACCTAAAGAGCACGTTTTTGAGTACAGCGGTAAAAAATACATTAAGTTAAACATACAGAAGAAAAAACAAGCTGATGAGTATGGGAAGACTCATTTTATAGCTGTAGACACCTGGAAGCCAGAGCCTAAGAAAGAAGAGAAAAAATCTCAAGAGGCCTTTCAAAATGATCCGGACTTGCCTTTCTAACAACAAAGGGGGCTTTGCCCCCTTTTTTTTTATTAAACTACAATGGAAATAACAATATTTAAAGATATTAAAGACACTTCACAGCCTTTTTACAGAGGTGTAGAGGTGGTGCTTAAAAGAATAGAAGAGGGAGCGTCAAAAGACGTAGTAAAAAAAATACGTTCAGAAAAAGATAAAGAAGAAAGAAATAAATTAAAGAAAACATTACCCGCAATTTGTTTTAGCGGAAAATTTAAAAAAAGAAACGATTCTTCTTTAATAGAACATAGTGGGCTTATATGCTTAGACTTTGATGGTTATAAAACCAATAAAGATTTATTACAGGAAAAAGAAAGATTAACTAAAATAAAATATGTTTATTCTGTCTTTATATCGCCAAGCGGAAAAGGATTAAAGGTGCTTGTGAAAACACCAAAAGATGTAGACAACCATAAAAATTATTTTAATTCACTAAAAAAATTTTTTAAATCAGATTATTTTGATGTTACTTCAAAAAATGTCTCCAGGGTTTGCTATGAATCTTATGACCCTTTAATATATGTGGCTAAAAATTCAAGTTTATGGGATAAAATTGAAGAACAAGAATTTACAGAAAAAATTAGATACAAAGATAAACCTACTATTCCATTAACAGATGAAAATAAAATAGTTGATATACTTATTAAATGGTGGGAAAAAAAGTACGGTTTAAGAAATGGAGAAAGAAATAACAATGTATTTATTCTTGCATCAGCTTTTAATGATTTTGGTGTACCACAAAGTTTAGCAGAATTTGTAATGAGTAACTTTGATTCTAAAGATTTTAATAGAAGTGAAATACTTAGAACAATAAGTTCAGCATACGCAAACACTCATAATTTTGGCTCTAAATATTACGAAGATGAAGATAAAGTAAATATAATTAAACAACAATTAAGAAGAGGGGTCAATAAAGAAGACATAAAATGTCATATAAAAAATGATAAAATTAACGAAGAAAAAATAGATCAGGTAATAAACCAAATAGAAGAAGAACAAACTGAGAATAAATTTTGGACAAAAAGCGAAAAGGGTAAGATAAATATTATTCATTATTACTTTAAAAATTTTTTAGAAGACAATGGTTTTTATAAATTTAATCCTGAGGGTAGTAAGAATTATGTATTTGTTAGGGTAATTAATAATTTAATAGACCATACAAGTGAAAAAGAAATAAAAGATTTTGTTTTAGATTATTTGTTACATCTTGACGACATAAGTATTTACAATTACTTTGCAGAACACACGAGATATTTTAAAGAAGAGTTCTTAACTTTACTATCATCTATAGATGTATTTTTTATAGAAGACACTAAAGACACAGCTTATTTATATTTTATGAATTGTGCTGTTAAAATTACGCATAATGAAATAAATTTAATAGATTACTTAGATTTAGGAGGTTATGTTTGGAAAGATCACGTTATAGATAGGGAGTTTACATTATGTCACGTTCAAGTTTGTGATTACAAAACCTTTATATCTAATATTTGTGGAGAAGATGAAAGTAGAATATCTTCTATGCAGTCAACCATTGGATTTTTAATGCATGGTTATAAAAATTTATCTTATTGTCCGGCTACTATATTAAATGATGAAGTTATATCAGACAATCCAGAGGGAGGTACGGGTAAAGGTTTGTTTATGAATGGATTAGCTAAAATGAAAAAATTAGTTGTTATAGATGGTAAGTCTTTTACATTTGAAAGATCTTTTGCATATCAATTAGTATCTGCTGATACGCAAATATTATGTTTTGATGACGTTAAAAAGGCTTTTGATTTTGAAAGGTTGTTTAGTGTAGTCACTGAGGGATTAACTCTTGAGAAGAAAAACAAAGATGCAATTAAGATACCCTTTTCTAAATCTCCTAAGGTTGCTATAACTACTAACTATGCAATTAAAGGTAAAGGAACAAGTTTTGAAAGAAGAAAATGGGAGTTAGAGTTATCTCAGCATTATACTAAAGATTTTACACCTCTTGTAGAGTTTGGTAGATTAATGTTTGGAGACTGGGATGATGAGGAATGGTGTCAGTTTGATAATTATATGATTAATTGTTTACAAGGGTACTTACATACTGGATTATTAAAGAGTGAGTTTGTTAATTTAAAAATTAGAAAACTATCGGCAGAAACAACACACGAGTTTGTTGAATGGTGTGGCTTACTTGCATCTTCCAGCGCAAACGATAAGCTAAAAAGTAATCAACGTATATACAAATTAGAGTTATATAGTGATTTTATTGAAGAAAACCCTGATTTTGCTCCAAAATCAAAATACACTATTTCACGAATAGCTTTTAACAAGTGGTTGTTTTCTTATTGTTTATATAAGTACGACACGATTCCTGAAGAGGGGAGAGACTTAGGAGGTAGATGGATATTATTTCCGGAAACTAATGATGAGGTTTAGGGATTATCAAATAGAAATAATCTCTAAAGGGTTACAGATTATAAAAACAAGCGGTTTTGTATACCTGGCCATGGAAGTTAGGACAGGTAAAACTTTAACAAGTTTGGGTATGTGTAATTTGCTTGAAGCAAAAGAAGTTTTGTTTATAACTAAAAAAAAAGCCATAAGTAGTATTGTTGAAGATTATAATTTATTAGCGCCTTATTACAATTTAGAGGTTATTAATTATGAGTCTTTACATAAGATAAAACAAACTGGTTGGGACGTAGTTATTTGTGATGAAGCCCACACTATGGGTGCCTTTCCTAAGCCAAACAAAAGGTCTAAGCAAGTAAAAGAAATAATTAAAAGATCTAATCCTTTTGTAATACTACTTAGTGGAACACCAACGCCTGAGTCTTATAGTCAAATGTATCATCAAGTTTACGGAATACCTAATAATCCTTTTAAACATTGTAAAAATTTTTATTCTTTTAGCCGTCAGTATGTCAATGTAAAACAAAAATACATTAATAGTATATTCATAAGAGATTATAGCCAGGGACTTAAAACTATATTAGATGATATGTCTCCTTATAAATTAAGCTATTCACAAAAAATGGCTGGTTTTAAAACCAGTATAGAAGAAAAAGTATTATATGTAAAGCCAAGCTCTATGTGTAAAAGTTTAATTAAAAAAATTAAAAAAGACAGAATTATACAGGGAGATGATGAACTTATACTGGCTGATACCGGTGTTAAGCTAATGTCTAAGGTACACCAACTATGTTCCGGTACTGTTAAGTTTGAAAGCGGTAAATCTATGGTTGTTGATAATTCAAAAGCTAAGTTTATAAAAAAGTATTTTAAAAAACAAAAAATAGGAATTTTTTACAAATTCAAAGAAGAATATAATGCTATTAAATCTGTCTATAAAGACATGATTACAAATGATTTAGAAGACTTTAATTCTTCTGATAAATCTATAGCTTTGCAAATTGTAAGCGGAAGAGAGGGGATTAGTTTAAAACAAGCAAAAGCCTTAGTTTATTATAATATTGATTTTAGCGCAACCTCTTACTGGCAAAGCAGAGACAGAATGACAACTAAAGATAGAGTTAAAAATAATATTTATTGGATATTTAGTGAAGATGGTATTGAGCAAGATATTTACAAAACTGTTGTTAAAAAGAAAGACTACACCCTTACACATTTTAAAAGAGATTTATTAGATTTGTAGAATGACCGAGCAACAAATTCAGAACAAAAGGATAGCTGAATTAGAAGAAGAGGGGTACTATGTAATCAAACTTACGGTAACTAATAAAAATGGTATTCCCGACTTAATAGCTATACCTCCTGGTAGTAATGTTTTGTTCTCAGAAATAAAAAAACCCAACGGGAAACTTTCGGAATTGCAAAAATTTAGAATAGAACAATTACAAAAGCATGGGGTTAAAACAGAAATATATAGGGGATAAATACGAGGTTGAAGAGTTTTTTATAGAAAACCTCCAGGAATTAGATTTATACACAGGTCTAAAAATAGCCCGTTTTATAGAAAAAAATATAAATTCATTTCCGCCAAATGATTTATGTTCTTATATTTTAGGTGGTGTTATTGTTGATACTATTGGAGATCCAATAACATTTGCTTTAGAAATAGTAAGCGATAAAGGTGGTGCTACTACCTTAACAGACGTATCTTTAATAACAATGGATGAGTACCTTGATTTAATTAATTTAAATTGTTATATAAAAAATCAAAAGGAATTAGTATAAGTCGTTTATTTTTTTATATTTGATAAAACCAAATGTAAATGCCAAGAGTAGCCCCTGAAGATACTTCAACAATCAGTCATATTAATTACGTTTCAGATAGTGTTCATAAGTTTGGAGATAACTTATATGAAAACTTAATGGAGCGTAATCATGATGCGGCCAAGAAAGAAGCTAAAGACTTAATTAAAATTTTAGCAGATTTGATACATTCTTTAACTGACGAAATATAATTTTACTCTTATGAAAAAACGTAAATTAAACTCAAAAAATTCTAAATATATGACTAAAGAAGAAAACAATATAAAAGTAACCAGAAAAATTATGTGTGAAGCTCCTTCAAGGACAATAAACGGAAAGATAACAAAAGATTCAGTTAACGTGAAGGTATACGAATTACGTTATGAATAAAGAAAGAGCAAAAGAATTAAATATTTTTTGCAATACAGTTGCAGAAAGGTTTTCTAATAAAACAAGACAGGGAAATATCAACAATGAAACATTTAGCGTTGATGAAATAATACCAACCTCAGATGACTCAGCAGTTGTAAATTTTAAAAAAAATACAGGAAAGTTAGCTGTAGCATTTTGTTATTATATTAATAGAGGAAGGTCTAAAGGTTGGAAATATTTTTTTCCTACTGATGCTCATACAGTTGGTATGAACGCTTTTGCTTTTTACAAATTAGAAGCAGAAAGAAAAAACTATAAACATAATTTTAAAAAAGATTTAATTAGTCAGTATAACAGAAATAGAAATTATGAAGACCAAATCACTTCTGTAGATCAAATTAATTCAGAGTTATAAGTTTGGCTAATTCTTTGGCAGCCAATATATCATTACACTTTTCATATTCTTCAACATAAATAAAGTAGTCTAATAAAGCATCATAAACGCTATCATCTATTTCTTCCAGCGGTTTATCAGGATTGTAAAGCAAATAAAGAGTGTCAACATTTTCTAATAAGTTTTCATAAGTTTCTTTACCTGTAAGTAAAGAATAAGTATAGTGCATACAAAGTCTTTCATCAAAGTTATCCATTATTTTGGTCTTTTGGGAGCAGGCTTGCCTGGGTTTTTTCTTCTCCATAAATTCCTGTTTCTATTGTATTCATTATATATTCTTAACTTTCTCTCTCTGGCAGCTTCTTTTTTGTTCTTTGGGGCCTTAGCTTTCATTTTTCTTGCTCTTCTTAGATCTTTATATATTTCTCTTATAGCAACCTTTCTTACATCTTTGTAAATAGGTATAAGGCCTAAATTACCAGCCACTTCTAAAGGCATACGAATTAATTGTTCATTTAATTGTCTTTCTCTTGCTTCTGGAGTTTTACGAGCAGGTTCGCTTACTTTACGAACAATTAGATCAGCAGTAGATAACGCTGGCCCAAAAGAGCCACCAAATCTTAAAAGCAAATCTCCCATCGTTATACCTTGTCCTTGCTGTTTTTTAGGTAATACTGAATATTGTAAAGAATCTTTATATGGATCATACTCGCCATCTCTTAAAAATTCTAAATGAGATTCATTAAACTTTTCTACACCTATGTTTAGTATAGCCTTAACAGCATTTCCAAAGTCTCTTCCTATTAACAGAGATGAAAATGTTTGTCCTAATGCCTGGCCAAATTGTTTGTCTAAGTCTTTATCATCTTCATCATCTTCAAAGAATAGCCCAAGTAATCCAGCGCCTAACATAGATGACAATAAAGAATACGTTACCATTCTTGTTGTTACCCCTGCTAACATCTTTGCTCCTTGTTCTTGTGTTAGCCTACTTTCATTACTGGTTATAGCATGAAGAGCAGAACGAGCAGTAACAAATTCAAATATTAAAAACCTTGTCATAAAGTTATTAAAATTATTAAAAGCCTTTTTAGAAACACTGTCATTTGGTTTTGATGTTCCTTTTAATATTCCCATGTAAGGATTATCAGCTGCACCTATATATGTAGTTACTTCATCTGCCGCTACATTTGCAGCTTCTATTGCATCTTGATTGTCCAGTAAATACTTTTCATCTTTTGCTGCCATTTTATTAAAATCTACATCTTTACCAGATACTTTTTTAAATTCTTTAGCAAATGTACCAAACCACATAGGTCTCATAACAATTTTATCAGGAGTAGAGATAAGATAATCAGCTATTTTTTCTACACTACCAAGCCATTTTTGGTCTGCAAAGCTCCATATTTGTTTTATTTTGTTTTGTATATCTGAGTTTATTTGATTACCAGCGCTACCCTCAGCCTTATCAATTACATTAGGGTCAACCATTCTACCGGACAGACCTTCACCAAAAACCCTGTCTTTTTGTGTACTACCATTATCCATAACATTTGCTCCTTTTTCAGAAAAAATAAATTCTTGATAATTCATTCCTTCTTCAAATGCATTTTGATCTATAAAAATAGCTATTCCTATATTAGATAATAATTCTGCGGCAAACCTTCCTGTTCCCGCTAATACAGTTCTATAACCTTGACGTGACATAAAATCAGCAGCTCTATCAGCTATAGTTGTTTCTCCAAAATCAGATGTCAATACATTTTTATTTACCTCTTCGTAAGCTCTTTCCAATGCATTTATCATTTCTCTTTTTTCTGAAGGAATACGTCCTTTTTCCTCCATTCTTTTTTTAAGCTGATTAATAGTTTTTCTTGCTGTCCTTATTGGTCTGGTCATATGGTAATCTAACATAACATATTCAGCACCTTTTCGTGTAGACGAATAAACATCAAAATTTAAAGGGTTTACATCTCCTGTTCTTTTTATTAAAGACTGTCCTTTGGTAGATGGTTTTAATCCAGCCATATAGTTGCCTACAAAGTCAGGAGCTGTAGCATCACTATCAGCATCAGCAGTAAATAAAACATTATGATGAACATAATTGTTTAAAGGATTAAATGAATTTCCTCTTATTGTAGAAGCTGTAAATACAGCGGCAGGCTCATTTGCAGCATTTATTTCATCTACTGTTTTAATACTTGCCTTTTCAGCAGCATTAAAAGAATTAAATAACTTAGTATTATCTATACTTGTTCCGTCTTCAGTAGAGAATGTGTCTAATATATCTTGTAAAGCAGCAGCGTCTTTTGTGGTAAGACTTGTTTTTTGTTCATCAATAGCTTGTATTGTTGCTTTTAACACATCAATAGCTGGGTTTACATATTTATTATCAGGGTTGGCCTCAAACTCTCTTTGTAACAAATATAGTTGCTGTTTATAAGAAGATATAGTTGTTTTGTTCGGGTCATTACCAAAAGACTTAAATACATCGTTTTTAGCTTTGTTTAATTTATTTCTTATTTCTTTTGTTGCTGTTGCATAAGCAGACTGAGCTACAGCAGATGGTTTAAAAATAGCATTGTAAATATTTTTAGTTTTAAAATCTCCAAATATTTGATCTATATACGCTAATGGATTTCTTCTTATTAATTCTAATACAGCTCCTTTCTTTGTAAACAAATTTTTAAAATTTGCATACATCATAGAAAACGAAAGAGGTTTTGATTTGTTCACAGACTGCTCTACGTTTTTAGATTCCTCTATTGCTCCCATGGTTTCAGTATACATTTCCAGTAAATGAGGAACGTATCCGTTTTTTACATTATCTAATAAGGTCTTTATGTTGTTTAATTCATAAGTCTCCATTCTCATTAACACATCTTTATCTTTTAATAATCTTCTAAAATTTCTAACTAATTTTTTTTGGTCAAAACTAAATTCATTAGGAACTTTTAGTTTGTTATTAATCTTTTTAATTTCTTTTATTGATTCTTTTTTTTGTTCTTCTATTTCCTCTGGAGTCTTTTTAACTTTTTCTGTAGGAGAAATCTGTTCTTTATATTTTTCCATTAAAGATTTTTCCTCTTGAGTTATTTGATCTTGCTCAAGCATTTTATTAAGAACTGTTTCGTATGGTGTTTTGTCATTAACACTAAACTCTACTCTTTTAAAATATTCAAACCTATCTGCTAATTCACCAGCAACAGAATATTCTTCTCTTAGAGCATTATCAATAGCTTCTACATCATCTTTTAATTTTTGTATATCAGGAAGTTTTAAAGCCCCTTTTCTTTTTCCTAATAAATTAACTATTTCCAAATATTTTTTCAAAACAGTTTCTGGTACAATTTTTGGGTCTACTGACAACAACCTATTAAGCATAACTCCTAATGTTTGGTCTGCCCCTATTTTACCTTTTATATTTTTACCGGCAGTTCTTCTTAATCTATTTATAGAACTTACGGTTTTTTCTTTTTTCTTTGCTGCTCTGTCTGCATCTTTTGCTGCCTTTCCCTCTAATTTTAACTGATCTTTTAATGCTTCTGCTTCATCAACAGTTACCTCTTTCTTTTTCTTTTTACCTTCTACTATTTTTTTTGCAGAAACACCTTTTCCTTTTTTACTAACAGGAACTATACCTTCTTCCTCTACTAATTCTTGTTGTTTAACCTCATCTCTTAATCTTATATCTTGTAAAGATTCTCTGTTAGAGTCAACATCTAATACTGCTTCTATATTTTTTTGTGTAGCTTTTAACCCAGTTAGCTCTTTAAAACGATCTTCTAAATTTTTTAATTTTTCACTACGAACCTGTTTAGCTTTAGATATTTTAGGTTTAGCAGGAGGGTCAAGTACATAATCAATAAATTCTTGCATAACCACATCTGGGTCTTGATTTCTATTGTCTGCTATCTCTTGTATTTTAGCATCAATCCCTTCAATTTTTTCACCTACTTGTTTTAACTCATCAGGAGTTTCTTCAATGATATATTTTTTTCTTATTTCTGGTGTTATGTTATTTCGGTCATTTATGTTAGCCCACTCATCTTCAGTTAGCTTTAAATTATCAAACTCATTTAATGATTCAATTTCTATTTGTTCCTGTCTTTTCTCGTTGGCTACTTTTTTTTCTGTTTCTATAGCTTCAGCTACCTCTCTAACATTTTCACTTTTCACAACAATCTCGTTAGCTTGCTCAGCAGATATAGTGCTTATATCTACGTCTGGATTTTCTTCTTTAAAAATCTGATCTCCAGTTCTTCCTTCATTAACATCTATACCCTCTTTTAATAAAGCGTTTTTTACAGGTTGACTTTTAATTATGTTTACATCTTTTACTGGCCTTCCATTTGTTGCTTCAACCACCTGTGCATTACCATCGGCATCAATCTCTAATTCATATTTTTTACTACCTCTAATTTTTTTTCTAACAGGTTGTGGTTGTCTTTTTGTAGTAGGTCTTTTTTCTGATTCAGGAGTAACCTCTGTTACCTTATCCTCCTGTATTATTTTCGTCTCCTCTGTTTCTGTTTCTTCGGTGGTTTCGGTGACTTGTTGCTCCTTTCTTGTAGATTCTTCGGTGGCTTCCCCTCGCTCATCCACTTCTTGAACATCTGTGGTTTGAACTTCGCCATCCACCGCATCTGTGCTTGACTCTTGAACGGCATCTTCTCTTTGTATTATATCATTAATTTGTTTTTTTATCTCACTTCTTTTAAGTTTTGACGCTTCTCCTGTGTCTTCTGCTAAAGAGTTTAACTCTTTTTGTAAGGGTAGTATATCATCTATTTTCTTTTGATTAGTTACTCCTGCCCTTCTTAACTGGCCTTCTATTACAGCCTTTTCATGTAAATTGTCTTTTCTTATTTTTGCTTTAGCTTCTAACTCTGGATTGTTTTCTATAGTTAATTCTGCTTTAGCAAAATCCTCATCAGGAGAGTTGTCTACAAAATCTTCCATAGTAGAGGCATTTGTCTGTGACATTTCTTCTCCACCGTTTTTCTTATTAATATAGTATTTTGGTGATTTATAAATCCCATAACCTACACTTATAGGTGCTGTAGCCATACCAGCAATACCTTCAAAACCAATTTCAGCAACATCCATTTCTTGGCCAGCCACTAATCTTCCAGCAACCTCCCCTGTTGAGCCACCTACAGCTTCAACTCCAAATCCTGCGCCTATTGCTTTTAGTTTTCTTCCTGTAGTAAGTGGGCCACCTCTGTAAATTTTTGCTCCTACAGATCCGGCAATACGTGCTGTTGCGCCCTCAATTAAACCAATTGCTAATCCTCTACCTGCTGCCTTATATCTAATAGAACTTAAAGCCTCCTGGTCTTCTAATACTGTCCTTACGTTATCTGTATTAAAATCTAAATCTCTATCTGATAATTCTTTTTGTAATAATTCAGCAAATGTAATTCCTGTTTCTAATGTAGCCCCTGCCGCACCCATAGCTCCTCCTATTGTTCCAATTACAGGAACAAAAGAACCACCCACTCCACCTGCAACTCCAGCCCCAATAGTTGTTGGGTTTAGTAGTTGAGTAGTTGAAGAAACAAAAACCTGAGGAATAACAGATGGATTAGCCACAACTCCTTTTATAAAACCCCAGATACTACCACCTTCGCTTTGATAAATTCTATTAAAGTCTTTCATTTCATCAGACTCTCCCATGCCTTGTAAGGACTGTTGTGCTTGAATAAACTCTTGTATATCTTGGTCAGTAACATTTTGTCCTTTTGCAAAAAGTTCTAATGATTCATCAAGTGTAGAGCCTTGTGCTAAACCAGCAGCCCCTGATCTATACATATCTCCAAAAAAGTCTGTCAAAAAGTTTTTTCCAAAAGCTCTTTCTATTGCTGTATCTTTTTCTCTAACTTTTAAATTTTGAGGTGAGCCATAAGGATTATATCTTGGAGTTTCGCTAAAACCTAAAACACTGTCTTGTTGTTCAGGTATTACCATTGGTTGTTGCACTTCAGTTTCTACCGTATTAGCAGCTGTAGGGTCAACCTCTTGCATATTAATATTTACATCTACTTCATCTTCTACTACCTCTGGTTGTTGAGGTATTATCGTTTCTATGGTATCCGAAGAAGTGCTCTCTGGAGTTGTAGATGTATCCGACTCCATAATAGTTTCCACTCCACCTGTAGAAAATTCTGAATCGTCTTTTTTTTTTACTTCATCTTGCCAGAGTGATGTAAACTGTTCTACTTTAATTTCGTTTGTAAACAAGCCTGTTTCAAGCCCCAATTTAAAAATGTCCTCTTGTTGCCTTTTTGACATCTGATTCCACATTTTTAAACTTACGACATCATCAGTAATAAGATTATTTTTAATATAAAGATTGTAAAGTTCTTCTTTTTGATCCATATTACTCTTCAGTTTCTTCTTTAATTTCCACTTCAGTTTCTACTTCAGTTTCTACTGGTTTATTAAATATAACATTACCTGCTCCACTTTTACTAATGGTTTCTATATAATTTGCTTCTGGAGCTTCTGGTGGGTCTTGTAATGCAATTGCTCCTGTAGTAGCTGGGTCTAAAACAAATTTATTTATCCACCCAAAGAAAACGTCTGAAGGTACACTTGTGGTTCCTACCCCTCCTCTTCCTCCTGCTCCAGCCTTAAATCCTTTTGCAGTAAACTCATTATAACCGTTAGCATCATTTATTTGTTTAACAACTTCGTCTCTTGTTAAATTAGGGTCTTCCTTCATTAAACTATTAATTTCAAAATCAGAAGCTGGTTTAGGAGGGTAATCATAATCAACCCCACCTACAGTAATTACCATACCTCCGGCTTGTGAATCTTTTCCTCCTTTGCCTTTTTTCCATCTAACATCAAACCCTCCGTTTTGTGCTAATTCGTTATATACATTAGTATCTAACATTCCCTCTATATATTTACCAACAGTAGCACTTAAATCTGCTGTGTTTTCTGGACTCCACCATACAGGATTTAATTGTATTGTTTTATCAACTTCATCTTTAATAAACTCTGCCCCTGTCATATCTACTCCACCAAATTGTGAAGTCTTGTTTGGATCAGGGTATGTAAATGGTACAATACCTTCCTCTTCTTTTTCTTTCAATAACTTAGATTTATAAGTTTCATTCATCAAAGCTATTTTATAGTTTCTATCTCCAGTAAGTTTAGCTAAATTAAATTTATCTCTATTTAAATTAATATTTGCACTAATTTGGTCTATCTGTGCGTTTACTAACCCATCATTAGTTTCGTATTTTAATACATCTAACTCATACCTGTCACGAGCTAAAGCAGTTGACTCTTCTTGCGCAGTCATGTTACCAGCGGCTACTTTTTCTGCTAATAATTGTTTCTTTTCATCAAGTTTTTGTTTAGCTCCAGCAAGCTCATCTCTATATTCTTGAGAATCTATCTGTCCTTTTACTCTTTTTTCTGCTAAGTCAGTAGAGATTTCAAATCCTTTTTCTACTGTATACTCTTCATTCATTTGCATCATAGCCTGCCCATATAACAAGTCTTCTACTTTTTTCTCTACTTTATCAAAGTTTTCTGCTTCCCTATCTATAACAGGCCTTCCGTTAACCAGCTTCATTAGAACTTTATCTTCTGTGTCTGCTGTAATTTCGTCTTTATTATATGTATATTTTGCTCCAATACTTGGTGAGCCCGCTAAAGTTGCTACAGCTTTATCACTTAATAATCCTTTAACTTGATCTCTCATTTGTTGTTGAAAGCCTACATCATCTTTCATTGTACCCCACCCTTTTTCTCCGTAAACTTGTTGATTTGGGCCTAATTTTTCTCTTAATAAAGCGCCTAACTCAGTAACTGTACCTTTTACATATTGTATAGGGTCAATTTTTGTGTATTGTGTTTTAAACCTTGTGTTAATAGTATTCATAGAAACGTGCTTGCCCGGGTCATTAGAAGGCTCACCAGTTGCTGGGTCAACTTCTACTAAAGATAGTCTTCCTGATTGTGGATTTACATAACCCTGTATGTTTTGTAAATTACCAAAAGCTACGTTTTGATCGTTTAGCCACTGCTCTAAATTGGAGGCTTCACCATCATCAATTCTTTTTACATATTCTGCATAGTCAGTATTCCATTGTTTGGAAACATTTGAAAACTGTTTCCAGTCTGCAAGAACTCTTTGTTTTGCTTGTGCAAATTCTGTCTGTGTAATTAAACCTCTTTTAAACAAATCGTTTTGAACTCTTAAAAATTCTGCTGACTCGTTGGACATACCTAAAGCTAAAGTCCCCAGGTCTGCATTATCATATTGCTCTAAAGTGTTTAATGTGTTTTCTGCTTCAGTAGTTGATTTTGCTATTTCAGCTCTTTTGGTATCTCTTTCTTCTTTTAGTTTTACTAAATCATCAGAAAGAGTTTTTGAAATAGTACCCCAATCTATTACAGATTTTGTTAAGTCTCTTTCTACATATGTGCTAAAATTAATATCTTTTTTTGCCATAAGTTATGAGTATTTAGCTAATATTTCTTGAAAAGAAAGAGGTTGCCCAAATATACCGTCATTATAATTCATACGATTTAAATCTGCTCCCATGTTAGGGTTTATATCAAATTGTTGAGGCTGGTTGTATGGGTTCATTAACGAGCCGGTCATACCTAAATTTTGTGAAGGTATAAAATTAGTTAAAGGAGTTTCTAATTCATTTGCATCAGTAAAGCCAACGCTCATGTCTTGAGTTAATAGAGGAGATGGTTTTACTTTTTCTAATTTAACCATAGTCTCTTGCACTCTACCGTTTTTAATATCCTTCATTTTTCCGTCAACATTGAAAACTTTATTTTTAAATTTAGCTGGATTTGCTGCGTATTCGTTAATATCAATTCCTTGAGCATCTAAAATCTTTTTTAATTTTTGATCGTCTGAAGATGTCTGGTTTAAATTTCTTTGTTTTAAACCAATCATTGCCGCACTACTTAATGATTTTAAGCCTTGTTGATTAAAAGCTGCTCTTGCTTCCTCTGCATCTTGTTTTCTTTTAACCCTGTCTTGTTCAGCATTTACTTCTAACTGTAACATTTGTTGATTCATTGCATCTTTATTTTCTGCTTTAAACTTGTCCAATTCAAACATTTTTTCTTCTTGTGCAATTCTTGCTTGCTCAGCCGCAGCTGATTGTACCGCAGATAGTTTACCTACACCACCCAACAACTCTCTTCCTCCCGCTTCTTGCAGGGCTTGAACAGCAGTTGTAGTTGCCTGTAAATTATTTAATAATGCTGCGTCATATGCCCCCATAGGAACATTTAATGCTGAATAATAATCTTTTTCTACTCTACTTTTAGCTTTTGTTAAATATTCTGCTGCTGCTTTATCTGACTTTTCTCTTAGCTCTGTAGTTTGTCTTGCATTTTTAAAAGATCCTACAGCTGACGCTACTTCTGTAGTTATTGCTAATGCTGTGCTTAAACTCATATTATAATGTTTTTATCATTTCTTGTCCATTGCCTTCGCCCTTAACATATCCTAACTCTTCATAAAGATTTATTAATGAAGGGTTTTTAAGCAATGAATATACATATTTTTTTTCAATACCTCTTGCTACAGATGTTACAAACTCTATCAACATTAGTAACGCTTCTTTTCTAACTTTTTTATTTTTAACTTTAAAGTTAGAGATTATCCATTCTAATAAAACAACATTAGAATTAGTTACATACATAAAACCTGCGCATACAGGTTTATCATCACAATAAACCATATATCCTTTGTCGGGTAAAAAATCTTTAACCGGAGGTGTCCATCTCCAGTCTTTCCACCACCCTACCAATACATCTTCATAATCATTTTCTTTCAGTGGCTGTATATTATACCTCATCTATGCAAAGATAATAAAATCTATGGATAACTTTTCATGATACTACTACCGACCGAAAACAACTCTACCGGTGTAGTATCATTATTTTCTAACTTAAATTGCATAAAATATCCTCTTGCTCCTGTTGAGCTTGCTTCTACATTTTTATAATACAAAATAAAATCACCAGCAGCTACATTTTGTGTAAATCCAGTGGTATCAACATTAATAGTATTTGCTTTGTTGTTAACACTTATTACTACCCCTTGTTGTTCTGGAGTGTCTAAAGCTGGATTTGTAGTTTTATATATTGCATCTCCTTGTGAAATTATAGATCCAGGAGGTACAACAAAAGTATACAGGTATTGATTTGCGCTAACTACAGTTGGTATAAGAGATATAGTACCTATTCCATTTGCTGATCTTAATTTAAAATTTATTGTAGATGAGTTTTCTCTTATAAAAGAAAACCACTCTCCTTCTTTTTGTTCAAAATATGTTTTCAGCATACTACCCGTACTTAAATCTGTAATCAATTCAGTCACAGCCCAAGCCTTGTCGCTTTCAAAAGAAATTGTTTTAAATAGCTTTATCTCTAAAGGATTACTGTTAAAAACACCTGTTATTGAAGAGTTATATTGAACATCATAATAATTGTTACGCAAAGGATTAGTGTTGTGCCTGTAAAGGTCTCCCCCTTTAAATGTATAAAAAAATGCGTTCATACCCATCATATAGTCAGGTAAAAATGAATAGAAAGAAGGCCACCCCTTTGCTGATTCACTGTAAGATAAAGTTTCGTTTGCCATAATATTTTATTTAACAGTTAGTACAAGCCGCTAATACACCCGTTGCTTTATCCCAATACCTTACATAACCATTAAAAGCATAATAACCTGTATCTGCATATGCAGTTAATCTGTTATCTGTAAATATTGCGGTAGCTTGACAAAAAGTGTTGCCATCAAAATATATGTTTATTGCTGGTGCCATATTAACAATTTGTTATATTAATTACTAAACCGTCTATTCCTATTTGAGCTACTCTTTTATTAGTACCTCCCTGATTTATTTTATAAAAACCTGAAGGAGTCCAGTTTGATGGAGTTCCGTCACATGGTGTGTTTTGATACATAATATCTCCTACTCTTAAATTTGAACCAGAAATACCGTTATGGTACCTGGCTATTGTTAGTGTAGAATTTGGGTCAGAACAAGCTGAAAACGCTGTGCTTCTTCTTTGTCCTGTCATAACCTGGGAACAGTTTGTTGATATTGCACAGGCTGTTGCTGCATCTACATTTGAATATCCTACTTTTACATAAGACCTGTCTCTTAAATCAGTCACAACAATCATATTAGGCTGGCTTATTCCTTGCACAACATTACTTCTGCTCGCTTGATACACACCTGTTTGTGTATTTAAAATAGTCAATGGTGATTTTCCATTTAGCTTGGTCACATCAAAATCAAAAGATGTACCCGTTGAATTAGGAGCATACATAGGATTTCCTTGACTAAATATATATAAATAATTTTCAAGCTCATTAAAAATTAAATCATCAGTATTCTTTTTTACCGACCTTATTATATGATTCGCTCCATCAAAAGAAATCATACCTACTGACTGAGGCCCTTCTACTTGGTCAAAAGCAGAGACTGATTGAGCCGGGTTTGGCTGCGCAATTACAAGGTTAGACTCAGTAGGACTATTATACTGATTTGTACTCCACTCATATTCATAATGAAGCTGTTGAGATGATTGCTGAGGAGAGGTTAATACTATTTGTGTTAACGAGCCTTGAACAGTTGCTATGCACTGTGGTGTAATTTCATACGCTAAGGTGCCAACGTAATTTGCCGCTCTTTCAACTTTAACATTTATTATTGTTGGAAGTAACGTAAGTTTAGGTAAAGATAATGTTCCAGAAGTGGTACCACTATTTAAACTTACTGTTCTAACTACTGGAGTTACTGATTCATTTATAATATAAGAATCTCCTAAAGCAAAAACAAAATTTGGATCAGCAGTTAAAACCTGGTCAATTTGCCCTGTTCCTCCAGCGGTTGTTGTTTTAGGAGAAGGAACGATAGGGGAGCCTGTGTTAGTAAGTCTTTTGCCAGTCAAGACACCAAGAGCGGGAAAGTCCTTAGTTGCATCTGTTAGACCACCTATAGTTTGAGCGGTTGAGGTTCCAGATGCTAACAAAACAATTTCTGAGCCGCCCCATGTAATAGTAATGTCTACGTCTCCCTGTAATCGTAAATATTCTAAATTAAAGGTGCCGTATATCGGGCCCACCTCTACATTTATTTCATATACATCAGGAGCGTTTGTTTGAGAAATTAAAGTACCACAAGCAGTAGGAATTTCTTCTTCTCTTACTGACACCTCATTATTATTTAAAACATATTCTCCCATATAAGGATCGTATGCGCCTAACTTTTGTGTATCTAATTGAGTGGTAAAAGCATCTCTAAAATAAGACCTCATTCCTGCATCTGATATTACAGTTAATTGCTCTTCATAAGTTCCTCCGCTAAGTTTTATTACAGAATTTCTTTTTGTATCTGTAAAAAATATATCTTTACCCCATGACGCAAAACTTTCAGGGTTAAAACTTATACCAAACTCTTCCAACCTTGTTATTTGTTTTCCTAAAACCTCAGGTATAGATGTTATAGCCCCACCACCAGCTGAATCAGATAAAAGATTTTTTCCTTGCAACACATAAGATATTCTATCTTCTTGCAATACCAATAAATCTGTTTCCCTACTGTGCATTTTCATTATAGGCCCAAATATTAATTCTAAATCTCTAAAATTGGCTAAGGATAAATTAAATTCATTACTATTATTAATGTTAGTTTCTCCATTATAAACACCACTATACGTTATAGAAGCCTTTCTTTTGTTTTCTTGAAAAGGATTTACTGAAACAGCATTTGCTCTTTCGCCTATAACAAAAGACTCTTCAGCTGCGTTATCAAATATTTTATAACTCTCAACTCCGTTTCCAAAAGAATAACAATTAGCAAATGTTAAGTCTGATATTGCAGCATCACCAGTATTTATAGCTTGATTTTGAACATTTCCAAAATGAATAAATTCATTGCTAACATTATCATATCCAATGTTAAAGTTTTGCTCGCCTTCATAATATATATTTGGGTCTGCTGGTTGTGGAGTTGTTTCTAATGTAACAACATTATTATTTGTTACTATAAATATTTTTACTGAAGCTCTTGCAGGTCTTTTGTCAATTCCTGGGCCACCTCTTTTTACTCCATGACTTAAAACTAAATTTAATTGACCACCGTCATTTAAAAACTGTATTGCATAATCGTAACAAGGTGAAGCGCCGGGTATATCACATTGTGATTGAGCTGTTGCAGTAGTAGATACATAATGACCAGTAAGCTCTACCCCACCAGTATCACTGGTTCCTTGAATATAGTTAAAAATATTTTGTCCGTCAAACCAGTCTTTAAAATCAGTATACAAAGCGTTTGAAATAAATTCTTGTTGCCACCTCCAGTCAACTGATTTTACATCATCTGGGTCTCCAGTCCATATACCCCCATAAGAATCTCTTGTTATTCTCATGTCTATTTGTATTAAAGAACCTGGTTGTATAACAACATTTGTCGGGCCACTACCAAAAAACAAAGGATAAACTACCTGCTGGTCAGTGCTTGGATTAGTACCGCAACGAGCTTTTTTCATTATACTCGATTTTGTCCCGTTGTCTACTACCAATGTATTGCTATCAGGCGACCAGCCTTCTGGTTTAGCCGAAAAATATAACCCAGCTAAGCTATCTCCCGGGTTTACTGCGGTTCCATCTATCTCACCACGTCCTTTAGGCCCTATCTCTAAAACTGTCAAAGTCAAAACTTCTGGAAATACATAAGGCACTCCTGATATTATTTCTGATTTTACAATTAATCTATCTCCTACATTTAAAATGTTTTGGTCTTGACCAACAAGTCTAAACCAATAAAGCGCTGGGTCGTTAAGGTCTTGTGTAAATACAGTAATATATATTGTGTCATAATCAGTATTAGAAGGCTTTATAGCAAACTTATATCTTGATGCCCATGCAGGTGGTGGAGAGTCAACAGACACCCTAAGTCTATTAATTAGTCCAGAGCCACTTGGAGAAACATGAACAGTATTGTCTTCTGTGGTAATTACAGTTGATGATCTACCAAAATTATCCATATATATAATTCCTAAACTATAGTCTCTGTTACTATGAAGACTAAGCCGGTTAGGTGAAGTGTCTAAAGTACCACTCATATTATTTACTATATATTGAAAATACTCATAATACTCAGCAATATTACCACTTGTAGGGTCAGTAAAAGTGTATTTAACAGCAGGTACTTTTAATGCAAAATCATCTCCTGATACGACTAAACCAAAACCTTCATTAGTAGCGTTACTGGTGATACCTGTTAGTGAGTGTTCCATTTGCACAAAAGGCCCAGCACCAGATACTACACCTGGATTCGTAGGCCCCGGTGCAATTATAGAGCTATTAAATAAATCTGTTAATGTGTTTCCATTATTGGAGGACGTTAAAGGCTGAAAGTTAGTTACCCCAACAGCATCTGAAAACTCTGCGCTTAGCAGCATATCGTTTACAGAATTATAATCTCTTGGCGATGTAAACTCAAATGTTAAATCATTTGGTAGATTGCCGCTTGATGATTTGTACTCATCAGTTGCAGGAGCTCCTGTAATATTATTTGGAACACCAAAAGTTGATGTTGTTCGTAAAGAAATAGAATACTCAAAAGTTGTTCCCGCTACAACGCCATTCAGGAAATTAATGCTTTGTCCAGTAAAAGAAATATCAGTAAAAAATAACGCACGCCCTAAAGATGATGTGAAAGTATTATTTATATCTATATTCCAGTTTTGATTACCTGGAGAATATTCTGGTTGTTTTAGTCTTGAAAATCTATCATTAATTTCTTTTATTTCAGGAGTATAAAAAGGTACCACAGGCAAACCATCTTGCCCTACCATATTATAACCGTCAACATAATTTCCATAAAAAACTCTATTACCCATTACAGTTTGTGCTTGAGCTGTTCTTGGAACATTATCAAAAGTTCTTAATAATTCATCTTGACCCAATAGAGTATATATTTTTTTCTTACCAAAATTTATAGTACGATTAGTATTATCAGACCAACCTTGACTTAACTTATTGTAACGCTCTATGACGTAAACAGTATTTTGCCCAGATTCTTTGTATAAAATATCTACACCTATTACATTTGAATCTCCAGTGCTAAATGTAATCCCAACAGTATTGAACTTGTTCTCCATTCCTGTATTTTCTAATGTACCGTAATCTAAAACCCAGTCACTTGGTTCAAAAGCAGGAACAGTATACAAAGATGTAGCGCTGTATTGATTGTCTTTATATTTATACCTATAAGCAAAACATAAAAATTTGTCTAATATATAATTTTCCTCCTCTGAAGGAGTGTTAAATAAATTGATAGTTGGAGCTGGTAAAGAAAATTCTGTTACTGGTGGAGCAACTAAATTGTTAGTATATTCTGAAAAACCCGGGGGCTTTACAATTACACTTATATCTTCTTCTGTTATAACGTCAACTAAACCATTAGGATAAGGGTAATCTCGTTTAACATTTATAACTCTTGGTGGGTTTATATTATCTGTAAAAAACAATAAATCTCCTATCAAACTAATTCCTGTTATAAGATTATATTTATTTTGTCCAGTATAAGAAAAATTTAAAACTGTTGTTGAGATAACTAAATATCTCAATGCATTAGTAGAAGAATTAAAAGACACTATCATGTCTACATCTCTACTTGGATCGCTTACAAACCAATACATAGTCTGATTAATTCCATCTGCATATGCCCCAAGACACCTTGCGTCAGGAGAAAGCGCCGCCCCATTATATTGAAGAGTAGTTACTTTTGTATTACCTTTAGAGTTTTCTACAGCACCTATTTCAGTGGTTTCAGTAGAACCGAGTCTTACATTTTGAGCATCTATATATTGCCCAGGAGGTAACAAGCGTTCATCAACGCTCTTATTCATTTTACCTGCTATAAAATTAGTATTAATATCCATACTATTTTATCCATTTATCCTGTCCTCTCATATTCATTAGCAGTCTGCCTGGATGAATATTACTTAATCTTAACTTTGCATTTCTTAGTAATGATGACTTATCTTTTCTTGCTCTATTCACTATATATTCTTGAACACCTAATTTACTGTTTAATAATGAAAATCTAATATATGCATATAAATATTCTTCAAACATTTTGTTTACACTTATTTTAGAGTCATCTCCCTTTTCCATACCATCAGAAACATATTCTACAACAACAGATTTACCTGACATTGATGAGTTAAAGTATATAGCTCCTGTGCTTCTGTTTATAGTAAAAGTAGGGTTTATGTTAGCTGTTTCAGTATTCAAACCAAAACGATCACCCATCTGTCTTTCAAAATACCAACAGCCGTCTATACAATGACCCAGTTGATTATGAAAAGGGCCACCACCTAAATATAATTTTTGCATACCCCCATCTTGACGTGACAAGTCTACTAAAGAATTTTCAGGTTTTAAAACATTACCCTCAACATCAAATAAAATCTTAGCATTATTATCTTGAAGGTATGACTCACTCCACATTGTTTGAATATTTTCTGTTAAAGGGTAAAGAACACCTGATTCGTATAAAGAAATTCTTACATAATTAACAAAGTCAGGAGGTAAAACAAACCTTATTTGGGAATCTAATGTTAATTGAAGAATTTTTATCTCCTTCATTGCATCATAATTTAATTCTTGTATTCCCCTTTTTGCATGAAAAATAACTTGGTATCTTTCAATGTTATTTAATATCTCGTTATTACCTTGATACATAAGCATAAAGTTACTTACAATATCCTCTAAAGAAGTATACTGATAAGACCCCCAGTTTTTATCTTCTGGTGAACTTCCATTGTTTTCATAATATAAATAATCTGTAATGTATGCCATTTTTTATACTTGTATTTGATTGTCTTGTACCTCTTCATTTTGACCGAATTGATACACCTCTGCTTCTCTAATTTCTATTCCTACATATTGACAAATTTTTGCTACAAGACCTGGTTCATCTGACAATGGTAATTCAAAGTCTTGATAAGTGTTAGATGTTTGGTCAAATATAGGCTCTCCGTTTGTTAAAGATAAAAAAGTCCACTGAGGTGGTTTTGGGTATCTTATGTATTGTGCTTTTATATCTCCAGAAGCATTTATTTTTGTTGGATATATACTTACATTGTTACCTCCTAAAACATAAGAAGGAAATTGCGTAGTTGGAGATGATAAAGTTGAACTTGTTAAGTAAAATATTTTTTTCTGTGTTACTCTTTCTACTTCAGTTATGTTGTTAGCGTCATATATAGAATACCCTTCGTTAGCAAGAACGTTTTGAAATATATCTGCGCTTAAGTTTATTGTTCCTGCATTAACAACATTTAAAACAAAAGCCTGTTTTAAAGTGTCTGTATTAATAACTATACTTTGAGGTGGCGGATAGGGAGGTGTAACAGCCCCGTTTGAAAAAGGAGGATTAGCAACTCCGTCTATCAACTGATTTACAGCAGTAGCATCAGTAACACTTGACGTTAACAAAACAGGATAGTAAAATAATTTGTTTACTAAATAATAATCTGCTGGTAGCGAAAAGGTATTATTGTTTGTTGCTGTTTGAGCTAAAAAAACTTCTTCAGAAAAAGAATCAATAACCTCTTCTAATCCCTTAACAATATCTGCATAACCTGTCCCTGATTGTCTTACGTTTTCTCTATTAATATATTGATTATATTGATAAAAATAATCCTCAAACATATCCATCTGCGCTTGTTGTGCATACAGATTGAAATCTTGTGGAGACAAGTATCCGTAATTATTTTTATTAATAATTGCTAATACTGTATTCCTTACGTTATTAATCATAGCCATATAAAATACATTTTAAATATCTACAAATATAGGAAAAAAAAAGAGGTCACTTTTTTTTGTGACCTCTCTTAAATAGTTATATAGATTACTATATTTATGGTACTCTTACTAAATTAAGTATCAAGACTGGCACTTCGTTTACATCAGTAATTTTAAAAGTAGCATCGCCACCTCCACCTGTTACCGTTACAACGTCACCAACTGCATATCCAGTTCCTCCGTTTAATGCATCAATAGAAGTAATTACTCCAGCTGCTGCTGTGTAATCTACTGTTAAATTAATACCTGATCCTGAATTTGTTGTAGCAACAGCATTTCCTGTAGTGTACCCTGTACCGCCTACTAAACTACCAATAGCTCCAATTGAAGGCACTCCACTATTAGAAGGACTCCATCCAGTATACTTAACTAAAGGCCATGCTTGTGTTAAAGATTCAGTTATTGATTCTTGAAAACCATCTCTTATATCTTCATTACCAGCATCTTGCGCAGCATGAGTAATCTTAACTGCAATACCGTCTTTACCACAATACTGAACATTTACCTCACTATTAATAGGGTCTGCCGATGCGTTTTCAACTATAACTACCCCAGAGGTAGATAATAATTGTTTACTTGACGCAGTTGCAGAATATATAATGAAACTTTTACCAGTATCTAAGCCTGTTCCTACGGCTGCTCCAAAAGGAGTTAATGATAATACATTTGCACTGTCTAATGCAGCTACTAAATACATTCTATCATCAGTTGTATCGTGTAAGATATCTCCTACCGCTACTCCTGTTGCAAATGCACCAGTGTCTTCAACTTTGTTATTTCCAGTTTGGTCTGCTGTAGAAGTTCCTTCAATTGCGACATCTTGAACTTGAACCTCAACGAATTTATCCATTGCTCCGTACATTAGGCAATAGCTATTCCAGAAACAGCTGCAACTGGTATCATATCAAATGCTGAAGCAGTCCACCCTGTCGCAAGGGCTTCTACCATACTATCTTGTATTTGATCTCTCATAGCCTCACTACCTGCCGCTAAAGCAGCGTGTGTTAGTGTTACTACTTTTCCAGAGCCATAAGCTAAACTTGCTGAAGTTGTGTTAATTTGTACTACTAATTTTACATCAGTACACGAAACAAGTTGTTTTTGCTCGTTCGTCACTGGTATTCTTAAAAATTTTTCCATAATAAATAATGTGATTAAGGGTTAATAAAGTACAAAGATAGGTAATCTATTTATCTTTATTTAAAGCCTTTTTTAAAATTTTAAACATCTCTATACCTTCGTCAGACTGAAGATAAGTTCCAATAATAACATATGGGTCTGTATTGTGAGGTACAACTAACATTTGTTTTTTATTGTTTTTTAAATTATAAAGAACATTTTTACCTTTTATTTTTATTAATCCTGCCTGTTCTATTTTCATTATAGTGTCTTGAAGCTCAAGCATAGGGTCATTAATAATAGCAAGCAAATCTTCTGGTCTTGATTTTGCATACATCAACAAGTCTCTTTTTATTTCAGAAGTAGTCATTTTGTCTACTGAGTTTCCAAGAAATGCTCTTGTAACTGAAATCATTTTATCTAAAGATAATTCCATTGCCATAACTTGAGCGTTTAACTCCATAGTAGCTTCTTCTAAATCTTTTGCGGCATCTGCTTCATTATCAATTTCTTCAAACACCTGCCCATTGTGTGGGTGATAATGTAAAAATTCTTGTAATACTTGATTAGAGCGGTCTACATAAAGCATACCGTCTTCAAAAACTACAGGCTCTAATATTGCATTTCCGTCTTGTTCGTCTTCAAAAGGAGATTTTTGATTTCTTGCATACCTTAAAGGTCTGTTGATTCCTTGTTCTTCGTCAAAATAAAGAAGTGAAGAACGAGATGAATTTCTTGATGGGATTGTATAGGAAAGTGGTCTTTGCCCTCTGGTAAGCCTATACGTCTTACTTACATATTGTGATTTTTTCATTTTATTATAATTTATTAAAGTTAAATAAAGGGGAGGCGAACCTCCCCTTTTGAATTAATTATTTATTCTTAGTCTTTGAATAAGAAGAAATTGTTTGCACCTAAAGTACATAATGCTCTTTCAGATAGCATGTTAACTTGCATCTTATCTATATCAGATGATGCAGCACCACCAGCAGAACCAGTGATCCAAGTTTTGTAACGTCTATCTTCAGTTTCTGAAGCTCTGTATCTAACGTGCAAGAATGGTCTCTTAGCATTTTTACCTAAGATTTGGTCATATACAGTAGTTGAACCAGCAGGTACTAATACTCCACTAATTTTTCCTCCTACTAAACCTCCTCTCATTGTTGGGTCATTTAGATATTTCCAGTCAGACTTGTAAAAATCATAACCTCTTCTAAAACCTGTAAAACCAAGATTCAAAGCCATTTCTGCATCATTATCAAAAAGACCGTATGATGTACCACCAGCTCCATAAGAATTTTGAGCCGCTAACATATCATCCATATCAAAGCTAAAGTTTCTATTCATGAAAATAACATTTTCTTCAATAGCTCCTTGCTTATCAAGTCTTTGAATAATTGAATCAAAACCAGCTAATGTAGTTGGGTTTCCACCTCCCCATACATTTCCTCTTTGATTTATTACATAGAATAAACCTTCAGAACCTGCTTGATCGTTATTTGCTGCTGGTGTTCCAGTTACAAGCGCTACTTGTGCTTGAGATGTATTTTCAGCCGGAACAGTTTCAATCATTGCTGTTTCCATGTAGTCTTCAAAACGTAATCTTGTTTCGTGTTCTGACTTTAAATACCATAGGTAACCATTAGCTCCATTTTCGCTTGTAATTTCAATCCATCCAATTTGCGCCATATCAGAACCACTTACTTCATAAGTGTCTTTTAATATAATAGGCTTGTTTTGAAATATGAAATCATCAGCTTCTAATGAACCTTGCATACCTGCTGTTCCTTTAGCAAATTCTGAACCGTAAATAAATACAGTACAAGCTGTTTGTGGAACCGCCTGAGTTACTTCATAATAAGCTACTTCAAATTGGTTTCCAAGTAAAACCGCACCACCACTTGTAGTTCCTAATGGAGCTGTAGTGATTACACCTTTATTAGATAAAGTTGATCCTGGTGCGTTATCTGAAACCATAATTGTTTGACCTACTCTTAAACCAGCAGATGTTACTCCCGTTGATAAAGTTGGGTCAAAGGCATCATTAATAGTAAATGTAGCCAATGCATTTGCTCCTTGAGCAGTACCTGACGTACAGTTAACGTATTTAATGTGTAATCTACCTTGTTCTGCCCACTTAATCATATCTGAGTTAGTTGGCATTTCCGCACCTACCATTCTTAGGAAAGATGCAATTGTTCTATTTCCATAACGCTCAAATTCCTTTTCATAAGTATCTGGTAAATACTGAGTCAAGAAATTAAAATCTGTTATGTAGTTTGTTGCAAGGACTTGTTTCTGAGCACTTGGCTGCAAATCAAATCCTGGTGTTGATAATACTGACATAATTTATTTTTTTTTAATATTTATACTTTTTTTATACTTCTAATTTTGAGTCCTCTTCCACTGTTTGTGTCACCAACCGGTCTTATTTTCATTCCGTTTTTTACGGTTCCTTGCTGAGAGCTTCTTATATCCATATTGATGTTTTTAGATTTCTTAGTAACATCATCTACGGTATTAGCTACACCCTGCTCGTAAAAAAACTGAGCGAATTTTTCAGGATTCATTGCTATAGCTAAAGATCTGTGATAACCCTTAGCGTCTTTAATCATTCCGTTATCATCCATAAATTTACTTACAAAGTTATTTACGTCTGCTTGACGGTTTTTTAATTCGGCAGTATCTCCCGGTTTATAAGTAAAACTTTTTTCTCCTACATTAAATTCAAAACCTTTAAATTCATTGCTAAAAACTTCATCAGTTTTTTGGAGGAACCAGTCATACCTCTTCTCGTTTGCTTCTCTTGCAGTTTTAGATTCTTCTATGTAACTCTTATAAGCATTTAAAGATTCTTTAACGGTATCAGATAATCCACTCCCACTTGACTCAAGAGGAACTTTATACTTATCTTTTTCTTCATTAAAATACTTTTTTGCTTTCGCAAGTTCTCTTTTTTTAGCTAACTTAACTTTCTTAATCTGTTTTGGTTCGTCTAACTCTTCATCATATGAAAATTTATCGTCCATCAAATCTTGAATATCTATTTCGTCCAAACCTTCTTCGGTTATTCCGTAATAATCAGCTAATAAAGAATCATCGTCCATAGCATTATAGTCTTTTTGTAATTTATAAAAATCCTCTATGCCACGACCTGTTTCTTTTTTATACTTTAAATATGCAGAGACATCTTCAGGTAATTCGTCATTGTCTTTTGTTTGCGCAAACAAATCATCTACTGAAGATATATCTTTATCATATCTTTTTTTAATATATGTAAGAACGTCTTCGTCATTTAACTCTGACGATGGAGTTTTTTCTATTGGCTCCTCAGTTACTTCTTCTTCTTTTTCTTTCTCTACTGCTTCTGGGGCCGGTATTTTTTCTGTTGTTTCTGCCTGACCTGTATCTTCAAACTTTTCTTCGTGTTTGCTTAAAAGCTCCTGTTCAATTTCTGCTTTTGATTTTTCTTCAGTTACATCAGTAACTTCTTTTACGTTTATTTCCATTTTATTTAATTTAATTTATACAAAGTTAATAATTATAATACACCTTTTTTAAGGCTATCTTGGGTTAAACTCCGCCATATCAAAACCATCTAAACTATCTTCGTTAGACTCAAAGTTTATAGGTGGTAAATTGTTTTTACGTTGATCTATTAATCGTGATTGTTCAGAAGATTGCTGGCTAATTCTTTTATTTTTTGCACTTTCTCTGTTTTGTTCTCTTTTATTAATCTGAGACTCTTCAGCTCCTTTTAGTTGAACTGCAAGTTTAAATTCTGTTTGCATCAATTGTTCTTTTAGTGCAGCTTCGTTTTTCATTTTTTCTATTTCAAAACCTATTTCAGCCTGCTTTACTTGCATTTTAGTTTGACCTTCTGCCTGTATTTTAGTTATAGCTATTTGTGCGGCAGCTTGTTGAGACTGCATATTATTTTGTTGTTGCATTTGTAACTCTTGAGCTTTACGCTCCATGTCCTCTCTTTGTTTTTGTTTTCTTTTTACTTTTAAAAGTTGATTAGCCATTTTAATATTCTTAATCTCTCTTATATCTATAGCATCTTCTAAATCAATACCTCCTTTTGAAAGAGCCATCTGAATATTTGCTTCTAACCTTGCCTTTTCTTCTTCATCTGGAGCAACCTCTACAAATATTCCAAAATCATATAAATACAAATTCTTAATATCATCTAAAATACCCATGTTGTATTTACCAATTTGCATTGCAAACTCATCAGCAAAATCAGAATACTCTAATACATCAGCGGTTCTTATAGATAGTGCTTCCGCTAAAGTTTGTGTTAAATATAAACTTCCATCTAATATATGACGAGTTGCCGTATTTGAATTTAATGCAGCTAATTTCTGAACGCCAACAAGTGAGTTTGGGTCTGGCGTACTTCCGTCTCTGGCTTCATTAAGTCCCGTTACCTGCCTAATCATATTTAAATAATGATTGTAATTACCAATAAGCATTTGCATTTTATTAGCCCCACTATTTGAGGTTAATTGCTGTATAGGCACCCTTGCATTATTAAACTCTCCATCTTGAGTGTAGCTTCTTCCTACAACACTACCTGTTTGAAAATATAACCTTAACGCATCAGAAGGGTCATATGCGTTTCCTGTTCCTAAATCTACCTCGCTTAAACCGTCAGCGTCTATAAATACACCGTCCGGAACTACTTTTGTAATTACTTGCTGTAGTTTTAGATGTGTCATTTGAATAAGGTCTGTAAAAGGTATCATTCTACGAACTAATGATTCTATATTTCCTTTATACATTCTGGGCGCAACAGCTACATAATTTGGCATAGCATATTGACTTGCCGACTGAGGTCTAACCATATTTTTAGCTAACTCCCACTTTATGATTATATTAGTACCCATAACCATAACGCCATCATACCAAACGTCTATTCTTTTTTCTACTCTTTCAAACTTACCTTCTTCCATCATTTCTGGTGGAGGATTAAATTCATCATCTTTTGGAACTACTTTATAATTACCATCAGCGGTTTGTTTTTTCTTGTAAACAAAACTTTTTGTAGATTTATAATTAAAATACAATAAAGTACAAGTGTCTCTATAAAACATAGAGTTCTCATACATAGCAGCTACATTATAATACTGATACCAAGCCTGACTGTATTTTGAAATTTCTTCTAAATCATCTTGAGTTAATTCTGGGTTTATTTTTAATACCTCACCAATTGGTATTGTTTTAATTTCTCCCCAGTAAAAACAATCTTTAAAATGAGGATCTTCTGTGTAACTATAAACAACATTTGCAGGGTCTACATAATCTACTTTTACCCCATCTCCTAACTGAAAGCTGTGTTTAGTTATACCAATACCTAAAGTGGTTAAATCTAAATCACATCTTTTTCTGGTTTGTTCATAATGATTTTCTGCTAAAATTGTATTGATTGCACATTCATTAGCAATTTCTACCGCTGGCTTGTAATTCATTTGCATATACAATTCCATTTCTAAATCAGTCTCAGGAAGTTCTTCAGGATTTACTTGAAAAACATCTACCTCAAAATCTTTTTCTATTTGCTTGAACAAAGGCTTTGCAATAACATTTGTTTCAATCATTTGTTGAAACTCTCCTCTTTTTTCAGAAGACATTGCGTCTTGTGCATAAGTCTGAACAGTAAACAACCTGTCACTCATTCCATTTACTACAATATCTACAAATTTTGGTATAACCGGAACAGGTGTCCAGTCTAAATTTAAATAGCTTAAGTCTCCGTCTACAGCTAATTCGTTTTTGTATTTTCCTACTGACTGTTCACCTCTTGCGTACAATCTTAAACGATTAAATTCCATCCACTGGTCATAAAAACGACAAGAATTAAATCCCGCTCCTTTTCTAAACCATTCGTATTGTATAGCTTGCCCTATCTGTAGACCATATTCCTTTGTTGCTTTTTTAGCGTCTGAAACAAATTGATCTGGAAATGCGGCCGATTTTATGTCTACTGTTACTCCCTTCATTTATCTTATTAATTGACTTAGAGAACTCTTATTGTTATATCTTGCAAAGTTAACACTTATTTTTGATTTTTCTTTAGTAGGTGTGTAAAGGTGCTTTTGATTAGCCATTATAGCCAGGCCTGAACTAATAGAAGCATCAAATCTTGTTCTATTGTTTATATCAAACTTAGCCCAGTCCATTAAAGTTCTTTGAAAACTCATAGTTCCCATAGCTTCTGAGTCTCTAAAATTACCCTCTAAATCTAATCCAATATGCTTTTCAATATAAGACTCTATAGCCGCAGCATGTGACTGCTTTACGTCTTCTGATGAATTTGGAATACCTCCCAACTCCTTTTCAGTTTTTGATAATTTATTAAATCTTTTGTCTGGTCTATTCATACAATAACCTCTGTAACCTCTATTTTTAAAATGATATAAAAGTCTTGGTTTATTATTTTCACATAAAATTGGCATACCATAAAAAACACAAGCCATTAAAACTTCTTCAAAAAATATCTCTGCCGTTTGTGGTCGTGCAACATATTCTAAAAAAAACTCATTACTTGGAGCGTCATCCATATTAAATTTTGTCATTCCATGCAAAGCCCCATTAGACCCCTTTCCAATAACTACTCCAGAAATATCATAAGAGTCACAACCAAAAGAACCAATATGCTCATTACCAGGCAACCATCTTCCTCCTTTTGAAATTTTGCGATTTTGTAAAGCAACTCCTGGTGTCCAAGTTACTAAAAATCTTCCATTTTTATTTGGGCTAAAAATCACCTTGCTATCTTTAACTCCGTTGAGCCAGGAAAAAGAACCTCTGGTAACGTGATGGTCTAAAATTAGAGAATCATTATAGTCTATTTGTTGATATATTTTTGTTAAGTTAAATAATGATTGTTTACTCTCATCTCTAAAAGCATGAGATTCAGTACGTGGAAACTGTCTGTAAAATTCATTTAAAGCATCTGCATCAGAAGATAAAGAATTAACTTCGTTTTCCCAATAGTCTATTGCCCCAATTTTAATGTCTTCTCCATCTATACCAGATACAGGCTTCTCTGGGGTATTTAAAACAGGCATACCATATTGATCTATATACCCTTCAAAGTTCCATTCCATAGGTATAAATAATTTATACAACCCAGATTTTGTTTGTCCATTTTGATTTCTTTTTAAAGCATCTGAATCTTCAAATAATTTTTTAAAATTAGTACCACCTTTATCTAAAGCGTTTGATGTTGAACCCATCATACACTTTCCTATTATTTTACTACCCAGTCGCAAACAAGTCTTTGTAACCCTCCAATTATTTAAAATATTTTCTGGCCTTTCCCATTTACCACTTTCATCATGCAATAAGTATTGTAACTTTTCACCGTCATATGAATTGTCTGAAGTATTCTTCCAGTCAATTGTAGTGTCTAATCCTTCAAGTTCCTCATTACCAGTGTCATACATATTTTTTTTTGTAATCTTAGAAGCAGGAACACGATATGCTAATTCTGTTTTTGGTTTATCCATACCGTCCTGTATTGGCTTAAAAAAGAAAGGGTAGTTATTAGATATAGGCACCACCTTATCTGTAAACATTTTTTTTGCATCAGCCCCTGTTTTTGAAAGTATTCCTATACGAGCATCTTTAGTAATAGTAGCTTGATTTACTCCTTCACACGAACTCATAAAAGAAAACCCAGAACGTCTTATTTTTAAATAACACATTCCAAAACTTCTTTTATCTGCTTTGCAGGCTTCCCAAAATATATAAAAAACTCTATTAGCTTCTCTAAAATCTGGATTACCTACGTCAATTTTAGTCCACTGCAAATACATATAATGAGTGCCGGTTATATATGTAGGCTTGCCATTATTTAAAAACCAGTGGCCTTGTTCTCTTTTGTCAAATTCTTGTTCTATATAATCAACCCATTCAGCTTTAAAATTTGGTGGAGTTGCGTGCCATTGAAAAATAGATTGTATTCTTTTTAGCGGCTTTGGAATCATAGTAGGATTCCATCTTTGATTTTTTTTATCTTTAGAGCTGTTTTCAAATTTAGATGGTGTTTTAGGTAATGCTATTATAACTCCACTTATATTATATACATCTCCAATAGTTCCGTCACGAGATATGACTATTACATCGTACTTTTCGTTATATCCGTAAACCCATGTTCGTGATTTATTTTTTCTTTTAATTATTCCTGAAGGAACATAATTAGGTAAAACCTTATATATTTTATTTTGATCTTGATTCAGCAAATCCCTTTGGTATATTGTTTTTAGATTCTACTACATTTCCTTCTAATAAATTTTTTTCTTCTTCAATTCTTTTTACTATTTCAAAAGCATCCATGATACACAATTTTTTCGTTGCCGCAGCATTTTTTAATCTGTCTGCTGCAAGCTCATCATCTGTGTCATATTTAATAATATCTTCTTTAGCCACTTTTACAAGTTGTCTTACTGCCTTTTCTCCAGCTTCTATTATTTGTAATTTTAATTCTTTATTATCCATTTAATACGGTAGTTATATTATTTGTAAACATACGATATAATAACTCTCCTTCAATTTCAAACTCATATTCACTATTAGGAGTAAATATAATTCTATCTCCAATTCTAATTCCTTTACTATCAAGCTCTTTATTAGTGTACTTTACAACTCCTTGTAATGGCTCATATTTTGTATTTTTTAGTATTAATGATTTTTTTACCGGTATAGGTTTTATAAAACAATATTTTCCATGCGCTTTCCATTTATTATTTTTTTTATATAGATAAAATTGCTCATCTTCTACAAAAAATAAATTTTCTTTAAAATAACTTTTACCACTTTTTCTTCTTCCTTTCATGTCATTATAAAATTTAAATACATTATGATGTACCACTAATGTATCGCCTTCCTCAACTTCTCCCTTGTAATTTAATGGGGTTGATTTTACTACAGCAAAACGATTTGAAAAAACATGATTTTCTTCTGAAACATTTGTTACAAGCTCTACATCACCTAATTTTTTTGTATTACTGTACCTTTTATTATTTAAAGGTTCAACAATAAAAGAATATAATGATCTCATTGAAAATTTATATTATACTCTAAAGTTATTGGTAAAGTATATAAAAATTCTTTCCATACAAAAAGCTCTTGGTTTCTAATAACCCATAATTTATAAGATTGACTTTCTTCTTTTGCTTGTATTAAATGTATTTTGTATTCTCCTCCCAGAACAGATTGGCCTACAATATAGTGCATTGACCCAGATTTATAATCTGATCCAATGGAAATTTTTCTAATATCCATTTTATTTTATTTTTTATCTTCTACTAAACCTTTGTTTATCACCGCTGTAATTTCTTCTACTATAGCTAATGTGCTAATTGGTAGTGATTGTAATAGACGGTTTATATGTTTAATAGACTCTTCATTTAATTCTACTCTCATTCAATTTAATTTAATTTATGGCGCTGCTTCTATTGGTATTAAGTAGTTAACCCCATTTATTCTTACCTCCCAAGTTTTATCTGGAGTTATAGTTTGTGTTGCAATAGAACCTAAGTTTTGAGCTGCTGTACCAAAAGCAAGTTGATTTGCTGCATTAGTTGATGCACCTGCTCCAATTGCTACACTGTAATTATCAATAACCTGTGCGTTATCACCTAAAGCTATTGAGTGCGTTCCTGTTGTTGAAGAATTACGTCCTATAGAAACTGATTTAGTTCCTGTCGCTGAAGTATCATTACCAATAGCTATACTGTCTGTGCTTGAAGCGTCAGTTCCCGCTGCTGCTTGACAACCTATAGCTATAGTGCAAGAACCCTTAGCGTTTGATTGATATCCTATTGCAATTACATCACTAACAACATTAGTCGTACTTTCTAATGCTTGTCTTCCAATAGCTATATTATTATTTCCTGTTACTGCTGCATTACGCATAGCATTTCTACCAATAGCAATATGATTGTCTCCACCAATAGTTGACGATGCTGCGTCTTCCATTGCTTGAAAACCTATTGCAACAGATAAACTTGGTGTGTTAAACTTCATGGCGTTTTTACCAATAGCTACTTGACCACTTCCGTTTACATTAGTAGCGTTTGCATTATTACCCGCATAGTAACCGACATATACAGAACCACCAATAATTGATGTAGAATTAAACTCTCCTGCGTGTCCACCTACCGCTACATTCCCAATACCTTGAACTGCTGCTGAAGAACCTCCTTGCATAGCTTTTATACCGATAGCTACTCTTGCTGTTTCTTCATCAGTACCTGCACTTGGAGTGGTGTTAGAACCATACAACAACGCACGATATCCTATTCCTACGTCTGCCCCACCAAAAGCCTCAAGACCTGATTGATAACCTATAAATGTATTTTTTGTTTGTACCGATAATCCGTCTGCAAGCGCTTGATAACCTATCGCTACATTATCCGCCCCTGAAGTTAAAGCGTTTAACGCTCTTGTACCCATAGCAACGTTGTTTATTGCTGTAGCATTGTTTGCTGTTTGTAACGCTTGGTCTCCTATACCTATATTATCATTTGAAGCCGCTATCGCTGTACCTGCGCTTTTACCAATTAAAATATTTCTTGCGCCTGCAAGTATGGCTTTACCTGCGTCTGTTCCTAATGCTATATTGCTTGCACCATTTGTAGATGCTAATAAAGCATTTGTACCTATACCTATATTATCTGAATTGCTTGCCGCTGCATTACCTGCTGATGCACCTATAAATATAGAGTTTGTTGACGAGTCAGATAACCCAGCGGCATCTGAATCACTCCATCTATATGTTGTATTTCCTGCATTATAAATATATGCTCTTGAAGATTTAGAAGCTCCTAAAACTAAAGTATATCCTTCCTTTCCAACTTCTGCATTAGCAACAGCTAAACTCTTATATGCATCGTCATAACCATAAACAATACTCTTTTCTAATCCCATAGCAGAACTACCAGTCTGGTCGTTAGCTCTATAGAACCAATACTCATTTTCATCAGGTATAGCAAATCCACTAATATCTAAATCAAAGTTGCTTGCGTTTGTATTTATTCCGTTATAGTGATTTGTAGTTGATCCAGCAGATGCAGTAGTAATACCGTCTATATCAAAAGTTCCACTTGATGTAATTGCAGAACCTGTTCCTGTATTTCCTGTTAAAGCAACCGAAGTAACAGTTCCATTATTATCAGCGGTTATTTCTACAGCCCCCGTAGATGCACTAACTGTTATTCCTGTACCTCCAGTAAGGGAAGTTACACCTGTATTTGAAAGGTTTAATGTTGCATTAGTGCCTTGATTAGCTCCAAATGTAACAGGGCCTCCACCTATACCTGTTCCTGTATTAATTGTTAATTCACCATTATTTGGAACATTGATTGTTGGAAAAGCAACAAGTTTACCTGTTCCGTCAATGTATTGAGATATTGTTCCGGTAGACGTTAATGCTATAGTTCCTGAGCCTGTTATAGCCCCACCCGTAACTGCAAATGCAGCGCTACCAGCGGAAGCACTTCCCCCTGTTGTGTTATAGCTTACATCTACTGATGTTACCGTACCCGCATTATTTGTAAATGGCAATGAAGATATACTTAATAAATCGCCCTCGCCATCTATTATCTGAGTATTATCACCTTGCATTGTTATAGCCAAGGTTCCTGAACTTGTTACGGGGCTACCAGTTACATTAAAAGCAGAACCTCCATGCGAAGCCCCTACGCTTGTTACAGTACCTGTAGCGCTTATTGTTGTCCAACCTGCTGTACTTAAAAACTTTCCGTCATCAGCTACCAAAGGCGCAGGTACACCCCCTTTTAATCCATCTACGTTTCCAGGAACGTTTGGCGCTGTAAAAACATCTAAGTCTATTATTAATTTATTTGGGATTTGCACAGACCCTGTGTTTGTTGAAATACCTGTTCCCCCCGTAAATAACACATTTCTTTGATCTGGAACCCCTTGGTTTGCTGTACCAGCATCTCCTGACATAAACCAAGCAGCGTAAGACTCATTTAATTGCCATGTACCATCTGCTCTTAAATATTTTTGTTGGTCTCCTGCTAATGGCGCAGGAACCGCACCAATTGAACCTGCTAATACAGAAGTTGCTCCTCCAAAAGCACTTAATCCAAAGTTAATAGTTGGGTCTATTGATGGAGAAACTGGAGCCGTTACCGTTACGTCTATACCTGCTGAATCTACAAATTTAATTGTGCTGTCATTAACATCACTTAAAGGATTTGGAAGAGCTTTTCCTACTTTTACAACTGCTGTAGTTGTATTGTCAGTTACTTGTATGAAAGAATTAGTTAAAACAGAAAGAGCAACAGCGTTTAAAGTAATTCTCTCTACATCTTTATTAGTCCCTGTATTAGTTAATAACATATAACCGTTATTACTGAAGCCAGTTGATATAGCATCAGGCGCAGTCATTACAAAGTTATTTGCGTTGTTGTTGTAGTTTAGTTTAAAATCTACAGTGTCTGTAAGAACGGTTGATGTTACAATTAATTCTGAACCTGATGATATAGTAAGTGTATCATTATTATCATCGGCAACTAAAGTATTACTACCAGTTACAGCTACTTGTTTAAATATATTTTGGTCTGAACCTTTATCTGTATTTGTTATTGCTAATGATGGAGTAGTAGTAGAATTTGTAATTGTTAAAGTTACCCCATCTAAAGTACCCGCTGTTACATCAGTTACAGTTCCTGTTCCAGCTGTTGGTAATGTAGCTAACTTTCCTTCTCCAGTTATATATTGAGCCGATGTACCATCAGCAGTAAGTTGTAATGTCCCTGTGCTTGATACAGGGGAACCACTCACTACAAATGCAGCACTACCATCTACTGCCGTACCTCCCGTTGTACTATATCCTAATCCTACGCTTGTAACTGCTGTTATATTTTCCCAACTTCCACTACCTCTTAAAAACTTACCTTCATCTCCCGCAGCAGGTTGTGGAACACCTCCTTTTGTTCCTGCTAATACAGAAGTAGCCCCTACATAATCAACTAAATCTATTGTTAATGTATTTGGTACAGCCGATGCAGCAGTTGTGTTTATACCCGCTCCTCCTACAAAATTAACAGATGCACCGCTTCCAATTGATACGTTAGACGTACCAGCGTCTCCATTTAATAACCAACTTGTGTAACTATCGTTGACTTGCCATGTACCGTCTCCTCTTAAATAATAACCTCTTTGTGCGATAAGTGCAGCAGGCACAACTCCTGTAAGGCCATCTGTTCCTGCTGTAGCACCTGTATAAGTATTAACAGCTATTGTTCCTGAAGAAGTAATTGCCCCTCCAGTTATAGGCAAAGTAGTTGCAATATTAGTAACTGTTCCTGCGCCCGCAGGCGTATCCCACGTTCCGTCACCTTTCAAGAACTTATCATAGTCAGTTGCTGGCGCTATACCTATAGGTTGAGGAACTAATCCTGTAGATCCGTCTACTCCAGCTGAAGCACCTGTAAATACACTATATTGTGTGTTTAGTGGAACAGCCCATGTGTTGTCGGCTCTTAAAAATGAAGTTAAAACAGTAGTTCCGTCTAATGAGCTTGTTGGAGCAGTTAATCCAGCTGTTAATATGTTTGTTGCGCTAATATCTAATCCTATGTAGTTATAGTTTACAGCGTTTATTGTATTTACTTGTTCTGTAAAAGTTAATGTGTTATCTGTAACATTTATCGTTCCCGCTGTACTTGCAGGATTAGTAGCTAAACCAAAAGATGTTAATCCCGCAGCGCTTGCAGCATCAACGGTTACTTGATTTGAACCATTATCTGTAAGGGTAATATTAGTACCTGCTACCAATTTAACAGTGTCTGTAGATGCATCTGAACCAGTTAAAGTTATATCTACATCGTTAGTTGCTTGCGCACTACTTAAATCATAAGTGGTGTTTGTATCTGTTCCGCTTGAAGCACTCGTTATTATTCCATAATCATCTACAACTATTGTAGCAAAATTATAAGTACCAGCAGTAACACCACTTGACGCTAAATTGACATCAATACTACCATTTGCAGTTGCAGGATTAGTATTTGGTGATGTTTGTGTTAAGTCTAATGTTGAAGATGTTAAGCCTAAAGATGTTAAGCCCGAAGCACCAGTATATGCTACTGTTATATCATTACCTGATTGAGTTAATCCTATACCCGTTCCTTCTGTCAATGTAAATGATGTAGTTCGTGGTGTTGCTTGATCGTCTTCTAATTTTACTGTTACTACAGTTAATAACTTGCTTACATCAAAATCCCAATCTGTTCCTAAAGGCGCTGAAAAAGCTCCCGAACCATTATAAAAATCTGTATTAACCACACCCGTTACACTTCCGTCTGTTATTAAATTAGTTGTTATTACAGGAGTTGGTGACGCCATACTTGTAGATACGGCTACATAATCATTTATGTTTGTTGTAGGAATGGTAAAGCCTGTTACAGAAGTTACTGTACCTGAACCTCCTCCAGAGATGTTTGCCCATGAAGGTAAAGCGTTTGGCCCTCCTGACACTAAGGCATATCCTGCTGTTCCAACATCTCCTGAAAGGCTTATTTCTGTATCTCCATCTAAAAAAAACGTCCCGTCTTCAAGAGTAAATATTCCGATTGTTGCTGATGCAGTTGAAGTTGCATTTCCTGATAAACCTATGCTTGAAGTGTTTCCTCCTGTAGCAATAGCAGTGTTGCCGGTATTCAAAACTGATTGTAAACTTTGATTACCACCTGCTGAAGACCAACCTGTAGATACAGCCCCAGTTACTGAGTCAACAATACAAGTTAATACTTGACCATTAAGACCTGTTCCTGAAATACCAGCTGACAATGATCCTGTTAGATTTATTCCTGCCGTTGTTGAAGAATTTCCGTTTGCACTAAAAGTATTGTTTCCAGAAAAAGTGTTTGCTCCTAAAGAATTAATTGACGATTGTGCATCAAGATTTAAAAAAGAATTTGCTGGTGCTACAGCTGTAAAGCTCATGCTTTGACCTAATGTATCATTACCGGCTGCTAAAACCGCAGATATAGTAGGAGTTTGAAGAGATGGTGCGCTTGTCCATTCTAAGCCTGTTCCTGCTGTATTTACTGATAAAAATTGTCCTGATGATCCAGTTTGATATACACCCAGACTATCTTCAATACCAATTTGTCCTGTGATACTAAACCTAAGGTCTACTCCGTCTCCTAAAGTTACAGTATTCTGAAATATAGATGTTCCGTTAACTGATAAGTAAGTTGTTCCTTGAAGTGAAAGACCACTGGTTCCGGGGTTACCTCCGTCATCAATTGTAAATATCCCAACTAATGAAGGATTTTGTATAGCTGAATTACCATTGTCTAATGTTTCTTGCCAGGTTAAACTACCACCAACAGGATTTACCCATTCCATTCCTGTATTACCAGAATTTTTAGCTAATACCTGTCCTGCTGCCCCTGCCGCTCCAGAAATAGTAATTCCTCCTGTAGCGTTAAAGTCTTGCGTCCCCGTAAGACTTATGACGCCAGTAAGGTTTATGTTTTGAATAGCAGTATTTCCTGTATCTAATACAGACTGCAAGTCTTGCAGTATAGTTCCCGCAGCAAGTAAATCGCTGACTAAAAAAGTTACTGTCTTATTATTATCACTTACATCCGTTGCTATAAGTAAATCACTTGCATTAGGAGTGACCGTTGGATAAGCAGTCGTATTTTTAATTTTAGCCATATTGCGACATTTTTATATTACTCTGTTTCTACTTTTTTTAATTCAGAAGATTCTTCTTCTTTTTTTGTAATTTCACCGGTTTCTAAATTAATAGTTACGTCTTTACCATAATTTTCCATCAAATACTTTTCTTGATCTGCAAATTTTTCTCTTAATTCATTTACAGCATTTATTAAATTATTTTGTTGTAAAACGGTGTTTCCCAAGTCTAATTTTGCCTGGTTAAAATCTTTTTGTAATTCTTGTAATAGAGATAATTCTTCTTTCTTTAATTTTTTCATTTTATTATTATTTAAATTATTTAATTAGTTAATATTTTAACAAAGATACAAATATTTTTATTATGATATTATGTTGGAACATTGGTACTCCAGCCAGGTGTATTTACCCCTGTTCCCGTTCTTCCATTGCCCGAACTATCAGCATATGATGTACCTGTTCCTTCGTTATATCTCCACCATGCCGCAAGTGAACCAGACTTAGTATAATTACCAGAATTTGTGCTTAAATCTAATGGTGATCCTGAGTTATATATTGCTGCAATATTAGATGCGTTTAATTCACTATCAAATATTGCTTGATTATTTATCTCACCATCAAAGAAAGTTTGATTACTATTTCTTGTCCACGCCCCTACGCTTGTGTTTCCTGTGTAAGTTAATTGAACATTTTGATTTCCTGACTTTACATAAGAACTTGGATTAACTACAGAACCATTTTTATAAAGCCTCCATTCGTCTCTATCTTGTGTAGAACCCATTGAGCCAGCAGGAACAACTACAGCTAAATGATACCATTGGCCTGCTGATATTGCTGAGTTGGCTGTTCTTATAGTATTTCTATTATTACTACCTGCTCCCACAAAACCTTGATTTAAACCAAATACATGAAAAACAAAAGCCCCATTACCATTTATAAATATTTTTAAACCGTAATAATTATTTGTACCCGAAGACCCTACATTTATAACACACTCTCCTGAGCTTAAATTATCAACATAAACCCAAGCTGAAAGAGTGTATCCATTTGTGTTCATTGTGGCTTGAGTTGGTTGAACACTTGTATTAGCTAAATTACCAAAATTAGCATATTGATTAGAGCCATTAAAATCTATTGAATAATCAACTGCAAATCCTGCACTTAAATCAACAGCGTTTACTTGAGAAATTGTTGACTTTTGAATATCCGTTATATGACTAACAGTATTTATTTCAACACCTGAAATTCCACCTATAGGCATATTAACTTAGTGTTAAATAAGTATAGTCAGGATTAAAAAATATCTGGCCATTTGTACCATCTATTAAAGTTCCAACAATTCTAACAAATTTACCCGAGCCTGATGGCGGTTCTATCGTTACATTACCCGCAGTTGTGCTTACATATAAAGTGTCTCCTTCATTTCCTGGATCATAAGATAAAGTATACATTCCTCTTGTTAACATTCCAACAGTTCCTGAACTACCATTAGCCACAGACATAGCTAATAAACCTTTTGTTGTATTCTCAGCATCAGCATCAGCGGAAACCCAGTCTCCACCTGAAAAAACATATAGCTTTCCCTTAACTACAGTTGAAGCCCCTAAATAAACAAGTTCTCCTTGATAAGAGCCATCTGTATTTGAAGGTTTAGTTAATTTTGTATTACTATTCCAAACACCTTCCGCTACAGTTCCTGTTTCAACTAAATTAGGCAATGAAGTTACTGCTGTAGAATCAAACCCAATTGTACCAGAACTTGTGATTGTTCCCCCTGTTATTGGAGAGCTTGTTGCTACAGAAAAAACAGTTCCGTTATTAGTTGCAGCTAAATTAAAAGTAGTGTTACCAGCTTGATTCAAAGTAAAAGAACCTCCTCCCGATAAACCTGTTCCTGTATTAATTGTTATTGTGGAATTGTTTGCAGCAGATGGTATAGTTGGAAAAGTTGTTAAATCACCTTCTCCGTTTATATATTGTTCTGTATCGCCTTGAAAACTTATAGCTAAAGTTCCTGAAGTTGTTACGGGTGTTCCTGTAATTTGAAATGCATCTCCTCCCGTAGACAGCCCTACACTTATTACTGTACCGGTGTTTGATGTTTTGTTGTTAAATGTTGTCCAATCTGTACTTGATAAAGCACCAGTTGTGCTTGCATTTGCCGTAGCTATTGATATTTCAGGAGTTGTTCCCCCAGTAGAAGATATAGGTGAAGAACCAGTAACTGATGTAACTGTTCCTGTGTTTGTAGTGTACCCTTGTAATTTTACAAACTGTGTAGATGCTGCCTTAGTTGAGCTGTCACTTAAAGTTGCAGTGGGAACTAAAGGGCTATTAATAAAAACACCAATTCCTAAAGTTCCAAATCCAAATACTTCTGTACCATTAATGCTTAAGCTAACTTGTCCCGCACCTGGCATATAAAATCCTGTATCTGGATCTCCATTAAAAGTTAAAGAAGGCAAAGCCTCCGTTCCGTTTCCTACCTTTACTTTTCCTAATGTTATAGAGTCATCAGTATTACTAAATGTAAAACCTGAGTCACTTTGTATCTGAGAAGAACTTGCCCAATACGCTACCCTGTTAGCAGCTCCAACACCTGTAACAGTTCCTTGTGGAACTCCTGATATTTGTGTATCTACATATGCTTTTGTTGCAGCGTCTTGTGCAGATGATGGGTCGGCCATTCCTGTAATAGCATTAGTACCCATTGCAATACCAGACGTCATATTGATACCCGCCATGCTTGATGAAGAGCTGGTTGTTATGCCTCCATCAATATTTTGGGATATCAAGAAATTTATAGCCATGAAAAATAGATTTTTACAAATATACGAATTATATTAAAAGACATTTCTTTTAATATAACTCGTATTTATAATTGTAATTATAGTACCTCTACTACAAGTACCTTTAACACATCTGAACCTAAATTAGCTGCTGTTTTTATAGTAACATTATCTGTGTCAGTATGTATTACCTCTACAAAAGTTTGCTCATATGGAGAAGCATTATCATATACATACACCATAACATCTCTTGTTCCTAAGTTATGATTTACAGTATATGGGCTGGTTCCAGTAATTGTAGTTTTAAAGTTATAGTTTGTGTTAATACAACTTGCAACAGCAGTACAAAAATCTGTAATCTGTGATGCAGGAATAGCGATTGTATTTTCTGACATCGCAGTAACAAATCCTTTTGCATCAACCGTTGCATTTAAAGATTTAGTAACTCCACCATAAGAAGCTGCTGATACACCAGAGTTATCTATAGTAACAAATCCATTTGCTGTTACTCCAAAGTTTGCTGAATCAAATCCTGCAACTCCCTTTTCCGTTGCACCATCAGTTGCTCCTGCTCCTGCTATATTAGCATCTTGTATTACAATTGCATAAGCTGAAGCAGCTGGATTAGAACTTGCTGTAATAGTTGAATTAGCATAAAGCATATCACCTACTTCAACAGCTACTGAACTACCATTAAAAGCTATAGTACCATCTGTAGTAACAACAAAGAAGTCACCTGTAGTTAGAGCAACGTTACTTGATCCTGCTATTGCAGGAGAGTTTGTTGCTGCATTATATCCTCCTTGAAATACACCTACTCCGGCAACAAGTGCTTGTACTTGACCTAAATTAACACCATCAGTTCCAGCTGTACCAGTTTCAACATCTAATAATTTATTTCCACCAAAGTCAACATCTGCTTCTGCATCGCCAAACTGATTTAAATGAATATCATCTATATCAATCTTTTTATTACCTCCAGAATTTATTATTAGTTCATTTGTTGCTGCTGCCGAAGTAATTGTTGTTAATTCAGCTAAATCAAGACTTACTGTTACGGTACGTCCAGATTCAGCAGTATCAATACCTGTAGAACCAGCTATTGTTGCTGTTTGACCATCGGCAACTGTAGAAGTTCCTGAATCTCCCGCAATAGTAAAGCTACTCATTGTTCCTGTTCCGCCTGTATAACTAATAGCAACCGCTCCTGTAGACGAATCTACACTTATAGGAGATGAAGCCGAAATAGACGTAACCCCTGTGTTTGTAATAGTTAATGAGTCAGTTGCCGTACCAGCTTCTGTAGTTATACCTGCACCAGCTAATAATGTAGCTGTATTTCCTGATGAAATAGTTTGACTTGATCCAGTAGAACCAGCTAATGTCCATGAACCATAGTTATCTGAAGTAGGTAACGTATATGTTTCAAGAGCCTGACCTGTAACATGACCCATGGTATCAACACCTACTTTTGCAGAAAGAGCTGTAAATGTACCTCCGCTTGATAGAGTAGAAGATGGTGTTGTATCACTTTGAGTTGTTGTATCGTGAGCAAGAGTTACCGTTCTTGTCCCTCCAACAGTTCCTGAAATTTTTAATCCACCAACTACATCTACAACTTGTCCATTACTTACCGTTTGATCTGTTCCTGTAGTAGAACCAATCTTCCAAGAAGACATTGTTCCTGCGCCACCATCAGATGCTGATGTTATTCTACCTTGAGCATCTACTGTAATGTCAGCCGAAGTATAACTTCCTGCTGTTACCGCAGTATCATCTAAGTTTAATGTAAGTGTTCTTGAACTTTCTGCACTTGTTAATCCTGTACCACCAGCAATATCTACTGTTTGACCATCAGATACTGTTGAGTTTCCAGAATCTCCTTGAATTGTCCATGATGTATATCCACCAGGTACAGATGCCCATGTATTATCACCTCTTAAGAAAGTTGAGTTACTTGGTGTTCCTCCTGCTGATAAATCAGCAGTTACAGTAACTGCTCCTGCTGTAGCTGAGTTAGGAGTTAAATTTATAAAAGTTCCATCTGTAGTATTTACCGTAGTAACACCTACATTTACCGAACCACTTGATGCCGATGTAATTAATCCTTTATCATCAACAGTAATACTTGCAAGAGTATAAGATGCTGCGCTAACTCCAGAAGTTGGCATATCTACAGATATTGTACCACTTTCAGTTACAGGAGTGCTGCCTATTGTAAAATAATTACTTGAAACGCCAACTGAAGTTACCGTCCCTACTTGCTTCCAGCTATTAGAACCAGTATGATAGTTTAAAGTATTATCGTTTGATTTATATATTAGCTGTCCTTCCCCAGATAAACCTGAAGGTAAAGTTAGAGAGTTCTCTACTTTAAAATTTTGTAGCTCGGTATTATTGAGCGATACGTTTTGTAAAAAATTAATAGGCATTTGTTCTTTTTTTTATTTGTTAAAATTTATAGGTTAAACTCAATTTAAGTTCCCCTTCACTATCTTCCGACTCCATATCTAATAAATATGAAGGCTCTATATATAATTCGTTCCATACATTTAAGGCATATCCAACTCCTAAAGAAATTTCTTCTTCTTCAGTCATTAACCCATATGCAAATAGTCTATCTCCAAATGCATATCTTGCTACTAAATTATAATCCTCTCCATCCATCATTATTCCTGCGCTTATTTTTTCCATAGAGTACATAACCCCTATATTATCTGTTAAGTTGTCTAAACTCATGTCTTCTCCGTCTGCTGGTGAACTAATCATACTTGTTACCATAAATTGTGCGCAACATTCTTTAGGTGTTACACATGCTATTAAGCTAAATATAAATACTATAAATATGTTTTTCATTTTGTTTTTTATTAGTTAAAAAATGCTTTTCCTGTATGAGCCCCGCTAAATGTTATAGTAACCTGGTTTAATGAATTGTAATCTACATCTCCATATACTACTTCAGTTGAACTATTAACTACGCTTACTGAGGGGTATTTATTTAAATTATGATTTACCACCCAAGTTGCTGAAGCTACGTCTTGAGAATAAACAAAGTTTTTATCTCCAGAGCTGCTTGACGCATACGTCAGCAAAGATATAAAATAATCTTTTGTATCAATTAAGCTGCCTGTACTGGCTTGTAAAGTAAGAGAAATATCATAAAAATTTGGCTCTTTTACATTTTGCGTAACACTATTCCAAGCGTAAATACCAAACTTAGAAGGATCAGCTGCTTGTGATATTACTACTGTAGAGCCCACCAATGGAACTGAATAATAGGAAGATACATCAACACTTGATTGTAACTGAAATTTACTAAGCATAATACTATTTATAGTATTAAAAGGAGGCCCACCAATTCCTGAGGTGGAAAAAGATATTGTGCCTGGTTCTCTATTTTGACCTACATACCAGTTTTGAAATCTATATTTTAATGCATTTACCTCAATTTTATTAAAGGTATTTAAAAATATAGCTACAGCATCAGCACTAAAGTTTACAGTTTTTCCACTGTTAACCATGTCAGAACCTATCCATTTATCAGAACCTACTACTACATTTTGTAATGGATAACTAACAATTCTTGACATTTTACTTATTTTTTATTTTGGTTCCTTTTTCATATGAGCGACCTCCAAAGTAAGCAGCTACAACAGTAACAAGCAAAACTTTTAATAAATCTTTCCACTCGTCATCAACTACAAAGGTAATAAATCCTGAGTCAATAAAAATAAGCAATATTGTGCTTGTTATTAAAAAAATTAAAACAGCAGGGCGTACAGTTTTAGACAAAGTGCTATCTGATGTCATGTCACTTTTCCATCGCTCCGTTATGTTCTTTTGTTCTTCATTTGTTGCATTTGAAAATATTTGTAACATTTCTTTTTTAAACGCCATTTTTTCATCAGGCGTTTGCACAAATTTATCAACCACATTACTAACTTTGTCGGCAACTTCAAGTCCTGCTGATCCAAAAATTTTATTCCATATACTCATAATTCTTCATATTCTTTTTTTGCATCAAAACTTGGACACTCTTTAGATGAAAAATCTCTATGACCATATATTAATGCTTCTTTATGAAATTTTTTGAGACTTTTTAAAAGAAGCAGTAAAGATTCTTTTTGTTCTTTTGTTCTTGTGTCCTCCCAAACTTTCATTTCTTTATCCATACCACCGATATAACATATTCCCAAACTATCATAGTTATGTCCCTTAACATGGGCACCGTACTTGTCAACCATTCTACCATATTCTATATCACCATTAAGTCTAATTACAAAATGATAACCTATATCGTCCCAGCCGTTTCCTTTAACATGCCAGTCTCTAATATCTTCAGCTGTAAAATCTTTATTGCGTGGAGTGGCAGAACAATGAACAATAATTTTTTTTATTGCTCTCATTCATTATTTTCTAAGTTGATAAATCCTATCGTCTAATCTGTTTAGAGTTTCTTTCATTTCTAACATTTCTGTTTTTATAAACACTAACTCTTTTTGTATTTCAATCATCTGCTCTGTAGGTGTTTGACTTGGCTTAGGTAATTCTTTTGCTTCTTCTATCTGAGCCTGTAAAGAATAATACATTCCCACCATACTTCCTACCAACACAATAATAGTAATGAAGTTTTTAGGACTTAGACTAAATTTTGTGTTTTCAGAAATTACTGTCATATTACCAAATAGCTAAATAACCGTCAGCACCAGAACCAGTAGAAAATAATTTTTTTACTTGAACAGGTAAGTAACTTCCAGTATTAACTTTTTTAAATGTAACTCCAGTTGAATTACCTACAGGTTGAACAGTTGTGTCATAACTTCCAACAGTAACATCACCTACATATAAAAGACACCCTTCAGAAGATTTTAATCCTCCTTCTTGTCCAGTAAAAATAGTATAATTATCATTAGCTGTTACATTGGTTCCAAAAAGATCAGCACTTAGTGTTAGGTCTACCTCATTATTTACTGATAATACATATGCTGCTGTTGCAGTTAATGTATTCCATATAATATCTCCTGACTTAACTCCAGAAGTTATAAATGTTGCGGTTGTATCTATTAAATGATTTGGTCTTGTTATTAAATAATTTTCAGGAGTATTTGAAAATATATTAGAACCAAAGTCTAATGTTGTTGCAGCTACTCCAGTTACCAATGCATTGCCTGGTGTTGTTGTATTATATACTTTATCACCAACAACTACTGGAAAAGGAGCTGTAGCTGAAGTAAAAGTTGCTCCATTGTCTATTAATTGATTGTTGTTTGTTGAGGTATTAGCTCCGCTGTCTAAGAAAGTTCCTGTTCCTGTGATTTGTGCGCCAGGCCAAGGAATATCTACTGTATCGCTTAAAACTGTTAGGTCTAATACTAATCCTGTATTGACCGTAATTTTTGGGTATGCCATGTTTTATATTTTGAGGTTAAAAATCTCTTTTATTTTTTATATGGAAACGCTCTATTCAGAGTGTCTCTTCTTTGACCGCAACCGCAGTCTTCTTTTCCCATTGCCTTTGCCATATTATTAGCAAGTTTGTCTATGCCTGTAGCCTTAGTAATTTTAGCTATGCTATCACCTAATCCTACAGACTTATTTCCTAATCTATTTTGCATCTACAGTCATCATATACACACTTGTCAACTCTAACGGTTAGCTTGTCAAGTAATACGTTCCAGTTACATTTTAAATGATGATACAAAGATATCAATTTTTCTTTCATAATTTTAATTCGTTTGGTCAGTACGTTTTCTCATATTAAACTCTGTTTTAGGCCTACTTGAAGTATAAGAAACAACTTGTTTATCTTTTTTTTCTTCTGTAAGAACCTGTATAGTTTTTTTTAATTGCTCTACAAATTCAGTTGGAGGCTCTACTGTTTTCCCTGTTATTGTTGAATCAGCTTTTAATTTTTTTTCGTATGTTAAGTTTTCCTTTTGTTGTGGATCAGTTTTTAATAAATCTTTTCTTTTCCCTTTAGATTTTTTTTTAGCCATTTTTATTTAATTAAATTATTGTTTTATTTATTGCTACATCCAAAGTTTTTTGCATAGTTAGCCATTTTAACAACTGATTCAGAATAATTATTTTTACTTTTCATTACAGCTGAGGCAGCAGAACAAGTGCTTTTGCCCGGCATATTTTTTTTAACCCATGCAGTAAACTTTCCTTCGTTTTTTTTCTTTATTTCCGGAAACGGTTTTTTTGTACGACCTGCCATTAGCTTAAATGCTTATGAGTCTTCCAAGATGATGTATGTCTGTATGACATAGATTTGTCAGCTCCATAAGAATGACCATACATTTTTTTTGACATTGCTTTAGACTCATCTCTTCTGTCTTTCATTGACTGAGATTTTTTTCCATTTCGGGAACCTATTGATTCATCTAATCTGTCGTTATATCCTTGTTTCATTTTCTTATTTTTAAATTAATAACCTGAGTTTGTTTTCTTCTCCATACCATAATTAGGATTGTTCTTAATAGAACCATTCATAGTTTTGGCAAATTCTACCGCTTGTGCTTTACCAACAGCATTATAAGGAAAAGTTCTTTTTATTGTTTTTCCAGTATCTGGACATTTGTGTGTTACTGTAGGCATAATTAAGCGTTTTTATTTTTTCTATTTTTTAATGCTTTGAAATCACTTCCTGTTATTTTGTCAAATGGAGGAGTCATTCGTGCAATTTTTTTCTGTGCTTCTGACAACTTATCAATATCTTTATTTTTGAAATTAATGTTGTTGTAATCTTTTTTTGTCATCTTACTCATAGTGCAAATATAATAATTAATTTTTTAGCATCTCCAACGTCTCAAAGCCATAGCTTTTCTTGTCGGTCTTCCCTTTTTATCTTTTAATGGCCCCTTCATTCCTTTCATTCTTGCACAAAAAGATTTTCTTCTTGCTGCATCTTTACTTCCAGCCTTTACTTTTCCTGTTACAGCAGTCTTAAGTTTGCTTCCTGGATTTGCTTTTCTATATGCAGCAACTCCTTTTTTAGTCATTCCGGCTCCTGACTTAGTAGACCTGTAATTACCTCCTTTACCTGTAGTCCTTCTAATCTGGCCTTTCTTTGTTCTTCCAGCCATATTTATTTATTTTTAGGTAATGATTTAATTTTTCCATTTTTAGTACGTGCATATCTGTGTGTAGATGTTTCTCTACCTGGTATTAGTGTTCCACAATATCTACCACCTTTAAAATCCCAACATACTTTTTTTCCTGTTCTTCCTTTTTTTGCCATTATGATCTAACTTTTGCTGCTTTAGTATTACTAACTACTGTTTTGTTTGACTTCTTTTTCTTTCTTGCTGTAGAAGCTAATTGTCTTTTTGACAATGACCTTGCTTTAGCTAAAGGCAGACATCTGTCTGGCTTTTTTTTATTTTTTGATGTTCCACATGGCCCTTTAATTTTTCCATCTGTTCCAATGCGAACCCATTTCTGGTCTCTCCACTTTTTTAAAGCTCCTGCCATTTATTTCTTTTTTGAACCTTTTGCATAATTAGGGTCTTTACAATATTTACTTGCAGCCATGTTTGCATAAGCACTTGGATATGTATCAAATGTTCTTTTAGCCCAAGCTATTCCTGCTGCGCATATTTTACTGCCCTTACTTTTTGTTCTTCCCTTTTTTGCCATTTTTTTTAACTTTCATTTTGGTTTTAACTTTGGTAATTTTAGGTTTTATAATTCTTATTGTGTCTGTAGGATTAGTTGGTATTGTTTCAATTGCACCGTCCCAAGGATTACCTCCTTTTTTTTTAAGATGTCTTGTCTTATAATTTTTTGTTTTATTACCCTTTGTGTTTTTATGTTGTTTATTGTGACTCACTATTAAGCAAAGATAATTATAATTTTATATTCTTTTTAAACCATTTAAATGCTTTACTAACTAAAGTGTTTTCTTTTTTCTTTTGTTGAGCTCTACACACAACACATAAAGAATCACTTACTGTAAACCTTACTGTATCAACAATTTCTTTTACAACAATCTTATAATCAAAAACTAAACTATCTTCACTAATAAGTTTTAAATTGTTTAACTCGTACATACTTTCTTCAAATTTTTTTTCTATTTTTTTAATATCTCTTTTTTTCCTCCATAAATCTTGCTCCAGCAAGATTTTTTGTTTTTTTTGTTTATTAACCTGTTGTATTGTTACATCAGCTAAACTATCTACGTTTATAATTTTAAACTCTTCTTGTTCTGGTAGAGTTTCCGGTTGTGAACATGAATATATAGTTACTAATAATATTATACAAAGCCTATTCATTGATTTCTTGTAGAGTTTCTATAAATTTATCGTTTAACTTCTTATAATCACTTCTTAAAGTTATAACTTCTTCCTGTAATGCTTTGATTTGGTTAGTCAAAGTAGTTTTATTGTCTATATATAGGTAACCTATAGCTATTAAACAAAAAAACAACAGGCCAGTTACTGGATTTGCAGCAAAATCTTTAAAATCTATAGGTGATTTCATTCTATTATTAAAGTATCTCCGTTTGCCTTCATACTTGCAGCTACTTCTTCATCTGTAAACGTATAAGATGTGTCTGAATCTACCATATCTACAAATAAATCTACATCAAGAGTAAATATCTCATAAAGCTCTTCACCATTTGGAATCATATACTTAGCTACATAATCATAATACTCTTGTGATCCTTTTATTATTTCCATTTTTGTATTTTTACAAAGATAATAATTAAATTAAATGAAATATTCCCACGATTACCTCAAGTATTGGAGAGTTATACGCTATTGGGTAAAGGCTAAATACAATATCGGTACTCCTGATATAGATATGATACTCTTTTTATACAGTGAAGACTACTTTAATAAAACAAAATTTAAAGAATTTGAAGAACTTATGTCATGGAATGAGAAAAGGTTTGACAATTTACTAAGAGATGGTTTTATTCATGTATGGAGAAAGGGCCATGGAAAACATACTACCCTGTATGAATTATCTCACAAAGGAAAAACTATAGCAAGAAATATATATCGTAAATTAAATGGAGAAGAAATATCTGAAACAGCTCACCTGAATCCTTTATTTCGTAAAGATGCTTCTTATACTGATAAACTTTATAAAAACTCTATAAAGAAAATGAATGAGTTTATAAAACAACAACGATATCTCTCTCAGCAATAACAGTATAATTAATATTACCGATAAGCAGGCTAAACCCAGCAGACTTATCATAATAGATAATGTCTTTTGTTTTGATATTTTGAACATCTGTTCCTGGTTTTATTACTGTAGCTTTTTTATATCTAAACTCATCTACGTCTGAAGCTGTTAATAGTAATCCTGATTCTGTTTTTAGTTCTTCTTCTATAGGTTGTACTATAACATTTTTTCCAATTGCTATCATTATTATCTTTTATTAGTTACTATTGCATTTGTACTAAGTATTGTTGTTGCTACACTAACAGCATTTAATAATGCGTTCTTAGTAACCTTTAAAGGGTCTATAACTCCCATCTTATACATATCTCCAAAGACTTCGTTTTTAACATCAAACCCATGGTGTTTTCGGTTTATCTCAGACAATTTGTTAATTACATATTTTACTTCTATTCCTGCGTTTGTTAAAATTTGAAAAAAAGGTTCTTTAATAGCTCTACCTAATATAAGATTAGCTACATCTTCATCAGTAAAACTATCTTCTGGTGTAGCCTTGTATACTTGGTCTGTCATATAATCTCCACATTCATATAATGACAACCCCCCACCAGGTACTATACCTTCTTCAAGTGCTGACCTTACAGCACAAACCGAGTCATCAACTCGGTCAAATTTTTCTTTTTGCTCTATATCACTATATCCTCCTACATAAATACAACCTATTGATCCCGCCAAACTCGCTATTCTTTCGTTTATAAATTTCTTATCTACGTTTTTTTCAAAAGATTCTCTGGCTTCAACCAACTCATCTATTCTGGATTGCAATTCTTCAGACACAGTATTTTCTTTTATAATTATTGTATTGTCTCTTGAAGAAATAATTTTATCAGCATGACCCAAATGTTCTGGTTTTATTAAACTCAAATCATCACCAGTATTTTGACTAAAGTATTTCGCTCCCACAGCCAAAGCTATATCTGACATTAACTCTTGTGTCTTATAACCAAATGAAGGCGGAGCTATATTACAAAACTTTAATCCGTTACGAACTACGTTAGCAGCTAAAGTGTTTATTACATTAGGAGAGCAAGGAGCAATTATTAAAAGTTTTTCTCCATTGTTTATTATTGGTTTTAAAACATTTTCAATTTGTAATATATTATTTATCTCTGCATCACAAACTAAAATCTTTACATCTTCAAGTATACACTCATCTTTTTTATGGTCATTAATAAATAAATGAGTTGAATAACCTCTGTCTATTTTAATACCGTTAGTAACCTCAGCATAAGTCTCAGATGATTTAGATCGTTCTACTGTTACTATTCCGTTTATACCAACCTTTTCATATGCGTTAGCAATAATAGTCCCTATCTCTTTATCGTTATTAGCCGATATACACGCAACGTCTAATAGTCTACCCTTTGTTACTTTACGAGATTTATTTTTAACTTTTACAATAACCTCTTCTGTTAAGCTATTTATGTGTTTTATTATTTCAGTTATATTGTGATGAGGTTTTATAAATTCTTGACCAGCCATAACAATTGCTTCTGTTAAAACAATAGCTGTAGTTGTTCCATCACCTGCTGAGTTTGCCGTTTTATCTGCGGCACCCTTCATCATTTGTACTGCAAGATTTTCAATAGGATCTTCCAACATAATAGAACGAGCTACTGTAACTCCATCTTTTGTTATTGTCATGCCTGAGGTATGATTTGAAGATTCTAATAACACAGTCTTGCCTAAAGGCCCCAGTGTGCTCTTAACAGTTTTAGATATAGCTGCTATACCGGAAATTAATTTTGACCTTGCTTCTTCATCAAAGCTAAGTGACTTTGCTGTATAGGAAGTTGTAGGGTTTATGAATTGTGGATTTGACATTGTATTAAATTTAATTAGATTATTGCAAATATATAAAATTATAATTAAGTTAACATATGTCGTCTTTCCAATTTGAACTGCTTAAAATCAAATTGTAGGAAAATTTATATTTTATTTTTTTATATTTATTATTCTTTTTATTCTTTTAATACGACATAAAAAATAAATAATAATATAATATATTAATAATCAATAAGTTAAGTTTAATTATCTAAAGTTTTGAAGCCGACACAAAAGCGACATAAAAGCGACATTAAGCAACATTTACTAAGTATATATAAAAGAAAAGAGGACAATTAAGCCCTCTCCTCACAACTAATCAAACTTAACAACGGGAAACCTTACATTTCGTAAATATTTTTATCACCATCCATACGCATCTTAGCTCTTTCAATTCCATCTGCTATACAATCTATCTTGTATTGCTTTTTCATTTGTTGCCTATACATTGCCGCTGTCTCTATTCCAGACTTACCCATGAAATCAGGACGACCATTAATTAGTCTACCGTCTTTTACATAGAGTCCATCTACATTATCTGAAATACTACTTGATGGGGATATTCTTTTATCGTATGCCATGATCTTTTTTTTGTAAAGATAATAAAAATATATTAGATAATTAGGGGTTGAGGGTACTACCCCCTTATACGCACTGCGACCGGCTCAGAAAAACCAAAAATTTTGAGGGTGGGGGTCTTTTTTTTGGTTGTTTTCTGTGGTTGTTTTGGCTTTTACTTTTTGCCCTGGTTGGCTGTTGGTGTTGGCTGGTTGTGTGTTTGGTTGGGGTGTTTTGGTTGCTGTGTTTGT
>WLWH01000111.1_pt1 | contig 64547 bp, 81 predicted proteins | sample 6712741 | NCBI WGS metagenome assembly WLWH01 (sample SAMN12718694, study PRJNA515312) | sponge metagenome | isolation source: marine sponge | host: Mycale hentscheli | place: New Zealand: South Island, Marlborough, Capsize Point | collected 2003-05-01 | reverse complement strand
TAACATTTGGAAATCTATAACGCCCCTTCAGGGCGTAGCAGCCATGACACACAGAGCCTGGTATCTTAACCAGCTTAGAACCAACCTTGCATTCTGTCGCCGGTAAGTTGTAAGCATAGCCGGGCATCTTGGAGGGCTTGCTAAGCCCTCCAGTGATTATCTTTCTATTTGACGCGTTCATATCTAACCATCCCGCCGTTGATCCTCACGTATATATTATGAAAGCTTGGCCCCTCACCTTCAAAAAGATGTAGATAATGTTCCAGCGGCGCCTCTTTGCCAGTCATCTCGTGGATGTCTCGCAGTAGCTTTTTAAATGCTCGTCTCACGTGTTCGTCGCACATATCAGACACTGGTATGCGCCCGCGACTGGTGCTATTGTAGTATATTTCTTCCATATATTATCCTTTCTATTATTAATATCACGTTATCCCATACTATTTAAATAATGTCAATGTTTTTTCTTTGCTTGTTGCTTGTTGCTTGCCGCTTGACGCTTGCGGCTTCGCGCTGCTTGCGCCTTTGCACCCAGTAATCGTTAACAGTGCCGACGATCCGGGCAGCAGGTGCCGCGGGGCTCTCGCCCCGAAGCATCTTGCTATTGTAGCTGGACCGGTTCAACGGGTTGCCTCCCATTGCAGGTCGGGATCTTCCTCGACCACCATGGCAATGTCGCCAACGATATGACACCAGTCGCGCCAGTCGGGCGTCAGCTGGTCCTCAATCGATTTTAGTTTATTGTATCGCAGTTGGGATGCACGCCAGTTGTACTGTTTACCAGTTAGACGGCCCTCTTCATCACAGTATAGATCGCAATCAAAGATAATATTGTCTTTGGTGTCGTTCCATTTGCCCTGGACTATTTCTATTGTTGATGCATTGATCAATGGATAGATAGTCTCGAATGAAACACCGTCTTCACCTTCGATAGTTTGTAGTTTAACTGGACCATCTCCAGCAGGTATTATTGCTACTTTAAAATTTGGCATTGTATTATCCTTTCTTTGTTATTAATATCATAATGTCCCATATTCATGACACGTTGTCAAATAAAAAATGCGCTCGCGGCTTGTTGCTTGCGGCTGGGCCCTGAAGCAGCATTTCTCTAATAGAGTCTACTAGCTCTTCAGGGACTGGGCCCGGCTGCGCGCCGAAAAGACTACCGGGCTGGACGCCGTCCAAAGACAAGATACTTGAGTCTACTACACTACTGTCTATCTTGTCACCGCACAGCGGTTTACACTTGGTCTTACAGATATAACTACCATGCCAAGTATTAGAAGTATTAATTTACCAGAGCAAAACCTTGCGTTGGCACAACAACTTCAACTTCTTTTGGTTGCTGTTCTCTAGCAGATTGTCTTACTGCTAGTGAATGTTTTAGTCTTTCTTTTGTATCATCAGATACAATAGATAACTCTCTTGATAGATCACTTGTCTCAAACGAAACACACTCCTCTACATCTTGCCAATACTCTTTGACATCAGATAAGAATTTAGCTTGGTCAATGATACTATTCATATCTTTGACTAGCTCGTATTTCATATACCACAACTCTCGGTGTGCATTGGTCAAATAACTTTGAGCCTTTGCATACATCTTAAGTTGTTCCCAATGTGTTTCGCCACACATCATGGTACGAGAATGACAACCACCTGTATTCGGTACTAAACGACTGAAGTGAGATATGTCATCACTATAATCTCTACCGCCTCTATGATAACCATCTTTATTCCATAAGCCACGATCAAGACTAGCTGATACTTTTGCTAAATCTTCTTCCATAGCTTTTGTCTTTTCGTGATAGTGAGGGTTACGATCTCTATTAGTTTCATCATACTCAACCTCTAGTGTCGCTTGGTGTCCTTTCTCTTGCAACTCGAAGTGGTATAATGCTCTCATCTCATGGTCAGAAATAGTCCACTTGTATTGGCTTTCACTACTATCAGTATGTGTCGGCTTAAAATAAAAGCATTGATCTACTTCTGTGAATGATCTGTAATGATTGCTACCTCGATCATACTTGGCGAGTATGTGCATATCCTCTAATGGAAACTTATCGTCCATTAGTGGGGTAATTACATTATCCCAAGTTTGTTGTTTTACTGTCCTGTAATTTTCAATGGCAAGTTTTAGATTGTCCTCAACTTCCATTGGTGTCTTATTCCAAACAGTTGACGCCCACTCTTTTTTGAGTAGCTGTCGCTTTTGTTGGTTTAGTCTTAGTTTATTAGCTTCCATAAATTATCCTTTCTCTTGGTTGCTATTATCTTCTATCACATTATGTGATAGGCTGTCAACTAAATGTGAGAATGTTTGTGAATGTCTTGCAATCCAACTTTTCATACAACTTTGTGAATGAAAGTGCTTGTGGCTTGGTTGTACAACATATCTAACAGTAAACTCTCCATTATAGTAATACTCATCTTGTGGGTATGAGTTGTATGATTTGGGATAGAACTTCCTACCACAATTCGCACAGTATCGTGCACTACTTCTCATATTCCAAAGAACACACTAGCTATCATGCGTACAGGAAAGTACACAAAAGCACAGGTTAGAATGATTGCAAACCAACCATCTTTGCTTATATATCTCATATAAAACCTCCTATAAATAAAAATGAATAAGACCATGCTAAGACCTGTATAACTAACAGGCCTAAGCAACTATAATAAATAGCTCTACTCATCTTGATAGGGCTCCCTATAAGAGTAGTGTTCCTCTTTGTCTTGCCACTCTAACTCGGTGACGCAGTCCATACATTTACTGTCGTTAAACATATAGTCTGGTTTATTGTCTGCGTTGCAGATCGTACATCTATACATATATTATCCTTTCTATTATTATCCCACAGTTTAACTGTATTTGTAAAATACTGTCAACTATTTATTTACTTATCTTTGTACATTAGAATCATTCTAAATTGCTCGCGGCTTAACTGCCTTAGCCTCGCTTCGCTCGGCTCGAGGGGTCCCTGACCATTCTTGGGCTTGTAACTTAACTGACTACCCTACCCCACATATAGTATATAGGGGTCCCTAGACATACCACATATTGCCTTGTTTCATAAATAGATTCGTGCTAAATTCATTTCCACTTTTAAAAGCAAAGGTGCAAAATTTTTTGCAAAATTTTTTCAAATGCTAACCCCAGAACAAATAAACCAACTACCACCAGACACTAGAAAAGAATATTTAAAGACAATGCTTCTCCTTGAAGAAAAAAAAGGAGAACAAAAAATACGCGATGACTTCTTAAGTTTTGTAAAACACATGTGGCCTGATTTTATAGAAGGCAAACACCATAAAATTATGGCGGACAAATTTAACAAAGTTGCTAATGGTGACATAAAACGTTTAATCATTAACATGGCGCCGCGGCACACGAAGAGTGAATTTGCATCCAACTTCTTACCTGCATGGATGATTGGCAACAATCCAAAATTAAAAATAATCCAGGCGACTAATAATGCAGAACTTGCTGTACGTTTTGGTCGTAAGGCTAAAGGTCTTATGGAACAGCAAGAGTATCAAGAAATATTTCAAACAAGATTAAAAGAAGATTCTAAAGCTGCTGGTAAATGGGAGACCGATCAAGGCGGCGAATATTATGCAGCAGGTGTCGGCGGTTCAATAACCGGTCGTGGTGCTGATCTATTAATTATTGATGATCCACATTCTGAGCAGGACGCAATGAACATGGCCAGTTACGATCGAGTGTATGAGTGGTATACTTCTGGACCGCGGCAGCGTTTGCAACCTGGAGGCAGGATAATTGTGGTGATGACTCGATGGAACGTTGCTGACTTAACTGGAAAATTGATAAAAGGACAAGCAGAACCAAAAGCAGATCAATGGGAAGTGATAGAATTCCCAGCCATACTTCCAAGCGGGAAACCTGTTTGGCCTGGTTACTGGAAGCTCGAAGAACTGGAATCGGTAAAAGCATCCGTGAGTATACTAAAATGGAATGCACAATACCAACAAAATCCAACAGCAGCTGAAGGTAGTATTATAAAGCGTGAGTGGTGGAAGGTGTATGACAAACCAGAACCACCTGCATTAATGCACGTGATCCAATCTTATGACACAGCGTTTATGAAAAAAGAAACAGCTGACTACAGCGCTATTACAACATGGGGTGTATTTTGTCCAAATGAAGGCGACGCACCTAATTTAATATTATTAGACATGGTAAAAGATAGGTATGAGTTTCCAGAGCTACGTAAGAAAGCAAAAGAACAATATGACTACTGGAAGCCAGAAACGGTGATCGTGGAAGCTAAAGCTTCAGGACTACCTTTAACGTATGAATTGCGTAAGCTGGGGATACCAGTTATTAACTTTACACCTAGTAAAGGAAATGATAAACATACTAGAGTGAACTCTGTAGCACCGCTATTTGAAGCTGGAATGGTATGGGCACCAGATAAAAAGTTTGCTGAAGAGGTTATTGAGGAATGCGCTGCATTTCCATTAGGGGAACACGATGACTTAGTGGATAGTATGACTCAAGCCGTAATGAGATTTAGACAAGGTGGCTTTGTAGAACATCCAGATGACTATGAAGACGAACCTTTGCCGTATGAACAGAGGACATATTACTAATGCAAAAAATCAAAGAACTAATAGACCAGATTAGTAAGATGATTATAAGGACAGTTAATGGTTCTTATAAAGGCACAATAACCACTAAAGTAAAAGATGACATTGTTGCTCTCTTAGAAAAGTCTAGTAACGATCTTATAAAGGGTACAAAAAAAATAGAAGACCAAACCGCAGAATTAAAAAAAATTGCAAAATATTTAGACGACGCAGATGAAAAAGTAGGTATCTCAACAAAAGAAGAACTTCCAGATAACGTTACTAGAATAGATGATTTTATAAAAAGAAAAGCAGATGAAATAGATGATACTCCTAAGGAAGGGATACTACAAGCAGGAGAGTCTATTCCAACAAAACCATTAGATGATGCTGACAACATTGCAAAGAAAAATTTTCCAGAAGCAAAATCAATAGAAGAATCTCTTAATGAAGCTTTAAGAGATTTATCAAGTAAAACTGCAACAACAATAGGGGAAGCAAGACAAGCCTTAATAGATGCTGCTAACGAAGCATACTTACCCGGTAGTCCAAAAAGAATGACAGATGAGGACGATGCTATGTTGCTTGCATATATAGAAACTCAGCCTCGTTTAGATTTGTTAGAGTCTATTATAGAAAATGCAGATAGCCCAAGAATACAAGAAACTAGAGAAACAGCAAAACAAATAATTGCCAGTGGTGATGATGAGACAGCCAAAGGTTTTGCAAAAGAAGTTCCATTAAATAACCCTATAAAAGAACTTGAGGATTTTTCTAGTTTTGTAGAACAAGAAAATAAAGTTTTAGGTGCTCTTGAATTAGAAATACAACAAAACGCTTTAAAGATGGAAGAGTTTATGAAACAAGGCGACATGGAAAGCGCTAAAAAAATAGCGGATGAAATAAAGCGTATTCAGAAAGCAACAGAAAAAGGAGGAGACTCTTTTATTGATAAAACATTTACACCTCCAGACAGATCGTTAAATGCAGAAGGTGGTCGTATAGGTTTTGCTGATGGTAAAGATGTTCCGAGTAAAGGTAGATTACCAATGACTCGAAGAGGTTTTATGGGCGTAGCGGCTGGTGGACTTGCTACACTATTAGCTGGCGGTAAAGGACTATTACCTACAGCACAAACTGGTATTACCGCAGCAAAGACAATATCAGCACCAGGCATGCCTTCATGGTTCCCATTGCTTGTTAATAAGATACAAACAAAAGGTAATGTGGTATCACCTGCAGCACCAAACAAAGGTGAAGTAAATGCGGTCTATAATTACAAAGATGGCATGACAGAATATAAATTGGTAGAAGATGTAAATACAGGACGAATAGATGTTTACACTACAGCAGACGATGGAACTCAAGTTAGTTTTGAATATGAGCCATCAATGCAAAGATATTTTGAAGATGGTCGTAGCGTTACAGAAGACCCATCGTTTTTTATTGGAGAATTTAGAAAAGGCTCTGAACCTTTGGGAGACTTTGAGCAGTATTCAATGGGAATGGATGAAGTTAAATCAGACCTTCGTAACGTCATAGATTTTGCAACTCGAGGAACTACGATGAAAACAGAGGATTCAGTAACAAAATTTATTAAAGAAACAAAAAAAGAAGAACCAGGATTTAAACAAGGTGGCCTAGTGCCTCCACAAGCAGGACCGATGCCACAAGGTGTAGGTTCATTATTTAGACAGAGGACAGCATAATGGCTATAGATAAAAACACCCCAATACTTCCACCTAAACAAACTAGGACAAACATGAAAGTTCCTAACCAGCAAGCTCAGTTGGAAAAAATACAAATGAACTTAACACAACAACCACCTGTTGAAATAAAAGAAACAGAAGATGGCGGTGTTGAAGTTGATTTTGATCCAGCAGCAGTTGTACCTGAAGGCGGAGAAGCACATGATGAAAACTTAGCTGACTTTTTAGAAGAAGATATTTTACAAGAAATTTCAAACGACCTTTTAGAAAACTATGAAAGCTGTAAATCATCAAGAGCAGATTGGGAAGACACTTATACAAAAGGGTTAGACCTATTAGGTTTTAAATACGAAAATAGATCAGAACCATTCCAAGGTTCTAGTGGCGCGACACACCCTGTACTTGCAGAAGCTGTTACACAGTTTCAATCTCTTGCATACAAAGAATTACTACCAGCAGGCGGTCCAGTTAGAACACAGATTGTAGGAAACGTAGACCCTGCAAGAGAAGACCAAGCAGAACGTGTTAAAGATTATATGAACTATCAGTTAATGGTAGAAATGAAAGAGTACGAGCCAGAGTTTGATCAAATGTTATTTAACTTACCTCTGTCAGGTTCTACATTTAAAAAAGTTTACTACGACCAATTACTAGGTCGTTGTGTATCTAAGTTTGTGCCCGCAGAAGATTTATATGTTCCTTACACAACTACATCATTAGATGATTCTGATTGTGTTATTCATTCTATAAGAATGACAGGAAATGACTTATTAAAAAACCAACTAACAGGTTTTTACAGTGACATAGAATTGACACAATCTGGATCAGTTGCACCTGATGAAATTAGAGATAAGAAAAATGATCTAGAAGGTATTGAAATGGCTGAACTAGAAAAAAGTGAAATATACACTTTACTAGAATGTCATGTTGAAATGTCTATTACTGGCTTTGGAGAAGTTGACCCAGAGACAGGAGAAGAGACAGGTTTAAAAGTTCCTTACATCATTACTCTTGATGAAGGATCAGGACAGATTTTAGCAATCAGAAGAAATTTCGATGCGAACGATCCGTCTAAAAAGAAAAAAGATTATTTTGTACACTTTAAGTTTTTACCAGGATTAGGCTTCTATGGATTCGGACTAATTCACATGATCGGTGGTTTATCAAGAACTGCCACAGCCGCGTTGAGACAACTTCTCGATGCCGGAACCTTGTCTAACTTACCGTCCGGATTCAAACAAAGAGGCATCCGAGTCAGAGACGAAGCTCAACCGTTGCAGCCGGGAGAGTTCCGTGATGTTGACGCTCCTGGTGGAAATTTAGCTGACGCATTTATGCCGTTGCCGTTTAAAGGACCTGATGGAACATTACTACAGTTAATGGGTGTTGTTGTAGAAGCAGGTCAAAGATTTGCATCGATAGCTGATATGCAAGTCGGTGATGGTAATCAAAATGCAGCAGTAGGCACGACAGTAGCATTACTTGAACGCGGATCGCGGGTTATGTCAGCAATACACAAAAGAGTGTACGCTGGAATGAAATGTGAGTTTATGTTACTTGCTAAATGTTTTGCAACATACTTACCAAAAGAATATCCGTATGATGTAGTTGGTGGACAAAAACAAATATTTGCAACTGACTTTGATGAGAGAGTAGATATTATTCCTGTTGCAGATCCAAACATCTTTTCACAAACACAAAGAATTAGTATTGCACAAACTCAATTACAGTTAGCAATGTCTAATCCTAAGATGCACAATTTATATGTTGCGTATCGTGATATGTATGAGGCGTTGGGTGTAAAAAATATTGACACTTTATTAAAAAAACCGGCACAGCCACAACCAATGGACCCAGCCATGGAAAATTTAAAGGCTTTGACAGGAGAAACTTTTAAAGCTTTTCCAGGACAAGACCACCAAGCTCACATGGATGCACATTTAAGCTTTATGGGTACAATGATGGCACGTACAAACCCACAAATACTAGCAGCATTGCAAAAAAACATACTAGAACACATCACTTTGATGGCAACAGAGCAAGTTCAGCTAGAATTTAAGGACGAAATTATGGAAATGCAGCAAATGCAACAGCAAATGCAACAAATGATGGGTGGAATGCAACAAAATCCGCAAATGCAACAGCAAATGCAACAAAATCCGCAACTTGTTGAGGCACAAAAGCGTGTAAAACAGCTTACAGAGGCTCTTGAGTCAAGAAAATCAGTATTAATTGCAGAAACAATGGCAGAATACCTCGAAGAAGAGAAAAAAGTGCTCAATCAGATCGATAATGACCCATTACTACGATTAAAGAACGATGAAGTGCAGTTAAAAGCTAAAGAAGAGGAAAGAAAACGCGAAGAAGGCGAACAAAAAGCTGAAATGGACGCACTAAAACTACTACAAAACAGACAACTTGCAGAAGATAAACTTGAGCAAGATGATCAACATGCTAAAATGAGAGCGTCAGTATCACTTGCAAAAGATGGTATAAAACAGATGCAAGCAACAATTAAAGAGGGGAACTAATGGGTAAATACAGTGATCACAGACAAGGACCAGGATCACCTGACAGAAACCCAGAGGGTGATATAGGTCCATCACAAGGTCCAAGTAATGACAAAACCGATAAAACTAAGGTAAATTATAGCGGGTTAGCTCTTACTGACGAAGATGGAAATCTAATAATGTCTGGTGAAGATTTAAACAACCATGTAAGTCTTACAGGAACATATTTCGATAATAACCCACAGAATATACAATCGGCGTATGACGCTGGTTTGATGGGCACAGGGCTTGCTTCTACATTTAGTGGTCAAGGTTTACTAAACACAAACTCTTTAACCAGTGCCAATACTAATATTAATCCAAACATTTTGGCAGAAAGTGTTAATCAATTCTCTTATGGAGAAGAGGAACGTGTAAAAGAATTTATGGATATGGGTGTTCCTGAAAACGTAGCAAGAATTGCCGCAGCAGACATGAACATTTCTCTTAGTGATATTAAAGAAGCAATTGACAATAATCTTAATCCAAGTGATATTCTTGGTGCAGGTTATAACGCCCTTGGTTTATCAAGTTTTGATCCTACGTCTTTTGGTATGGCACAAATTGGAAAAGGAATTTTGGGTTTGGGTGAATCATTTATTGGTCCAACTTTAGAAACTCTTTCTAATTTGACAGGTATAGGAAACTACAAAGCAAGAAAATATGGAGTAGAAAACCCTGAAAATATAGATGTTCTCGGAGAGTTTACTGATAACCCAATTAGAGTTTACACAGGACCTGTAACATCTATTAATGCTGACGAGGTCGCTGAACTACAAGGAGGTTATTTATCTGCAAATCAACAAGCTCAGTTAGCGATAGAAAAATATAAAGCTTTAGAAACTGCAAAAAATACAAGACCAGGAAACCCAGCTCTAACAAACCCTTACATTCCTATTGATCCTGTAAGATCAAAATATGAAGATGAAGCATTAGAAGCATATGATCGTTATATTGAAAACGGATACTCACCTGAAGAAGCAGAATACTTAGTTGCATACATGGGATTAGCGTGAAAAAAGAAAAGAAAATCAGCAAGGTAATGCGTGAATATAAATCAGGAAAACTAAAATCTGGTAAATCTAAGAAAAAAGTGGTAAATAAAAAGCAAGCCATAGCTATCGCGCTCAGCGAAGCAGGTGTAAAACGAAAAAAAAGGAGGTCATCATGATCGACGAAATAAAATGGAAAGCCCAAGAATGGTGGGACGGAACCACTAAGAAAACAAAAATTATAATTGCTGTTGGCATTATAATTTTCATCGCGGTAATACTCAACAACTAATGAACCCACTGCTACTTATCAAACCACTTTTAGGTCTTGGAGGAGGATTACTAAATAATCCTATAGCAAAACTTATAACCGAAAAGACTGTCGGCGCAATTTCTCACAAACTAGAAAAAGATAAAATTATCAAAGCAAAGGAGATAGAGGCAGCCGCAAAGGTGGACGTAGCAAAGATTGGTGTTCAGATGGAACAGGTGAGACAAACTGCTAATTCATGGAAGGACGAATATTTAGTCGTTTTCTGGAGCCTCATTATTTTGGCACATTTCACACCTTGGACTCAGCCTTGGATGGCTGCAGGGTGGGAAATTTTAAAAGATGTTAATGACTATTTCTGGGTCATTATACTTACCATAGTTGGTGGAAGTTTTGGGGTTACTACACTTAGTAAGTTCAAAGGCAAATAAAAATTTAGGGGGATAAATGGGAGAAGAGAAAACGTGTGATTGCCACACGGAAGAAAAAGTACTATCGGGGGAATGTTGTAAACAAGAACCAAATGCTCTTGACGAGTTTTGGGATAAACTAGGAGATAAGGATAAAAGAAATGTCAGAAGCTACAGACCCGGTAAACGTAATATACAAGATACAAAGACACCTAGATCAAGCGATTGACGACTGCGCTCAAACGTTAATGAGCGGTGGTGTTGACAAAATGGACAAATATACATATATTTGCGGAAAGATTCATGCTATGGATCAAATTAAACAGGAACTCTCTAACCTGCTAAACCCTAAGGAGCCAGAACCAGATGACGAAACAAACATCGCACGCATTAGAAGATAAATATAAAGAAGAAGCTAAAGAAGCTAAAGAAGAAACCCAAGAAACAAATCTAGATAAGTTACCACATCCTACAGGATGGCGTATACTTGTTATGCCCTTTCAAGTTAAAGAAAAAACTGAAGGCGGAATTATTATTGCACAAGAATCATTAGACAAAGCACGTGTAGCAACGCAAGTTGGATATGTACTAAAGATGGGTGATCTCTGTTACAAGGATGAAGAAAAATATCCGACAGGACCATGGTGCAAAGAAAAACAATGGGTGGTTTTTGCAAGATATGCAGGATCACGTATGCAGATTGATGGTGGTGAGATAAGAATGTTAAACGATGATGAGATACTAGGGACTATAGAAGATCCTGAAGATCTTATTCACGCAATGTAATCATAGAGGAGGATAATCTATGCAAGAAGATAAAATAGATGTCGGTGAAACCGATGAACAGGAAACAGAAATTGAATTAGATGCTGCACCTGTTGAAGAAACAGCAGCTGAAGAAATAGTTGTTGAAGAAGTAAAAGAAGAAGAAGCACCTGTTGAAGAAAAACCAAAAGACGAACTTGGTGAGTATTCTGATGGAGTACAAAAAAGAATAGCTAAGCTAACTCGTAAAATGAGGGAAGCTGAAAGACAAAAGGAAGAAGCTATTACTTATGCACAAAGTCAAAAACAAGAAGCTGAAAAGTTAAGAAACAAATATAAAACTTTAGACAGCTCTTATAATCATGAGTTTGAAAAAAGAGTTACAACTAACATTGACGCTGTAAAGAATAAATTAGCAAATGCTATTAATACAAATGATGTAGAGGCGCAAGTCGCTGCTCAAACTGAGCTTGCACAGCTTTCTATGGATGCAACTAGACTAGCAAGGATTAAGGATATGCAAGAAAATCCTCCTGCAGAAATTGCACAACAGCAACAAGTTCAACAGCAACAACAGCAACAACCTGCTCCAATAGACCCTAGAGCAGATGCATGGGCCCAAAAAAACTCATGGTTTGGTACAGATAATGCAATGACTTACACTGCATTTGACATACATAAAAAGCTAGTTGAAGAAGAAGGATTTGACCCACAAACAGATGATTATTATTCTGAGGTTGACAAGCGAATAAGACTTGAATTCCCGCATAAATTTGATAATGTGGAGTCAACTACGACAACTGCACCAACGCAGAACGTAGCAAGTGCCAAACGTCCGGCCGCAAAAGGACGCAGAAAAACTGTGAAACTCACACCTTCACAGGTAGCAATTTCTAAAAGATTAGGTGTGCCACTTGAAGAGTATGCGAAACAATTAGCCGCGAAGGAGGTATAAGCATATGGAAAAAGATAAAATGAAAACCACTCGCGTGAGTCAATCTAGAGCAAAAACTGAAAAGCCGAAGATTTGGACTCCTCCATCATCACTGGACGCACCACCTGCGCCAGACGGATATCGACATAGGTGGATAAGAGCTGAAAGCATGGGGTACGACGATACCACTAACATGGCAGGTAAGCTTAGATCAGGATGGGAGTTAGTTAGAGCTGACGAATATCCAAATGATAATTATCCTTCTATAGATAACGGCAAATACGCAGGTATGATCGGGGTTGGTGGCCTTGTGCTGGCAAGGATATCTGAAGAGCTCGCGAAATCGCGTGAAGAGTACTTTGCAAAAATTACTCAAGATCGAAATGATGCAATTGAAAACGATGTCTTGAAGGAACAGCACCCAAGTATGCCGATTAATCAAGATCGACAGACTCGTGTAACTTTTGGTGGCTCGAAAAAAGACTAATCTTTTCTCAACCATCGATTTAACAATAACCCTTTAAGGAGGAAAACAACTATGGCAAATTTAGACTCGCCAAACGGGTTTAATCCTATTGGAAAAATCGGCGGTGGTACATCACCGGCAATGAACAAATACAATGCTGTTGTAGGGCACAACGTTCAAATATTTCAAGGCGATTTATGTAAATTAAACGCAGGAAATATTGAAAGAGGTGCAGCTGCTGACACAGCATTTGTAGGAGTTTTTTGGGGATGTAACTTTGACGATTCCGATGGAAAACCCACTTTTAAAAACAATAGACCGGCTGCTCAAGTAGCGTCTATGTTTATCTATGACGACCCTTACCAAACCTTTGAGATACAAGGTGATGCTGCTTCAGCACAAAGTAACTTGGGTAACTTAGGTGACATTAACGCAGGTACCGGTAATACATCAACAGGTGTTTCAGCAATGGAAGTTGATTCAGCAAATTTCGGCGGTGGAGGTAAAATTAATCTTCGCGTCGTTGGACTCTCTGATAAAGAAGGTCGTAATGAGGTTGGTTCAGCCAACTTGCTGTATGAAGTTCTTATTAATGAACACGTTTACAAATAATAGCAGGAGGATAATTATATGGCTATATCAAGACAACAGCTCGCTAAAGAGCTAGAGCCAGGTCTGAATGCATTATTTGGACTTGAGTACAAAAACTACGAAAACCAACACGCTGAAATTTATGATACAGAAAATTCTGATCGAGCATTCGAAGAAGAAGTAATGTTATCTGGTTTCGACAAAGCTGCCGTTAAGTCAGAAGGCGCAGCAGTGGTTTACGATAGCGCGCAGGAAACTTACACTGCAAGATATCAACATGAGACAATTGCTCTCGCTTTCTCTATCACTGAGGAAGCTATTGAAGATAACTTGTATGATAAGATTTCAACTCGTTATACGAAAGCACTAGCACGTTCTATGGCTCAAACTAAGCAACTTAAAGCTGCTGCAATTCTAGATGGAGCTTTCACTACTTCTACAGGTGGTGATGGTGTTGCACTTTGTGCAACTAACCACCCAGTAATTGCTGGAACGTTTGCAAATGAGTTAGCAACAGCTGCTGACTTATCTGAAACTTCATTAGAGCAGTCTTTAATTGACATTGCTAAAATGACAGACGAGCGTGGACTAAAAATTGCTGCTAAGGGAATGAAATTAATCATTCACCCATCTCAGCAATTTGCAGCTGAAAGAATCATGAAATCTGCTCTAAGAGTTGGCACTGCTGACAATGATGCAAATGCGATGAAATCAATGGGAATGATACCACAAGGATTTGTGGTAAATAACTTCCTAGCTGATACAGAGTCTTTCTTCATTAAGACAGATGTTCCTAACGGAATGAAACACATGGTTAGAGCACCAATCAAAACTGCCATGGAAGGCGATTTTGAAACTGGTAACGTTAGATATAAAGCTAGGGAAAGATACAGCTTCGGCTTCTCTGATCCTAGAGGTATCTTCGGATCTCCAGGTGTATAATCAGTAAGGTTATAAACCATTTTAAGGGGCGCTTCGGCGCCCCTTTTTATTTGCATTTACTAAATTAAAAGCGTATATTCGAAGAAACACAGACTTGACCAGACGGCCTCGCGACTGTGTTAATTAACAGGAGGACATAAACATGGGTACAACTACTTTTTCAGGACCGGTTAGATCAGAAAGCGGGTTCGAAGATATAACAAAAAATGCAACTACTGGTGCTATAACTAGTAATGCTTCTTACAACAAAGCCATTAGAGGCGGTGTACAAGCATTATCAGGCGCAGGAGCTGCAGATATTGTAAACCTAATAACAGAGCTTACTACAGGGGCTGGAGCCGCTGCAGTAACTTTAGCTGATGGATCAACTTCAGGACAAATTAAAATCATCAACCATATTGTTGATGGTGGTGGAACTGCAACAGTTACTCCAACTACATTTGCAAACGGAAGCACAATTGCTTTCGATGCAGTAGGTGAATCAGTTACTTTAGTTTGGAATAGTACTGTCGGTTGGGTTGCTAGTTCAGTAAACGGCGCAACAGTAGCTTAATACAAAATTAAATGTGGGGCTTCGGCCCCACTAATTTAGGAGGATAATATTATGTCAGGTGGAGGATCTTTCACATCAGACCAGAGAACAGCTCAAGCAACTGCTACCGGCCCTTTAGTCGGTGGGCCTTGCAGAGTTACATCTATTCAAGCAAAGGGCAACGCAAGTGGTTCTGTTATTTTGCATGACAATGCAACTACAGGAGCAGGTACAGCTCATACATTTCTTTTTGGAACAGAAGGATTAGAAATCTTTGTTCCTGGAAGTGGTATTAGAATGAAAAATGGTTGTCACTTAACAATCTCTGGATCAGGCAGCTGCACTATTACTTTTAACTAGGGGGCTAAATGGCAACATCAGGTACTACTAATTTTGAGAGTGGTTTCTTAATTGATGACATTATCGAAGAAGCTTACAATAGAGTAGGCTTAGATTCTGTTAGTGGTTATCAGTTAAAATCAGCAAGACGTTCTTTAAATATAATGTTTCAAGAATGGGCCAATAGAGGACTACATTATTGGGAAATAGGTAATCTAGATATTGATCTTGTTGAAGGACAGGGAGAGTATAAATTTTTTAGAGACGCTGCTGATGGTACAAGCGCAACATCAATACCTAATGGTATTCATGGAATAGATGATGTTTTAGAAGCTGCATTTAGAAGAAATAGAGCGACTACAAATCAATCAGATTCGTCTCTTAGTAAAATAGACAGAAGTACGTTTCAAAGTTTATCAAATAAACTTACAAAGTCTCAACCTTCTCAGTATTACGTTCAAAGATTTAGTGATAATATTACAATTACTCTTTACCCTACACCTGATGCTGACGCGGCTGCTCAACACGTTACAATGTACTATGTTAAACGTATTCAAGACGTAGGTGGATATAGTAACACAGCAGACGTACCTTATAGATTTGTACCTTGTATGGTTTCTGGTTTAGCTTATTACCTTTCTCAGAAAGTAAAACCTGAGCTAACTAATAATTTAAAAATGTTGTACGAAGATGAGTTTAATAGAGCCTTAGTAGAGGATGGGTCTTCTACTAGCACGTATATAGCACCACAGGCATATTACCCAAATTTATAGGTGATGTAGTTAATGTCTAGATTTTCAACAGGAAAAAATGCTAAAGCAATTTCAGACCGAAGCGGTATGGCATTTCCATATACAGAAATGGTTAAAGAATGGAACGGTGCTTTTGTACACCAATCAGAGTTTGAACCAAAACACCCACAACTAGAACCTAGAACACATTTAGGAGATGCTGAAGGATTACAAAATGCTAGACCTGCTAGAACAGAACCTCCTGTACCACAAATATTAACAGCTAATTCTCTTGCTGCAGGAGCAGTAGATTCTATTTTAGTTAATGTTAATTTACCTGGTCATGGATACAGCACTGGAAACCGTTTAAGATTTAGAGGAGTAGAATCACACTTTCCTATTTACCCTCAAGTATCAAGAGTTGATGATGACAATATTAATGATGCCAGAGGACATGTTCTTACAAAAATAGATGATGAAAATTTTTCATTTAGTCCAAATGATTTAGTAGAAAATTTTTTAACTGACAATTGTGTCCCAGGAACCACGACTGTATATGTAGATCTTGATGGTACATTAACAGAATATTATCAAGCGATAGCGGTTTACGCAACAGGTGCAGGTCTTTTAGCTCCAGGTGGAGATTGGTATAATATGTCTCCAATAATAGAAGCACAAGCAGCAGCAGTTGTTCCATCAACTTTTTTTCAAAATCTTGCAAAAAGAGCAGAAGCTGACGCATTAATTGATTTAATTATAGCTAAGAATGGATCTTGGGAAGTTTTATCATCAACTACATCTACTTCTATAACAAATCAAAAAAATGCATGGGTTACAGCAAACTTTGGAACTATTGGCTCAGGTGTTGGTAGAGCTCCAGCAGCAACAAATTACACTACAAATTTTAATAAAGGATCTTATGGTGGAGCAAATAAATTATTGATTGATGACAGAACTGACTATGTTGATCAATTTGTAGCCGGTGGAGGTAAAGCCTTTAAATATTATGAAAGTGGTGGTATAAGGAACTTTGGAGGAACAGGAATGTCAATAGGACCCGTTAGTATATTACCATGACCACATATGCAGAATTAGTAACACAAATTAGAGACTATTCAGAAACAGATAGTGCTGTCTTAACTACAACTATTATAAATGACATTATAGCTCATGCAGAAGATAGAATTTTTAGAAACGTCGAGCTAGATAATTTTAAAGAATACATCAGCGGTAATACAGCGGCTAATAATAGATTTGTAAGTTTACCGGGACAGACAACCTCTGCTACCACACCAACAATTAGCGATATTGCCACAATAAGATATGTTACAATATACGTAAACTCAGGCACTAAAGAGAGATTTGAGCTGGAAAGAGTTGATGCAGATTTTTTAAACGAATATTATCCTACCCCAGAAGTAGGATCAACAGCTAAGCCTAGATACTATGCGACTTGGGACATGGGAACAATAGCTATTGCACCAACACCAAATGCGGTGTATAAATTTGAGATTGGTATTACTAAAAAACCAACAGGCTTAGGTACTGGTAATACAACTACATGGGTTAGCGTTAATGCTGAACGTGCTTTATTATATGCCTGCATGGTGGAAACTTTTAAGTTTTTAAAAGCTCCACAAGATCAACAAGTATATGAACAAGCTTTTCAAGAAGCTCTTCAAGAACTTGCTCAAGAACAATTAGGTAAAAAACGAAGAGATGAATATAGGGACGGAAGTTTACGTATTCCTATACCTTCTCAAAACCCTTAATAGGAGAAAATTATGGCAATATCACAAGCAGTTTGTAATGTTTTTAAACAAGAGCTTTTAAAAGGTAATCACGATTTCGATGGTGGTGCCGCTTACTATATTGCGCTTTATACTTCTTCAGCAACTATGGGTGCAACTACTACAAAATATGTAACGACTAACGAAGTAACAAACGCTTCTGGTACTGCTTATTCAGCAGGGGGAAAAGTTTGTGGCAGCCCATCAGTAACTGGTGGATCAGGTGTTTCTACAGCATTTGTTGACTTTGATAATGTTAGTTGGGCTAGTGCTTCATTCACTGCGAATGGTGCTTTGATTTACAGACAAGATGGTAGTGCTCCAACTAATGATGCTGTTGTTGTGTTAGCGTTCGGTGGTGATTTTACAGCTTCAAATGGAACATTTGAAATTCAATTCCCAGCAAACGGTGGTGGATCAGAGATCATCAGATTAGGATAAGGAGTTTAAATGGCCCTTGTTCTTAATGATCGAGTCAAAGAGACCAGCACCAGCACAGGTACGGGTACAATAAATCTCGATGGAGCTGCTCAAAGCTTCACGACTTTTGTTGTCGGTATTGGTAATAGTAATACAACTTACTATTGTATAGAAGCTGATGGTGGAGCAGACTTTGAAGTAGGTATTGGTACTGTCACTGACGCAACTCCCGACACACTCTCACGTGACACAATTCTTAGAAGTTCTAACTCTAACAATGCTGTAAACTTTGGCGCAGGTACAAAAAATGTATTCTGTACACAACCTGCTAGTAAAGCAGTGTTTGAGGATGCAAGCGGTAACGTAACAGTTGCCGGCACAGTTGATGGTATTGACATACAAACTAGAGATGGTGTTCTAACTTCTACAACCACTACAGCAAATGCCGCTTTACCTAAAGCTGGCGGAGCAATGACAGGCGCTATTACAACTAATAGTACGTTTGATGGTCGTGATGTTGCAACTGATGGAACTAAACTAGATGGAATAGAGGCTAGTGCAGATGTTACTGACACTGCAAATGTTACTTCGGCTGGAGCATTAATGGACTCTGAGGTTCAAAATTTAGCTGATGTAAAAGCTTTTGATGCATCAGATTATGCAACTGCAGCTCAAGGAACTAAAGCAGATGCTGCCTTGCCAAAAGCAGGTGGTACAATGACGGGTACTTTAAAACTTAATGACAATGTTGTTATATATTTGGGTACAGGTGATGATTTACAATTAAAACATGATGGTTCTAATTCATTTGTTCGTGATGTAGGTGCAGGTGATTTAATTATTGAAGGCGAAAATAATATTATTGTTCGTAGTGTAACAGGTTCAGAAAAATATATTCAAGCTGTTCTTGATGGTGGAGTGGTTTTATATCATAATGACACACAGAAAATATCTACGACCTCAGGGGGTGGAAATATTAACGGAGACTTAACTGTTACTGGTACAGTAGATGGTCGTGACGTTGCAACAGACGGAACTAAACTTGATGGAATAGAATCTAGTGCAGATGTCACTGATGCTGCAAATGTTGGTTCTGCTCTTACAGCATTTTCAACAGGAACAGACGCAGCGGCTTCTGATCTAGTCCCTTACTATGATGTAACAGCAGGTGCATGGGAAAAATCAACAGTAACTAATTTAGCTCTGCAAGGACCTACTGGACCTACTGGACCTACCGGACCGACAGGCCCAAGTGGACCTCCAGGTTCTAATGGATCAAATGGTTCTACAGGTCCAACTGGACCGACCGGACCAGGTGGTGGCACAGGACCGACAGGACCAGACGGACCAGACGGACCTCCGGGACCAAGCGGTGGAACAGGACCTACAGGACCAGGTGGCCCTCCAGGACCTTCAGGCGGCACAGGACCGACAGGACCGACAGGACCAAGTGGTAGTAATGGTGGCACAGGACCGACAGGACCGACAGGACCGACAGGACCAGCTGGTGGTTTTTCAACAAACTCAAACGCACAAGTAAATAGTTTAGGTGTGGGTACAGGAGCAACAGGAACCACGGGCCAAATACGAGCGACCAATAATATTACAGCATTCTACTCCGACTCGCGTCTAAAAGATTTTGAAGGACCAATTGAGTCTGCTTTAGATAAAGTAAAAGCTTTGACAGGTTATTATTTTAAAGAAAACGAAGTAGCAAAGTCACTTGGTTATGACAACGATAAACGTCAAGTAGGTGTTAGTGCACAAGAAGTAGAAGCAGTTCTACCAGAGGTAGTTACTGAAGCTCCTATAGATAAAAAATATTTAACTGTTTGGTATGAAAAACTTGTTCCTTTATTAATTGAAGCAATTAAAGAATTAGACAACAAGAAAAAGGATAAATAATGTCATTCGGTTTTGCACCTTTTGCGGCCGCACCCTTTGCTTCTCCAGGAACTCCAGGAGTAAGAGCGGTTGTTAATGTATCAGGGGTTTCATTAACTGCTACTGTTAGTAATTCATATACTGTACAAAAGACTCACTTTGTAGATGGTTTTTCTTTAACATCAAATACAGGAACACTAACAACAAAACTTGCACCAACCATAGCAAGTAATGCTGTAACTTCTGCAGTAACTTCAATCGTTCCATCAACAGGACAGACTATTCAACTAACAGGTAACTCACTTAACTTCACTTTAGGTTCGGTTACAAATAAATTAAATGCTAACGTTACAGGTAATGTTTTTGAAACAGGGATAGGAACTGCTACCGCGTCAGGCTCTGCAGTTTCTGTAGTAACAGGAACAAGTTCTACTTTATCCGCAGGAACATTATCAGCAACTGCTGACGCTAACGTTGCAGTAACAGGAACAAGTTCTACTATAACTCTAGGTTCTGTAGAAGAACTACTTGCTCCAACTATTGCAGGAAATTCCGTTACTTCTGCGGTTGGCACAGTATCTTTATCTTCAGGACACACTATTGCTGTTACAGGAACTTCATCTACTTTATCTGTTGGAACACCATCTTACTTAATTAGAATACATGAAGCAATTACAGGTTTACAAGTTAACTCAGCTGTTGGAACAGCAACAGCTACAGGTTCATCAATAGTTGCTGTATCTGGAGTTAGCACAAATATATCACTAAACAGTGCCACTCCTAAGATTGCTCCAACCATTGCAGGACAGAGTTTAAACACAACTGTAAATGGTGTTAGTATTGGCCTTTCTCCTACAGCAGCAGTTACAGGCGAACTTATACCTTTAACTGTAAATCCATTATCTGTCTTTACATGGAGCAAAGTTGATGATACAACTACTGGAGGTGCAACTTGGACCGACGTAGACTCAACAACAGGAGCTGGTGGTAGTAGCTGGCAAGAGGTAGCATAATATGGCATCAACATATTCAACCCGTTTAAAAGCGGAACTAATAGGCTCAGGAGAACAAGCAAACTCTTGGGGTAACACAACTAACGACACATTTAGTAAAACATTTGAGGAAGCAATCTCTAATGTATATGAAAAAAGTTTAGGAGGTGTTTCTACTCCTTATGATCTAACAAACAGTAACGGTCCAGTTACAGAAGGTAACAATGAAATGCGTCAAGCAGCAATTCGTTTTTCTGGGCATACTTCAGCTTTTGTAATTAGACAACCACAAGCAAACGTTGGTAATGGTTATGAAAGAATTTACACAATTATAAACGATGGTACTGATAATGGTACCATACAACTTCAATTAGGAACATCAGGAAACACTTCAGATGTTATAGCGCCAGGAGGCAGAGCTATAATTGCAACAAATGGAACTGACTGGTATACGATCGCTGGAGGCGGAAGTATTGGTGGAGGAACATGGAGAACTGTAACTGCTGCAACTGATAATGTTTTTAGTGGAGAAAAAATATTCGTAGACACTACATCAAATACTATAACTTTAACTTTACCAGCTTCTCCTGCTGAAGGAGACGAGGTTACTTTTCTAGATAAAGCAGATACTTTTGATAGTAACGCACTAACCATAAACCCAAATGGTAAAAAAATATTTGGTGCAACTGCAAACGGAACAGTATCAACTGAAGGTGCTGCATTTACAATTGTCTTTACAGGAAATACTAACGGCTGGAAATTAACGGAGAAGTAATATGGCAACATATGAATCGAGACGTTACAATACTCCGGTAGCTGACGCTAGTAAGATAGCAGACGGTTCAGTAAACAATACTGAGTTTCAACATCTAGACGGCGTTACATCAGACATACAAACTCAATTTACTGGTAAAGTACCACTTGCTGGTGGAACGATGACCGGGGATTTAAACTTTGGTGACAACGTAGATATAAATGTTGGGGCTGGTACAGATCTAAAAATTCTACACGATGGTTCTAATAGCACTATTAAAAATACTACAGGAACTTTAAAAATAAATGCAGACACTGTACAATTTAAAAATGAAGCGGACAGTTCAACTTTTTTAACTGTAAATTCTTCTTCTGGTGTTTTGAGTGAACAAAACTATAAAGCAACAATATCAACTTCCAATCCATCTGGCGGTAGTAACGGGGATGTTTGGTATAAGTATTCGTAATGCCTACTTATAAAAATGACAACGGTACTTGGCGAGAAGTTAAAGACCTTTATGTCAAAGATAGTGGAACGTGGCGAGAAGTTAAAGAAGGTTATGTAAATGATAATGGAACATGGAGGTTAATTCACCAAGCATTGTTTCCAAAAGTTAATTCAACAAATATGAAACTTGGAGGTAATCCAGGAACTCTTGCTGGAGTAATTTTAGGTGGGGGAGGTGCTTTTTATACTTTTGGCAACATGGGTACAAATTATTTGTTGAAATCAGGTACAGTTACATTTGGTAACACCACAGATTTTAGAAATGATAACAATCCAGTAAAAGGTTTTTCTAATCAAGTTTATGTTAATGGTGACTCCATAAATCAACCTAATCCAGTTCCAGGTCCTTCGGCTAAACAAACACAACCTAAAACAACGATAGGTTCTATTAATAGTACGTCTACTACTACTGCCAATGTAGGATCAATACAGTACTCAGGTTTACTACCTATTAATAATGGTGTATCTGCAAATATCACACAGCTTTATTTGTACGATACACTTGTTAATGGTCCAAATAACAACACTATAACAAAAATTACATTAGATCAAGATTCTCAAAGTCTTGCAATATGGCCTGCTAATCACATAACTTGGATTATAAATGGTCGTAGATACAGCTCTAAATGGGCGAGTAATCAAGGTGGTTCAAGTACAGGAAATATAGATTCTGGAGGAACTCCTGTATACAAAGGTTTTAATGCTGATAGTGCTTATACAGACGAAGGCACAGGCAATTTTGCAGGTATATCACCAAGCCCTGGAACACCTTGGAACTTAATATCAAGTGGTTCGACTTATTCTTTTGAACTTCACAATAGAGTTTATTTTACATTAAAAAATGAGACAGCTGCAAGGCAACTTTATAGTGTTACTTGGCAAACAAGTAATAATAAAATTAGTTTGAATATGGAAGGTACTTCTAATACAGGAACAGGTGTAGCTTCTGATGGCTGGACTGCTGTTGTAATTAATGGTATAACCTTTAACAAAAGTGAATTTACAGCTACAGAAAGTAGTTTTTACGGGATGACAAATTTTTCGCTGACAAATGCATATCCTTCTAACATAGTAACCGCTTTAGGAGATGTAGGGGATACAGTAAGTTTTCAGCTATTAACGGAGTAAAATATGGCAACATACGAATCAAAAAAATACGCAGCAATACCAGTAGCAGCTACACAGATCGCTGATGGTTCTGTTAGTAACTCAGAGTATCAATTTATAAACTCACTATCGTCAAATGCACAAACACAAATTACAGCTTTAGACACAGCTAAATTAAATTTAGCTGGTGGTACAATAACTGGCAATGTCACTATCACTGACAATGATCATCTTTATATTGGTAATGGTCAAGATATTGACGTATTTTCAGACGGTAGTACAGGTTTTATAAAAGGTAATGATCTTAGACTGCAATCATCTACCAGTGAAAATTATATAACTGCTGCGGTCAATGGTGCTACCAAACTATTTTATGACAACTCGCAAAAACTAGAAACAACTTCAGCTGGAGCAACAATTTCCGGTACATTAACTGCTACTACTTTTTCTGGGTCAGGCGCAAGTTTAACAAGTTTACCTGCTGGCAATCTAACAGGTACAGTTGCCGATGCAAGAATATCAACTTTAACTGCAAGTAAACTAACAGGAGCTTTACCTGCAATCGATGGGTCGAACTTAACAGGTATTGATGTAGTTCCTAGTGGCACGGATGTTGTTGGAGCTATAAGATCTTTTGCTCTTTATTCTTCCACCACAGGCACACCAACAGACACTATTATAAGCCCCGGTACTTCTTTAACTCCAGCTTCTTATAGTTCAGGTGGTTCCAATGCTTTATATCTTATGATTGATCCGCCTGTTTTATCTCCTATAGGAAACACCAGAGTAATTAGTCCGTTAGGTTTTCAAGTTACTGGTGTACGTTATATAACGGGTAAAACTAGAACCACTGTGTCTGGAACTTGGAGAACTATTACTGAAGGAAGTTTTAGGTCTGCTCCACCAATTGGTGGTGGTGGAGTTGCAAGTGCAGCTACAACAGGTTTTTTAGCTCAAAGGATTTCATAATGACTTTAATCAAAGCTCAGTTCGCCCCAGGAATAGACAAGCAAACTTCTACCTACGGTGCGGAAGGTAAATGGGTTGATTCTAAAAATGTAAGATTTAGAACAGGCCTGCCAGAAAAAATTGGTGGTTGGGAAAAAGTTGTTAATAAAAATATTGCAGGTGTAGTTAGAGGAATTAAAGCATGGGTGTCAAACACAGGTGTGCGTTACGTAGCTTTAGGAACAGATAGAAAACTATATGTTTACTCTGAAGGTATTTTTTCAGACATAACTCCTTTGCGTAGAGACAATGTGGGATTGACTAATCCTTTTACAACTACTTCTGGTTCTTCAACAGTTACAGTCGCAGACAATGGGCATGGTTTTATTGTTGGTGATTTTGTAATATTTAAAAACTTTTCAGCTGTGGGTGGCCTTGATATGAACAATGAGTTTGAGGTTAAGTCTATTGTTAATACTAATTCATTTACAGTACAACACACATCAAACGCTAGTGGTTCTGTATCAGGCGGAGGAGGTTCAGGAAACTTAGATGCTTTGATTACTGTAGGGACAGCCATATCTACATTTGGTTTTGGTTGGGGTGTAGGCCCTTGGAATTCAAGCACATGGAATACTCCACGTTCTACTTCAACAGTTGCACTAGAAGCAAGTTATTGGTCATTAGATACGTTTGGTGAAGACCTGTTGGCTATACGTAATAATGATAAACTATATCGTTGGGATTTATCAGCAGGTACTGGAACGAGAGCCGCGGCTATTGCGGGAGCACCAGAAACAAATAGGTTATGTTTAGTGTCTTCTCCTGACAGACATATATTTTTATTTGGAACAGAAGTGACTATTGGAAATAGTACGACACAAGATGATTTATTTTTAAGATTTTCTTCACAAGAAGACTTTAATACATGGGCGCCAAAAAGTGAAAATACTGCAGGTACATTTAGGATTCAGGACGGTTCAAGAATTATAGCAGCAATTAGATCTAGGGGTTCTATTCTAGTATGGACTGACACAGCGTTGCACTCATTAAACAATATTGGACCACCTTTTATTTTTGGTTTAAATCAAGTTGGTGCAAACTGTGGAGCATTGTCACCTAACTCAGTTGTTGATGTTAACGGTGTTTCTTTTTGGATGTCGCAAACAGCATTTTATATGTTTGATGGTGCAATTAAAAAACTAGATTGTACAGTGCAAGACTTTGTATTTGATAACATTGATAGTGTTGCTCAAGGACAAGTAGCGGCTGCAGTTAATACTGACTTTAACGAAGTGACTTGGTTTTATCCAAGTAACGGTGTTTCTTTTTTAAACAAGTCAGTAACCTATAATTATTTAGAAAACGTTTGGTATACTAACGATGGGTTTACAAGAACAGCTTGGATTGATCGTGGTGTTTACGGAGCACCTTATGCACCTAAATATAATCCAACAACTTTACCCAACAATGAAGTTATTATGGGTGTTACTGCTGGGTCTAGTATACTATATGCACATGAAGCAGGATTTAATGATGACGGTGCAGCGATGCCATGTGAAATAACAAGTGGTGATTTTGACATACAAGAAGGCGACGAAGTATTTTTATGTAATAGAGTATTGCCTGATTTTAAAACACTTACTGGTAATGCTGATGTTAGAGTTAGGTTTGCTAACTACCCAGCAAGTACAAACACAAGAGATTTTACATCAACGGTAACAGGCACTACTAAATTCTTTTCTGTTAGAGGCAGAGGACGACAAGCAAACCTTAAAGTTAGTGCTGATGCTGTTAATGATAATTGGAGATTTGGTACTGTACGAATGGATATTAAACCGGATGGTAGAAGATAATGGCTAGAATTAATGTTACCAGGCTTCCGTTGCCACAAGATAAGTTTGATAGACAGCAGCAAGATATTCTTATTCGTGAATTAGAAAACATCATACAACAGTTAAACTTTACCTATCAACAAGATTTACGTGAAGAATTGACAGCAAGGACTTGGTTTTTAAAATGAGTGACCTTTATAAAAATAGAAGTTTAACTTTAGCTAATACAGCTCAAACAACTATTTATACAGTTCCAACTGCTAATGCTACTACAGTGCCTCCACAAAAACCGGTACAAGCATTAGTAAAATCTATTCGGGTATGTAATGACTCTGGAGGAGCTGTTACAATAACAATAGTTAATACAGACGCTAGTGTTGGTGCAGACATTAAAATTACAAACCTTTTATCTATTGCGTCAAATACTTCTGTAGAAATACTAGATCAAACTTTAGTATTGGAGGATAGCGACATTATTAAAGCTACAGCAAGTTCAGGGGGCGCGCTAGATATAATTGTTTCAGTATTGGAGATAACATAATGAAAAAAATACAAGACGCTAAAATTATAGGACATCAGCAGATAGAGGGTAAAAAAGTACCTGTTCTACAGCCTGAAGTACATCAACGAATCTATTGCAAAAACTGCGGGAATGAGGTAGATTCTGAAGAACAGGCAACAGGCACCTGCTCCGAGTGTGGCCAACCTTGGTCAGTTCACAAAGCCAAAGATATTCGTGTAAAAGTAATTCAGATACCATTGGGATCTGGAACCGGAGAATAAATGGGACTAAGTAAAATTTTAGATAAAATAGGTGACGCGTTAGTACCAAAGGAGATTGCTCCTTTCTTAGGTCCAGCAGCTATGGCCTTTGCAGGACCACTAGGTCCTTTTGCTTCTATGGCTATAGGTCAACTTGGTTCTATGAAAATGCATGGAGGCAAGCTTGATCCTTATACTGCAGCCGGAACGTTTCTAGCTAATCGTGCATCGGGGTTTGAAGGTACAACTCTTGACGATCGTTTAAAGGCAGGCTTAGGTAGTTTTAATGACGGACCTGTAAGTAAAGGTGGAAGCACTTTTATGGATGCTTTTATGAATGCTAAACCTTCAGTGCCTGAACCTACAAACAGGTTTAAAAGACTTGAAGATTTTGAGAGTAAAAAAACTGGATTAGATAAAGATTTAGAAGCAGGAACTATTGATGATTCTGCATATTCTTCTGGTATAGCGGAGGCAGAGAAAGGTCTTAAATTTGGAGACAGATTAATAGGAAAAGGTTCAGAATTTTTTGATTCTGCTAGTGGTAAACTATTACCAGGTTTTGGTAATTTTGAGGATTCCATAGCAACTATAGGAAGTATAACAACATTTACGCAAATGAAACCAATGGCTGAGGAGCTTAAAAAAGCTCGTATTAAAGATGAACGAGAAGAAGGAAAAATTTGGACTGAATGGTTTAGTAAATATAAAGGCTTTACAGGATATGATTATAGTGAAAGTAAATCACCCGATCCTTTTATTACTGACAAATATAATAAATACAAACATTTGTTGGCAAACGGTGGTCGAGTAGGATATAATATGGGCGGTGATACAGGTATTATCGCAGCGGCTCCTGGCATGCCACAAGGTATGCAATTAGATGGCCGTGATGGTATTTTTGTATCTCAAGGTATTGAAGAAAAAGCTGATGACGTACCTGCTATGTTGTCAAAAAATGAATTTGTACTAACAGCTGACGCTATGAAAGGGTTTGATAAAATGACAGGTGGATCAGGAAACCCTAGAGAAGCAGCACAGAAAATGTATGAGTTAATGGATCAAATGGAGGCAGTAGCATAATGGCAACTACAACTACAAAAATATTACCAGCACCTTATGTAACCGGAATGGGAGAACAGTTTGGTAGTTATTTTGCCAATGAGTTTATGCCAGATGGGTCACCTAATACAGGTTACTCAGATATTACATCTTCCCCTTTTTACGTAGACCCTTCTTCTTTTACAGGAGCCGGTTTTGTTGCACCTGAATCTGGTTATACAATTGCAGCGAGAAATTTAGCTGGTGGTCTTGGTGGTTATCAACAGTATTTAGACCAAGCGGGCAATCTTACTGGTGCCGCTGAAAATTTAATTTATGATCCTGTAACAGGACAAGCAAAGCCAGGACCGGGCGCCGGGGCTATTGCAAACGCTGGTTCTGCTTTTGATGCAGCACAGCTTGCAGCAAAGGCTGGTCAAGGTGCAAGTGATCCTTATCTAGCTGCAGCATCAGGATATACTGGACCTAATGCATACAAACAATTTATGTCACCGTATCAACAAGAAGTTATTGATTCTACAATGGCTGACTACCAATCAGAGCTAGCAAAACAAAGAGCTAATCTTGGAGCTAGTGCAGGTAATGCTTTTGGTGGTGGACGTTTTGGTGTAGCTGAAGGAGAACTTCTTGGACAAGGTGCAAGAGGTATGGCTGCAACATTAGCAGACTTAAGACAAAAAGGTTTTGGACAAGCAAACGAATTAGCTAATCAAGCATACAATCAACAAATGGGTTTAGGCTCAGCAGCTATGGATCAAGCTGGTCAAAATGTTTCTTTATATGGAACTGCTGCACAAGGACAATTAAGTTTAGCAAATGCACAACAAGCAGCATTACAAAACCAGCTAGCTAATTTAGGTGGAGCTGCAGCTAGTCAAATGGATATGGGTAATTACCAAATGGCTGGTTTAGGAAATCAAATTAATGCATTGACACAAATGGGCGACAAACAAACATTGTACAACCAAGCTATGTTAGATGCAATGAGATCGGGGATCGAGGCTAAAGCTTACGCACCACAACAAGCGGCAGGTTTCTTAGGACAAATGTTAGGACAAGCACAAGGAAGTCAAGCACAAACAAGATTCCAATCAACACCTGATCCATCTACAGCACAAACACTACTAGGTGGCGGAATAGGTATCCTAGGTTTATTAGGAGCTGGTGGAATGTATGGTGGAAACAACACAGGGACATCAGCATAATGAGATCATTAAGAAGACCAATGTTTAGAAGAGGAGGTAAAGTTTCTTCTCGCAACAATGGTATTGTATCTGGCTTTGCAAGTGGTGGAAGTGTTAGACAAGGTTATGCTAAAATGACTCCCCGGGGTGTTGTACCAGATGATGAAGAAACTCAAATAGACACAAGTCAACAAAATACTCCGCTATCTTATACAAAAGCAGTGCCAAATTATTTAACCTTCAAACCGGAAGATGCAGACGCTGCTTTCGAATCTGGTTTAGGACCAGCTGAAGCAATGCCAAAAGGACTTACTACTTCAGATTATTTAAGAATTGCTTCAATGGGGGCTGAAATTATGGGTGCTCCTAATGTTGGAGGCTCAGGTTTAATGGGTGCTTTAAAATCTGCTTCACCTGCTCTTTCTTCTGCGGGTAAGGATTTAAGTGAAACTTTTGATGAGCGTAAAGCTTTATATGATCAAAAACAATACGCAAGAAAATTAGGAATAGCAGAACAAAGAGCTGAGTCAGTTAGAGACCGAAATAAAATTAATTTAGAACTTACTAATGCACAAAATTTACGTGAAGCAAATAGAGTAGCTTTAGAAAATCAACAGGCTGCTGAATATGAAATGTTAAAATATACAGACGAAAATAAAATGGCACGTTTAAAATATGAAATAGACAATAAAACATTTGAGTTTACAGAAAAAATGAAAGCGTTTAGAGAATTAAGTGCTGAAGTAGGAACGTTAGAACTTGCACTAGTTGAGGCAAAGAATAGTGGTAATAAAGAGCTGATAAATGAATTACAAAATAAAATTAGAGTTAAACAACAAGAGCTACAAGTTCCTTTAGAAGGTACAGTAGGTCAAAAAGCTGTTGTTGAAGTTATAAAAGGTATTCCTAGAGAACTTTACCAACAATGGTTTACTACCTCAAAACGTGGTGTTGACGAAAAAGGTCAATATGAACCAGGGTCAGCAGATTATTACGATGCAATTCAATTAGAAGTACAAGGGTTTGCTGGTTCTTATATAAGTGGTTTAATTGATGCGGTTAAAGGAGAAGTAGACGATATCTACAGCCCTAATCAAGGGTTTGCAAAAGGTGGACGTGTAGGATTACAGGGCGGTGGCGATCCAATGTTAGAACAGATGCCCGGTCCAGGTGCAACACAAACTACAACTATGGAGCAACAACAATCACCACAATTAACGTTTGGTGAATTACGTAAAAGATTACCACCAGAAGTTACTGACAAAGTAATTACATTATTAACACAAAGTCAAGAAGCTTTGCTTGACTTTACTCGCATACAAGTTCCAGCAGACATTAATAAATTTAACCAGAAATACGGCACGGATTTAACTTTACCAACACAGGTGGCTTAAAATGTCAATGTTTTACGAACTTGGTGAGTATTCAGATGAACTAACCACACAAGAAAAATTAGATATTATAGCTGAACGTAATAAAAAAAACTATACTGAACGTGGTAATGTTTCAAATGAAGGCATAGCAACGCTATATAATAAGTTTACTAATCCACTTGCTAAAGAAAGAAGAAAGGCAAGACCTGACGAACTTGGTATGTATTACCCCAACACACCTAATCAAGAATTTCTTGACTATTTATTTGACAAAAATGCGGTTACTTCTAAAGATCGTGCTAGCTTTAAATACAAAGATGAAGCTGATGATTTTACCAAGAACAAACATCGTTTTAAAGAAGAACAAATAGGGCCTAACATTTCAAACTTAGCAAAGGAGTTTTTAAAAAACAAAAACAATATTTTTTTAACAGATCGTGACTATGATTTTATACAAGATAAACTTTCAAAAAGTAAAAAGTTTAGTGAAGCTTTGGTTCAAGAGACTATTGACAGTGGTAAAAAAGATGGCGTGTCTTTAGGTAATATTTATGCAAGGAACGCGGCTAATAAAATAAACACCGCTAACGTTGTAGCAAATGCAATTGGAGTTCCTGTAATAAAAACATATGACACTGGTTTAAAAGCAATTCAAGATTTAGCAAACGGAGACGCAACTCTTCTTGCGGAGACTGCTTTAAGAACAGCAGGTATAAGTGCTGACATCGCACTAAACATATCCAGTGGTTTATTACCTCATGAAATTGCACAAACAGCCGGAGCAATTGTAGGCCTTGGTGTAGACGATAATGAAACCTATTTGCAAAATTTAGGTAAAAGACTTTATGATCAGTTCTTAACAACTCAGATACCAGGCTATGGTGATTTTGAAGTTACAGATACATCTTTATACAAAGGACTTGAAAAAGTTGTAATGACGGAAGAAGACAGGAAAGCATTAGAGGGAACAGCAATAGACACAGGTGTAGAAGGATTAGCACTTACTGCTCTTATAGCAAACCCTTTTGGCGTGACAAGTGCGCCATTTAGCTTAGCAATGAAAGTTCCTTCTGGTATTTACAAAGGAGCAAATAGATTTAATTCCATAGTTCAATTAAATGGTCCGTTAAAAAAACAGTTTTTTCCTTTAATAGAAAAGAAAATAGCTAGAGTAGAAAAAATAAAAGGAAGACCACTTAACAATAAAGAGTTAGATGAAATACAAGCAATTATAAATGGTAGCATTATAGACGCAAAAACTTCTATTTTAGGTGGAGTTGGAATAAGAGCTAATCAGAGGTTGTTGGGGAAATGGAAAGGAGGAGTTACAAAAGATATGCAACAATACATGTTGCAACAATTAGATAAATACATGGCTAATAGAGCAGGTAATCAATATGCCAGACAATTAAATGTAAAAGATAAAACTTCTTTACCTACCACAGCACAAGCAGACGTGATGGATTTAACCGTTCAAGGTGGTGGTTCGTCTGGAATACAAAAACTTAATCCTAAATCAACAATACCAGAAGGAAGAAAACTTAATCAAAGAATTGACGAAGATGGAATGCTTAGTGGTAAACCTATAGAAGAAATAAGGGGTACTGTTGAATATATTCCTGTTAGGCAACGTGATATTAAACCCTGGCATGAACTTGGTCCTGAGGGTAAAACAAGAAAAGTTTCTCCAGGAGAACAAGAAGCTGCTTGGACTACTTATGGTATAACTTGGGCTAATTTAACGAATAGCCAACGAACTAATTTGCAAGGGAAAAAATTTGCTACAGATACTTTAGAAGATGGAAGTAAAGTGTCAAGGTCTGCTATAGATGAAAATGGTGAATTTTTGCCACCAACAAATTTAAATATGTCTCGTGGACAAGTAAATTTAGGACAGTACGGAGGAGACAGACCTATAGACATAGAAAAAACAAAACAGTTTGATGCTGCTGCTAACTTTCTTGCTGGTGGTACAAAAGACGACATTAAAAAAACTTACGCTGATTATTTAACTGATGCTCAAATAAACAACTCAGACGGTAAACTTAAAAGAGGAACAGACTCACAACACTATGTTAGAAAATTTATAATAGATGGAAAGTTTAAACATGCGGATGATTATTTTGCAGGAATAACAATATCAAAACAATCTAATGTAAAAGCAACAAAGGAAGGTATTTCAGATCAAATAACAAGAGCGTACAATTCTTTTGTTGAAACACAAGGAAGATACCCTACTCAATCTGAACTTCACTTTCATACTTTTGGTTATATACCAGTACAAGCTCGCGGAACTACTGGTGTTGACAATTTAGTTGATCATTCAAAAATAATTAGAAATTTAGAAAAAGACGAAAAAGTTATTACAATGCCTCAAAAAGACCTAACAGAAATGGAGGCACTTGTTGAAGGAAGAAAACTTGTTCCAGGAACTCCTGAGTTTGAAAAACTTTTTGCTGAGATTGAAGAAAAAATAATAAAAAATACAAGTTTAACTGAAAAAACAATAGGAAGGTTTTCTATAAAAGGACATGCTTTAAGAGAAGAATATTACAGTAGAGTTCCTTATGAAATACAAGAAAAATTAATAAGACCTACTCAGTTTTTAACTTCTGGTCAGAATATAAGGCACATACATTATGAAGATAATATTATAGGTTTTTATATATTAAAAGAAGAGACACATAAATTTTTAGATAAATTAAAAGAAGGAAAAAGTTTAACTAAAGATGAAAAAAATAGAGCTATTGATTTAGGAAAAACAATAGGGATAAAAACAGACACCTCAAACCAACCTGATATATATTTAATTAACTCTATATTAAAAGGTGTAGAAAAAAACTTAGACGCTGTAGACAATTTAATGTTAGAGGACAAAGTGTATACTGTTTTATATGACCCCATAAGTCAAAAAGAAAGAATTTTTGGACAAGCTGTTGGCTCTAAGTTTGACCCTATGGACTCTAAACGTCCAAAAAGTGATCAAGGAAGAATACCTCCTGATTATAAAACACAACTTCCTACAGCAGCAGATGCAAGAGAATACTACAGACGACAAGTCGCTAAAGACAAAGGTGAAACAACAGCATTAGGTCAACCTTTAGCAGAAGGTGGTCCCGTAACAAAAGCAACAACACCAGAAAAATATAGAATAAGAGGAAACAAGTTAACCTCTGTAGGCAATCCTAGACAAAATTTATATGGACTTGACATAGGCCAGTTTATGGAAGAACAAAAAGAAATAGATAAAGGAATAATTGAAAATGAAATACCTGAAGGAGCTTATGATCCTTACGAAGTTGCAAGAATAATTGATCGTGAAGGCGATGTTATGGAAGAAAAAAGAAAAGCTGGGTACCTGCCTGTTGGGGAAGAGTTTCAACAATATAAACAAAGAATAGCTGAAACCGAATTTAGTCTATTACCAACAGAAAAAAAATTAAGTTCAATAATAGAAGAAAGCAGGAAGTTATTAAACCCTGGTAGGCCTTCTAAACTTAAATTTAGTGAAATTCCTGATTTATTTACTCAAAACCCTTTAATAAGACAAGCAGCAGGAACAGGATTAATGATTGCCCAAGCACCTATAGTTGCTCTCAAGGCTTTTTCAGATGATGTTGTAGGGATGTTGGAAGGAAAAGGCGAAGGGTTTGATGATGTAAAAAAAATAATACCAACTCTTCAATCAATTTCTAGATCAATGCAACCTGAGTTAAAAAATGAAGAAGATTACATTTCTGTTATACAAGAAATTATTAAAATGCAAGACGCTGGTATTAATAATTTAGGGTACAGTTTTGTTGATTTACTTGCTATGGGGTTAGACTTCATGGCAGACACGAACGTTCAACAAAAAGTAAAAGACCTTTACGATGAAGCAGACATAGAACAACCTGAAACATTTTTAGGCAAGTTAGGAGCACTTGGTATCGAGTTAGGGGTTCCTGGAGGAGCTTGGTTTAAAGTTATGAACCGAGCAAGGACATTTTTACGTGCAAAAGGTTTTAATACATTTGTAGACAAATCAACAGACGCTTCAGGTTTTGCTTACGCTGCGCAAAAAGTAAGTAACATTGCAAAACGTTCTGCTGTTTTAGGTACTACCTTTGGTGTTTCTGATGCCGTAAGTATGAGCCGTTACAGCACAGTTAATGAATTATTTGAAGACCCTTTATTATTGTCAGACAAAGAAAGTATAGAAGGATTAAGTGGTAGAGAACTAGCGTTAACTAATTTTAGAAACAGGTTACGATTTGGTGCAGATGGAGCTTTTATTGGTGGGTTGTTTCCATTAGTTGGACCTCCAGCATGGGCTGTTACTAAGTTTGCCGCTGGGGAAATAGGCTCAGCTATTGGTGCTGTAGGTAAATATGTAATTAATCCACCTATGACTTCTATCGCTGACACTTTAGCTGGTAAGAGCACCGTGCTAACAAAAGCAGCAGAAGACGCTGTAGCTGTGATAACTGGAATGAGGCCTGAACTGACTGGACCAATAGGTAAAACAGGTCAAGTAGTGTCTGAAAGTGTGCAGGCTATTAATAATTTTGTAGGTAAACAAATTGTAACAAGAGCGTTGCTTGCTGGGCAAGACATACTAGATCTTTCACTTAAAAAAGGTACTGTTTTTGGTCGAGGTTTAAATTATGAAGTTGAAGGTTCTTCAAATTTAACTTTTTTAACAAAACAATTACCTGACAAAAAAGATTGGGCTATGTTTTCTGTAAACAGTTACGATCCTTTAAAACAAAACTTAGCAAGAATAGACAATGTAATGGGTATGTTTAGAGATATTGGAAAATTATCTAAAGACGCTTTCTTTTTATCAGGAGAAGCTAAACTATTTATAAAGTCAAACATGAGAGCGACTGAAGATTATTTACGTTTAATAGAAGATGAGTCTTATAATTTAGCACAAAATTTTCAGAAACGATACAACAAGTATGGTGAATCAAAACACATACAAAACCACTACATGGATCAAGTGTTAGGGTATTTAAAAGGCAAAGTAAAATTGAAGGACCTTGCTCCTGAATTAAGAGAAACATCAAAAAGGTTAAACGATCATTTAACAGCTTTAAGAAAAAAGTTTGCAGATTTATTACCTGCTGGTGGCATGAAAAATTACATGGAAACAAACTTACGTGAATACATGAGAAAATCTTTTGCTATGTTTACAAACCCTAATTTTTATCCAAGCAGAGACGCTATTTTAGCTGCACGTAAATACATGGTAGATATGATAGAAAAAGACCCTACATTAAAATTTCAAGCAGAGTTAGCTTTTCCAGGTAAAACTCTTGCTGAAGCAATAAAAAGTTCTGCTGAGTTAAGAATAGCAGAATTTATTGAAACATTACGTTACGAAATGGATGATCCTTTAATTGGGATGAGAAATGCGGCTAAAAAAGATTTAGCATTAGACGATCTTGTTATAAACACAGGAGAAGAATTACCAACTGTAATAAGAAAATTATTAGGAGAAGAAAATAATTTAAAAGCATCTGTGTTACAAACAGCTGGCAGCTTATCTCACCAAGCGGCACAAAAAATTGCATTAGATAAAGTTGCTAAACTTGGTTTAGATGGTGGTTGGTTGTTTAGAACAGCAGAGGAAGCTAGGGATTTTGGTAAAATTCTAAACGCATCACAAGTTAAAGAAACAGGAACAGGTTTATTGCACACAGACACTGTTGGTTTATTTGGTGCACCAGAAATAGTAGGACAATTAAATGGTTTTAATATGTTTGATAGCGCATTAAAGGTCAAAATTTATTCTAATTTAATTGCTTTTAAAGCAATGGTGCAAGGAGGTAAAACACTTTACTCTCCTGCAACACAAGCTCGTAACTTTGGCTCAGCTAGTTTATTTGCACTTAACCAAGGTCACATTGGAGGTAGAGTAACCGTAGGAGAATCATTTAAAATGATAATGGATGATATTTTCGGTGCTGGTAAAAATGCCGATCCTCTTAAAGTTATAGACAACATAAACAGGAAAATAAGACTTGGTGTTTTAGATGAAAATATTGTGTCTGAAGAATTAGGAGCTGTTTTAAGAGAGCTAAAAGCACAAGAAACAGGTGTTTACAGTATGACTGGTTTAACAAACAAAATTGGTAATACTCAACTAACAAAACTTGTTCAAAAAATGTATGCAGGTGGTGATAATATTTGGAAGTGGCATGGTCATGAGTATGTAAAATCACAATTAACAGGCAACATAAAAAGTATTGATGAAATAAGTGATTATTTTACAAAAGTTATTGGTAGAAAATTTGAACCTATAGATCCTTTTACAGGAAAAATAAAAACTGTTGCAGAAGGTATAGAAGAGATGGCTGCTTACATGATTAGAGAAACATATCCTACATACAGCCGAGTTCCTCCTGTAATTCAAGCTTTAAGGAAATTTCCTTTTGGTAACTTTATATCTTTTCCAGCAGAAATAATGAGAACAACGTTTGCTGCTACTGGTTTATCTTTAAAACACATTGCTTCTGACAACCCAACCTTACGAGCAATGGGTTATAAAGGTTTACTTGGCCAGCTGACAACCTTGTACGGAGTAGGTGCAACAACACAAGCTATTAGTTCAGCAATGACAGGTATAAACGAAGAACAAATAAATGCTTACACACAATTTTTAGGTCCAGATTATATGCGTTTTCACAAGTTAATACCTATTACAACTAAACAAAAAAACGGAAGTTTTAAAGCTTTTGATATGTCAGCATACAATCCGTATGATTATATGATTGCACCAATAGAAGGTATTATAACAAATTTAGAAAGAATGAGACTTGAAGGTAGTCCATCAGATGTAGATCAACAAATGTTTGATACATTTTACGCAGTAGATGGACCATTAGCATCTTTAATATCTCCATTCGTTGCTGAAACAATTGGACTAGAACCTTTTTTTGATGTGTTGCCTGCAGGTTATGCTCTTGGTGGTCGTGGAGGAGTTACAAAATCTGGATCTAAAGTTTACGATAGTGATGACGATCCCGATGTAAAATGGGATAAATCTTTTGCTCACGTTTTAAGTACTGTTGCTCCTGGTATTTACTCAACGGGTTCAAAAGTATATGGAGCACTACAAGCTGATATTTCTCAAGGGCAACAAATAAATTTAGGTGATCAATTATTTAAACTAATGGGTGGATCAACAATAGTTATTAATCCAAACAAAGCATTAGATTATAAAGTTGCAGACATTAAAAAAATTAGAGGTAAAGCATTCAACACAGAACATTTTTTTGGTGAAAGCAATTGGCAAAACAGACCTGCTCCAGTTTTAGTTGCTGAATTTGAAAACATACAAGACCAAGCTTTTAAAGCACAGTTTGAAGTTTATGAAATGTTTAAAAATTCACTTGGGTCTGGTTTGTTAAATAGATATGACGTTGAAGAAATTTTAAAAGACAGGGGTTTTAGTTTTACACAAAGAACTAATCTAATTGATGGTGTATTCACACCTGTTACTTACAGTAAACCAGCAATGGAAAAAAGAGCTGATAATATTAGAGACGCTTACCCTAATATACGAATTAGATATTATGATTTATATCCTAAAGAAGATTTAGATTACGTAATAGATAATTATAAATATAGATACTTTGATGATTTTATTGACCCAGAAACTATGCCTGAAAAAAGAACTTACAGAGAAAGACCAGAACTTTCACAAGCGGCTCCACAACCAGACTTACCAGTGCCACCTGTCCCTGACACAGGAACACCTGTCGTACAACCAAATCAAATGGCTCAAGGAACGGGCAACGCGGTTAATCCTCAGACTGGACTTACAGATGCTCAAAGTGTATACTTGTCGCCAACTGAAAAACTTTACTATCAAAGAAATAAAGGAACTGTATAATGGAAATGGAACCAGAAACAGAACGCGAACACATAATTTCAATACAAGGACACATAACCGGGGTGAAACGAGACTTAGATAATCTAAAAAAAGACGTGTCGCACGTGCACAAGGACGTAGAGAAATTGGGTGGCAAGATAGACAAAATCTATTGGGTTGTTTTATCTACAGTGGGGGCTGTTGGATTAATTTTTATTGAAACATTACTTGGCATGGTGAAGTGAAATCTTATATCTTTGGTCAATTGACCGACCCCAACATAGTTTGCATAAAACATCACTTTGACGAGTTTGTAGATTTAAACAGCGTTTTTGAGTGGGACCTACAACAAAACAAGTTCTACATAAATAAAGAATTGATAGAACCAGGAGCAGTATTTATGAGACATAATGTTTTTGAACCTCAGACACATAAAAAATATTCTAATCAGTATATGCTTTATAACTATATATTAGCTAATCCTGAGGTGAAGGTTCACAACAGAAACAAAATGATGCCTCCTATATCTAAACTGTACGACCTGGAGATGGCTAAGAAAGTTGGTCTTAAAATACCACACACTGTATTTTCACAAGGAATAGATAGAAAAGAACAGATAGTAAAGCCTGTTACAGGAGGGGCTCATGTAGCAGAAGGCAACGAAGCCACTTATCCTTGTATAATCCAGGACAAAATAGTTGGCAAAAACATCAGAATATATGCTATTAAAGGCACTATATTTGCTTTCGAAATAATGACTTCGATGATAGACTACAGAGAAGACAGTGAAGTAGACTGTAAATGTGTGGAAGTTCCAGGGGACCTAAAACAAAAGCTGATAGAATTAAACAAACTTTTAGACCTAAGTTTTACAGCTTCTGATTTTATGTTTGATGGGACTGATTATTATTATTTGGAAACTAATGACATGCCTATGTTTATTGTATTTGACAACAAAACCAAAGGTAAGTTAGGAGAATGTTTGTATAAGGAGCTCTGTAAATGACAACATTGGCTGTAGGTGAACAAGGATTTATTCCTGTCCCAGATGGTAATGAACAAAGAACTTTAAGACAAGCTGCAATGGCAGTGGCTCCTGGTTCTGGTGGCACTGGCACTGGCACTATAAATCCTATTGCTATGACAATGGCTGATCCTGAAGGCGGCGGTGGTATAGGAAGCGCCCAGCTTACGACACTGGCTGATCCTGAAGGCGGCGGTGCTATAGGTGGTGGTAATTTTGGTCCAACTACAATGGCAGTTGGTGAGGAAGGTGGTGGTTTTAAACCACCAAATTTAGAAACTAGGGCTATTCCTGAAAACGGTGGTGGTATAGGTAGCGGAATCATCAACACAACGGCAGTTGGAGAACAAGGCGGTAGTATTTTAAATCCTGGTGGAGGTGGAGGTGGTATGCCTCCTCTTTACATGCCGGGTGGAATGCCTCCGGCGATGACAATGGCGTTTCCTGAAAGTGGCGGTGGTATAGGCGGTGGAATGATGCCAACATTTGGTCCTGCTAATTCTGAAATGGGAAGACCTCCGATGTCAGTCACACAAGCAGTCGGTGAAGACGGAAGATTTCCTCCACCAATGTCAGGTGGTAGTCCTTCTATTCCAGGACAAAACCCATTTGATTTCTCTACATTTAAAACTGATTTACTAACAGGTATCGGGGATTTATTTAAAAAATATTTTGACGAAACATCTAGTCCATTTGGTGGTAATGAAATTACTCCACCACCTGCGCCTGGAGAAACAACACCAACTATGTCTCCAGGAGACTTGGTTGCACCTTCATCTAATTATGGTAGTCTAGCTTCCAAAGGAATGCAGTCTCCATTCAGGGGTCTGTAATGAATTTATCAGAAAACTTTTCACTAGCAGAGCTAGTTAAATCTCAAACAGCGATCCGTAAGAATATTAAGAATGAACCGGGTACCGAAGAGATTGAAAATCTTATTCACCTAGCGAAGACTGTCTTACAACCAATGCGTGAGCATTTTGGCAAACCAGTCATGATATCCTCAGGCTATCGTAGCCCAGAGTTGTGCGAGGCTATCGGGTCTTCGGCTAAGTCACAACATGCCAAGGGTGAGGCAGCAGACTTTGAGATACCTGGAGTTGACAACAAGGAACTTGCGTCGTGGATTAGTAAAAATTGTGACTTTGATCAGTTGATACTAGAGTTCTATGATGGTGTTGATCCAAATTCAGGATGGGTTCATTGCTCAGCATCCATGTCAAGATCAAGAAAACAAACACTGAAGGCAGAAAAAGTAGAAGGAAAAACTTCGTACGTTCCAATTCTGTTTTAGATCCAGTCTTTAAGATCTTCGCCCATAATTTCATTTGCAATGTCTATTTTGTCCCTAAGTGATTTAACTATTTTCTCATCTATAGTCTTTTCTGCTATTAAATCCACGTAAGTAACACTGCCAGTCTGGCCGATACGGTGTGCTCGATCCTCTGATTGTAATCTTTTTTCTAAATCATATGAGTTAGAAAAGTAAATAACTGTGTTTGCTGCTGTAAGAGTAATTCCATACCCTCCAGTTTGTGGATTTCCTACGAAATAGCGTGTAGGGCCCTTAACGTCCTGAAACTGAGCAATGTGGTCCTGGCGAAGGGTAGCATCCACCCCACCGTGATATTCGACTGTAGAGGCTTCTCCGTAAGCTTTTTTTAAAGAATCGACTATTTTTTTTATGTCTTCGCGGTAAGTTGCCCATATTATGACCTTGCCTTCAGTTTCTTCTAGACAATCCATTAAAGCTGTGAGTCTGTTATTTGACAAGTGTTTGATAGTACCATCGTCAGCTTTAAACGTACCACAAGTAACTTGATGCAAGCGCATAAGTTGTGTCATTACATTTACTGTAGACATTATTTTATTATCTATCGTAGCAAGAGCCAGTTTTTTTAATTGAGCGTATATTCTTTTTTGTTCTGGAGTTAGTTCTACAAATCTTTTTGTAAATATTTTTTCTGGTAAGTCTAAGCAGTCTTCTTTTAATACACGATAAGAAAATTTTTCTAGTTTATCTGTAAGTTCTCCTAAATTTCTATAACTGCCTACGATTTGTACACGACGACCACCAAAGTTTCTGTCAAGCATCTGTGCATATCTAGCGCGGAAACTATAATAAGAGTAATGACTCAAATGATAAGGGTCTAGAAACTCACATTGACTATATAAATCAAGAGGTGATTTAGTTACGGGAGAGCCTGTCAATATTCTACGGTACTTCGCGAGATTCCCTAGTTTTAAAATATTTTTTGTTCGCTTTGCTGTCGGACTCTTGATCGTCGTAGATTCATCAATCCCTATCAAAGCTCTTCCAAGAAATATGTTAAGGAAACTACGTGCAAAGTCCAGTCCTTTTGTTGTAGAAAAAGCTTCTACGTTCATTATCAATATCTTAAGTTCTTCTTTACCATCAAATAATGTATCTAGCTCAACCTGTTTTTTCTTAGTTATGGTTGCTTCCCACAATACTTTTGTATGATCTACATGATCTGGTAGGTGAACTGGGAACTCTATATCATTCCAGTTTTTGTATACACCCTTAGGAGCAACTATTAAAGCAGCCCTAATAGCGCCATTATCATACAGCATAGCTATATTATCAACGAGGACCTTGGATTTACCTGTACCCATTTCCATAAATAAAGCGTAGGTTTTCTGCGCCCAAGACTTTTTTAGAGCCGTCAATTGATGAGCATAAGGCTTAGTCTTATACCTATATTGTTCTATCATAAAATAATTTACTATTCTTTCTTGACATTAATATAGATATGATTACTTTATTGTCAATAAAGAAAGTATAAATAATGAAACACAGAATTTTTGAACTATATAAACCACGTTCGCTTGCAGAATTTTTAACGTTTTACAAAGAGAATCCTAAAGAAACTTTTGTATATGTATTGCAACATCCTGCACCACAAATAAATATTTTAAGTGCATCTGATTTTGGATATTTAGTAATTTGTTTACCATCAACAGATAATATGCTTTACAGCACAGCACCTTTTATTAGAAAGATGAGAAAAAATTTACAGGACTTTAAGCCCGATGATTATATTTTATGTACGGGTGATCCTTCAATTATTGGATTGTCTACTGCTATTGTTAGTGACATTACGCAAGGACAATTTAATCTCTTGAAATGGGATAGACAAGAGAGAAGATATTATCCCCTAAGAATAGACATATATAATAAAGGAGAAATAGAGTGAGCACACTTACATTAGATGATCTGGAAGATGATCAACAAAATTTAATAGAGAGAACAGATATTCAAACATTGGCTGACTATTGTTTAGAGTTACAGGCGTTCGAAAATGAAATAGCCGAACTAGAAGAAAAGATAAAGAACAAAAAAGAAGCAGCCGATAAAATTTCTTCAGAGGTGATACCTAATTTGCTAGCAGAGCAAGGGTTGTCGTCTTTGAAATTAGCTGATGGTAGTGGGGTTGAAGTAAAAAAATCCTACAGTTGCACAGTAAAAAAAGATGCAATGGAATTAGCTTACAACTGGCTTCGTGAAAACGAACTGGGTGATCTTATCAAGAATGAGATCTCTGTACAGTTCGGGAAGGGCGAGGATAACAAGGCAGATGAATTAATCGGCCTTGCAGTGCGAGAAGGTTATGAACCTTCGCAGAAGCAGAAGGTAGAACCTATGACTTTGAAAGCACTCTACAGGGAGCGTATCGAGGCCGGCCTCGATATGCCCTCTGATTTCTTTCACACTTTTGTGAAGGATCAAACTAAAATTAGCCGGAAATCATGAATAAGGAGAAAAGAACCATGAACCAAGTAGCGGAAAAAAAGAAGACGGACGTAGCTCTAGCGAGCATGTTCGAACAAGACGCTAACACAGCAATAGGAGAAATGGGTGCAGAAGATTATGCATTACCATTCTTACGTGTGTTAGGACAACTGTCACCCGAGACTAACAAACGGGATGCCAAGTATGTAGAAGGTGCAGAGCCAGGTATGATATTTAATACCGTGACTAAGCAGGCATATGATGGTGAGAAGGGGATCAACATAATTCCATGTTATTACAAACGTGAGTATGTTGAATGGTCGGATAGAGGACAGGGCACAAGTGCTCCTGTTGCAATCCATGCGGCCAACAGCGGTATCATTAAGGAATCTAAGCGTGATGCAAGTTATAAAGATAGACTAGACAATGGTAACTATCTTGAAAACACAGCGTCATACTTTGTATTGACTGAAGATATGCAGACAGCATTGATTTCTATGAAGTCAACGCAACTTAAAGTAAGTCGTAGTTGGAATGCTATGATGGCTAGTATCAAACTAGAAGGTAAGAATGGTTTGTTTACACCGGCGGCTTACAGTCACGTGTATAACCTTAAAACAGTAGAACAATCGAACGATAAAGGAACTTGGTTTGGTTGGAATGTAACTAAGGTTGGACCTGTACAGAACAAAGCTTTGTATGAGTCCGCAAAAAGTTTTGCTGAGAGTGTGTCTACGGGAGACGTCAAGGCAAAACATGGTAACGACAGTACTAAGTCAGAAGACGAAGTACCGTTTTAATTAACCATGGTGTTCCGGGCAACTCCCCCTGCCCGGAACATATTTTTATTATGATAAGAAGCAGAGAATCATTATATCAAATGCGTTACTATCGTAAAAAGACGATGGACGCTTTACGCAATGAAAATAAACGGCTTAAAGAGCGAATTAATTTAATTCTAGACACCCCAGAAGGAAAAGAATATAAGAAAAGAATAGCTCGCGAATACTATCGTGAGTACAGAGAGAAAAATAAAGATAAAATAAGAGAGTATCAAAGAGAGTATGCAAAAATTTAGAGATATATTTGAAGGCAATAATAGTGCTTATGGACAACTAATATTATCAGGAGAAACAACAGACAAAGGTAAAGCTGTTGGTAAAGCATTTATAAAAAGAGAACCAATACCAGATCATTTTTGGCAAGACCATATAGATGGGAAAGATCCTGCTCTAGGTGTAATACCTATTAACGAAAACAATGAATGTCGTTGGGGTTGTATAGATGTTGATCAATACAATCTCGACCACATGGCTATCATGAGAAACATAAAAGGATTAGGCTTTCCTTTAGTTACGTTTAGATCTAAGTCTGGTGGCGCACATTTGTTTCTATTTACAAAAGAATTTATATCTGCATCGTTGATGCAATCAAAACTAAAAGCTATGTCTGATGCGTTAGGTTTTGGCGGTAGTGAGATATTTCCTAAACAGACAGAGATACTCGTGGAGCGTGGAGATACAGGAAACTTTTTAAACTTACCATATCATGGAGACATAGAAGGACTTAGATATACTTTTAAAGCAGGTGGTGAAGCAGCTACTTTAGAAGAGTTCTATTCTATATACGACGAGTGTTCACAAACTAAAGAGGAAGTACAGTCAATAGTTGTAAAGCAGAAGTTAGAAACTAACGAAGCTTTTAAGGATGGTCCACCTTGTTTAAACACATTGGCTGATGAAGGGTTTGGTGAAGGCTCTCGTAACAATGCATTGTTTAACGTAGCTGTGTATCACAAACAAGCTAACCCAGATAACTGGGAAGATAAAGTTTTAGAGGACAATTCTAAATGGATGAATCCGCCATTAGGTTTCCAGGAAGTAAAAGCATTGATGGCTTCTGTTGGTAAACGTGGCTATGACAAGTACAGATGTAAAGACCAACCAATATGTGGAGTATGTAATCCTGCAAAGTGTAGAACTAAGAAGTTTGGTGTAGGTTTTGAAGAAGAGCAGATGCCAGAGATGGACACACTAACAAAGATAAACTCTAATCCACCACAATGGTTTTTAAATGTAGCAGGCAAAAGAATAGAGCTTAAGACAGAGCAGTTGCACAATCCAAATTTATTTGCAATAGCTGTGTTGGATCAGGCCAATATTGTATCACCAATACCAAAGGCAAAGGATTGGAGAGAAATTTATTTAAAAGTAATGATGAATAGTTTGGAAGAAATAGAACCACTAGAGTCACTAAAACACAATGAGCAGTTAGAAAACTTATTGTATGACTTTACAATTCACAGGTCACAAGCGAGGAAGAAAGAAGACATATTGAATAAATCAGCGTGGACTGATGAAGAAGGGTTTACACATTTTAGAATGGATGACTTCTTTAGCTTTGCAAAAAGAAACAATTGGGAAGTTGATAAGATTAAGACAGGTAATTTAATTAAACAATTAGATTCTTTTGTAGATGAAATAAGAATGAAACTAAAAAATCAAACTCCTAGAGTTGTTAAAATAAAATCTATGACAAAGTATGAAGTAGATGTAACTCAAGAGAAATATACGGAGCAACCTTTCTAATGAAAACAATTATTTTAGGACCGCCAGGTACAGGTAAAACAACTACACTATTAGATTTAGTAGATGAGTTTATCAAGTCTGGTGTTGATACTAAAAGAATTGGTTATTTTTCTTTTACAAAGAAAGCAGCTAACGAAGCGAAACAAAGAGCAGTAGAAAAGTTTGGTCTTGATGAAAAAGATTTTCCGTATTTTAGAACATTACATTCACTAGCGTTTGGTGCGCTAGGTCTTAGTAAGTCTAGAGTCATGCAATCAGCTGACTATAAAGATTTTGGTAATAAGTGTGGCATACCTATTACAATAAAGAAAGTATACAACAGTGAAGAAGACGGTACGTTTACATCTGATAATGAGTACCTACAGCTTATAGAAAAAGCTAGAGCAACTGACAGAGATTTAATGGATGTGTATGACGAGAACACACATTACCTTGATATAGAAAGAGATACGCTGTATCTTTTAGATAGAGAATTAACTAGGTATAAAAAAGAAAAAGGTCTTATAGACTATGGAGATATGTTACACAGGTTTATTGTCGAAGATGTGGCTCCAGGGTTTACTGTCCTCTTCATTGACGAGGCCCAAGATTTATCTCCTCTCCAATGGAAAATGGTACGAGCCCTCTGGAGCAGAGCTGATAAGACTTACATCGCAGGTGATGATGACCAGGCTATATTCAGATGGGCAGGAGCCGATGTGGATCATTTCATCGCGCTCAGGGACGAAGTTGACGATATCACAGTTCTAGATCAATCTTATCGTATTCCTGGTGGACCTATACATGAGCTATCACAAAGCATAATACAAAGAGTAGAGAACAGGTATGATAAAGAATACAAACCTAAATCTACTACAGGTAAATTGAACAGGTATTCAGACATTACACAAGTTGACATGAGCGAAGGCGAGTGGCTAGTGCTGGCGTCTGCAAATTATTTTTTAGATGACATTAAAGATTTATGTGAACTGCAAGGATGGTATTTCTCACATAAAGGTAGAAACTCTATACCTGTAGATTTACTTATGGCTATTCAAAACTGGGAAGCGTGGAGAGAATCAGAACAGGAATTAAATTTATTACAGTTAAAGAATTTGTATTCGTATCTAGGTGACAACGTAGCAAAGGGATATAAAAAAGGTAAAACTTTTCATTCAGATTTTAGATATACTAGTGAACAGTGCGTCGCGGAACATGGATTACAAACTAGAGATGTTTGGTACAAAGCTTTTGCAGGCTTAGATACGTACAGAGAAAACTACATAAGAAATATGTTGGCCAATAGTGAAAAGATTACAAAGACACCACGTATAACAATGTCAACAATACACGGAGCTAAAGGTGGTGAGGCAGATAATGTTTTAGTTTTACCAGACATAACTAAAACAGCTGTAGACAACAATGACGTTGATCCAGATGAGTTACATAGATTGTTTTACGTTGCTGTTACAAGAGCAAAACAAGAACTACATATTTTAGAACCAAGAAACTACGAAAGGGCCTATATACTTTAATGCCTTACAAAAACAAAGAGGACCGTAGAGAACAAAACATTAAGTATTTAAATACTGAAAGTGGTTTTTTAATTTCAAAATGGAATGACCTTCAAAAAAGGGCAAAGAGTAAACTGCAGTCATTAAAAAACGATATAACACGTGAAGAGTTTTTTGAGTTATGGGAAGAGCATAAGAAAAAATATGGTTGGAATTGTTATTATACAGGCAAACCTTTTCGCATAGTTAGAAAACTTGCTGTTAAAGGAGCAAAGAAAAAACATCCAGCACCACCAGATTTATTGTCTATTGATAGGTTTGACTCTGATGTTGGTTACACAAAAAATAATATTGTTTTTTGTCGTTGGGAGTTTAACGATAGGAAAAATAACATTAGAGTTGAAGATTGCAAAATTATTATAGAAAAATATATTGAAAGACAAAAACGTTCAGAACGAAGGATGTATTCTTCAGGAGGGTTAGTACAATGAAATCATTAAAAAAACAAATCGGGGGCAGTCATTACAACCATTATAAAATACAACCAGCAGAATTCATCAATAAAAACAATTTGTTATTTGCTGAAGGAAATGCTATAAAGTATATTATGAGACACCCGCATAAGGGAAGCGGTAAACAAGATCTAGAGAAGGCGATACATTACATAGAAATGATTATCGAAAGAGATTATAGTTGAGAAAAATACAGCCTCCGTTATTTGCACCAGATACTGATTGGGTGCCACCAACATCTTTGCCAGATTTAACTGGCCACAAAGAAATTGCAATCGATTTAGAAACAAGAGACCCTAATCTATTAAAGATGGGATCAGGTTCTGTACGTGGTGATGGAGAGATAGTTGGAATAGCTGTAGCTGTTGAAGGTTGGAAAGGATATTTTCCTATAGCGCATGAAGACAACAGAGGTTGTCTTGATAAGAAAGTAGTTATGAGATGGTTTCAAAAATTATTAAAAACAGACTCGGATAAAATATTTCACAATGCGATGTACGATGTATCCTGGATACGATCTGTAGGCCTAACTATTAATGGTAGAATCTATGACACAATGATAGCGGCAAGTTTAGTCGATGAAAATCGTTGGGGTTTTACATTAGATGGTTTAGCAAAACAATATACAGGTATAGGTAAGAACGAAAAGCTATTGCAAGAAGCAGCAAAGGCTTGGGGTGTAAACCCTAAGTCTGAGATGTGGAGAATGCCTGCAATGTATGTTGGTGAGTATGCAGAACAGGACGCTGAGTCTACTTTAAAATTGTGGCAAGCAATGAAACATGAATTAACACAACAAGACCTGTGGCAAATATTTGATATGGAAACTGATTTGTTTCCTGCATTAGTTGACATGAAATTTAGAGGAGTAAGAGTTGACCTGGACAAGGCTGCTGCACTTAGAAAGTCTTTAGAGTCTTCTGAAAAATTAATTAGAAAAGACATGATAGACTTAGTTGATTTTGATATAGAAATATGGTCTGCAGCTTCTGTAGCAAAAGCATTTGATAAACTAAAAATTAGTTATGAAAGAACTAAAGAAGGTAATCCTACATTCACAAAAAACTTTTTAAAAGAACATCCGCATGAGTTACCAGGAATGATTGTTAATTGTCGTGAGTTAAATAAAATGAATACAACTTTTATTGAGACAATATTAAAACATGAACACAAAGGTAGAATACATAGTGATATAAACCAGATTCGATCTGATGATGGCGGAACTGTGACAGGACGATTCAGTTACAGTAATCCAAACTTACAGCAGATACCTGCAAGACATAAAACATTAGGTCCATTAATACGTGGTATATTTATTCCAGAAGAGAAAACACATTGGGGTTGCTTTGACTACAGTCAACAAGAACCTAGAATACTAGTACACTACGCACACATATTAGGTTTAGAAGGCGCAAGAACGATCGTAGATGCATATAACAAAGGAGAGGCAGACTTTCATGAGATGATTGCTGAGATGGCCGGTATTGAACGTAAGCAAGCTAAAACAATTAACCTTGGTATCATGTATGGTATGGGTAAAAACAAATTAATGTCGGAACTAGGATTAATGATAGACGAGGCTGAAGAGTTGATAAAAAATTATCACTCTAATGCCCCGTTTGTTAAAATGATATCCGAAGCAGTTTCTAGACGGGCAGAAGACAGTGGTAAGATTAGAACGATAGGTGGTAGGGTTTGTCACTTTGATCTATGGCAGCCTCGCTCTTATGGAATACATAAGCCATTGCCCCATGCAGAGGCTCTCAGGGAACATGGCCCGGGAATTAAAAGAGCATTTACATACAAAGCATTAAACAAACTAATACAGGGATCAGCAGCAGACATGACAAAGAAAGCTATGGTTGATTTGTATAAAGAAGGGATCATACCTCACATACAGATACATGATGAACTAGATTTTTCTGTTGAGTCACCTGAAAAAGCTGAAAAAATTATTGAGATAATGGAGAACGCTGTAGAACTTAGCGTTCCAAATAAAATTGACTATGAGAAAGGTAGTTGTTGGGGAGACATATCTTAATGTCGGATGCTAAAGGAATAAAAAACACCCGACATATGAAGGTGAGAGAGATTTTTGTATAATAATTTAAAATAAACTATTGTCAAATATAATAATTGTTGTATATAATCCCATATAATAACATAACAAGGAGAAAGAAACATGCCAGATATAAGCAGTTTTAAATCAGTGTCAGTCTCTGTGGCTACACATAATCAATTGAAAACATTAGCAGAAAACCGTTTTGAGGTTCCTGTTAGTATACAGAAAGTAATAGAGTTTTTATTAGATAAAGAAGTAAAAAAGAAAAATGGTAGAGCGCGTTAGAGCTATATGTCCTCGTTGTGATGGTAACGGGTATATAAAAGTGCAAAAAGAAGAACTAGATTGTCCACAATGCGAAGAAAAATTTATGCATATGGGTGGTGAAGTAATAACACATAACGGTTATGTAATGTTGCCTAAGAACCAGACTCGTATAAATATAGAGGGTGGTCGTGAGGCAATACACAAGAAAGCGAAGAAAGTATAATGGATCCAGAGGAAGAGTACGGATGGTAGAAAATTATCAACACATTAAATATTCAAAAAATGTTTTAAATCAAAGAGACCTTGAAGAACTACAAGAATACATTGGCGATTCTGTAGATGATTGGCCTTCTTACAATTTTTTACCTAAAAATATACCACCGAGAAACAAAATAGAAAAAACAATAGTAAAACTTATAGGCCAAGACAACCATGTTGAGTATTGGATGAGAAACATACGAAGAGACCAGATGACTCCGTGGCATGTTGATGCTAATGAAATTTTTTTAAAAAATTATTGTGTTGAACATGGTTATAAAGAAGATCCACCAGAAGCACCAAAAGAATTTCCTTTAAACACACACATACTTTTTGTAAAAATAGATCCTAATTTAAAAGGGGGAGAACTTGTTTTACTGCCTCACAACATGTATGTTCCAGGAAGGCCTGTTTTAGATTTAGATTATCAACCTTTAGATTTAAGTAGACAGCTTGAAATTAAACCAAAAGAAAATCATTTAGTGTTTTTTAACAAACCTATTTACCATGCGGTTAATTCAAATCACAGTGCCGGCGGTGCTTTGCATAGTTATAGAATTAGTTTAATGTTTTCATCTTGGGACTATATTCCAAAACCTTACGATGAATGGCACCACTGGAGCAATGCGTATGGTTATCAAAAAGCTTGTCAAATGAAATGGCCGAAAGGAGCATAAATGCCTAAAGACGAAGAATATATAATATTTTTAGTGAGGGTGTCTTCATTAAAAAAAGTAGCTGAAAGAGCTAAAGACCCAGAATGGAAACGAATGTGGGAACAAAAACTAGAGGAGTTAATTCAAAATGAAGAAAATACTTACGGAACTAAAAGCGTACATTAATTTTTTGTTGGCAGGTCTAACAATATTTATTTGTTTAATAGTTATTATTGTAAATTCTAGATATATCGTTAAATTAGAGAACACTATAGACACAATGTGGCGCGAGATAGAACAGGTGAAGGAGACTAATATCGACTTGTATCAATTTATCGAGGAACACAAAAATGATTTTGAATAAGGAGAACAAGGTGAGAAAAGAGATTCCGAATAGGATGATGAGTGCAACTTTCGCTCTACCGATTGATGGTAGAAGGGTTGTGGGTATTCTAGATTATACAGCAAACAAAACAGGGCTCACGCCTATGGCTTTTTGGATTAAACTAAAACCAACAGATTCTTATTTAGATAGAGAACTACGTGCAAGTGGTAAACTTATATCTAGGTGTCTGCAACATGGCGAAAGTTTAAAAGAATTAGTCGACACACTATCACAAGACAATGTTATTGGTCAGATGGCAAACTATCTGCACAAGAACATGGAAGAGATTATTATGGGCAAGCAACCGGAGAAAAGACAACGCGAGTTATCTACTGATCCGTATGCGATGAAAGAATGAAAACAAACAAATTTTTTACAGACGCTGATATTGAGTATATCAAGAAACATACTGAACGAGTGTTCAGTGATAAACAACATCGTGATAATAAAATAAAACAAATGGAAAAAGATAACGAAAAATGCCTACAGAAGAATTTGAAATAGAGTGGATACCAGAAGATACGGGAGCTCCATACCAAGAGCTTGATTTATTTGTTAATCTTACTTCTGAGCAAGTAGATAAATTGTGTAAAAACAAATATGGCCACACCAACTGGGCACGTATGGGCGCGGTAACACCAGAAGATTTGTTAAAGAATCCTCATGTACTTGATTTTGACGAAGGTCTAGTTTATTTTAAAGAAGCGAGGACAGTATGACTTTACCTAGTAGCGGATCTTTATCATTAAACGATATCAGAGGAGAATTTGGGGGACCATCCTCAAATGTTAATATTGATACTTATTACAGAAACGGAACTTACGTTTATAACGTTACAAAAAATTTAAGTATTCCAACTTCAGGTCAAGTAAATGTTGGAGATTTTTACGGTTCAGAGGGTGCTGGTGTGTACGGTAAAGGAACTGGTGGTAGTGCAGCCACAGGAGGAAAAGCTAGTATAACATATGCTGGAGTAGATACTCAAGCGCATTTTACATCTGCTTTTGGTTCTTGGTCAGACACGTCAGTTACTGTTGGTTCTACAGGAAGAACAGTAAGAACTTTTACAACAAGTAATGCTGGCGTTGCTCCAGGATTTAATGTTGATTTTAATGTGGGATCATCCATTTTCACTAATGTATTTTTTCAAGTTTATAATACTTCCTCTCTTCTTGTAGACATGAAAGTAAAATCACCTACTCATTATTCTGGCACTATTGAGCAATGGAGCGGACTAAATGGTGTTACTGCTGAATATGGACCTAATAGCCCAATTCTTGGCGCAATGCCTAGTAGTGGAACTTTTTATTTAGTATGCAACAAAGGTAGTTTTACGTGATGATTACCTGGACAAAATCTTTATTAGAAACGGAAGAAATGTGTCGTTATGTTGACGATGAAACAGGTGAAGAAGGCGAGAGCCCTTTAATGGAACTAACTTTAACACCAGATAATTCAGACTTAACTACTAAAACTTTTAGTATGAGAAAAAATAGAAAAAGTTTTGATGATGAATGTCACCACTTTGAGTTTCTATCTTTGAATGATTGGATGACAGAATTAGAACTAAGCCATGAAATATATTATGCTGATAGCAAAACACTAACAGTAAAAGAAAAGGGTAAAATAGAAGATCAAACACAAATTCAAAATTGGTTAAAACCAAATGGCATTCAAGCAGTAGAACCAAAAGACGCGGAGACAATATGATTTTTAATATTATGTTTTCAGTTGAAAATTTTGAGAATAAAATTCAGATATCTGTATCTAGAGCAACAAAACCAGGTCAAAGAATTGTTAAAGAATCAGTAACTGAACGTGCAAAAGATATAAATGGTAATTTTTTGTACACACCACATTCAACGTATCCAAATATATTATTGTCAGGTGTAAATTATTTTTTAATAGAAGGTTCAGTAAGATTAAGACATGAATGGCAAGATGGAGATAATTTTTCCGATGCAGATGTTGATGATTACAAGTCTCTTTTAGAACAACACGCAGAATATCACAGCTCAACAGATGTTGAATTTGGTTCAGGGTGGTGTGAAGGTAAAACAACACTAGGAGAAACACCATGTGATTGGAAATACTCACCTTTACAGTTTGACCCAGATTGTTACAAAACAATATTAGAAATTACAGAAAGAAACACAAGACTATTGTGTCCAATGCAGTACGAAGCGGGTTGGTCGTTTAAAAAAGCAGACGTGGCTCCAGGTACAACAATCACTGCAGCAAAAGAAGGTGATGATTGTTTTATATTTTTTGGACAAAACTGCACATTAGAAAACGGCACAGCCATAACTCAAAACTCGACAAAAAAACTGACGTCTGACATGGTTGCTATAACAAATAATTCGGAGAAACTTTGTAGACTAGTTAAAATGTATAAATGAAACAACGCTGGTTACAGTTAAAATTTATTTGGGAGTACGCAACTCATTTACAGACTGACAGCAACCCTCCACTTGATTTAATATTTAAGTTTATTTACGGCCTAGATAAAAAAGACATTATAAAAAATTTCAATAGATTTAGTAAAACAGAAACAAGCAAGAAAGTGTTTGAGGCAGAAGTTGACGTCATAGATAAAATAAAAACTGGTACATTCAAACCAGGTACATTTGGTCATGAGTTTCAAACGTGGTTATCAAAAAATAATATGGTAGATCTTTTTACATTTGGTTACGAAAACAGAGGTGGCAATATAAAAAGAAAAAAGTTCTTTAAATATAACACCATGGAACATGACTTAATACATTTTTTAAACGGTTATGACACTAGCGCTCTTGGTGAAGTTGGTGTGTTATCATTCAATCTAGCTAAAGAGTGGCGAGAAGGATATGCTACAATTTTGTATGCATCTTTTGTCATGAGTATAAGAAACACCTTTCTTCCTTCTAAATATCCACCGGGAACTCCTTGGTATATTGCTATTAAATACTCAGCTCTTATAGTTTTTTGTAGGGTTGTGGTTGAAGGATGGCGGCGAGGTAAGCGGGCACCGTGGTTTATGGAAGTAGATTGGGATAACTATTTAAATGTGGATTTACAACAAGTTAAAAAAGAATTATTATTAGATAATCCTCCAAAATATTGGACAAAAGTTCAACCAATATGGAGAAGAGTTTTATTACAATACAAAAGATACGCAAAAAAACATGGGACTACAACTAACAGGACATAAATATAAGTACTCTTGTCGAATGGACAAAGCTGTTGAGACAGACAAAGATTACATAGAGGAATTAGAAATGCGGTTTGAAGAAGCTGTTGATGTATGGCATTTGACTTGTTGTCAAATATATGGTTCGGACGGTTACATATTACAATTAAGTGCGTTAAAAAATGAAAACAGAAAACTAAAAGCTGAGCTGCATTTAATTAAAAAATTTTTAGAAGAAGCGCGGAGAAAGACAAACAAAGATTTCAGTGAGTAAAATTATACTGCACAACGGGAGATGTGGTTCAACATATTTATATCTATGTATGGATAGATACTATAGAGCACGCGAAGGCGACGATAGTATTGGTGCTTTTGATTCTATTTATAAAAGAGAGTATGATCTTAATAGGTGTAACTACATAGGGCTTAATGAGTTTTTAGTACCAGAAGTTATAGACTCTGTTTATGATAATGGTTTGTTAATAACTAACAGCCCTGGAAGACAATATGTACGCGGAAAAGAACAAAACCGTGGTGGTTTACATAATGTTATATTTACAACTATGGAACCAGACACAACAGCTAAACAAATAAGAAGAAAAATATTGAGTAAGTTATTAAATAAATATTTTGTGTTGTTAAAATATCCACTTGTTACAAACCCAAAACCAAAATGGGATGTCGACTACATAAGTTGTGAGCGACGTGGTGTAAGAGCTCAGACAAAAAGTTTGTATCTATCCATGACAACAGGTTGTTATCATTTTAAAGAAGGAGACGAGCGTTTGATACAGCGTTTCAAGAAATTTGCACCGAGGCCCGAAACTTTAGATAGGTGGACACAAGGCATGGAGCAAACGTGGAAAACATACAGAGCTATGAAACCTAAGAACTGTCAAACAATATTTATGGAGGATTTTGAACATTTAAAGCCGTTTGAAGTCCTTGAATTAATTGGTATAATGGACTGGCACAAATATTTAGACAAAAGTTTTAAAACTCCAATTAAGAAAGGATGGTCCTCGTGAAAGTACAAGAATTACAAAACGCAGTTGAGGCGTTTGACTTTGATATATTTGAAGACGAACACATACCTGACATAGGTAGATTAGTAGCCAACAAACAAGTTGTTGTGGTTAAGCAAAGATTAACAGAAGAAAGACATTTTGATATTTTAAATTCCTGGGGAAGTTCTGCTATGAGTCCTGTTATATATGGAATTGGTGTTGGTAAATTAAAAGGATTGCATTGGAATGCAGTGCGTAACACAACTGCACGTATTGGTAAATTAATAAACCCACGTCATCGCGGACGCATGCAGTCAGTAACTTTTCAAAAAGATAGAAGAGGTAGGGCTCTTGGTATTTTTACAAATGGTAAACTTGGTTGGCATAATGACCAGACAAGTTTTGAATCAGCAGAACGTGTTGTAGGTTTAGCAAGTGTAGAAGGTAGCGAAGGATCACAAACAACGTTTATGTCAACACGACAATGTTATGAAAACTTAAACCATGAAGACAAATCACAAGTCGATGAACTTAAGTCAGTGCATAAATGGGACATGACTAAGATCAATCATTTTGCAGGAGACCTTATTGAAGAACAACACGCTATTATGAAATATAATGGTTGTCCTTTAGATGGACTAACTTCACCACTGCGCGCAGAAACAGCAAGCGGTGTTCCTGGTATACATTTTCCTGGAACTTTGTTTAGTCATTTCTTGGATATGTCTAAGGAAGAGTCAAACAAATACGCAAAACATATTTGGTCGTTGATGGATAAACCGGAATACGTCTACACACACAACTGGAAAGATGGTGAGGTTGTTTACATGGACCAGGCAATTACACTACATGCCAGACCAACTTCAGTCGAAGAAGGTGACACTCGTCGTATGTGGCGCTGCTCAGGTTACCTGGATAAGCTGTATCCAGGCAAAGGACCTATGACTATGAAAATAAATTTAGAGGGTGAAGATATTTCATGGGATGAGTTATTTAAACGCATTGATGAGATAAGGCTTTCTGAGTACAATAGAGAAAAATGGTCGAAAATTTTTAGAAAGATGCCATAATGGATTTAATAAATGTACAAAAATATGATTATCCGACTTCTACTCGCGCCATTCATAAGGGTAGCAGACATTATACTATTACAGATGTTCTTCAAGGACAGCCTTTACCATCGGTCACTAGCATTTTATCGGCGACTCAAGAAAAAGATAAAGCGGCTGGCTTACAAAGGTGGCGAGATCGTGTCGGACACGCTAAAGCGGCTGAAATAACAAAGACTAGCGCAGCGCGCGGCACGGCAATGCACCTCTATCTAGAGAAATATTGTCTCGGCGAGGGCTACATGGACCTGACAGACCTTGGATTGGTTGCCAAGAAGATGGCAGAAAAAATCGTGGATCGCGGGATTGATAATCGAATAGATGAAATATATGGTAATGAAGCTACGCTGTACTATCCTGGTTTGTATGCTGGTTCTTGTGATCTAATTGCAAGATTAGATGGTGATTTAGCTATCATAGACTTCAAACAAAGCAATAAACCGAAGCAAAAAGAATGGATTAGGGACTATGAGCTGCAAATGGCAGGCTATGCGATGGCTCATGACAATGTTTATGGCACAAATATAGATAAATGTGTCAATATGGTATGTACTCCTGACCTATATTATCAGGAATTTACGATTTCAGGTGACGAACTACGCGAAGCGAAGTATGAATGGTTAAGAAGGGTTGACTCATTTTATGAAAACAGGGGGTAATTATGTGGTCAGTAGCGGTTATGGTATTAGTATTAGGAATGAATGAACCTATACACACTTATGAAACAAATAAATGGCACTCAAGCCAAGCGGAATGTGAAATGTGGTTAGAGGAACAGGGGCCTAGAATTGCTTTTCAAATATCTAGGGAATTTGGACGTTTTACCTTTGAGGGTGAAACTCGGACCATGAGAGGATATATTGCACAATGCAAAGAATTTTTAAATACATAATAAAAAAGATAAACTGGTTTATGTTTATGTCTGATTGGGAGCAAATGCACATAGATAAGGCCATTCTTGTCATGTATACGGTCCCAATAGTGCTTATTTTATGTAATACTGCTTTTACGTATAGTGGAGATTTGACCCCCTAGTGTTAATTTTTTTTGTAAAAAAGTTCAAAACGACGTGGTAACGGTAGATTTTACGGTAAGTATATGATATTATTAAAGAAACAAGCTACCGCCTACTCTACCAAGTCTACCGTCTCTACCACCTTACACTTGGTTACGCGCGCAAATTGTTGCAAATTTTTTGACAATGGGGGGTCTAAATCTTACTATACAGGAGAAAAAATATGATAAAGAAAAAACAGATACTAACAGAAGCACACGAAGTACCTGCTAATGGCAGACCTACTGAAGTTAAAGTTGGTTATAGAACCCTTAAGATTAAATACGTAAACCCTAGTTTTATATTGGACGACATGACAGAGAGCTATGGTGAGTACCGGGCCAGAGAGGGTGTTATTTATATTCAAGACAAACTATGTGGACAAGAACGCTGCAATACTACATGGCATGAAATACTACATGCAGTAGTTTATGTGTTCTCTCTTAACCAAGCAAACGGACCACTCAAGGAAGAGGATGCAGAAGAATTGACTGTAAATACAATATCTAATGCGATGATGGGTGTGTACAGAGATAATCCCTGGTTGTTAGACATGTTAAAAAATCATTTAAATGAGAACGATAGCTGAAGACATACTTGATTGGTCTAAAAACTATATAGAACAGCCAAGTGAAGCCCTGGGCAACGTTCCTGTATGCCCGTATGCAAAGAAAGCTAGAGAAACCAACGCACTAAAGATCCTGGAAGTAACAGATCACACCAAACTAATAGATAGTATTGTAGAAGGCACAGAACTTATTAAGAATCCTGCTACAGATATAGTTATTGTAGGGTGTGACGACATAAAAATAGACACCGAAGAGCTTAGCGCTGTAATACATGCTTACAATGTAGTGTTTGTGCCTCAGGATATATACCTGATGGCATCACATCCATATGATGATGAGGAAGATGATCCAGTAGAGTTCTTAGATACAGGTGATTGGGAACCAGACAATGAGTTTATAATGGTGCTAATACAAAATTTTGATAAGCTAGAAAAGTCTAGTGACATTTTACACAAAAAAGGATATTATTCTGCGTGGCCCCGTGACTACTACGAGGGCACAGTTTTAAAACGACAATCTTATAGGAGATATAGACATGGCCGGCATGAAAAAAAGACTTAAAGGCAAACAGTCAAAACTAGATAAAAACAAAGATGGTAAAATTGACGGAAAAGATTTTGCTATGATGAAGAAAAAGAAAAAAAGAGTTAAAGCTATGGGCGGAGGCATGATGAAGAAACGCATGAAGCGCGGCGGAAAGGTTAAGTAATGGCTAAAAGTACTCATGTAACAAAAGACGGTAGGACTGCTAAAAAAGGTTTATGGTATAACATCGCACAAAAGAAAAAACGCGGTGAAAAAATGCGTAAGAAAGGTGCTAAAGGTGCACCAACTGCTAAAGCTATAAAACAAAGTCAGAAGACTAGCAAGAAAGCGTAATGTCTACAACTAGGGGGCAAATACCAAAGACCACTACTGGTAAGGGAGCGAACTATCGCAAGACCAAATCAGGTGCAGGTATGACAGCTAAAGGTGTAAAAGCCTATAGACGTGCAAACCCTGGAAGCAAATTAAAAACAGCAGTTACAGGTAAAGTTAAACCAGGTAGCAAAGCTGCAAAGAGGCGTAAATCATATTGCGCAAGATCAGCAGGTCAACTAAAAAGATCATCAGAAAAAACCAAAAACGATCCTAACTCTAGAATTAGACAGGCACGTAGAAGATGGAAGTGTTAAATGAAAAGATTAGATATCGATGAAAACACCGCAATCTCAATGCCGGCGCGTAACCTTCTTACTATTATCGGCGCTTGTCTTGTGGGTGCTTGGTTCGGGTTTGGCGTCCTTGAGCGGCTTAATTCTATAGAGTCAGATTTAAGACTAATGTCTAAAGATTTAGAAGCTGCAAATGCTTTTATTGATTCAGTGCCCAAAGGCGGCATGGTCAGTCCACAGGTACAGGAGCTCTACATGTTGGTCGAGTATTTAGGTGAGAATGTCGACAAACTTAAAGAACAAATGGAGTCAGAAATACCTATGATACTAAAGAACGATATGGTTATACAGTTTCATGAAGAGAGATTGATAGATTTAGAGGCTAAACAAAATGGAAAGCATTAAAGTAGTATTTGCAATATTAATGATACAAAACGGTTCGACAATAGAAATGGTGCCTACAGATGGTCTTAGTGATTGTCTCAAACAAAAACGCACTATCTCTCGCAACATTGGAGAAGACCAAGAAGGTATATACATGAGCTGCAAAGAAGTAGAAGCTGTTGTTTACGAAGACATGGGGAGATTAAAAATAAAAAAAATTATAGAGTAGAATATGAATTTAGTAGGATTAGGTCTTACAGTACATGATAGCAGTATAGCTGCGTACAAAAACGGAAAGTTTTTATATAGAAAAGCAGAAAGACAGACAGGTGTGAAACACGCACATGCTTCTGTAGACTGGGCAACACAAGTTTTAAAAGAATGGGAAATAGAAAATCCTATTATTTCACAAGCAACCTGGCTTAAAGGCAAGGACCCCTCAAAAGTAACAGACACACATTATCGTTTAGATCATCATTATGCTCATCTGTTGTCTTCACCAAAAAAATATAATTATAATTATGTTGTTGATGCCTGGTCTGTGGGTCCTGGTACTGACAAAGAACAGACTTGGTATACAGGATTAGTACAAGAGGGTGACAACATACAAAGAATTAAAGATTTCCCTCTCCCAACAGTTTTAAACACAGCTCTTTGGTCTAAATATTTCGATAACGAAAAAGATTTAAGAAAATTTGATTTAAAAATGAGAGAAGAAAATTATGGTAAACCTCATTTATTAGAAGGATGGTTTAAAGATTTTTTAACAAAAGATAATATAAAAAAACATTGGAAAGATTTTTCCTCTTTAATAGACTTACCTGGAAAGATAATGGGTTTGCAAGCTTACGGCAAACCAAACATGGAAGAGATTAAAAGTTTATTACAATCTTCTTTTCCTAGAACAACAGTAAAATCTTTAAGTGATAGTCTTTTGGACATAGACATTAATCACATTGCTACAGTTCATAAATTTTGTGAACAAAACTTACAAGCACGCATACACACTAGAGAACCTTTTGGTTATTCTGGCGGTGTTGCTCAAAACGTTGTATTTAATAGAGCGATGATTGATGCTGGTTATAAACCTGAAATTTATCCTTGGGCATATGATGGTGGTTGCAGTATAGGTGCATTGAATTTTTTGTTGGATAAACATGACATTGAGAGGCCAAATCATTGGGAACAGGACGATCAATCACCACATGAGAAGCCTCAGAGGTCGTTAATTAAGCGAGTTGCCGAACTTATTGCACAAAACAAAGTAGTTGGTTGGTATCAAGGACACGGTGAGGTTGGTCCAAGAGCATTAGGTAATCGTAGTATACTTTTTAATCCAACACACAAAGATGGCAAAACAACAATCAACAAAGTAAAACAAAGAGAATGGTGGAGACCTTTTGGCGCAAGTGTAAAAGAAGACCATGCTCATATGTTTTTTGATTTACCAGTTAGTAGGCATATGTTGTATAATTCTAATGTTCAATATTCTGGTATACCTGCTGTTACTCATGTTGATGGTACATGTAGACACCAAACCGTACCACAAGAGAACGAAGTATATTATGAATTGTTAGATGAAATTGAGAAACTTATTGATGTTCCAATTGTAGGAAACACATCACTTAACATAAAAGGTAAACCAATTGTTGCTACAATAGAGGACGCTAAAAAAATAAAACTAGATGCTATCTGCATCGGAAACGAGTTATATGAAAATTTGCATAGTTAATCCAGGTAGGTGCGGCAGCACTTGGATGTTGTGTTACTTACACCAGTTATTACCAGATTACGACATGGAGTACGAAATCATTACTCCTGTATTACCACAACAAGAAAATATTATTTTTAAATATCAATATTTGTATACTTATCAAAGACTAGAAGGTGCTGATAAATATATTGTGTTAGACCGCAAAGACAAAGACTCTTGGTTATACAGCACATACATGTCAGCAGTAAACAAACACCATCACGGCAAACTACCAGACATAGATTTTAAGTTTGATCCCGTAGATTATAATCATTCTAAACTAGGAATGACTAAAGTGTATGATGAGATATGGGTACCAGAAAGAGAACGTCTTGTAGCAGCTGGTGCAGACATGGTTTGGTACGAAGACATAGACTTCAATGTGTCCGATGTATTTTTTAGAGGACAAAAACTAGTCCCAGTTTGGTCTGACCCTTTACAAACACAGTGGCAAAACATAGCTTGACTATCTTACGTTATACATAGTATAACATACCTTATGGGTATACCTAAAAAACTTACAGAACAACAAATAAAGTTTTGTCAATTAATGGTTGCTAATGAAGGCCGTAAGACACAAACAGAATGCGCAGTAGAGGCAGGATATGCTGAAGGAAGTGCGCAAGTTAAATCATCTCAATTAATGAATCCAAATAACTATCCTTTAGTTGCTAAATATATTGGAGAACTAAGACAAGAAAACCAAAAGAAATATTCTGTAACATTTGAAAAACATATAACAGAACTAGCTAAAATTAGACAAGCTGCTTTAGAAAAAGGTGCGTTTAGTGCAGCGGCAAATGCAGAAGTTGCAAGAGGTAAAGCTGCAGGGTTGTACATAGAACAAAAAATTATACGTACAGGTAAGTTAGAAGACATGTCTCTTGAAGAACTAGAAAGTAAAATGAAAAAAATCTATGAAGAAAATAAAGTTTTAGTAGAAGGAGACTATCAAGTTTTAGATGAAAAAGAGTAAACTATATTCAGACCATACTCCAGGACCTAAGAAAAGAACGTCTATTGGTAATAGTGTTAGGTCCCGACCTAAAAATAAACACAAACGACGTAACCATAAAAGATATAGAGGACAAGGAAAGAAAAGATAATGCACACTTCATTTAGAAACCAAGAGTACAATAAATCACCAGCGTTTGTTATTCACAATGCGTTTGTTAAAGAGCATTGTGAACAATTAATAGAACTTTACAAAGATAAAACACATTCAGCTACACACCAGGAAGGGGACAAAATTGTCTCTTCTGAAGAAGAAAACTCTCCTAGGAAATCTGAAGTTTGTTGGGTAAATGATGAAGCTACATACAGGAGATGTTGGGAGATGATGAAAGTAGCAAACCATATGGCTGGCTGGAATATGGATATTACCACTCAAGAACAATTACAGTTTACCAAATATGAAGGTGAGGGTAAATACGACTGGCACGTAGATGGATACTCTGATCAAATAGCAAACAGAAGATTTGGTTTTGATTCTCCTAAAAACCTAAGAGAAACAAATGCTACTAATCTTATAGATACTACACGTAAACTTTCTTGTTCAGTATTATTGAACGATGATTTTTCAGGTGGAGAGTTTGACACAGCTTACTTAGATGTAGGCCCTTTAGAACTCAAAAAACAAGAAATCAAACCAAAGCAAGGAGACATGATTATTTTTCCAAGTTATTTAGCTCACAGAGTACGTCCTGTAAGAACAGGTATAAGATATAGCTTAGTACTATGGTTTGCGGGGCCACCTTTAACATGAGTAATCATTGGTACAACACTAAAAAACTGATGCAGGTGTTAACTAGATTCTGTGAATCAGAAGAGGGTGGAGACGCTAGAGTTCAAATGATCTTACCAGAAGGACGTAATCCTATGCAAAAAGAGTTCAATATAAAAGAGATTAAGCTAATCGAAAACAAGCTGATTGGTCCTAAATATGAGAAGTATAGGCTTATGATTTTAGTGGAGTAGCATACCCTGAAAAACGAGTCTAAACTCTGGCAAAAAGTCAAGAAGAAAACACCTAATATCACATGGACAAGAGTAGAGTCTTGGGCCAGTTTTGGCTTTCCTGATCTAGTTGGGTACACTGAAAAACGTGGATTTTTTACTGTTGAATTAAAGGTATCTAAAGGTAATAAATTAACCTTCTCACCACACCAAATTGCATTCCATATCAAGCACCCTACAAACACGTTCATCATAGCCGAGCACCACGAGCAAAGAGCCATTAAACTTTATGAAGGCAGCGCGATCCAGGAGCTTGTCGCTCGCGGCTTGTCGCTTGAAGCTTGCTGCTCGTCGCTTGAAGCTTTAGAAGAACGCTTGCTGCTTGGAGCTTGAAGCTTGTTGCTTGCCGCTTGTGGCTCGCTGCTTGAAGCTTGCTGCTTTTTTCTGTAGTTCGCGCGCATCTGTTCGCGTCTCAGGTCCGCTTGTATTCTGTTCTTAATAGGGAACGCCCGTGGCGTCCCCAGTGGGAAGGTCCGGCCTCGCACTAATGCTTACCGTATGCAATGTTTGGAATCGACTGGTCCCAGCAGGCGCGGCACGTCTTGCATTCGTTGTTCTGATCAGGGGCCGGGCACGTGCGGCCACTGGATACAACTGTACTTGTCAGGGCCCAGGACTTAGGCGCGCTGCCGTCTACCATTGTAGCGCTTAATCTAATCGTCAGATTGCCCGGCACCTCAACCGGGTCAATCTTAGAAAGGATCCCGGACTCCCGCGTGGGTATCCAGTGCGCGACGTCAGGGGTTAGCCTGCATACGTCGAATATTTTTCTCAAGTGTTCTATTGTTTGAATGTCGCCAGAGTCATGCCACCTGAACCAGCGCGACTTGCGCGCGTTAATGTCCGCTGCCATAGTCTCAACCCAGCGCGGGTCCTGGATACTTGCCAGCCGGCGGTGCATTGCTTCTTTAACATTTGGAAATCTATAACGCCCCTTCAGGGCGTAGCAGCCATGACACACAGAGCCTGGTATCTTAACCAGCTTAGAACCAACCTTGCATTCTGTCGCCGGTAAGTTGTAAGCATAGCCGGGCAT